>Ga0209812_10000701_pt1 | contig 28384 bp, 21 predicted proteins | sample JI71714BDNA_FD_187502 | JGI IMG/M metagenome (GOLD analysis project Ga0209812, IMG submission 187502) | Wastewater effluent complex algal communities from Wisconsin, to seasonally profile nutrient transformation and Carbon sequestration -... | ecosystem: Engineered > WWTP > Effluent > Algae...
AATCGCAAACTCGTCACCACCCAGTCGGGCAACCACATCGGTATCTCGGACTTTTTGTTTCAGCCGGCTGGCAACCTGTAACAGCAACTCGTCACCATATTGATGCCCGTAAGAATCATTCACATCCTTAAAGTGGTCTAAGTCCAATACCAGAACCGCGCTGTACAGATGGTCACGTCGCGCAGTTTTAATCGCCTGTTCGGCAATTTGCAGAAACAGTTGGCGATTCGGCAGATGGGTTAGTTCGTCATGTTCACTGAGGAATATCATCTCGGCTTCAGTGGCGCGGATCTCAGACAAATCGGTGAACACTGCTGCGTAATGACTGATTTTGCGTTCTTCATTAAAAACGGCGCTGATACTGAGCTGGACTGGCAGAGAGGTGCCGTCCTTGTGTTTGTTGATGACTTCGCCCTGCCAGTAATTTTGTTCGGTCAGCTGCTGCCACAGATGTTGGTAAAAGTCATCATTATGCTGGCCTGAACGCAGTAATGATGGGGTTTGACCCAGTAGCTCGGCCTCGCTGTAACCAAACAGGCTGACCAACGCCGGATTGACCGAAATAATCACTTTTTCGGTGTCAGTGATTAAAATACCTTCCCGGCTGCTGTTAAAGACTGCATCGGCGAGGCGCAGGTTGGCTTCCTGCTGTTTGCGCACTGATAAGTCGATATCCATACAGAAAATCTGCGATGGCCGCCCCGGCAGCTGCACCACTGCGTGCCCGGAAAAAACCTGAACCGGTTCGCCACCTTTGCGCTGCAGGACCAGTTCACCGGCGGGGAGTGGTACTCCGCTCTGAGCCATTTGGCTGACCGCTGCACGGACGTCTTCGTGCATTGGCGGTGGAATAATTAAATCCAGCAAGCTTTTACCGACGGCTTCTTCTTTGCTGAAGCCATACAGCACTTCACTGGCTTTATTCCAATAAAATGTGGTGCCATCCGCTTCATAGCCTTGAACGGAAATCTCTGGTGTATTGTCCAGCAAGGTGCGAAAACGCAGTTCACTTTCCATCCAGTGCTGTTCCGCCTGCTTTTGCATCGTGATGTCTTCCAGCTCGAGCAACACATGGCTGATTTGATGATTGCGGTCGACAATGGCATACAGTGAACTTTCCAGCCATTGCAGGCCCTGATCAGGGCGCTGACGCTGGTCTTGCCGGCTGACTTTATGTTGTCCTGCTTGTAACTGAGGTAATACGCTGTTCAGCCATTCTTGCTGTTCGGCAGGCAATACGGCGCTGAGTTGCGGCATTTCTTCTAACAGGGTGGCCGGAACCTGACTGAGCTGAATAAAACGTTGGTTAAAATACTGTACGTCGCCTTGAATACCACAAATCAACACACCCACCGGGCTTTGTTCAATTGCTTTTGAAAACAATTCGAGCCGACCTTTGGCGTTGCTGCGTTCAACCAGAAAGGCAGCCAGGCTGGCGGTAAACTGAATAAGGTCGCGCTCTTCCGGCGTTGGGTCACGTTTTTCAGCCAGATAAATACCGAAGGTACCGAGTAACTGCCGCTGGGTGTCAAAAAACGGCGTAGACCAGCAAGCCTGCAACCAGTCATAAGGAGCGACTAAGTCCTGAAAATTCAGCCATAACATATCGTTATGGACATCGGCTACATACACCGGCTGACCTGTGGCTGCGGCGGTTCCACAAGAGCCATTGCCATAGCGGATCGGCAATCCGTCCACTTTCTCATTGTATTCGGTTGGCAAACTGGGCCCTGCGACGACCCGCATCACTTGATTTTGTAAATCAGCGAGTAAAACAGACCCGCGCAGATGCGGTAGCTGTTGTTCGATGAATTTGACCAGTTCAGTCAACAGATCTGGCAGGGCTGCATCGTCCAGTAAACGATGCAGCAGATAACTCTGCGCTTGCTGTTTCATCTGTTGCTGTTTGCGTTCACGGATGTTTTGCCAGCAAATGACCAGGACGGTGCCATCCTGTGATTTTGGTACCGGGATCGCCCGGTATGCCGTCGGTAGCGTTTCGCCATGCAGATTGATAAACAGGTCTGCTTCACCGCTGATTTGTTGCGGCTGCTCCAACGCCTTGTGGATGTCGCGCCAGAGTGCCAGTGCCGCTTTTTGCTTGCTGATCAGGGTTTGTAGCGGTAAACCTATCAACTGACTGGTCTGGACATAGCCTAGTTGCTGTTGTGCTGCTTGGTTGACGAAAGTGATCTCAGCATTTTGATTGACGCCAATAATGGCATCGCCGGTGGCATCCAATAACAACTGGACTTGCGCCATGCTGGCTTGCAGTGCGATCAGCGCTTGTTTGCGGCTATGGATATCTTCGACAACTGAGACGAAATAACACTGGGTGTTATCGGCCCCCCGGTGGTACGACACTGATAAATGTGCCCAGATAAACTGTCCATCGCGCCGGCGATAGCGCTTTTCCATCTCAAAGCTTTCCCGTTCACCGCGCACTAACTCGTCACAGAGCTGTAAATCGTCGGCAAGGTCATCCGGGTGCGTCAGGTCCTGAAAGGTGCTGTCTGCCAGATCTGCAGGTTCATATTGCAGCATTTGCGCAAAACGCTGATTGACCTGAATAAAGTGCCCGGTTAAGGCGACATGGGCAATGCCGACTGCCGCTTCATCAAAAGTGCTGGCCAGTTTTTGTTTGATCTCGGCTGCGTATAGAGTTTTAGCTTTTAAGGATAAGTATAAGGTGAATGGTAATAATACTGCGCAGAGCCAGAGTAATCCGTTCAGTATTTGATGCACAAACTGGACTTGACCTGCAGACAGCCATCCGGCTGTTGCGGTCGGTTCTTCTGTGAACCACCAAAGCCCTGCGACCAGCGCATAGCATATAGCCAGAGATAACAGCGCCGGTTCGGTTCGGCGGCGTGAACGGATTTTATTCGGAGCGTCATGAGGCATCAATCATCATCCCTGTCAGTTTCACCCGCTCAACGTGGTGAAGTCCTGCACCACATCCGGGTGCCAGCTGAGCTTCATTGAATCGGGTTTAACACGAATCGTTTAAGCATAGACGAAGCAAGGGGAACGGCAAATCGGGGACAACACTGTCAATCAGTGTCGCCCCGTATCCGCTGATTAGAATGAATACACCAGGGTCAGTGACGTTTGGGTATCGGTGTTCTTCTTGCCGACAGGCACATCGGAGTCATGTTGCACGGTAAAAGCCGCTTTCATTTGCATGCTGCCGTTAATCCGGGCACTGACTGATGTTTCTGACTGGGTTCTTTTATTGTCAGAACCGGCTTCCAGGCTCAGCAACTGACGGAAAGTCGCACTGTCTGAGATCACCCAGTCCAGACTGCCTGCGGTACGTACCAGGGCACCTTTTTCAGTAACATTGCTGCTGGTTTTACCGGTGTAATAACCAGGACCTATTTCTGCATCAATACTGATACCGTCGCCCTGGTACAACCGGTCGCCATAACCGGCGGAGATCAGGCTGTATTGGGTATAAGCACCAAAATCATCTTCGGTGTGTGAACCAAAGACAAACAGTTTGGCATGGTCGGTATCGAGTTTGTAACCTGCTTTGCCTGATGCAAAGTAACGTTCGGCTGACTTTTCACTGAAGCGATTACCGTTGGCATCAGTCTTTTCGTCTTCTTTAAAAAAGGCGCTGAGCACATATTCATTGCTCCATTGCACCATTTCTTGTTTGGCATCAATTTTACCGGTGACTGAAGTGCCTTTCGTATTACCTGAGGTGGTAATGGCACCCAGCTCAGCTGAAGTGTTCCAACCCAATTTCGCTTGGTCGGCAGCCTGAACGGAGAGGGTGGTCGCGGCAAGAGTTGCTAGGATTAGCGGATATTTCATGTTTTATCCTTGTTAGGTTTCATATGCAAAGACATTGGTGGAAAAGAATTTTCAATGCTGGCGCTATCGAGTTGGAGTTTCATTTGCTCCAGAGGATCCCAGCACAGCGGCCAATCATCAGCAGTCTCAACCCAGGGTCTGACGACCCGCGGTACTGAAGACTCAGCGAGTGCCCCGACCGCAATGACCAGTTCTGGCTCTTTGAGTGCCCGGCTGTTAGCCTGCAGACTCTGCTCTATCACCTGCACTTCGGATCGCATGGGGCGGGCCTCCATCTAGGCGAAATCATTGAATCCATACAATATGCTAACATTATTGACCCAATTTCGCAGACGCAATTTAGGTGATCTATGGATCTGTTCTCGTTGCAACGACAGCTAGGAGATTTGACTGAATATCCGCTGGAACAATGGCGTCCGACTTTCTGTGGCCCTGTGCCGATCCGAATCGACCGTGATGGCGGCTGGTATTTTCATGGCAGTCCGATCCAACGGCCTGAGCTGGTGCGGTTGTTCGCGGCGGTGCTGAGTTGTGTCGACGGACGCTATCTGCTGACAACGCCGGCGGAGCAAGTACAGATCGAAGTCGATGATGCACCCTTTGTTCTGGTCGATGCGGCTTGGCTGGACGACGACCGCTTGCAGCTGACCACTAATCTGCAGCAGACGTTCATCGTCGGGCCGGAGTTCCCGGTGGTGCTGGAACCCGAAGCCGGACAAGGGCAGTTACTGCCTTATTTGCAATTAAAACGCGGTTTACGCGCGAAATTCAGCCGGACTTTGTATTACCGGCTGGCGGAACGGGCGCAGGAACATATCGTGGATGGCCAGAGTCAATATCTGCTACACAGCGGCGCTTACCCGTTCCGGCTGGGCTGACGCCGTGATGGCATAAGGCTGTTAAATGACTTTGGAATAGCTGTGCTGCTGTGCCAGTAAATAGGCGTCAAAAGCGGCAGCGATGATCCGCACCCAGGGCCGGCCGCGATCTGTCACTTCCAGCAAATCGCCCTGCCAGCGCACGAGCCCATCGTCAAAACAAGGTGAGAGTTGAGCCAGCGAGCCGGCGAAGTAGTCCGGAAAATCAATCTGCCATCGTTGCGCCAGCGCCGTGCTATCCAAGACAAAATTACACATGATGCGGGCGATCAGATCGGCACGGATTTGGTCGTCCCGGCTTAACGTCAGGCCTTTATCAATGGCCAGCATTTGCTGTTGTTCCATCGCCTGATAATAGTGCTTCAGCTCTTTGTGGTGTTGCCAGATTAAATCGCCGACCTGACTAATGGCTGACACGCCAAGGCCGAGCAAAGCATCGCAGGCATCGACACTGTAGCCCTGGAAGTTACGTGTCAGCTGATGCGCTTGTTGCGCTTTGGTTAGTGGGTCTGTGGCTTTGGCAAAATGGTCCATCCCAATGGCGACAAATCCCGCTTGTTGCAGCTGTGTCATCGCCAGCTCCAGTAAGCCAAGTTTTTCCGTCGCATTGGGTAAAGCCGCATCGGGTATTTTACGCTGCGCCGCGAATCGTTCCGGCAAATGCGCATAGCTGAATAACGAGATCCGGTCTGGGTCTAGCGTGACCACTTGCGCCAGCGTTTGGCTGAAGGTTTCATCCGCCTGATGTGGCAAACCATACACCAGATCCAGATTCACCGAGCGAAATTGCAGCGCACGCGCCGCTTTGACCAGAGTTTCAACCATGCTGTAAGGCTGAATACGGTTAATCGTTTGCTGCACTTGCGGGTCAAAATCCTGCACACCAAAGCTGACGCGGCTAAAGCCCAGTTCCCGCAATAATCTGAGCTTGTCGACATCACAACTGCGTGGGTCAATTTCGATGCTAAGCTCGGCCTCTGGCAGGAACTGAAAATGCTGACGCAGCAACTGCATCAGCCGGCGCAGTTGCGCTTCATCCAGATAAGTCGGGGTGCCGCCGCCAAAATGCAGCTGGTGCACTTGTTTCGTTGTACAGGCGTTCTGATACAAAGCCATTTCCATGGCTAACGCATCGAGGTAACGGTCGGCTTTGCTCTGGTCGCGGCTGATGACTTTGTTGCAACCGCAGTAGTAACAAAGCTCGCGGCAAAATGGCACATGCAGATACAGACTGAGCGCGGGCCCGGTGCTTTCCAGCGCCTGTAACGCACGCTCCGGTGCAAAGCCACTACGAAGTAATAGCGCTGTGGGGTAAGAGGTATAACGGGGGCCTTTGACGTTGTATTTTTTGATCAGGGCTTCGTCCCGGAATGTCGTCATCATATCGCATCTGCCGCAGGGGAAATGGCATCAGTATAAAGACTGTGTTGAAGTACATATTGATCCAACACAACAGATTGGACTTTCAATAAGAGGCAAAGCCTCATAACCCGGGAACAATGATGAACAAAATAACCACTGCAATGCTGCTGGCCGGTATCTTACCGCTGGCAGGCCAAGCGGCAACGCTGATCCACGCCGGTACTGTCATCACCGCTGAAGGCGAACAGATCCTGCAAAAACAAACGCTGGTGATTGAAAATGACCAGATCAAAGCCATCGAAGCCGGTTTTCGCCAACCTACCGCGACTGATACGCTGATTGATTTATCCAAACAGACGGTATTGCCGGGCCTGATGGATATGCATACCCATTTTTCCTATCAAAGCAGCCCGGGTGCTTACAGCGAAGGCTTCAGCATGAACGAAGCGGACGTTGCGTTACGCGGCGCCACCTTTGCCGAAAAAACGCTGCTGGCGGGCTTTACCACAGTGCGTGAATTAGGCGACAGTCACCTGATCAGTACTGCCCTGCGTAAAGCGATTAATGCCGGTTATGTCAAAGGTCCGCGGATTTTTACAGCAGGTAAATCGATTGCAACTACCGGCGGGCATGCAGATCCGACCAATGGTGTGGCTTATCTGCGGATGGGAGATCCTGGTCCGGATCAAGGTGTCATTAATGGTCCGGATGACGCGCGCAAAGCCGTGCGGCAACGCTATAAAGAAGGCGCGGACCTGATCAAAATCACCGCAACCGGCGGCGTCCTCAGCGTGGCGAAAAGCGGTATGAACGCCCAGTTTAGTGACGAAGAACTGGCTGCGATTATCAGTACAGCAAAAGATTATGGTTTCACTGTGGCGGTGCACGCCCATGGCAAAGAAGGCATGGAACGGGCGATAAAAGCCGGTGCCAGCTCGATCGAGCACGGTACTTTTATGGACGACAACACCATCAAGCTGATGAAACAGCATGGTACTTATTTTGTGCCCACGATCAGTGCCGGTAAGTTTGTCGCTGAAAAAGCCAAAGAGCCGGGGTATTTCCCGGAAATGGTTCGATTCAAAGCTGCCACTATCGGGCCTTTAATCCAGGCGACCTTCAGCAAAGCGCAGAAAGCAGGCGTGAAAATCGCATTTGGTACTGATGCCGGTGTTGGCATGCACGGCGATAACTGGCGTGAATTCGTCTACATGACCGAGGCCGGCATGTCGGCGCACAAAGCCATTTTAAGCGCCACGATAGAAGGCGCGCGCTTATTGCAAATGGAGCAAAGCCTCGGCAGTCTGAAGGCCGGCAAAATAGCCGATATCATCGCTGTACCAGGCAATCCGCTGCAGGATATCAGCGTGATGGGCAAAGTCAGCTTTGTGATGAAAGCCGGTAAGGTCTACAAGCAGTAAGGCAGGGTTTAAAACAACAAAGCCGCAGTGCTGCGGCTTTTAGCTCAGTGTATCGGTTTGAGTATTGCCAGGAGCTGGCGGATATCCTGCTTAATGGATTCTGCCAGCTGAATTTCCGTTTGCTGACGGATATGATCAAGATGGCGTAGCTCTTTTTTGTCCAGCGCTTTGCGGGCTTCATGTGTCGGCATGGCCTTCACACAGTCATACATCGCAAATAACCCAGGATAACGGCACGCCTGTGCCAACTCAGGTTGCAGATTCTCCAGCAGTACCCAGATGCGCAAACCGGCTTCCGACAGTTCACATTGGTCTTCCAGGGTCGCTTGTCCAATCAAAACAATACTTTCGAGCAAGTACTGCTGATGTTCTGCCTGCTTACGTTGTTGCTCTGCTTTGGCTTGTTGTTGCTGCAGTTTTTGTTTTTGCAGCAATGACAACAGGCGTCCGAGATAAAAAGCCAGAGCGCTGACAATTAGCACGCCGAGGCCCAACAGCACCCACCAAATATTCATTAGCTTTTACTCGCCCAATAAATCTTTACGCCAGTCTTTACGCTCAAAGTCCGCCAGCGGATCCAACTCTTCCTCCGCTTCTTCGTGCTCATCGGATGCATCGGCCTCATCCAGCCCCAGCAACGTCAGTAATTCAGCATGACGAGCGGTTTTAGCATTGAAGTACTTGGCATCTTTACCTGTCAGGACCTCGCCGTTTTCGACGCGTTCTACCAGATCCAGCAGTTTTTCGTCCTGTTCCAGTTCGCTGAGTTCCTGCTCTGGTGGCAGCGCGACAGGTTTCACCTTGGCCAGTTGTGCTTTCGGCTTGAAATCAGGTGTTTGTTGCAGCAATTTCTGTTCGGCGTCATCGACGTGAAGTGCGATGGGTTTCTTACTGCCGTGACGCGGGTCTTTATTGGCTGACCCGCTTTGTTGAGATTTTTCCGGTGGCGGCGCATTACGGCTACCGGATTTCAGGCCAGCACCTTTTTTCTTGGTCTCGACCGGACGCTCGCGCGTTTGCCGTGCTTCGGCTGCGGGTTTGTGGCGGTTGCCAATCGGGCCGCTGGTGCGGGACTTCTTGATGCGTGTCATGGTGTGTACCTGTAGAAAAGGGCGCGTATTTTAACCAGATTTTGCCGGAAAGCCCAAGGCTTTATCCGCAATGGTCCTTCGAAGTGCGCATTTAATCGCGCAGAAAAACAAAACGGCGATAACAAGGAGCTATCGCCGTCTGAAAAGTTGTGCAAGCAGCACTGAATTTAGTTATGTCATCCTAACTGTGGCAGACACCCTGTCTGGTCAGTTTCCGTATATTGTTGCGTCACTTCCGTGTAGAAATAGTTATTCGCGATCGTCCTAATACTTTTTTCATCTTCCGTGGAGCTTGCGTTAAGAACGCGGACATCAGTGACGATGTCATTCCAAATGTACTAAAGCACTGCTGCTTTCCATGCAAAACATCCGTTTTGTCGAGTTGTTACTAAAAGTAACGGGGTTTAATTTACTCTGATTGGCCGGAATGGCAATAGGATGATTAAAAAAAAATCAGAAAAAAAATGAACCAAAAATTAATGTCAAATAAATTCAGATGTTTGGCGTGTCGAATGCGACGATATGTCGATTTTAACCGGTAGGTTTCGGGTTTATGTCTCACGAGCTGTGTGAGATATGTCTCACACTTCAGACGTGGATAACGTCTGAATACCTTTGAATCTCAGGCGTACTTCCAGCAATGGTAAAAAAGATTTGCCTTCGCAGCCCGCAGAAACGCGATGTATTGCTGCAAGGTGCAGGTCTACCGAGCTGATGCGGATAAAAAAACCGGAGCAAGCTCCGGTTTCTTCAAGACTAAGTCGCTTTGCTTAGTGCAGACCGCCCAGATACTTCGACAGGACTTCGATATCTTTATCCGTCAGCTTGTGGGCGGTATCACGCATCATACCATTGAGGTCATTGGCCCGGGTTCCGGCACGGAAGGATTCCAGCTGTGTTTTGATATAAGCAGCGTGCTGAAAAGAAATTTTCGGGAAACCCGCCAAGCTATGACCAACACCACGTGGGCCGTGACAGGCGATACAAGCCGGAATTCCGCGTTGCATATCACCGGCGCGGTACAATTTTTGGCCTGCCTCAACGACATCTTCAGGTGTTGTACCTGATTTCATCGTCTGTGATGCATAAAATGCTGCCAAATCTTTCATATCTTGATCAGACAAGGCTGCAACCATACCTGCCATGACGGCATTGTTCCGGCCTTCTTTACCGCCCGTCGCAGCGCCTTGTTTGAATTCTTTTAATTGTTTGTAGAGATAACTGGCATGTTGGCCAGCTATTTTTGGATACATATCTGTCGGGCTGTTACCATCTGGTCCGTGGCATGCCGCACAGGTTGCGGATTTCGCTTTACCTGCTTCAACATTGCCTTCAACCGCAGCTGCCTGACCGGCGAACCCTAATAAAAGCATGAATGGAATTGCAATTTTTCTCATGTTTAATTGTCTCTGTTCTGCGTGACCCCGCCCAACTTGCAGCAGGCTTAGAAGATAATAACCCTATTTTTTATGCCTATTTTACACGAAACCCGCTGATAGAAAATCCCAATACTTATGCAGATTAGCGATTTCCGCTAAACTATAGCCAAATTTGAGTCCGGAGTATGAAGTGTACAAAGCAATATTTAACTACCAGCAAACGCGATTTCTGACCAGCGCCCCCGATATTCGGGCTTTGCCGGACGATTCTGGCATTGAAGTGGCGTTCGCAGGGCGCTCAAATGCAGGCAAGTCCAGCGCACTGAATACACTGACACGGCAAAATAGTTTAGCCAGAACCAGTAAAACGCCGGGCCGTACTCAACTGATCAATACTTTTCATTTGGCAGACGACAAAAGATTAATCGATTTACCCGGTTATGGCTTTGCGAAAGTCCCGTTGGAAGTGAAAGAAAAATGGCAGAAGTCACTGAGTGAATATCTGATCAAGCGGAAAAGTCTGAAAGGCATCGTGGTACTGATGGATATCCGCCATCCACTGAAAGACTTAGATCAACAGCTTGTGCATTGGGCAGTGCAATCAGGATTATCCGTGCTCATCCTGTTAACCAAAGCAGATAAACTGAGCCCAGGCCCTCGGAAAAAAACCGTGTTGGAAGTGCGGGAAGCGTCGTTAGCCTTCATGGGCGATGTGACAGTCGAAGCTTTCAGCTCGTTGAATAAGATTGGTTTAGCTGAGTTAGAACAAGTGTTGGATCGTTGGTTTAGTGGCGAAGTGGCCTCAGAGCTGTCTGACGAATAATCTCATGGTCCTATCCTGACAATACCGGGCCTCAAAGGCCCGGTGTTTCTTTCTGCTGATGGTTCTTCCTTACATTCCCCCAGTTCTATAGCGCTGTTTTTTTGCATGCGCCAAAAAAGAAAAAACCGGCAGTTCAGAGAACTGCCGGCATAGCAAACGGGGAGAAGCTATTCAATAAATTTCAAATCAACAGGGTGTCTTACGAAGAAGACAGGGGCATTATACAGCAATTTTTTAATGTTTGAAGTAAATACTCTAAAAAATCTAATTAATTTTCAGAAAAAGACAAAAAAAAACGCCCCACTGCAAGCAGTGGGGCGGCTAAATAAGCCTACTTTCTATGTAGAATCAACGACTAACGCCTGAAACTACTGAAAGATAGAACATCTTACCTCTGTACCCTACGTTTTCGATTCTACTGAAGGTGGATTAAAAAGCAAGCGCTTTATGTAATAAAACTACAATTATTGCTGCTTTTTCCATCTAGTCTAAAAATTACGTAATAAAACAACCTTTTATCCTGTTGCTAGTTGCTCAGCATTATTGCGCTGAGGATTGATCGTAAATCTGAAGCGAATGGGCGCCTAAAAAGCAGTGTATTTGCGTTACATCGAGTAAAAAAAGCCCCGGCATGGAGCCAGGGCTAAAAGGGTGTCGTACCAGGAACGGGACATGTTCACTGCTACTCAGAGTGCTCTGTAGTGGGAAAGTTCATCAGCTAACAGAAATATTCCAATATTTTAATGGGCTTGATCCCAGTTATCACCTGAACCTGCTTCAACCAGCAACGGAACATCCAGCTTGACCGCATCCTGCATCAATAGCACTAATGCCGCCTGATGTCTGGGTAATTCAGCTTCGCTGACTTCAAACACCAATTCATCGTGTACTTGCATAATCATCAGGATCCCCGCCGGATCCTGCTGTTGCAGGTAAGCATCAACACTGAGCATGGCGCGTTTGATAATGTCTGCCGCCGTTCCCTGCATCGGGGCATTGATGGCTGCACGCTCAGCGCCTTTGCGCCGGCCCATGTTTTTGCTCTGGATCTCCGGTAGATAGAGCCGGCGGCCAAACAAGGTTTCTACATAGCCCAGTTCATGTGCCTGTTGCCGTGTCCGTTCCATGTAAGTGAGTACGCCAGGGAAGCGGGCAAAATAGGTGTCGACATAATGCTGCGCTTCACCGCGGCTGATATCGAGCTGTTGCGCCAGACCAAAGGCAGACATGCCATAAATAAGGCCAAAGTTCACCGCTTTGGCGCGACGGCGTTGTTCACTGCTGACCTGATCCAACGGAACGCCAAATACCTCTGCAGCGGTGGCGCGGTGGATATCCCGGCCTTGTGCGAATGCATCCAGCAGCGCTATGTCCTGCGACAGGTGCGCCATGATCCGCAATTCAATTTGTGAATAGTCCAGCGCCAGAATTTTTTTGCCGGCAGGCGCGATAAACGCCTGACGGATCCGCCGGCCTTCTTCGGTGCGGATCGGAATATTCTGTAAATTCGGCTCGGTAGAACTGAGGCGGCCTGTCGCAGCAACCGCCTGATGGTAAGAGGTATGGACCCGGCCAGTGCGCGGATTAATACTGTTCGGTAATTTGTCGGTATAGGTGGATTTGAGCTTAGTCAGACTGCGGTGCTCTATGATCACCCTTGGCAGCTCATATTGCTGTGCCAGTTCAACCAACACATCTTCCGCCGTCGATGGCACACCGGTCGGCGTTTTTTTCAACACGGGGAGTTTTTGCTCGTCAAACAGGATTTCCTGTAACTGTTTTGGCGATGACAGGTTAAAGACCTTGCCGGCAACCTGATGTGCCTGAGCTTCCAGCTCGCTGATCCGGCCTGCGAGGAATTCACTTTGTTTACCCAGCAGCGTCGCATCAATCAACACGCCGTTGCGTTCCAACCGTGATAGCACACTGAGTAGTGGCATTTCGATGTCACGGAATACTTTTGCTGGGCCTTCAGCTTGTTGCAATAATGGCCACATCGCCAAATGCAGCTGTAGAGTCACATCCGCATCTTCGGCGGCATATTCAGCTGCTTTTTCCAGTTCAATCTGATTGAAAGTCAGCTGTTTACTGCCTTTACCGGCGATGTCTTCAAAAGCAATCGGCTGATGCTGCAAATGACGCTCAGACAAGCTGTCCATATCGTGGCGACCGGCAACACTGTTCAGCGTGTAGGATTCGAGCATCGTATCGAACTCAATTCCCTTTAGCTCGATGTTATAGCGGGCCAGAACACTTTTGTCGTACTTGAGATTCTGCCCAACTTTGGCCGCCTGCGGATCTTCCAGCCAGGGTTTCAGCGTGGTCAACACTCCTGCTAAAGGCAGTTGCTCCGGCGCGCCTAAATAATCGTGCCCGATTGGCAGATACCAGGCCTTGCCCGGCGCGATGGCAAATGACATCCCTACCAGTTCAGCCTGCATATAATCGAGACTGGTGGTTTCGGTGTCGAATGCGACCAGTGCAGCGCTTTGTAAAGCGACCAGGCATTGCTGGAAATCAGCGTCGGTCAGGATGGTCTGATACTGACTGCGGTCAATGGCTGAAGCAGGAGTTGCTGCGATTTCTGTCGCCGGACTCACGACTGCGCCTGTTTCAATCGGGTCCGAAGTGGCTGAGATTCCGGCATGTTTCTGTTGGGTCAGGACCTCGCTGTGCCAACGTTTAAACTCGCATTGCGCGAATAGATCCGCCAACAAACTTAAATCCGCAGGCTGGATGTGCAGCTGGTGAAAAGCCTGTGGTAAATCGACATCGATTTTGATCGTGGCCAGCTGATAAGACAGCTCCAGTTGCGCCCGATGTTCGCGCAGTTTGTCAGCGATCGTTTTACTACCGCGGAAATTCAGTGCCGCAATGTCATCGAGCCGTTGATACAAATCAGCGATGCTGCCAATACCCTGCAATAACGCCTGAGCGGTTTTTTCGCCGACGCCGGGTAAACCCGGAATGTTGTCAGCTTTATCGCCCATCAAGGCGAGGAAATCGATAATGAGTTCAGGACCCACACCAAATTTTTCTTTGACGCCGTCCGGATCCAGAATAGTGTCGGTCATGGTGTTAATGAGAGTGACATGGGCATTGACCAACTGCGCCATATCCTTATCACCTGTGGAGATCAGTACATGCCGACCCTCTGCGCTCGCCGACGCAGCCAGAGTGCCAATCACATCGTCAGCCTCAACGCCGGAAATACACAACAATGGCAGTCCCATCGCACGGATGATTTGATGCAGGGGTTCAATTTGGCTGCGCAGATCATCTGGCATGGGTGGGCGGTGTGCTTTGTAGTCTGCATACATCTCATTGCGAAATGTCGGGCCTTTGGCGTCAAATACCACCACCATCTGGCTCGGATTGAACTGACGCAGCAAACTTTTCAGCATGTTGACGACACCATAAATGGCGCCTGTGGCTTCGCCACGCGAATTGGTCAGGTGTGGTGGCGAATGATAAGCACGAAATAAATAAGAAGAACCATCAACCAGGATCAGAGGATCGGCAGGGATCTGCGGCATAGCAGGAGCTCCGGAGAAATTTTGCCAAGAATGCCATAAGCAGTGTCAGACAACCAGCCATTACCGCTGATTGAGGCCTGTGGATATCTTGTGAATATGTCTGTGAAAAGATTTCAGATATGTATAAGCGAACCGTCGAACTAATTCGGCAGTTTTTTGATAAGTTGATGTTTAATAAGAAAAAACGAAGGGGAAGACAACCAGACCCTTGTTATTATTCTTTACTTCCTGTGTGTGGAAAACAGTTTTTCCACGCCGTTGACTGTCATATTGAGTGTATCGAAATTTGCGACACAAATCAGCCAACGGGAAAACAGACTACCACAACCACAGCGAATGCAAAGCAGAAAAAACAAAAATAATTTGCTTGATTTGGACTCTGATTTTCGATGTGTTCGATTAGGGATCCGCTTAGATCCAAAGGAAGATCCGCTTTTTTGTTTAAGATCACAGTCCTGCGACAGATGATCAGTCGCAGGGCTTTCACAATTTGCTGGTGCAACGCTATAATGCCCTGAAATTAGTAAGGCATTTAATCCCCGGGGACCCCGATCAATGAAAAAAATCACTGTTGCTGTGGCCATGCTGAGTTTTGCTGTGCTGGCGCAAACGCCGGCCGAAGACAAAAGCCTTGAAGAATTAAAGGCGCGTATTGCCCCGGTTGGGCAGGTTTATCTGGCAGGTGCGGAGCCTGTTGCAGCCAAGCCAACGGGTCCACGGACGGGTGAGCAGATTTATCAGGCTGCTTGTATTGCTTGCCACGGTAGCGGCGTGTTAGATGCTCCGAAACCCGGTGATGCCGCAATGTGGAAACCACGCTTAGCGCAGGGAATGGATGTTTTACAGAAACATGCGATCGATGGTATCCGTGCTATGCCACCGCGTGGTACCTGTGCTGATTGTTCAGATGACGATATCCTGAACGCAATTAAATTTATGACTGAAGGCCTTTAAACACCGCCTGAGTAACAAGCCGCCTGCTGGCGGCTTTTTTGTGCTTGTTGCAACCAGTGGCACCGGGCGATTGAAAGCTATACAGGCCTTTCAACCCGCGCTACTTAGTTGATCGGCACAGGCGCATTTTGTTTACTAAACCGCATTAAACCAAACAAACTCACAACAATAACTAAAACGTCTAAAAATCCTTCGACAATTTGCCAACGCGCTCTTTCCTCTGATTAATCTTTGTGCATAATAGGTCCGGTTCTGTATAAAGATCCGACCACCGGGTCAATAATGAAAATAAGAGCGTCCGTTGAAGGAATTAACTCCACACGCATCGAACCGGCACCAATCTGGCAGAGTTCGTCGCCTGACATCGCTGCTTAAGAAGTATCAGCTGGCTTATGCTGTGCAGCAGGCCTTGCTGAAGTTGTCGGAGCTGGCCAGCACTTTGACTGACATGGCGCAGTTTTATCCGCAAATCCATCACCTAGTGAATCAGCATCTCGCTGCAGATAATTTCTTTGTCGTATTGCTGGACTCGCCGACCGGCCGGTTCAATGTTGAGTATTATGCCGATGAAAAAGACTGCCTGGATGCGGCTATTTTGGATGCAGCTGATTTCGGCCGCGGCATGACCGGTTATGTTTGCCGGACCGGCAAACCATTGCTGTGTGATGCCCAAAAGTTTCAGCAACTCATTGAATCCGGTGATATTGAATCTCAGGGCACTCCCTGCCATCACTGGTTAGGTGTGCCACTGCGTCGTGGCCAGCTGGTCATTGGTGTCATGGCGGTACAGTTATATGAAGAAGGCCGTCTATACACTGAACACGATGTAGATTTGCTGACAGAAATAGCCGTCCACACAGTGACGGCGATTGACCGGGTGAAAAGTCGTGAATTACTCGAGCAGACGGTGCGGGAACGGACCCGGCAGCTGCAAAATACCAATCAGTCGCTGCAACGCGAGATCCGCGAACGTAGTAATGCAGAAAAACTACAGTCGGCTTTGTATAAAATTTCAGAACTCACAGCGACCGAACTGGACATGGCGGCTTTCTACCGGCAGGTGCACCAAATCCTCAGCAGTCTGATGCCGGCAGACAATTGCTATATTGCCTTGCTGGATGAAAGTGGTAAATCGCTGAGTTTCCCGTTTTTTGTCGACCAGTATTGTCCCCCTGCGACCGAACGCCCGCTGCGTAAAGGTTTTACTGAATATGTCTTGCGGGTGGGTGAAGCCCGGTTAATCAATAAAGAATTATCCGATTTATTGTTAGCACAGGGCGAAGTGATCCGTGTGGTTCAGGATAATGCCGGCAGCCCGCAGCCCCATTCGACCAGCTGGTTGGGCGCGCCCTTGCTGATTGAGCAACAGGCGCTCGGTGTGATTGCAGTACAGTCTTATCATCAGGATTACATTTATGGTGATAATGAACTGAATATCCTGCGTTTTGTATCGCAACATATCGCTGTAGCCATTCAGCGCCGCCTGAACATTGAACAACAAAAATTACATCAGGAAGATCTGGAGCGGAAGATCTTCGAGCGCACCCGTGAATTACGTCAGACCAATTTGTTTTTGCGTCTGCAGGTGGAAGAACGCAAAAAAGCCGAAGAAAAGTTATTCCACGAAGCCAATCATGATGCGTTAACCGGCCTTGCTAACCGCCAGATGTTCATGCTGCAGTTAAAACAAAAATTTGCGCTGCGAAATCGCGAGTCGAATCTTAAATTCGCTCTGTTATTCATTGATTTAGACCGGTTTAAATTAATCAATGACACCATGGGCCACCATGCCGGTGATGCGTTCCTGATCGAAATCAGTAAACGCTTATTGCTGACGGTGCGGGAGCATGATTTAGTCGCCCGGCTTGGTGGTGATGAGTTTGTGGTGTTGCTCACGCAGTTACAACAAGAGGCGGATGCCGAAGATGTGGCGGACCGAATTATTGAAGCCGTCCGTCAGCCCATGACATTGCAGGGCCAAAGCTTATATTCCGGTGCTTCTATTGGTATTGCACACTACGACGCCAGTTATACGCATGCTGATAGCATGCTGCGCGATGCCGATGCGGCGATGTATCAGGCGAAATCTTTAGGCCGTAATCGTTTCGTGATTTTTACCGAATCCATGCGTCAGCAGCTGTTACAGGAGTTGTCGCTGGAACAGGCGCTGCATCAGGCCGTGACTGAACAACAGTTTTCCGTGGCGTACGATCCTATTGTCTGCAGTGAAAAACACCATACCCTGGGTTATGCAGCCCGCATGCAATGGCAACATCCGCAGTCAGGTGTGCAGCAGGATTTTTGTCAGCAGGCGGCGCAAGCCGGGGTTTTGGCACAAATTGAGCTACAGCTGTTACAGCAAATTCTGGATTTACTCAGCAGTCAGGCACAGCCTGCGGTGATTTGTTTGCCGCTTTGTGTGCAGCATCTGACCCATCCGGTGCAGTTTGACCGCCTGCAAAAGCTGCTGGCTACTAGGCCGCATGTCCTGCATCGATTGAGCCTCGGCTTTGCTGAATTTGAATTGATCAAGCTAAACAATACCGCGCTGAGTTATTTGCATAACCTGAAACGGCTGGGGGTGCGGCTGACATTAGAAAACTTCGGCGCTGACATGATGCCGCTCGGTCTGCTGACCGGTTATCCGTTTGATTTTATTCGGTTGGAAGCAAGTTTTTCCCGCAGTCTGCTGCGGCAGACACAAAAGCGCCAACTGCTGGATTTACTGGTCACGCTGGCACAAAACTACAAATTCCGCATCATTGCTGACGGAATCGATGACCAAGCGGTACGTGAAATCTTGGTCGATGCTGGTTGTTGTTATCTGCAAGGCCAGCTGGTGAAACAGTTACAGCTGGTGGAGCAGGAAGAATCAGTCTTTCTTCAGCAGCTGGCGTAAACGGTCCAGATGCGCCAGACCGGTTTGCTGGCGTTGCTCCTCAGTTTTGACCGGCGCCGCTTTGGCCCATTCCAAATCGTCTTGTGGTAATTCGTCGAGGAAACGGCTCGGTTCCGGCTTGATGACTTCACCGTATTGTCGCCGTTCGCGGGCATAGGTAAAAATCAGTTCGCGCTGGGCGCGGGTAATACCCACATAAGCCAGCCGGCGTTCTTCCTCGACATTATCCTCATCAATGCTGGTCTGGTGCGGCAAAATCCCCTCTTCCATCCCCACCATAAAGACATAAGGAAACTCCAGACCTTTGGAGGCGTGTAACGTCAGCAGTTGCACCTGATCGGCGTCGTCCTGCTGCTCCTGCCGCTCCATCATGTCGCGCAGTGTCAGTTTGGTGACAACTTCGGCCAGTGTCATCGGTTCGTGTTCTTCATCGCCTTTGAGCATCTCAGTGATCCAGCGAAACAGCTCATTGACGTTTTTCAGTGCCATTTCTGCGGCTTTAGCACTGGCACTGGTTTCAAACAGATAAGCTTCATACTGACTTTGCCGGATCAAATCCCGCACGGCTTCTGCCGGTTCTGCCCGGACCGCGTTATCAGCCAGCGCCACAATCCAGTTGGCAAAATGGCGCACCGACGCCAGGCTTTTCGCGGACAATTCGTCCGACAGTTCTGGTGCACAGCAGGCATCAAACAAGCTGATATGCAGCTGATTGGCCAGACTACCGATTTTCTCCAGCGTTGCAGCGCCAATTTCGCGTTTGGGGGTGTTGATGATCCGCAGCAGCGCATTGTCGTCATCCTGATTCACCAGCAGGCGCAGGTAAGCCATGATGTCTTTGATTTCACTACGGGAAAAAAATGACGTGCCACCGGAAATTTTGTACGGAATGCGGTTGGTCATCAGCGCTTTTTCGAACACACGGGCCTGATGGTTGCCGCGATATAAAATGGCATAGTCACGGTACTGGCTGCGGTTTAAAAAGCGGTGTGAAATGATTTCTGCCACCACTTTTTCCGCTTCGTCTTCTTCGTTACGGGTCGGCAAAACTTTGAGTGGCACGCCGTAACCCAATTCACTGAACAGCGCTTTGTCATATTCGTGCGGATTGTTGGCGATCAGAATATTGGCGGCCTTCAGAATGCGCTCGCAGGAGCGGTAATTCTGCTCCAGTTTAATCACCCGCAGATTGGGGAAGTCTTTGCCGAGCAACACCAGATTCTGCGGTTTGGCGCCGCGCCAGGAATAAATCGACTGGTCATCGTCACCCACCACGGTAAAGCGCTGGCGTTCGCCAACCAACCATTTCACCAGTTCGTACTGACTGGTGTTGGTGTCCTGATATTCATCGACCAGCAAATATTGGATTTTCTGCTGCCAGCGTGTCCGCACTTCAACATTGGAAGCAAACAATAAGGTCGGCACCATGATCAGGTCATCAAAATCCAGTGCGTTATAGGCGCGTAGTTGCTGGGCATATTGCGCATAAATATTGGCAAAACTAATCGACTGCGCATCGGTTGAGCGCGCCAGCGCTTGCTGCGGCAGCATTAAGTCGTTCTTCCAGCTGGAGATTTTACTTTGTAGCGCGCGGAGTAAATCTTTGTCGCCGAGTAGTTCGTTTTCCGTCAGTTCTTTCAGCAGTGCCATGCTGTCCTGATCATCGAACAAGGTGAAATTGGCTTTATAACCAATGGCTTTGTGTTCTTTTTTGATGATCTCAAGGCCCAGCGTGTGGAAGGTCGACACGGTCAGGCCGCGTAATTTGCTCCGGTCGAGCTGATGCCCAATCCGCTCTTTCATTTCACGCGCAGCTTTATTGGTAAAAGTCACCGCAGCGATATGCCGGGCCGGCATCTCACACTCTTCAATCAGATAAGCAATTTTATTGGTGATCACCCGGGTTTTCCCCGAGCCGGCGCCAGCCAGTACCAGACAAGGTCCGGCGATGTATTTCACCGCGTCATTTTGTTGCGTATTCAGTTTCATCAGAGTTTTCAGTCACAAAAAGCCGGGTGGTCCGGTCAGGCGCCGCTTGCAGCAGGCAGATGGCGCTTTGGTGGTCGCGCAGCTGGTCGCGCACCTTGTCGCGCAAGAGTGCGCTAGTGTAGCCCAAAGCAGACAGCATCAGAAGATCCGGCATTTTAATTCAGCAAGCCAGCCTTGAAAAAACAGTCGCCAGCGCCATGTACAGCCCTTACACTGAGGCTTCAATCACGACCTCAGTTCAGGGAGTCTGACATGCTGGATCCGAAAAAAATTGAAGAGATTGCGCGCCAGATTGGCGCCTCTATTCCACCGAAATTCCGTGAAGTGGCCGATGATGTCGAAGCCAAGGTCAAAGCAGTACTGCAGGCCAAACTGAGCTCACTGGATTTTGTATCACGGGAAGAATTTGACGTGCAGCGCCAGGTGTTGTTACGCACCCGCGAAAAGCTGGAAGCGCTGGAGCTACAGGTTCAACAACTACTGGCTGCTCAAGCCGCTGAGAAAACTGAATAAGGAGCCATCGTGGACGATTTTGACCTGAATTTAGACCATTTGGATTTTGACGCTGCAGCGCAAAGCAATGCTGCAAACCTGGCTGCTGCAGACGCTGCTGCCGCAGCCGCAGAAGCTTTACCGGACGAAGACGACTGCGCTGGTGGCGCCTGTAAAATCTAACCGGTCTCCAAAGCTAGTTATTGGATAGGCTTGCTGATCGCGGGGCGGCCAGCAAGCATGCGCTGCAATAGCCAGTGCTGTGCCGCGTTTTTCATGCTCCCACACATAACTTCTAATCCAATTTAGCGATTACGTTTATTTGTTTATATCGTTTTTTAAAATCATGTGATGACCCTAAGCTGATCTGGCAGGAAAGAGCTGACTCAGACAGAGGACATCCACATGTACAAAAAAACATTAGTAGCATTAGCGATCATCACCCAGGTAAGTGCTAGTTTCGCCCTTCAGGCGCAAACCCTGACCAAAGACAACGGCGCACCGGTCGGTGATAACCAGAATTCCATCACTGCAGGTCCAAACGGCAGCACGCTGCTGCAAGACGTACATTTAATCCAGAAATTACAGCGCTTTGCCCGTGAGCGAATCCCTGAGCGTGTCGTGCATGCCCGCGGCACCGGTGCGCATGGCGAATTTGTGGTCAGTCAGGCTATCCCGGATCTAACCATTGCCAGTCTGTTTGCTGAAACCGGGAAAAAGACGCCGGTATTTGTGCGGTTCTCCACCGTGATCCACGGCAACCACAGCCCAGAAACGTTGCGCGATCCGCGTGGTTTTGCCACCAAGTTCTATACCGATCAGGGCAACTGGGATTTAGTCGGCAATAACCTGCCGGTGTTTTTTATCCGCGATGCGATCAAGTTCCCGGACATGGTGCATTCACTGAAACCGTCCCCGGTCGACAATCTGCAGGACCCGAACCGCGTGTTTGATTTTATGTCGCAAGACCCGGCCTCGACCCACATGCTGACGCAAGTGTATTCAGACCTCGGTACGCCAGCCAGCTACCGTGAAATGGATGGCTTTGGTGTCCACGCATTTAAATTCGTCAACGCCAAAGGTGAAACCACTTATGTGAAGTTCCAGTGGAAGTCACAGCAAGGCATTAAGAGTCTGGATGCGGAACAGGTCGCCAAAGTGCAAAGCATGGACTTTAACCACCTGACGCGTGATTTATACAAAGAAATCAATGCCGGCAATTTCCCGAAATGGGACCTTTATGTGCAAACACTGAAACCAGAACAGCTGGACGATTTCAGTTTTAACCCGCTGGACGCGACCAAAGTCTGGCCCGGTGTCCCAGCCATCAAAGTGGGTACCATGACGCTGAACCGCATGCCGGATAACTTCTTCCAGGAAACGGAGCAGGCCGCGTTTGCGCCAGCCAATCTGGTGCCAGGTATTGAGCCGTCAGAAGACCGTCTGTTGCAGGGCCGGGTGTTTAGTTACAGCGACACGCAAATGTATCGTCTCGGTGCCAACCATCAGCAGTTGCCAATTAACCGGCCACTGGTTGCCGTCAACAGCAACAATCAGGATGGTGCGATGAACTATGGCAACACCAAATCGAATGTGAACTATGAACCGACCAGTATCGAGCCAAAACCAGCGTTAGCAGCAGCTCGCGCCGCAGCAACGCCGCTGTCGGGCACAGTTCAGCAGGAAATCATCGCCAAGACTGACAATTTCAGTCAGGCCGGCGATTTCTACCGCCAGTTGGACAAAACCGTGCAGCAGAACCTGGTACGCAATCTGGCCGGTGATTTAGGCGCGGTGCGCGACAGCACGACCAAACACAAAATGCTGGCGCATTTTTACAAGGCCGATGTGAATTACGGCACTGCGCTGACCAAAGCGGTTAAAGGCGATATCAAGACTGTGAAAGCGGTGGCCGCAACGCTGTAAACCGGTGGTCCGGGCCCGTCACAGGCAGGAGTGACGGGCCTTCTGAGTGTTGAAGTCCTGCGGGGCCCTTTGGCTCCTTCCTGCAATTAGGGTTGGGCTTCGTAGGCATTTTTTGTTCAGAACAGCTCCGGGAGATTTCAGATGAAAACAAATCGACAGCTGGCCGCAGCATTATTCGTGTTGATGTTCGCTGATGTGGCGGCCGATCCGTTACAGCCACCAGCGCAGGTGGCACCAGCAAAGTCCGCAGAACAGCGGGTGACCTCACAGCAGACAGCCACTTTGGCTGAGTTAAGCCGCTATTTTTTTGCTGCCGCGCGCACCGGTGAAACGGCGGTGTTAGAAGAGTTCTTGCAAGCTGGTTTTCCGGTCGACGTGCCCAATGAGGGGAGTTATACCGCGCTGATGATCGCCGCCTATCAGGGCCATGCCACTGCGGTGAACTTATTGCTAAAGGCCGGTGCCGATGCCTGTATTCGCGATAAAAGAGGCCATACCGCATTAATGGGCGCAATGATCAAGGCTGAATGGGGCATTGCCAGACAGTTATATGCGATTGATTGCGATCTGGAGAATACCGCAAAAGCGACAGACGCCATCACCGACAAAAGCCAGATGACGGCGGCGCAATTCGCGCAGAAATTTGGTCAGAGCGAGAAATTCAAAGCGCTCGGAACCCAGCTGCAGGCCACAGCAGCGCCGGCAGCTGCTGGATCTGCCGCCGGCCAGCCTTAAACCAAGGCTGGTTTAACCGCGAAATGCGGTGACTTTGATTTCGATTTTCCAGCCCGGATCGGCCAGACGCGCTTCGACTGTGGCACGTGCCGGTGCCTGACCGGTGGCGACCCAGGCATCCCACGCTTGATTCATCCCGGTGTAATCCGCCATATCCGCCAGATATATAGTCGCGTCCACGATATCCGCTTTGCTGGCGCCGCAGTCGGCCAGTAAGGCATCAATTTGCGCCAGTACATCGGCGGTCTGGCCCTGAATATCCAGAGTGGTATCGTTTGGCACCATGCCGGCACAAAAGATAAAACCGCCGGCGATCACGGCTTCGGAATAACGGGTTCCCGGTAAAATACGCTGAATCATGCTTGCTCTCCGTTGAAGTTGCGCTGTTTTAACAGGCTGCGATCCGCTTGGCAAGTAGCTCTGCAGCAGCGTGACTTCCAACAAGGCGCAACAGGAAAAATCAACACCAGGCAGTTGCAACATCAGGCTGATAACGGGAATATACGCGGGTTTTCATTTGACGCTAAGGTTTTCACGTGACGAATCAAACAGCTCCCGGCTTAACGATGAATAAATGGCTGCTGCTTTTGCTGGCGACCCTGGCATTTGGGATCAGCGGCTATCAGCGTTGGTTAGCACACGATTGGCCTGCGGTCGGGGCTTTGATTGCTGCCTGGCTGATTGTGATATGGCTGATCCAACGCCATCGCAGACAAGGCGACGCCGTGCTGGCGGTTGAGATCACGTCTTTGCTGCCACAACTTCGTCTGGACGGTGACCTGCTGAGAATTGCCGATGAAAGTTGGCCATGTCAGGCCATTTCACAAGTGGAAATGGGCGTTATTGATCAGCAGCGGGCCTATCTGTATCTGACGATTGAATCTGAGCCAACCAGCTCAGCAACAGGCGCGCGGACGCGTAAATTTTTAATGCCTTATACCGAATATGAGCAAGTTCGGCAGCAATTGAGTGCTGCCTTGCCACAGGCGCGCTGGCTGTTGCCACAAGACTAAGGCTGCGCAGCAAATGACCATTCGCGACATTGTGTCAGTTGTTCAGCCTGAACGCCATCGCGTTGGTGTTGCCAGTCCCCTGATGAGCGGCACGTAAAAAAAAGCCCCGCTTTTGGCGGGGCAAGGGGATGAGAGTATTCAGCAAACTCTCGTGGGAACATGGTGTGCGAAAAAAGCTTTACTCAGCGCTGTTGGCTTTTTGGCTATCAGCAACATCTTTTTTTGCTGAAGCCTGAATTAAATCAAACGGTTGCATCGCCGGTACTTTGGCCTGAATTTGCGCTTCCAAGCCATCTAACTGTTGCAGCGAGCTACAGATTTGCTGGCCACGGGCTTCCAGTTGTTCGCCGCGGACCTGCATATCGGCTTCCAGCTCGTTACCAAATTTCTCCATTTTCTGGCCAAATGCTTCCATCCGCTGGTCAAAATTGCCTTCGCCGCTGCTCATGGCTTTCCCGACCATCACCAGCGCATTGCCGGTGATTTCGGCGACTGATTCTTCAATGGCTTTGGACATTTCGTCATCAAAACCGTTGTCAATGCCAGCCAATTTGCTGCCGTTGATGCGGATACTGTTGTCGCTGCGCAGCAATATCTGGTCAAGGTTGGTGCGCATTTTGTTCAGCGCGCGGTCGATATTGGCTTGGGCTTCGCCATTGTCGACGTCAAATTGGGCCATGACACGGGTCAGCGCGTCAGATGCTATTGAGACGGCGTCTGCAACCAATGTCACGGTTTGTTCGGCATTGTCACGCAGACCGGATTGATATTGTTTCAGCATCGTGGCGGTTTGGGCGTCTGTGTCAACGGCCTGGTTGTTAACCCAAAGTTGGCCCTGATCGCTGATGCGCCATAACGCGGTGTCATTTCGCAGCAACTGGACATCACCGCGTTGTACTAATAAATCGTCATGTAATTCGAGAGTGCATTTCTGATCAGTGCCGTCAGCCATTGCCATAGAACTGAATAAAGTGGCAGCAATTAATAGTTTCATAAGTTCATTCCTTCGTCGGTGTCGGTGCGGATGTCAGACCTGGTCCTGCTGAACGGATGCTGACTGTTTCAGATGAATGGCTATCGCAAAGGCTGTGCCAAAGATTATCTGTATGATTTTTATGAAATATTTGATAAGCGGTATTGTGAGGCAAAACTGGGTGTTAGTGTTTTTCACTAACATTTCGCGAAATTCTCACTATCGCCAGACAGTATTGGTATATAACTAATTTGCATAAGAGTTGCAGATCAATTCTTATTGTTTAGCCGTCTATATGGATAAAATAACGGCAATTTTGATAGTACAGGTGTCGTTATGCCGTTTACTTCACTGATCGCAGCAGCGAGCCCGCTGAATGCGCAGCAAGTTCAGGACTTACAGAAACTGGTCAGCCAGCTCAATCCAATCCAGCAAGCCTGGGTCAGTGGCTATCTGGCTGCAGCTGCCCAGCTCGCTTCCGGCTCTGCGGTCGCTAGTGCTGCTACCGCGCCACAACAGGCCGCAGTGCTGACCATTTTATATGCCTCGCAAACCGGCAATGCCAAAGGCGTCGCCAGCAAAATCAAAGCGGCGGCCGAAGCACAGGGTGTTGCGGTGCAGTTGCAGGATATTGCCTCCTACAAAACCAACGGCCTGGTGAAGGAAAAATTCCTGATCATCGTGACCTCAACATACGGCGAAGGCGAGCCGCCGGAATCTGCGGTCAGTTTCCATAAATTCCTGTTTGGTAAAAAAGCGCCGAAACTACCGGACCTGCAATACGCAGTGCTGGGGCTTGGTGACACCAGCTATGAATTTTTCTGTAAAACCGCGCAGGATTTTGATGAGCAGCTCGAAGCGCTTGGCGCGAAACGCCTGTTTGCCCGTGCCGATTTAGATGTCGATTACGCCGATGCCGCCGCGACCTGGCAGCAAGGGGCGTTAGAAGTATTCAGCCCGCTGTTAAAAGCCTCTGGTGCTGGCAGCGCGCAAGTGATCGCATGGCCCGGTAGTCACAACCCGTATGACAAACAAAATCCAGCCAGCGCTGAGCTCGCGGTCAACCAGAAAATCACTGCGCGCAATTCCACCAAAGATGTGCGCCACATTGAGATTTCCTTAGCCGATACCGGCCTGACCTATCAGCCAGGTGATGCTTTGGGTGTGTTTTTCGACAACGACCCGGCGCTGGTTGATGCCGTGCTGCAAGCGACTGCTACCTCAGCCGATACCGAAGTCAGTTTTGGCGCTCAGACACTGACGCTGCGCGATGCGCTGCAACGTGAATTAGAACTGACGCAGTCCTACCCGTCTTTTGTCGAGAAATATGCCGCAGCAACCGGCAACAGCGAACTGCAGCAACTGGCGAGCGATAAAACAGCATTACGCGCTTATCTGGCCGAGCGCCAGACCGCAGACGTGATCCTGCAACATCCGGCCCAGTTAACCGCGCAAGTCTTAGTCGATTGTCTGCGTAAAGTGCAGCCACGGTTGTATTCGATTGCCTCCAGTCAGGCTGAAGTCGGCGAAGAAGTGCATTTAACTGTTGGTGTGGTGCGGTTTGACGCTTTTGGTCAGACCCATTTAGGTGGCGCTTCCGGTTTCCTCGCCGAACGGCTGGAAGAAGGTGGCAAGGTGCGGGTCTTTGTTGAGCACAACGACAACTTCCGTCTGCCGGACCATGACACGCCGGTCATTATGATTGGCCCTGGCACTGGGATTGCGCCGTTTCGCGCCTTTTTACAGGAGCGGGACAACGCCGGTGCAACCGGTCAGAACTGGTTATTCTTTGGTAACCCGCACTTCAGCCGTGATTTCCTCTATCAGGTGGAATTGCAGGACTATTTAAAACGTGGCGTGCTGAGCAAGCTGGATGTGGCTTTTAGCCGTGATCAGGCGCAGAAAGTCTATGTGCAGGATAAACTGCAGGCCAAAGGCGCTGAAGTCTGGAACTGGCTGCAACAGGGCGCTCACCTGTATATTTGCGGTGACGGCAACCGGATGGCGAAAGACGTCCATCAGGCGCTGCTGAATATTGCGGTAACGCACGGCGGCCTGAGCGCTGACGCGGCTGCAGACTATTTCGAACAACTGCGTGAAACCAAACGTTATCAGAAGGATGTGTATTAATGAGCCAATATCCGATTAACCCTGAACTGCAGGTGCAGGGCGCGCTGTCTGATAACGAACGGTTAAAAGCCGAAAGCCATCATTTACGCGGCACTATTACCACAGATTTAAAAGATGAAATTACCGGCGGTTTCACCGGTGATAACTTCTTATTGGTACGTTTTCACGGCATGTATCAGCAAGATGACCGCGATTTGCGCGCAGAACGCGCTGAACAAAAACTGGAACCGCTGCATAACGTGATGCTGCGGGCGCGGATGCCGGGCGGCATTATCAAGCCTGAGCAGTGGTTGGCTATCGACAAATTCGCCAGCGAAAAAACTATGTACGGCAGCATCCGCTTAACCACCCGTCAGACTTTCCAGTTCCACGGTGTGTTTAAGCCGGAAATCAAACCGATGCATCAGATGCTGAACAGCATTGGCATCGATTCGATTGCCACTGCCGGCGACGTGAACCGCAACGTGCTTTGTACGTCGAACCCGGTGGAATCGGTGCTGCACCAGCAAGCCTATGAATGGGCTGTGAAAATTTCTGAGCATCTGCTGCCGAAAACCCGCGCTTATGCCGAGATTTGGCTGGATGAGGAAAAGGTCGAAACGACCGAAACTGAACCGGTACTGGGCGATACCTATTTACCGCGTAAGTTCAAAACCACCGTCGTCATTCCGCCGCATAACGACATCGACGTGCATGCCAACGACTTAAACTTCGTCGCGATTGCCGAGAACGGCCAGTTAGTCGGCTTTAACGTGTTAGTTGGTGGTGGCCTCGCCATGACGCACGGCGACAAAGGCACCTACCCGCGCCGCGCTGAAGATTTTGGCTTTATCGGCCTCGAACACGTGCTGAAAGTGGCTGAGCATGTGATCACAGTACAACGTGATTATGGTGACCGGGTTAACCGCAAAAATGCCAAAACCAAATACACCATCGACCGTATCGGCGTGGAAACCTTTAA
>Ga0209812_10000702_pt1 | contig 28366 bp, 18 predicted proteins | sample JI71714BDNA_FD_187502 | JGI IMG/M metagenome (GOLD analysis project Ga0209812, IMG submission 187502) | Wastewater effluent complex algal communities from Wisconsin, to seasonally profile nutrient transformation and Carbon sequestration -... | ecosystem: Engineered > WWTP > Effluent > Algae...
GCCTGGACAACCACCTCTAAATCATAATGGCGGTATGGACATCAAAGTTTGGGTCAGAAATGAAGCTACAGGTGGTCTTTTCTCAAGTGTAGAGTGTGCAGTAGCACCAAAATTAATGGGTCCCGCACCACACGCACATAAAGAACTCGATGAACTCATGTTTGTCATCGAAGGAACTGCTAGTGTACTTTTGGGCGATGAAGTGGTAGAGATCAAGGCAGGCGGATGGCACATGAGACCACGTATGATAAAACACACTTTCTTCAATGCATCTGACGAGCCACTCAGATTTATAGATATGTACTTTAACCAGCCTTTTGAAGAATACCTGGAAGCAATTTTTTTTCAGCTAACTCCTGAAAATGGATATCCCCACGGATCTGAAAAAAAAGGTCTTGAAATAAAAAGATTATCTGATCAATTCGGACTGATACGGTATGATAATGCTCAAGAGCAAAAACAACAATTGATCAAAGAATATGGACTCAGACCTGATTAACGGAAGTTTATATGAAAGATTAACCATTTTCTTAAGTCTGATGACTTAAAAAATTTATGTGGACTATTTAGGGTTTATTTACCGCAATTAGTCTCGTAATCTGCCAAAACAGCATTACTTGCTTCTTCCAGTTTAGGTCCACTTAGTCTGCCCTTGTCTTTGAAGCTTTTCAATCCTTTATCGGGTTTGATTTTGTATTTGCCTGTTTCGTGTTTGTTTACCACAAAAGCACAATCCTTAAAAAAATTGTCAAAGCTTGTGTCTTCTATTGACTTAGGCTTTTCTAGATCTCTCATGATCAGTATATCATAGGAAGCTTTAGCATCATCTATATACTTTTGTATTTTGGCTTCGTCTTCATAGTCTTCATCAGCTATAGAAGGTGGTAGGTAAAATTTAAGCAATGAGATTTTACCTTCTTTTATGACTTCCGCAAAAAACTCCGTATTTTTTTCATCTTTGAACTTGCCGAAAGCTGATTTCAATTTATTATCTTCTTTTTCGCCTTTCACATAGTAAGAAACATGTACAAATTTTTTGCCTGCATATCCGTATTCGATAATTTCACCAGCAGTAATCACTGTTTTTTGTTCTCTCTTAATCCTATCATTTTTAAGTAGTGACTTGTCAAAAACCCTGACGTTTTCCTGAAATGCCCATGGGAAAGTATGATCTTCTACTTCGATGATTAATTCCTTCCTACTTCCATCTGCAGATATGGTATAACCTTCAAATTGATTTGGTTTCAATGATTTTTGACCAATAATTTGGTGGGAAAAAGCAATTGCTATGATAAATGATAAATATTTGTACATATGATTGGATTTCTATTTAGTTAAGCTAAATTATGATTAAATGTTATGAACTTTTACTTTTTTTCTACTTCACCATTAATTTTTTTACCTTTCCTCTTATCTAAAATTGGATTGGGCCTCGGAGCTGTTTCCATGATTTCCGTAGCTATCTTATTTACCAGATTCCAATTTTTCTTATCCCAAGCATAACCGACATAACTACCATCTGATACATAAGTTTGGCTTTGGCCAGGTATTCTACTCATTTTAGGAATTAAGTTGTCAAAAACGATCATCTCCATGCCAGGGTTATAATTGACAGTCATATGACCTTCTGCCGCGTATTTAAATAATAATCGATTGTAGAAAAGGTCTGCTTGTTTATCCTCAGATTTTCTAAATACTGGTTTTCCAAAAATAGGTTGGCCAGTTTTTGTAAAAAATAAGACGTCTACAAGCTTTACATTTTCAGCTTTGTCCCATCGGTTAATACCAAATAAGAGATAATACTTCTCTCCATTACTCGGATTGACTTCCATAAGATTATAATATAAAGCGCCAAGCCAATTATCTGGTGTAAATTCTTCTTCTTTAAGATCCTCAGCTTCTTTAAACCTATCATTTAAGGTTATTAACTTGCCATCTGGCCATTGTATAAAACCAAAATATTTGTATTCATCACCAGTCCCTTTCACTTCCCATGTAAAAATCCTAAAAGACTTATCATCAGGCATTTTTTTGGATATCCATTTTAAGGAGTCAAATGAATGTTGGAATGAACCTTGCTGATTCAGTGCTTCGTTAAATCCTTTCAGAAAATTATCTTGTGCTTTTTCTCTATGTCTACCTTCTGCAGCATTAACCATTACATCACAATGGAAGGCGAGTTCCTTTTCTACAGAAACAAAATCAGATTGACTTATAGCGCTGCCGGAAAAAAGGATAATAAAGGTAAAGTTCAAAAACAAATTATTCATAATAAGATCATTTTTATTTCAGTAAAACGATTTTAATCTATCCCATATTATTATCAAAAAGTTAAACTATAGATAAAATGACTACGGTCAAAAAAAAGTTTGCAAAATACGAAACCCTGACATACGGTCATAATATACATCCTAACACCAAAATTTAAAAAATGGTTGATAAATGTAAACAAAGACTTAATCGCGGAGCCTTGTCAGTTAGATATGACAAACGTCAATAAATGTTTCATAATTTGGCTTATCTGCTATTGAATTATGAATGAAGCTTTCTACAATTCTGCCATTTTTGATGAGAAATATACCAGGCATTTGTAAACCATCACCAATACGCATAATATTAGGTAGATTAGGTTTAGTGGCAGCAACTTCAAATCCACGAATCCATGTTTTAAGACCATACAATTGACTGAATGAACCTTTTACAAGTCCAAATACAGCATAGTTTTTACAATCTGGATCTGATACATGTTCGATATTTTGTAATCCAAATTCTTTAAAATAACCATCAGCAGTTTTGGAATCTGCCATGTGAATCAAAATTATTTTGATACCCTCTGTTTCAAATTTTTCCCTTTTAGTAGCAACATCATAAAGAGATTCTTTACAAAACACACAACCAAAATGTCTAAGAAAGACCAAGAGGACGGGACTTTGAGATGATAAGTCAAATAAGTTATGACCTTTATTAGTGATGATTAAAGACAGATTTTGTCTATTTACCATAAAATCGTTCAAATTTGACCTTTATAACTCAAAGTCCCGTTCAAATGTTTAAAAAAACTATTGAATTAAATCAATAGTAATAATTACATTTTGTCAAAAACGTCCATTACTTCTTTTACTGCAGCAGCAGAATCATGAAGCAATGTCATTTCATCACTATTTAATTGCAACTCGATGATAGATTCGATACCGTTTTTACCCAATTTTACTGGCACTCCTACGAATATATCTTTAAGACCATACTGTCCATCTAATTTAGCACACACTGGGAAAATTCTGTTTTCGTCCTTCACGATAGCTTCTACCATTTGTGCAGCAGCAGCACCTGGCGCATACCAAGCTGAAGTACCCATCAATTTTACCAATTCGCCACCACCACTCTTCGTACGATCAACTATAGCTGTAAGTACATCTGCATCAATAAGTTCTGTGACAGGAATACCGCTTACGGTTGTGTATCTCGGTAGTGGAACCATTGTATCACCATGACCTCCAAGTAATAAAGCTTGGATATCTTTTGGAGACACTTTTAGTTCTGTTGCCAAGAACGCTCTATATCTAGCAGTATCCAATACTCCAGCCATTCCAAATACTTTGCTACTATCAATGCCAGCCGCTTTGAAAGCAGCATAGGTCATTACGTCCAGTGGATTAGAAACCACTATAATGATAGGATTTTTAGAATGTTCTAGTACAGATTTTACCACTGATGTCACAATATTTGCGTTGGTAGAAATCAAATCATCTCTACTCATACCTGGTTTACGTGGTATGCCAGCAGTAATTACAACGATATCAGAATTTGCCGTGTCGGCGTAGTCACTTGTACCTCTCAGGTAAGTACTATAATTATCTATCGGTGCTTGTTGCCAAGTGTCTAGAGCCTTACCTTTTGCAAGGTCACCCACGATATCTACTAATACTATCTCTTTTACGATGTCCTTATGTGCCAATACGTTTGCAACGGTAGCACCGACATTTCCAGCTCCAATTACGGTAACTTTACTCATTATTCTATAAAATTTATATGTTTGATAATTTATTAAAAACTTAAGGTAATAAAGTCATTTATATACTCCAAAATTCAAACGCAAAGTTAAGTAATGGTAGTATTAAAAATAAATCCTTCACGACATTTAATACAGATAATTTAGACTTGTGGCACTAAAATCATTATTTTTGTACTCTAAAACGCATCTTCATGTCTAATAAACGATTTTTGGTCTCATTAGTTTTTTTGATCACAGCCTTCTTTTCATACAGTCAGCATGTACATGATAAAAACTGTGGTGTTTCTGTAGAAGATCAATTGATGTCAGAAATCCTTCATCCAAATGACTTTAAAGGAGATATTTCTTCCCAAAGAAATAATACAATCTATGTGCCTGTAAAATTCCATTTGACAGCTAATGATGATGGCAGTGGAAGGTTAGATTATATACACGTGCTCAATCAATTGTGTATTCTGAATAGAGACTATGCTTCTTCTAATATTGTATTCTATATTTACGAAGGATTCAGTCTTATCAATCAAACTAATATATATCAAGAAGCAGGCACCAATCGAAATGCGGTCCAAGCAAAAAAAGATGGTAAAGCTATAAACGTTTTCATAACGCAAAATGCAGATTTGGATAATAATTCATCAGGAGGTACTACACTTGGATTCTATAGTCCTCAAGGAGATTATGTGGTCATCAGAAAACAAGAATTGGCAAGTTTGTCCAATACTCTAAGCCACGAGATCGGTCATTTTTTTAACCTGAGACATACGTTTTATGGTTGGGAAGGTGTGCCTTATAACAAACAAACACATGGCGAAAGAGTTACTTTCACAACAGTTCCAGGTGGTGTAGCTAATGTTCTTGTAGAATTAGTCGATGGGAGCAACTGTCAGACAGCTGCTGATATGATCTGTGACACACCACCAGATTATAACTTTGGACTCACTTCATCAAATTGCGCTTTTAACACAGTAGTATTCGACAAAAACAATGATAGAATATTCCCAATGAAGGAAAATCAAATGGGATATTTCCAAGATTGTGATACCTTCAAGTTTACAGAAGGTCAAACAGATAGAATGCTTATTAATTATAATTCTACTTCTCGCAACTACTTAAAATCAACTTACATACCAAATACCACAGAAATAACGGATGCACCTATTCAAAATACACCATTAAAAGCCGAAAAATTAATAGGATATACAGATGTAAAATTTGACTGGGAAGACGTATCAGGGACAACTACCTATCTCATAGAAATCAAAGGATCAAATCAATATTACAGTGCGCTTACTACATTATCTGAATATACAGCACCAGAGCTTAAGAAAAATAATACTTATTTCTGGACAGTAAAGCCATTTAATGATGGTTTTGGTTGCTCGCCAGTGACAACATCTAACTTCAGAACAGGAGATGGCACTTCAACTACTTATGATATTTCAGAAATAAAAAATATTGCTATCATACCTAACCCTGTCAATAATTCATCTACGGCTCTAATTTCTTTATTCTCAAATGAATCAGATAATGCACATATAGAAGTCCTATCGATGGTGGGCCAAAGACTAAGGACTTTTACACATAGTCTAGAAGCTGGACAAAACACCATCCCATTGGATACAAAAGAGCTGAGTAATGGTGTTTACATGCTTAACATTATTGTAAATGGTCGTAATAGTTTTGCTAAATTTATGGTCCATTAACTGTTATTGAAATAATAGACATCAAAACAAAATAAATTATTATCAGTCTATAATTTGTAAATAAGTATATTAGCTTTAATTTTGCCGCATATGACCGATTTTATGGTTTTGTAGCTTATGTTTATTGAAATTTATGCAAAGTTTCTTAAAACATCGGGCTGCCATCAGAACGGTCTACCAATTCAAATTAAAAACAAAGACAGATGAATTTACACGAGTATCAAGGTAAAGAATTGCTATCAACGTATGGCGTAGCTATTCAGCGAGGTAAGCTTGCCCACACTGTAGAAGAAGCAGTAAGTGGTTATGAACAACTAAAAGCTGAGACAGGCACACAATTTTGTGTAGTAAAAGCTCAGATTCATGCTGGAGGTAGAGGCAAAGGTGGTGGCGTAAAGCTAGCCAAAAATGTAGATGATCTAAAACAACATGCGGGCAATATACTAGGTATGATGCTCAAGACACCACAAACTCCCGGCGGGATGGAAGGCGCAGGTAAGTTGGTCAGAAAAATATTGATAGCAGAAGACTGTTATGCAGACTTTGACAAATGTAAAGAATATTATGTATCCATCTTGATGGATAGAGAGAAAAAAAGAAATGTCATCGTTTATTCTACAGAAGGTGGTATGAATATCGAAGAAGTTGCTGAGCAAACGCCACATTTAGTGCACAAAGAATATGTGGACCCTAGCGTAGGACTTAGAGATTTTCAGAAACGAAATATCGCTTTTAATCTTGGCCTTTCTGGAAGTGCATATAAAGATTTCTTAAAGTTTATTACCAATCTATATAATGCATACATTGGTGCTGATGCATCTTTATTCGAAATCAATCCTTGTCTTAAAACAGCTGACGACAGAATCATCGCAGTAGATGCAAAAGTAACTTTGGATGGAAATGCGCTATTCAGACATCCTGACCTAGAAGCAATGAGAGATACAGACGAAGAAGATGCAACTGAAGTAGAAGCACAAGGTTATGGTCTGAATTATGTAAAACTTGATGGTAATGTAGGTTGTATGGTAAATGGCGCAGGTCTTGCTATGGCAACTATGGACATCATCAAACTTTCAGGTGGATCTCCTGCAAACTTCCTAGATGTAGGAGGTACGGCTGATGCTGCTAGAGTTGAACAAGCATTCAGATTGATATTGAGAGATACAAATGTTAAAGCAATCCTTATCAATATATTCGGTGGTATCGTGAGATGTGACAGAGTGGCACAAGGTATCGTAGATGCTTACAAAAATATGGGCAATATCAATGTTCCGATTATTGTAAGACTCCAAGGTACGAATGCGGAGATTGCAAAAACAATCATAGACGAAAGTGGATTGGAAGTACATTCAGCTATTCAATTACAAGAAGCAGCCGACCTTGTCAAAAAAGTGATAGCGTAGTATTCAAAAAACAATATTTCTGCCAAAAAACAGAAATGCAAGTTTTATAAATATAAAGGTAAAGATGATCATGTGTTATCTTTACCTTTGTTATAATCAATAATAGCTAATCCTAACACGCATGCCCGCATCTTATACACTTTACGAACTCAACGAATACATAAGAAGAGTGATCGCACTGAACTTTGCAGAACCTATATGGGTCAGCTGTGAAATCTCACAAGTAAAAGAAGTAAGGGGAAATGTATATTTGGATTTGGTCTATCATGATGAAAAAAGCCAAGACATCACGGCACAAATCTCTGCATCTATTTGGTATAAATCCTATTTATTCTTAAAAACCAAACTTGGTGCTTTACTTCCATCCTTGTTAAGAGAAGGAACGCACATCTTGGTCAAAGTCCAAGTAGAATTCAGCGAGCGATATGGGATGAAACTTATCATAGAAGATATCGACCCTTCATTTACCATAGGTCAGATGGAAATGAATCGTCAAAAGATAATGCAAAAACTATCAGATGATGGACTCATCGGACTCAACAAAAACCAAAAAATGCCATCTGTAGTGAAAAGGATAGCCGTGATCTCATCGGCTACAGCGGCAGGTTTTATTGATTTTCAAAACCATTTACAGCATAATAGTTACGGATACACCTATAAAATATCACTTTATCAGGTGGCTATGCAAGGTCAAAACACAGAAAAAGATGTGACCAAAGCATTTGACGCCATCCATGAATCAGTAGATCAATATGATTGTGTGCTTATCATCCGTGGTGGTGGCTCTAAACTAGACCTTTCTGCTTTTGACAATTATAATATAGGTGCCAAAATAAGTAAGTGCAATCTTCCAGTGCTAACAGGAATAGGTCATGATATAGACTCTACAGTGGCAGATATTTGTGCATCCTACTCATTAAAAACACCGACTGCACTAGCTGATTACATTATAGAACATAACTTCAGATTCGAAACGACACTGACTGAAGTGACACATTGGATCAGTCGAATGGCAGGTCAATTGATAAAAAACAAAGAACTCGAACTCCAACAAACCATTCAGATTCTTAAGATCATTCCATCTGAAATCATCAGGACCAATCAAGTTTCTATCAATTATATCAATCAGAATATAAATACATCGGTCAAAACGATCCTACATCGTCACACCGAAAGACTCAAAACAATAGATAGCAATATACATCTACTAAATCCAAAAAACATCCTAAAACGTGGCTATTCCATCATCAGACAAGACAATACCGTAATAAAGAGAAGTACCGATTTAGATAAGAATAAGGATATACAAATAGAATTTTTTGATAAAGAAATAAAAGTCAATACCCATGAGTAAAAAAAATATGACCTATGATGCTGCATATGCAGAACTAAATAATATACTCTCTTCCTTACAAAAAGAAGATGTAAGCCTAGATGATCTAAGCGATAAACTCAAACGTGCAGCAGAGTTATCTGATTTTTGTAAAACCAAACTCAGAAGCATAGAAGAAGATATCGAAAAAATAAGTGTGGCTACGGATTTTCAGTAGAGGAAGCTAATGCCTTGTTTTAAATTATTTATGCACTTCCAATAATGGAAGCGTAAAAGTTAAATCAATATTCCATCTTAAGTCTTTATCACCTTGATAGTGGAGCTACGACCATGAGTATCTATCAATCTTACAATATACATTCCTGATGGATATCCCTCTAGGTCTAAGTAGTTTGGTAAGGTATGATCTATATATTTAGAAATCACTTCTATGCCGTTATTATTATACACTTTCAGATGACCACTGTAGCTACAGTCGATGATGCTGATATCAGTGATAGGATTGGGCCAGACTTTTATCCTTGATAATGGGTCAAATACATCGATATCTAGACCTGAATAATCTTCGAGGCTATCGCATACATCTTCATAATCTACACGCAGACGCGGATAATTTGCCATACCGATTCCCTTGTAGTACAGTAGATCAATGTCATACTGTACGAAATCACAGTCCTTGCCCTTTTTGTTGGGTTTGTTGATGCGATGAAGTACCCTTGTACCATTTGTACTACCCATATATATTTTACAATCAGGCGCAAGTGTCATCAGGTGAAAATTGGCAAAGGGGTCTTGTTGGTATTTGAACGTATCTATCAACTCTACACCCTGGGCTAAGTCTTCTTTCCACAGATCTACTTGCATTAATGAATCATACATCGTGATATATACGAAGCGACTATTGGGGGAAAATTCTATGCCAGAAAAACTTCTCCTATGTTGTATAGGTAGAATGCGTTGATTGCTAAGTAGCCCACTTGTCCGATCAAAATTAAATAAATTTAAGCCATTCTCTTTTGTATACCAGGCCCACATTTTTCCATCAGGTGAGAACTTGGCCTGACCACTAGCTGAAGTATTTCGTGTTGCAGGAGGCCCTATTTGTTGGCTATCCTGTAGCATAGGCCCATCTTCTTTCAGCAGATATTTATAATAGGTATTATTGGTCTTATTCAATTGTATCATCCACCAATACCTATTATTGCTATGTTTGATGGCAGTCAGAAATGAAAATGCTATTGAATGTTCTTCATGAAATACTTGATTTTTTTTGATCACCTTCCCACGTCCACCATTGTACGACATATCCACCATTGTATACCTCATATCTTGTATCCAAAATTTAAGCGTAGGCGTCGTTTCATAATTTATAAATTTATGGATGATGTAGTAGATGTCTTCATTCATCTCATCTTTCAGTATCAGTATATCCTGAAATCCATTATATCCTGTAGAACAATTATCCCACCATTCGACATAATAATTACCATAATTTAGACTGTCACCATTTTCCATCAGTTGATGATTTGATTGGATGACTTGACACCCATTGGTATAAAATAACAACTTTCCATCAACATCACTTACGCTAGAATTGACCATTGAATTCTGATAAATTACAGTATCTAAAGAAATCCCCAAATCGTTGTAGCTAAAATCAAGACTTGTAACATAGCTTGGAATACCACCATTGGCAAATAGCCATATATAATCGTCCTTTTCTTGTGCAACTAGGCTTGGATAAACCAAGCCTAGTAAGCAAACAAGAATGTTATATTTCAATAATATTTTAAAACTCAATGTCATTAAAATTTCACTAATTTTTTTGTATCTAAGACATCACCTGTGCTTTGATCAATAATTCTGACAAAATACAATCCAGCTGCATAGGTCTGCAAATCTAACATAGATACTGTTGATATGTTTTGTTTTGTAGAAATCAAGTTACCATTGAGGTCGTAAACTTGTAAGCGAAGATTTAGTATTTTGGTCGCTTGGTTTAGCGATAATGAAATATGCTCTTTCTCACTTCCTCCCCATCATTCATTACTCTTATTTCTTATTCCACTTTAATGCTCCGAAATAATAATTAACCCCTATTTGATAGCCAGATTGACGTCCATCATAAAGTATGTTTTCTGTTTTTTCTGATAAGAGTACATTGTTATCTAAAGGATCATACACTTTTTCTTTAGCTTCAGAATAGCTGTTCACAATATTCCCCAAACCTACGATAGAATATTGCATTTGAAAGCCTATTCTACCTTTGTCTCCTAGGTCCTTCTCTATATCTATCCCGAATCTCCATGAACCATTAAGGGAGAATGCCCCGCCGTTAGAAAAATTATCAAATACACGAGTGCCTTTTACAATGTTGTCTTTTGTCCCTTGGGAAAGAGTGATGACGTTACTTTCGAAATATCGGTCTAGAGATATACCTGCACTTAACCCCAAACTCAGCCCATGTTTAGCACTTATAGATTCACTATATCTAAGCATAAATGGTATAGAAATCATATCCGTTCTCCTGTTCAAACTATTATTATCCTGAAATGAAACGGTTCGGAAACGATACTGTAAACCCGACATCAACTGCCACTTCGGACTAAAAGCATAGTCCAACTTTAAATCAAAGTAATACGCATTATGCCCTGTGATCGTTGCAAATTTTAGTTCAGGAGATAGTGGAGAGACAGACTGTGGTCTACCGTCATTGTATGACATCATCATAGTGCCTAGACCTACTCCGATTTGCACACCACGCTGTGCTTGTATAGCATTAAAAAATAAAGAAATAAAAAAGAATGTAATAATGATTTGTTTCATGGTGAATAAGTTTTATTAAGATTGAAATTAATAGAAATAAGGAGATGAATGTTTTGGGTTTATTTAAAAGTCAAAGTGCCAAAAGTATAATAGAGTCCAAATTGAATACCTGTATTTTTTAAGTTAAAGCTACCTCTAAGTTCAATATTAGAAGTTTCTTGCCCATTGATGAATACTTGTTCATTTACGTTAATTGGAAAATTCCAAGAAAATCCATTATTAGATTTATGCACATTTGGAAGCCCTTTTGGCTTATCAAGATGAATGGGAACAATAAAAATATGAATACTAAATTTTTCATGTGTGATGTGTTATATTTTATTCTTAGAATTTTTAGAAATGAGTTTAGTCACTTGTTTTAAACATACTCTAAGCTTCTGAACATATATTTTATTATTAAAAGATGTATTTTGACAATTATATATTTCTAGAACGAAGGTCGCTGCTAGGACGCTTCTTTGATAACTAAATTTTAACTTTTAGAGCATTTTGAATCTGTTTTGGTTTATACAAAAAAGAATTTAGAGCATACTCTTAGTTTAGGAACCAAATGCGATTTTTTAGATAATTATAATTTGACAATCTTCTTTACAATATATTTTTCATTAGAAATTAATTTTAAAAAACACCACATCCTGGTTTAGCCTACTTTAATGCACTTGAATGGATTCAATTTGCAGACATGCATCTCCGTCATCACCTAAAACAAAAGAAAAGGATAGATGAGATGCTGATGAATTTGTGATAAAACCTATTACCTTTTATCATTTAAGAAGCTACATCAGTTTAAGTCAATAAATCTTTTATTATACAATCTTAAGTCTTTATCACCTTGATAGTGGAGCTACGACCTTTAGTATCTATCAATCTTACGATATACATTCCTGATGGATATCCCTCTAGATCTAAGTAGTTTGGTAAGGTATGATCTAGATATTTAGAAATCACTTCTAGGCCGTTATTATTATACACTTTCAGATGACCGCTGTAGCTACAGTCAATGATGCTGATATCGGTGATAGGATTGGGCCAGACTTTTATCCTAGATAATGGGGCAAATACATCGATGTCTAGTCCTGAATAATCTTCGAGACTATCGCATACATCTTCATAATCTACACGCAGTCGTGGATAATTGACACTACCCAAACCTTTGTATTGCAATAAATCAATGTCATACTGTACAAAGTCACAGTCCTTGCCCTTTTTGTTGGGTTTGTTGATGCGATGAAGTACTTGTGTACTATTTGTACTACCCATATATATTTTACAGTCAGGCGCTAGTGTCATCAGATGAAAATTGGCAAAGGGGTCTTGTTGGTATTTGAAGGTATCTATCAGCTCTACACCTTGGGCTAAGTCTTCTTTCCATAGATCTACCTGCATCAATGAATCATACATACTTAAATAAATAAAGCGACTATTAGGAGAAAACTCTAATCCTGTAAAATAGCGCTTATGCTTAATGGGTAGAACTCGTTGATTACTAAGAAGCCCACTTGTCCGATCAAAATCAAATAAATTTAAGCCATTATCATTGGTAAACCATGCCCACATTTTTCCATCAGGTGAAAACTTGGCTTGACCTGCGGCAGAAGTTCCAGGAGTAGCAGGTGGCCCAATTTGTTGACTATCCTGTACCATCGGTCCATCTTCTTTCAGCAGATATTTATAATAAGTATTATTGGTCTTATTCATTTGTATCATCCACCAGTATTTATTATTACTATGTTTGATGGCAGTCAGAAATGAAAATGCTATTGAGTGTTGTTCATGAAATACTTGATTTTTTTTGATCACCTTCCCACGTCCACCATTATATGACATATCCACCATTGTATATCTCATATCTTGCATCCAAAATCTAAGCGTAGGTGTGGTTTCATAATTTATAAATTTATGGATGATGTAGTAAATGTCTTCATTCATCTCATCCTTTAGTATCAGTATATCCTGAAATCCATTATACCCATAAGCGCAATTATCCCACCATTCCACATAAAACCTACCATAATTGAGACTGTCCCCATTCTCCATCAGTTGATGATCGGATTGGATGACTTGACACCCATTGGTATAAAATAACAACTTTCCGTCAGCATCACTTACACTAGCGTTCACAGCTGAGTTTTCATATAATACTGTATCTAAAGAAAACTTTACATCACCTGATCCAAAATCTAAACTAGTAGCTTTGCCTCCATTATTGAATAGCCACACATAATCATCTTTTTCTTGTGCTACTAGGCTTGGATAAACCAAGCCTAGTAAACAAACAAGAATGTTATATTTCAATAATATTTTAAAACTCAATGTCATTAAAATTTCACTAATTTTTTTGTATCTAAGACATCACCTGTGCTTTGATCAATAATTCTGACAAAATACAATCCAGCTGCATAGGTCTGCAAATCTAACATAGATACTGTTGATATGTTTTGTTTTGTAGAGATCAAGTTACCATTGAGATCGTAAACTTGCATTGTAATGGTTTGATCACTAAGATTATGTTCTATCATATATAATCCTTCAGATACTGTAGGTGCTATTTTAATCTCTGATGTTTTGACCACTTTTTCTGATGATCTTAAATTCAAATTGCTACACGAAATACCCATAGGTGATTCGATTTCTGTAAGAGATATTAATGATTTAGCAAAGTGAACATTTTCTCCTTTCTCTAGTGTACATTCATTTGCTAGAGATCTAAAAACACTATTATCCGCAGGTTTTGTACCATTGTTTGAAAACTGTAACAGTGCATTATATACAAGTTTTTCATCCCCGTAATCAGCTCCTAAAGCCGAAATCTCAGAATGTATAACTCCAGCTATTGTTGATATTGCAGTTTGATTATTAATTATACTTGTACTTATATCAGCTACTTGATTGCGGACACTTGTAACAGTTGATGCATTATTGAAATCTATAGTAGGATATACTATATTACGTAAAGCTTCATATTTAGAATTTACATCAGGCTTCATATTTATGGCTGTCAATTTAGTAAGTCCATCTCTGATGTTTTCTACCTTATGTACATCACTATTAATCAGGTCTGCTTGCAGTTCTTGTAAACATGATGCATATAGCGAATAATTTTTTTTCGATTTCAACATCAGACGATACAAATATTGTTTCCACCACTTAAGCATAGCAGGTGACAGTCTATTATTCGGATTTTTAAGCCAACTGCAAAGTAATTCTGGCGAATTGCTAGTAATGAACCAACCATTAAAGAATCCAAAGGTACAATCACTTCCTAAATAAGTACCATTATTGTCTGGTCCAGAAAGAAAAAGGTCAGCAGGATCACTATTAATTAATCCATTTTTTTTAGGATACCAATTTTTATTTTGGGTATCTGATTTCTGGAAATCTACTAAAAATCTTGAAAAGCCTATTTCTTCAGGTAAAAGTAATGAAGCATCGGCACCTAAATCTGCGGTGGGTGACCATATATTTCCATGATGTGTTTGAGATCCTATAGGATTAGCAATCCTAAGATTAGTTGCATTAGCATTTAAAGTGTTTCCTTTTAGCAATTGAAGTATGCTATTATTTTCGATATTTATATCGTGACTCAATGATCCTAAAACATTGTTTAACATTTCATTGCCTGGTGAGTTGTCCATGTAAAGGCCATCTTGGTACTCATTTGCCCAATTGCACATAGCACTATTATGATCACCACCCATAAAACCAATAGCTATAGATTGAGCTGAAGGAAGACAATTGATATTATTATCATAAATTTCATTAAATGTACATACTTGACTTATGATACCATATTGCTCAGGTTTTTGCGTCAATACTTGTAATGTGTTTTCGTAAACTTTATTAAAGTGACTAAAAGATAGGTATATCCCTGTAGCAATATCGCCCACTTCATTTCCATAAAATTTTATAGAATTATCATGGATTGTTGTGTTGCTCGATTTTGCAACATAAATCACTCTATTTCGACCTATTAAATAGTTATCTCTGATAGTTGTTAATAGTCCTGTGTTCCTTAGAATCCCAACACAATTATGAGATGAAACTATTTCATTGTTTCTAATATCTCCACCCGAATTGTAAGCAAATACACCAGTACCTAGATTACTCATTTTGTTGTAAGAAATATCATAATATGGTGAATTTAAGATGTAAATTGCACTACTCTCAAGTTCAAATACTTCACTTCCTATTTTATCAAATTTATTTCCCTGAGCAAACACTGTACCTCCATCGCAATATATTCCATAGGTCATATCTGTAAAAGTATTACCTGAATTGCCTTCAATCGCTGAACTTCCTATGTATGCAGTTGAGTTTTTGTTTAAGACAACACCAATGATTGTTTTATTGGAATTTACAACAGTAGGATCTAAAGATGGCTTTACACCATTCAATGTCTGTATGATATTGCTGAAGAATGAATATAATTCAGCTCCTTCTTGAAGAACAACACCTTTATGGCAATCATTAAGAAAGGACTTATTCATCGTGACAATACTCCCTTGCTCTATGGATATGGCATTTAATGCATCTGATATTATTGCCCCTTCCTCAATTATTAATTTACCACCAGCTTTAACAATTATGCCTTTCCAAAGATTGTCACCACAAGCATAAATCTCTGTTCCTTTAAGTGTTAATGTACCTCCATTTTCAACAATAATTTGAGATTTTGCAGTCATGGTGATTTCTGAACTTTTATTAAAAGTTGTATTATTGTTTATAATTAAAGTACCATCGAAATCAAATTTTTTAGGGATAACATTATTTATTACACAATTACATAAACTTGGCAGTTGGTTTGAATAAACTATTGGTATATTACTCATGTCATATAGTTTCTCACCAAATGCATATACTCCAAACGTCAAAAATGGGTTGCCCAAGGGGTTTGGGTTGATTATATTTTTACAAGATATGTTTGTGAAAAAATTTGTATTGTCATCATTAAGATGTGCATTAATGACATCAAATTTAATGTCTATCGAAAAGTCTTCATTTGCACTGATATTTTTTGTTAATACAATTTTTGAATTATATGGTGCAACAGAGTAAGGTATTGGTTGACCAAATTCTGGATTTTTATTTAAAATGTTAATTTCATTGGAATTGTAAATACATTCCGTTACAAGACTTCTAGCTACATAATTGTTATTTAAAGTGTACCCCCAATTAAGTGGTTTAGCACCACACCCTAAAGAAAAATCCAATGAGTTACTGGTTACTGTATACTCAAATAAGCAATCATTATTGTCTATTGGTAATGAACTATTGACACAAGGCACATTGTTTTTAACATGACTTAGTGTACTAAGATCATTAGTTGTAAACTGTGCCGTAGACAAACTACCACCTCCATTTTCACACATTAAAAAGGGGCCATTACATATCGGTGTGTGTGATAGGCCTAGTTGATGCCCTAGTTCATGTGCTGTATTATAAGGTCTAATTATTATTCCTTCTGAAAAACCAACATAACCGATTTCGTCAAAGTTGTAATTAAAATCGTCTGCATTTGAATTGCAAAGTGCGGACAAATTTACAACAAACCCACCTATCATAGGCAAATCTAATCCTGTAAAATGATGTACTAAATCGCGATTTACGCAATATTTTTTCCAAGCTCCACTCAAGATTTCTGACCATCGTGGTTTCCAAAAATCCCCTCTGACTGGTGGTGTCCCAATGTTAATTCTATTTATGGCCACTATTTGAAACGTGATATTGGCCTTATTTTGATAAAAAGTATTGACTTCAGCAATGGCGTTTTGAATTTTTTGCATAGATTGATTTCCATGTATTTGATAAAAGTGCTCATCATACGAAATGGCTAACTCAATGACTTTATAATTTTGGGCATTGATATTACTAAAATTTAAAAATACAAAGAATAATCCAAATAAAAAAATTTCGCGTAAAAGTAAAATTTTGTTTGATTTTGAAAATGAATTCATAATAATCAGTTTTTGAAAAATGATGAAATAAAATTAATTAAATAATTAAACCAAACAATTCAAAAAAGATATTATACCTTTACAACTCCGCATCATAACGGTTCGGGAGTCTGCTCCATTTTTCGCGAAATGGGCTAAAGTAGGCTCTCTTTTTATTTTGTCTAGTTTTGTGTTTCTGTTAGCAAGCTACAGCTCACACGCTCATGCGATAATCAATTATTGTGACATGGATAAAACAATCCGATTTACAAGTAATTACATATCTTGTACGGTCATAATGCTATATTGCATTAAAGATTTTAAAGAAAAAACTTTTTATGCTATACAGCAAAGACAAATTATCAAATATTCCTATTTGATAATCAGAGACTCAATTGTCAAGCTCCGTTAGGAAATATACAGAATCTTGCTCAGTATTTTGTTTGATGGGGTTAGATTTTTTTAAGCCAAAGGACTATGTCTGCTAATACATCTCATCCTTTTTGTTTCTTTTTTGTCTCTATGGTTTTATTTCTGAAAATGTTTTTTTAAAATTAAATAAATAGGTTTCTAAAACGATTCATATTTGAATCAATATAATCACACTGTTGAAAAAATAATATACAGATCATTATTCACTTCTGAATAATGCACAATAATATCAATTGCCAAATATAGCGTTGAAGCTATATTGAACTTATTAAATAATATCAAATCAAAATGCAGAAGATAAATTTCTTACATTCAATTGAACATCAATTTACCAAAAGCATAAAAGTGCTTTCGATACCAAACTTATTTTTCAACGGGTGCAATAAAATCTCAAAATATGAATCAAACAAAGTTTTATCGGAAAATTTTGTTTTATAATTCTAAAGCAAAGATATATTATTATTTTCATTTTAAAGCACAAAATAATCTCATTCGAATAAATATTTTTTTTGATATATATATATATATATGTAGAGAATATCAATCAGTTAAAAAACGTTTTATAAAAATAAAAATATGAAAATTACCCCAAATTGGTTCCATTATTCTGAAATAAAATTTACTATTCTTGCCTCACAAAAGCACTGACCTTACCTGCTCGAATGGAAGGTAGCAAGGATGCCATATAACCAATGATCATGACTGTCAAAGTGACTACTATAAAGTCGATAAACCTCAACTCTATAGGATAAGCATCTATCAGAAATCCATCGGGGATACTGATTAGTCCATAGTTTTTTTGCATCCAATATAAGATCAAACTCAGTATAAATCCAAAAACCAAGCCGATCACAGATATCAAAAATCCAAGCGTCAAAAATATCCACCTAATGCTAGATTTTGTGAGTCCCATGGACATGAGGATGGAAATATCTTTCTTTTTTTCTAACACAATCATCCATAAAGAACCTACTAGATTAAAAGCTATAATTAATAGAGTGAGACAAGCAATCATAAAGCTAATCCACTTTTCTATATTCATGATCTTAAGGAAACCTTCATCTTGTTGGTATCTGTTTTTGATCATAAACTTATCACCCAATATTTTCTCCAATGATTGGATTACATCATTTTCATTGATACCCGGTGCTACTTTTATTTCTATGGCACTAAAGTGATCTTCTAGTTTTAAGAGTTGATTAACAAGGTCAAAATTTACCAAAACATATTGAATATCTATATCGCTTCCTACTGAAAAAGTACCAGATGGATAAAACTGTAAGGTATTAAAATCTTTACCCAAAGGTCCTTGATCTTCTTTGGTAGGCATGTATGCAGTGATGATAGCATATTCGTCAGATGGATTGATAGATAGTTTTGTATTCATTCCTGACCCTAACAAAGCATAATCAATCTCATCATCAAAATTTGCCTTTCCTGATACTATAGATGAATCTAATCCAGTAACGTACACAAAATTTTCATCCACACCTTTTATAATTCCTACTTCTTGAGATCCTTTATAATCAAAAAAAGATGTTTCTTCTATCGAAAATGAAATGCGTTCGATACCATCAAGCTTCTTAATTAAATCTATGTTTACACTATCTTTACTGATATATTTACCTTCGACTAGGGTGACTTTGATATCGGGATTAAATGTATTGAGCATCCCAGAAAGCAAACTCTCAAATCCATTAAAAACTGACAATATCAATATAAGGGCTGCCGTACCTATAGACATACCTATGACAGATATCCAAGTGATGATATTGATGGCATTGGTTGTTTTTTTACCAAAAAGATACCTCGAAGCAATAGAAAGGATCAACTTCATGGGTGCAAAAATACTTTAATAAAGGCATAGCTGTGTCCTAACTTAGCTATTATTTTAAGGAAACAACCCATTAGCGTACCCAGAGATAGATTTATAGACAATGGATTGTATATTAGAACGATAGTTTCGATTGTTAAATGTCTGATTATTTGCCGATGGATAAGTACGATTAGAGCAAAAAACATAAACCATATTGTACTCAGGATCAGCAAATGCAGCCGTACCAGTAAACCCTGTATGTCCAAATGTAGAAGAAGAAGCCAAGGGAGACATATTTTTTGACTTTATCGAACGTATATCTTTCATATCAAATCCAAGTCCTCTTCTAGTGGATTTCCCATAACGACTGGTGAACAAATCCACTGTCTCTGGTTTGATAAATTCAATGCCGCCATATGATCCTTTATTCAACAACATTTGCATGATCACTGCAATATCACTTGCATTTGAAAACAATCCTGCATGACCTGCTACTCCTCCCATCATAGCTGCGCCTGCATCATGCACATGACCTTGGAGCGTCTGAAATCTGAAATAATTATCAATTTCTGTTGGAGCTATGCTCGATGCTAAATGCTTTCCTATGGGATTAAAAGTTGTATGTTTTAATCCCAATGGTTGATAAAAATGTGTAGCAGTAAAGTCATCTAGTTTCTTTCCAGATTCATTTTCTACCACTTTTTGCATAATATAATATCCTAAATCACTGTATTTGTAACTATTATTTCCTGTCAACCTACTGCTGTAAATTGATTGCCACATTGTATCTCTATAGTCAGTACGCATAAACATGTTATTAGCTATAGGAATGGTATAATTTTCTTTTAAGATGTTGCTGTAATAGGTATCGTTGTAAGATTTCGTTTTACCTTCCAGTGTTGTTTTATTGTAAAAAAGAAGTCCTGCTTGTAGACCTGCATGATGAGACAATACATCTTCCACCTTAATATTAGCTTTGTCCGTTCCATTGAGATCAGTGATATAATATCGAAGTGGATGGCTTACATTTATTTTCCTATCATCTACCAATTTCATAGTGGCAATGGTGGTCGCCAGTACTTTGGTCAGTGAAGCCACATCGTAAATGGTATTTTGCAAGACATAATATCCATCAGATGTTAACTTTCCATAAGATTTAGAAAACACAATCTTTCCATCTTTAGCTATGACTACTTGGCCTCCAGGCGCAGCATTTAGACGGACCATTTCCGCCATGATAGAATCTATCAACATTAATGTATCTGAATTCATTTTTACCCTTTCTGGGACAGAATAACCCAGTCTTCCTAAAGAATTACGATACAATCCATGGTCGAGTCTCCATTTATCACTGACACTAATAGGTAACTTTCCAGAAATAACATTTACACCAAATAATGATTGGGCAGCTATGTCTTGGGTCATTCGATTATTGTCATGGCATAATAAAATATTGTCCAGATCACCCATTCTTTTTAAGAGATATGGACTACCGAAAAGGACTACTATGATGTTACTTTTTTTATTCAGCTCTCTCAAAAACCCTATCATTTCTTGAGAAACTTCTTTATTGTACGCACTTTGTTTTCCAGATGTATGAATAGCGACTACCACCCTATCAAACTGTGATAAAGTCTGTAACAATTGCACATACTGGTCTTTTAGTTGATGGGACATCAGTTGGTAATGCTTTGATTGGGCATAGTCACTCACCCTACTTTGAAAAGGTGTTATGATAGATTTGTTAAAACTTAGTGTAGCTAGTCGGAGATCATTCGTATTTTTTATAGGAATAATCTCATCATTATCTGATACTAATGTAATAGCAGCTTCTGTAAGTTTTTCTTTAACAGCCACCGCTTGATTACGCATCAGATATTTGGATAATTCATCTGAACTGTGGATGGGCGTTGTATTTAAACCTAGTTTATATTTAGCTCTCAATATTCGAAGTACACTTTCATCCAATCTTTTTTCTGAGATTTTACCATCTGAAATATATTGTTTAATGGTGGCAATGGCTTTTGCAAGGTCTTCAGGTAATAAAATAACGTCATTCCCAGCTAAAAAAGCTTCTGCTTCAGCGACGCCATTTGGATAATATTTTGTGATACCTTTCATGTCCATGGCATCCGTAAAAATCAATCCATTATAACCCATTTCCTGACGCAGGATGTTTTTGATCACATTTTTTGACAATGTTGTCGGTCTATTTACCCTGTCATCCAAGGCTGGAATATTAAGGTGTCCTACCATCAAAGCACTTGCACCATAAGCAGTAAGTCGTCTAAAAGGAAAAAACTCTGTACTTTCTAGTCGTTCTCGAGAATGATTGAGTATTGGTAAATCTTCGTGCGAATCTACATCCGTATCTCCATGTCCTGGAAAATGTTTAATACATGCCATTATACCTTCATCTTCCATAGCTTTCATGTACATATATCCTTTGGCAGTCACATTTTGGGCAGACTCACCGAAAGACCTATCGTAGATTACTGGATTGGAAGGATTATTATTGATATCTACTGAAGGTGCAAAATTGATGTTTATCCCCGCTCTTTTACATTGTTTTGCGACTTCTACACCCATTTCGTAAATAAGTCTATTGTCTTGAATAGCTCCCAACATGAGTTGTTTGGGATAAGATATAGTCTGAGTTGGAAATCGCATACCTAATCCCCATTCGCCATCTATACCCATAAAAAGGGGAATCCTTGCTTTTTGTTGGTAATTATTAATGAGATTGACTTGCTCCAATGGCGAACCTTGAAAAAAACATATCCCTCCTATATGGTACTTTGTAATATAATCTGATATTTTTTTTTCTTCCCCAGCATAACCTTTGGAAAATGCCCTTACCATAAATAGCTGTCCTACTTTTTCATCCAAGGTCATGTTACTTATCGTGGCATTTACCCAAGCATCTTCTCGTTGTAAATAATGTTGTGAAAAACCGTGTGTACCCACAATCAATATCAAAATAACAATTCCAATCCCAGCCTTCAATATCCTTCTAATCATATTCTTTCTTATTGACCTTTAATGCTTAATTTAAGGTACAAAACTTATAAACTTTAAAAAAGCACATACTAGTCTAACGATTGTATTCATAATTGACATATGTATCAGACGATAAAAAACTGTTAAAGTCATCAATATAGGCAATTTATACCATTATTTACCTTGATTATTCAAGATATTTGGATCAATTGTTACGGCTTGTTGGATATATTTTTCTCCATTCACCATATCACCTGCATTTTTATACGCGTTGCCCAAATTAAGAAAACCACCAGCACTTTTTGGGTCTAATGCCACTACTTTTTGGAAATATGTGATGGCACCTTGATGATTACCTTTTATTCCATTTGCCACACCAAGCAATCGCAAAGTCTCGGTATCATCTTGAAATATATTGTATGACTTGGTCAATAAGGCTTCTGCTTTTGCTAAATTATTTTCTACTTCACCTGCTTGTCTACCTGCATCTCTAAGTGTAATAGCTAGATTTTTATTGGCATCAGCAAATTCTGGATCTATGGCCAATGCCTTTTCATATGCAATCACAGCATTATCATAATCTTTGAGATAATAATTTGCATTTCCAGCTATGAGATAAGCATTTTTATAAGTCGGATGCACTTTTACCGCTTTATTAAGATATCCAATAGCTTCCGTAAGCATTTCCCTTTTTTTGGACTCATCCTTTTCTTTAAAAGCCTCAGTAGTCAGTGCGCCACCTGCAGCATTTAGGACTTTGGCACTATTGACAGAAGTTTTTACATCAGTGGTAAAGAGTTTAAAATCACTTTCCCATACCATGTTACGAGTGACAGTTTTTAGCGCATAAAGGGAAAGAATAGCACCTAATGTTACAAAAAGTGCTTGTTTTCCCCATTTGCTGTAAACCAAATTGGTTAAGTAATACCCAACCACCAATGCAAAACCTAATGAAGGCATAAACATAAATCGTTCAGACATATTCGTACCGATCGGAAATACGATATTTGAAACAATGGATAAAGTGATAATGTAATAAGCAGCCGCAAACCCTATGATACTCTTTGTTTTTAACCCACGAATAGCCACAAAAGCTATCAATCCATATACCGCTAAACTTAACCATACACTGAGATCGCCAAAACTCATAATGTCGACATACCTTGGGTAATAATCATGGGTCAGCGGATGTGGAAATACAAGTAACTGTACATATTTGCCAAGTGTAAATAGAATCGTTGCTAGTTTTTCACCTGCTTCAAAAGGTACATAACTACCATTTACCAATTTGAGATATGGATTATTCATAAGTTCCATGGGTGTACCACCGAAATCATTGCCCAAAATAGCAGACCTGATCATCAAAAACAAAATAGTAGGAATCAGCAACATTGCACTAGATGACAATATTGTTTTCATACCATAATCTCTAAAATAATACAAAGCTAAAGGGACTATTGCTAGAAATGTAATGGTATTCTCTTTGGAAAGGAAGGCGATAAAAAAACTTACACACGCATAAATCAAATACTTAGATTGTTTGAGATCCACATACTTAAGTATGGCGTATAAAGCAACTACACTACCCAGCATACTCATGATTTCGTCTCGACCCTTAATATTAGCTACAACTTCTGTATGCAATGGATGCGCTGCATATATCAGAGCTGCTGCCAAGGCTAGATACCTATTGCGTTCAGAGTCATCTTTATGGCAAATAAGTGATATTAGCAACTTATAAACCATCAGACAAAGAAAACCATATAACAGAACATTAATCAAGTGACCGAGCCACGGATTTTTGCCTACGAGTTGGTATTCAACGGCAAACATCGCAGGAGTGAATGGTCTATAACGTCCACCCGAAACAAGTTTTGCTTTGCCTTCTTCCTTAAAAAAACCAAAAAAAGTATCTTCCGTAAACAAGCCTTTTATACCTGACACACCTTTTGTAGTGTACATATTGTCATAAATAACGATGGCATCATCTTGGGTAAACTCATGTCCTAACGTATTTAAATATAGTGCCGCCCCAAAAATAAAAACGAACAAGCTATGCCACTTAAACGACTCAGGAAGAGCCGCTATCTTTACACTTGGTGTAGCGGCGATATGGTTGGTTTGTTTCTTCTGCTTCATAGGCACAAAGATATAATTATTATTTTTTTATAATTTGATTTCTTTTTATAAAAAATATAGGTGACGTCAATCATAACAATCAATTATTATGTTGGCCTACAAGATAAACAAATTAAAAAAACATAATTATCTTTTGAAATAATATTCCAAATACTATATCTTTACCTTTCATTAAAGCGTTGGTATTCAATATTTTTTTTTCTTTCAGTACTCACAAAATAAAGCTTTAGATCATGCAAGCCACAAGATTATTTGATTATATTACAAAACAATTTGATGATGGACCGATAGACAAATTTGTTGGTTCTCGGGTAGGTGATGAATGGCAATTCTATTCGACTGCTGATGTGATAGAAAAGTCAAGAAAACTTGCATCAGGTCTATTAGATCTTGGTATCGAGAAGGGAGATAAAATAGGTCTTGTCGTTTATAAAAATCGCCCTGAATGGGTTGTCACCGATCTTGCCATCCAATATATAGGAGCAATAGGTGTGCCGATGTACCCTACGATTAGTTCGCGAGAGTATGAATACATTATGAATGAAGCAGAAGTAAAAATTTGTTTTGTAGGTAGTGGCGATCTCTACGACAAAGTTTCTGCAGCCCAATCCAAAGTAGATTCACTCAAAGAAATCATATGTTTTGACAAACAAGGTGGGCGACCTTTTTGGCTTGATTTTATGAATGACAAACATTTAGTAAAAGTAGAATCTATAAGCCAAACCATAAAATCTGAAGATCTTGCCACGATTATTTACACATCTGGCACCACAGGAAATCCAAAAGGCGTCATGCTGACCCACCTGAATATCATCAGTGTAGTAGAAAGTTGTTCAGACTTATTACCAGTCAAAAAAGGTGAAAGAATTTTGAGTTTTCTCCCTTTATGTCATATATTTGAGAGAGCAGTGCTCTATGTCTATACATCTTTAGCTACGGAAATATACTTTACAGGGACCGACAATCTAGGTGGAGAAACCGGTGATCTCGCTTCTGTAAAACCACATTATTTCACTACCGTACCTAGACTCCTTGAGAAAGTGTACGAAAAGATATACAACAAAGGTTTGGCACTGACAGGAGTAAAGAAAAAACTGTTTTTCTGGGCGCTCAAATTGACAGATGATTTCGAACATGGTAAAAAATTCACAGGGCTCGATGCCATAAAACGAAAAATAGCAGACAAACTCATATTCTCCAAATGGAGAGCAGCCTTAGGCGGAAATGTAAAGGGAATCGCTACAGGTGCAGCCGCTTGCCCTGCCAAAATAGCAAGGGTATTCTCGGCAGCAGGTATCACGATTACAGAAGGATATGGACTTACAGAAACGTCACCTGTATTGACTTTAAATCATTATTATAGCGGATCTAACAAAATAGGAACTGTGGGCGTACCACTCGATATTTGCGATATAGTGATAGACAGATCAGAAGGTGATTACAATGAAGGAGAAGGTGAGATCATAGCCGCAGGTCCTAATATCATGCAAGGATATTATAAACAACCTGAGCAGACAGCAGCTGTATTTAAGGAATTGAATGGCAAAACTTACTTCCGTACTGGCGATATAGGAACATTTGTAGATGGTCCAAATGGTAAAAAATATCTCAAAATCACAGACCGCAAAAAAGAATTACTAAAAACATCAGGTGGTAAATATGTAGCACCTGCTCCAATAGAAAGCAGTCTGAAAGAAGACTTCCTAATAGAACAAGCCATGATAGTGGGTGACCACAAAAAATTTGTTTCAGCACTGATCGTTCCATCACAAGATGCGCTAAAAATGTGGTGCGAAGAAAATCAAATCGCATGGACATCCTTACAAGATATCATCCATAATGAAAAAGTCCTTGTTAGAATTCAACAATGCGTAGACGAAATCAATAAAAATTTAGGCCATATCGAGCAGATCAAAAAATTTGCCCTTATAGGAAATACTTGGGAAGCTATAAGAAATGATGGTACAGAATCTGAGCTTACACCTACCATGAAGTTAAAAAGAAGGGTTATCCTGACAAAATATGCAGATGAGATAGAAAAACTCTATGCATAAAAGTTAACTTGATGAATCTAAGGTTGTTGCAAAGAAAGGAAATAGACGATGAGAAATGGAATAATACCATTTCTTCTAGTCATAAGGTAAATGTATATGCAAATACTTGGTACCTTGATGCAATGACTGATAGTAAGTGGCAAGCTTGGATATCAGGAGATTATGAAATAGTAATGCCCTTCTACAAAAAATATAAATATGGGATTCCATACATTTCGCAACCTTTGCTTTGTCAGAGACTAGGTTTATTCAGTAGGGAAAAAGAAATTATGTTTAACGAAATAGACGCATTTTATGATAAATTGTCATCCAAAGTATTCAAATATGATATACTTACGAACGATGATTTCCCCTTAAAGTTAAAACATGTGACAAAAGAAAATCACGTATTAAATCTAACATTAACTTACGAAAATTTACAAAAAAACTATAACAGAAACACTAAAAGGAACCTAGCATTTGCAAGAGCTATAAAAAACCACCATGTCAATGAAAATAAAGATATCAAAGCACAGATCGACTTTCTAAAGGATAATGACCCGACATTACTCATAGACAAACACCATTTAAAAGTAGAGAAATTAATCAGTTCATTTATATCCTTAAAAAATGGTTATTTGGTGTCTGTGGTGGAAAATGATGAAATAAGAGCTACTGCTTTTTTTATAGTTTTCGGAAATCGCATCTACTTTCTTCTTTGTGCATCAGATCATCGTGGTAAAGAAATCAAATCTATGTATTTATTAATCGATCACGTTATTCAAAAACATGCTGGAGAGAACAAAATCTTCGACTTCACAGGATCAAATATTAAAAATATAGCTCAGAGAAATTTAGGATTTGGTGCGAGTGTAGAGCGTTATTATCATGTAAAAGGAAGTTGGTTTTAATAGTAATCTTAAAATGTCAACCATCCAACTTGCGTTATTTATGACAATAGCTAACATTACAAAAACATAACTTTGATAAAGTCTTAATAAGCAAAACCCGTTTAATCTTTTTTCCCTATCTTTGTACATATTGTAATCAAAACACTAAGTATGTCGGCTCAAGTTTCAAAGAATATAGTACAATTCCATAATGATATTGCCATCAAATTTCAATTGTACAATAGCCTATTTCTTTCATTACCATTCGTAAAAATTGAAAAAACAGGTATCTTATTGTCTCTACTTTTATCTCAATGTGAAGAAGGATACGAGTCAGGTCAGCAGGTACCAGATATTATGAACTCCTTTTTTGACAATCATACCATCCTACATACAGAAAGTGAAAGAGCTGACTTTATGTTTCGGACCATCCAATATATAGAAAGACAAATCGTCCTATTCGATGCACTCGAAGATGCTGCTTATGACAAAATAAATGACCTAAAAGGTACCGGAACTTTAAAACCATTAGAAACTAAATTTTCTACACATACATACTCTGACGAAGACATAAAAAACCTAGAGAACTTTTGTGTTCGACTCGTACTCACAGCACATCCTACACAGTTTTATCCAGGATCGGTGCTTGGTATTATCAATGATCTGAGTGCCTCACTAAAAATAAATGATACTGAAAACATAAATTTGCTACTCCAGCAATTAGGCAAAACTCCATTCCTTAACAAACAAAAACCAACACCTTATGATGAAGCCGTGAGTTTGATATGGTTTCTCGAAAATGTATTTTACCATAGTGTCGGAGACATCGTAGCAGAATATAAAGAT
>Ga0209812_10000705_pt1 | contig 28256 bp, 19 predicted proteins | sample JI71714BDNA_FD_187502 | JGI IMG/M metagenome (GOLD analysis project Ga0209812, IMG submission 187502) | Wastewater effluent complex algal communities from Wisconsin, to seasonally profile nutrient transformation and Carbon sequestration -... | ecosystem: Engineered > WWTP > Effluent > Algae...
CTTTACCGGCCATTTTTACGCTTTGCACATACCGCAACTCGGCCGGAATACGCATTTCACCATAACGGCGCGCTTTGACGACACCTTGACGAAAAGCGATCTCGTCAATATCCATTACCGCAGCCTCCTGTTGACTGACGAGCTCACCTGCAACAAGTTTTGCCAGCAATTTTCCAGCGGCTAACGGCGATATGGCATAAACACCCGAATGAATTTTACAGCCCGCGGGGATCCCCAGCACCGTGGTACGATCGCCGACAATATGACAAATATTGCGGGCTGTGCCATCACCACCGGCAAATAACAATAGATCTATCCCCTGCTCTGCCAGCAGCGCAGCCGCCTGCTCGGTATCATTGGCAGTGGTAGGAACGGCAGGTGGCACATAACATACCTCGACATTAAAACCGAGTTCATGGCACAAGGCTGCGCCCATTTCGCCTGCTACCGTGACAATATGAACGCGCTCGCGTAATGGTAACAACTGACTTAAACACACGCGGGCACGCTGCTCTGCCATCGGCACCGCACCCAATGATAACGCTTGCTCTGCAAGATCATCGCTGCCTTTTAAGCCCACACTGCCGCCCAAACCCGCCAGTGGATTAATAATAAGGCCTAACCGAAACGGTTTTATCATTTGCATTTACTGCCTAAACTGCTTGGCCAAAACTGGCTTAGTGTACTGTTTTCATTGTGTATAGTGTACCTGCTTAGCGCCATCTTGCCCAGTAGCCCTGAACGCATTTGCTCCCTTGGATGTCATGCAACAGATGTAAGCTAAAATAAATTCACTCTCTTAAATAGCCACAATGCCCTGTTGCAACCGCTAACGCACTGCTCTACATTAAGGCTCATTTTTACCCTAATAAGGGCATAGTATGCTGCCTCTGACCGAGCAATTTCACCACCAACAACAGGCGTTTTTTCGCGATCCTTATCCCAGCTTAAGCTGTCGCCAGCAACGACTAAATACATTAGCGCTCGCCTTAAAAAACCACACAACAGCGCTCTGTGAAGCGGTCTCGGCCGATTTTGGCCAACGCAGCCTTGCCGAAACGCGCTTATTAGAAATCGCACCGACCTTGCAAGGACTGCATTATCAATTAGCCCATTTAAAACGTTGGATGCGCCCAGAGAAACGGCGTGTTCATTATACGTTTGCGCCGGCCAATAACTATGTTATGGCTCAGCCATTGGGGGTAGTAGGGATTATTGTGCCATGGAATTATCCCATTTTTTTGGCATTAAGCCCGCTTATGGCAGCCCTTGCCGCAGGTAATCAGGTAATGCTGAAATTGTCTGAGTTTACCCCTGCGACTAATCAGGTTTTACGCACGTTATGCCAGCAGGCGCTTGGCGATTGTGTCAGCATTATCGAAGGTGACGCACAGATTGCCGCTGAGTTTGCAGCACTGCCCTTTGATCACCTCTTGTTCACGGGATCCACTGCTGTAGGTTATAAAGTGATGCAAGCCGCGGCAAAAAACTTAACCCCGGTGACATTAGAGTTAGGTGGCAAAAGCCCCGTTTTGATTGCGCCAGATGCTAATATTGCCACCATGACAGAACGCCTATTGTTTGGTAAAACGGCCAATGCTGGCCAAACCTGCGTTGCCCCCGATTACGTGTTAGTTCCACGCCCATTACAAGATGCGCTTGTCTCACAATTAAAAGCAGACTTTAGGCGTTTTTATCCAAACTTCCCAGATACTCCCGATTACAGCGCCATTATTAATACACGCCAATATCAACGCTTGCAGGCGCTGTTGAGCCAAGCTCAAGCAGCCGGTGCCGAGGTGATCCCCTGTAGTACCGCGACAACAAAGATCAACAATACAATCGATGCCAACAGAATAAAGGGTTCAGACAACGTAAAGGGTTTAGAAGGCACCAACGAGACAAAGCGTATTATACCGTTAACCTTGATTTTAAACGCGCCAACTGACATCCCTTTGCTTAATGAAGAAATTTTTGGACCGCTGTTACCAATTATTCCATATGATGATATTGCAGAGGCCATCGATTACATTCGGCAACGCCCCAAACCGTTAGCACTTTATGTGATAAGCGATAATCAGCCGCTGATTGAGCGCGTATTAACACAGGTGCAAGCGGGCGGTGTGTGTATTAATGATACCTTACTGCATGTGGCACAAGACGATTTACCTTTCGGTGGCATTGGTCCCTCAGGTTTGGGCAACTACCATGGACCTGAGGGATTTAAACGCTTCTCTCACATCAAAGCTGTACACAAAAAAGGTCGCTTCAGTAGCAGCCGCTTTATTTATCCACCCTTTGATCGCCCGTTATTTCGGACTTTACTCAATTGGTTAAGCCGTTAAGGGGTAATATCTAGGATTGCTTGAGTCGCTAACGGGTAAAGCTGCTTACTGGTTCAGCAACGCCTTGGTTACGCCGTTGACTGGCTAAATTGCGAAGTTGTGAAGCTACTAAGCTACTAAGCTACTAAGCTACTAAGCTACTAAGCTACTAAGCTACTAAGCTACTAAGCTACTAAGCTTCTAAGTTGTAAAGCTACTAAGCAATATAGCGTCGCACAGGTAAATAGCTAATTTAAGCAGCTCGCGGCATCTGCCGCGGTAAGCTTAAGGCTAACACCATGGCGAAACCAGCGGCGAGCGCAGCTAACACGTACGTCTGGCTGGCACCACTACCATTTTGCCAACTGATACCTGATACATAGGCGCCAATAGCGCCGCCGCCCCCATAAATAATACCAGCATAAAACGCCTGACCACGCCCACGCTGTGCTTTTGGAAAAAATTGCTGAATAAACTGCATGGCGCAACTGTGCGCAATAGCAAAACTTCCAGCATGCAATAGCATGCTGAGCCCCAGCACCAGTGGAATATGGGCATAAAACGCCACAATTAACCAGCGAAGCGCGGTTAAGCCATAACACCAAGCCAAGAGTGTCCGAAATCGATAACGCCCTAAAATACGCCCCGCATAGTAAAATGCGACAATCTCAGCCAGCACCGCCACGCCGATAAACAAGCCGGTTACCGTGCCCGAATAGCCAAGATCACGACTGTACAGTGTAAAAAAGCCATAATAGGGGGCAAAACTCATTTGTAATAACAACGCCGCGCCCATAAACAGCCATAAGACTTTGCTGGAAAATAGCTCGCGAAACGACATCTTGCGCTGCGTTGTTGAAGTCAGTGTTGGCACAGCCGGTAAATTTAACAGGCTAATAAAGAGCAGTACTAAAAACAGGGTGGCCGTGGCAGGCATAAACTCGCTGCCCCAATGCTGATAAAGCGCGCCACCCAGCATCACTAAGATAATATAGCCCACACTGCCAAAGGTACGGATTTTACTGTAAGCCCCTGCGTCATCATTTAACGCATGAAAGGTACACACTTCTAATTGCGGTAAAATCGCGGTCCAAAAAAAGCTAAACAGTGCAAAGCCTAAGAGTAATGGCCAATACCCCGCATCAATGAAACTGGAAAACCAGGCTAAAATTGCCACTAACGCCCCGATCCGCATAATACGCAAGGGGTTCGCGGTGCGATCGGCTAGCGTCCCCCACAAGGCAGGGCCCACAATACGCGTAGCGGTCACTAAGGCCAGTAATAGACCAATTTGCGCCGAGTCATAGCCTCGACCATCTAAAAATAGCCCAAAATAAGGCACAAAAATGCCTAACACACCAAAGTAAGCAAAATAAGCCAGCGAGAGTGCTGGCTTGATAGATAAACTTAGCAAGGATAACTCGTTATTTAGGTGCTAATTGCCGAGCAACAGCAGCGATATCGGGTGTAGCAACCTGAACATGCGCATTTTGTGCCCGATGCCGCAGCAGATGATCCAGTAACACGATGGCCAACATTGCTTCCGCTACCGGAACTGCGCGGATCCCCACACAGGGATCATGCCGGCCTTTCGTCACAATATCGACTACTTCACCGGAGGTGTTGATACTTTTACCGGGAATGCTAATGCTTGATGTCGGTTTAAGCGCCATACTCACCAGTAAGTCTTGGCCACTGGAAATACCGCCTAAAGTGCCACCAGCATGGTTTGCACTAAATCCCTCTGGCGTAAGTTCATCTCGACCGACAGAACCCAATTGTTCTACCACCGCGAACCCATCACCAATTTCAACCGCTTTAACGGCATTGATACTCATCATGGCATGGGCAATATCGGCATCTAACCGATCAAACACCGGTTCCCCCAGCCCAACGGGCATGCCTGTGGCAACCACGTTAACACGTGCGCCAACAGAATCGCCCGCTTTTTTCAGCTGACGCATATACTCATCTAACTCAGCTATTTTGCTTGGATCCGGGAAGAAAAACGGGTTCGTCTCTACGCTTGCCCATTGCAATTGCTCAGCTTTAATGGGCCCCAACTGCGCTAAATAGCCCCGAATTTCGATACCACAATGCAGCTTTAAATACTTTTTGGCGATTGCGCCTGCAGCGACTCTGATCGCGGTTTCCCGCGCCGACGAGCGGCCACCACCTCGGTAATCACGCAAACCAAATTTATGCCAGTACGTATAATCCGCATGACCGGGCCGAAATTGCGCTTGAATAGTGGAATAATCTTGTGAACGTTGATCCGTATTTTCTATCAGCAAACCAATACTGGCACCCGTGGTCGTATCATTAAACACACCTGACAAAATCTTTACGCAATCTTCTTCACGGCGCGCAGTGGTATAGCGCGAGGTCCCTGGCTTACGACGATCCAAATCTAATTGCAAATCGTCAACCGTCAATGTCATCCCTGGTGGGCAACCATCAATCACACCACCAATGGCCGGGCCGTGGCTTTCGCCAAAGGTGGTGACCTTAAAGATTTGCCCAATACTATTACCTGCCATCGCTATTCCTACCTATCTTAACTTACTCACGTCGATAACGTTTTACTCGGCTTGCGCAAACGCCTGTTGATGCGCCAAAAGATCCTGTTTACTAATAGCAAACACGCCTAAGCCACCCGCTTTAAATTCAAGCCAACGAAATGGGACGTCTGGATATCTATACTGCAATTCAACCATACTATTGCCAACTTCACAAACTAAAATACCGTGTTCAGTTAGATGGGCTGCCGCGTTGGACAAGATGTGTCGTGTTAGGGCTAAGCCATCGTGACCTGAGGCTAACCCGAGTTCGGGTTCATGACGGTATTCATCCGGTAAGTCGGCCATGTCTTCTGCATCAACATAAGGTGGATTAGTCACAATTAAATCGTATTGCTGGCCATTAAGCGCCGCAAACCCATCAGATAACACCGGAAATACCCGCTCGTGCAGTTGGTGCTCACTAATATTCATATCCGCTACAGTCAGTGCATCTTCGCTTATATCAACAGCATCAACTTGGGCATCAGGAAACGCATAGGCACACGCAATCGCAATACAACCAGAACCCGTGCACAAATCTAAAATGAACTGTGGCGAATTTGTCGCGGGTAACACTGATGCAAACTTATCGTGAATCAGCTCGCCAATGGGTGAACGTGGAATTAACACCCGTTCATCAACATAAAACGGTAAATTACAAAAATAGGCTTGATGAGTCAGGTAAGCCGCTGGGATCCGCTGTTCGATGCGTTGTTGCAATAAAGCGACAAAGGCAGCACGCTCAGTACGATCTAGCTTCACAGGTAATAACTTATCATCAGTAAATGGGGGTAAGTACATCACATGGGCTAATAACACCGCAGCTTCATCCCACGCATTATCGGTGCCATGACCAAAATACACACCTGCTTGATGAAAACGACTTACGGCCCAACGTAACCAATCGTGAACAGTAATAAGATCATGCAACGTATGTTGCAGGTGTTCAGGATCAAAAGATGATAGCGGCTGCTCAGACATGGTATGCTGCACTCCAAAATTCAGATAAAAGTTGTTAACGTTCGCGCATGCAGAAAAAAAATCCCCCTGCGGTTACCGCAGACTCAAGCCCCCGCAATCACGCGGACCAAGATGAGTTTTTGCTATTTCGAGACTATGTTGCTGGCACCCGACCGCTTAAGCAAGACAAGATAGCGCCTGTTGCCACACGCAGCAAGCAAAAACGCCCCACCCTGCCCAGTAACAACCTAACTGCTGAAAAGCTGTTCTTTTTTTCCGATGAGTTTGAAATTTTTGCCGAGACGCAAGGCACATTATCCTATGTACAAAACGGCGATGATCCCCATCTCGCGGGACGCTTGCGTCGCGGTGAATTAGCGCCACAAGTGGTGTTGGATTTACATGGCATGACAGCGCAACAAGCGAAAACTGAACTTGCGGGGCTATTACAGTATTGTGAACAACAGCAATTTAACTGCGCTTGCGTGGTGCACGGCAAGGGCTTAGGTATTTTAGCGAAAAAGGTACCAAATTGGCTTATTCAGCATCCTAACGTCCGCGCTTTTCATACCGCCCCCCGTAGTTGGGGCAAACATGGCGCATTGTTATTATTGCTAAAAATTAATCAAAGCACTGAGCAACAATTTCGTGATCTTCCAGAACGTTAAAGGTAAAGCAGGTTAATGCCGTTTTATCTGGTTATCACTCACGAAGTTGCAAAGGTGTTTTAGCATCCGTGAGTTAAGCGCCGCCAAATAGACAAAACCTAACCATAAAATGTCAACACACCCTCAGCTCAAGGGGCGAATTGCGTTCGAGTAATTTACCGCCACGGCTAGGCTCATAATCAATACAATAAAGTGCGGCAGGGCTAAAAATGGGCATTTGCCCAGGCTGCGTAAATGCTTCAACCAAAAAGCTGACTAGCGGCATATGCGAAATGAGTAGTACCCGAGCATGAGGCTGCTCAGCAAGCAAACTATCCACCTGCTGTTGCACCTGCGCTACTGAACCTTCAGGCACTAACTCAGACATAATGCACGATTGTGTACTGCTTGGCTGCGAACTGAGTATGAGTTCAGCTGTTTCACGCGTTCGTGTATACGGGCTCACCCAGACATAATCAAAGGCGGCGTAGGTAGTCGCCAGCCACAATGCCATTTGTTGCACATCGCTGCAACCTTGGGACGTCAGGGTGCGCGCACGATCATCAGCAGCAAGCGCTTGCGCTTCGCCGTGACGCATGATGACCACATTTACCATGAAAGTGTTACCATACTGCTGTGTTTGTCCTGTTCTGTCGACGGTTTAACAAATAAGCATGCGACAGGTGAAAATTGTGCGCTATGATAAAGAAAGTCTAAGGTTAGTGTAACTGCTATTAAAGCATAAGATTACTACTGGTTATTACTTATCGCTATGAAACGTGGTTCATCACGCACTGCAAAAATAAGGATACCCCTTGCAAAACGCTGAGCTCATCAAAAGTCCCAACGATCCCAAGCAGTATCATTATCAAGTATTGACTAACGGTTTAGCCGTGCTGGTAGTTCACCAAGCGGATAGCGAAAAAAGTGCCGCAGCGTTGACGATTAATGTCGGACACTTTGACGATCCTGCGGAGCGCGAGGGATTGTCGCACTTTTTAGAACATATGTTATTTTTAGGTTCGGCGAATTATCCTAGCGCGGGTGGCTTTCAACAATTTATTAGTGAACATGGTGGTAGCCATAACGCATGGACCGGTAGCGAGCATAGTCATTTTTATTTTGATGTTGAACATCCCTCGTTTAGTGAAGGGCTTGCACGCTTTGCGGATATGTTTAGCGCGCCTTTATTTACCGAGCAGTATGTTGAAAAGGAACGGCAATCTATAGAAGCAGAGTTTTCGATGAAACTCAAAGATGACAGCCGCCGCATTTACCAAGTTCATAAAGAAACCATCAATCCCGCGCATCCTTTTGCCAAATTTTCTGTAGGTAACGCTCAGACATTAGCCGACTTACCGCATGAAACCTTACAAGCGGCAGTAAGCCGGTTTTATCAAGAACAATACAGTGCAACGCGAATGACCCTGTGCTTGGTGAGTCATCAGCCTTTAGCTGAGCTTATCGCACTGGCTACACGCCACTTTGCCCATTTACCTGCGCATTTACCTGCAAAGTCTCCCTTATCCACCCCACTATATTTGGCCGAGCAGCAGGCGATACAACTTAACATACAACCGCATAAGAGCAGTAGCCGGTTAGTGGTAAGTTTTGCCCTGCCAGATATTCAACCTTGGTATCCTTATAAATTAGTCAGTTTTTTAGCACATTTACTCGGAGACGAGGGCGAACACTCGCTGTTAGCCTATTTAAAGGGGCGTGAGTTAGTTAATCAACTCAGCGCGGGGGGCGGTATTGATGGCAGCAATTACAAAGATTTTACCATTGCGTTTGAATTAACTGCAGCTGGCCGTGCTCATTATCGCGATATTGTCGCAGCCTTATTCAGCAAACTGCATTTATTGGCACAAACGCCCTTTCCTACGGCGCTTTTTTTAGAGCGTCAACGCCTGCTAAATTGGTCATTTCAATTTTTCGAACCCACCACGGCACTGCAAACCGCTGGCGATTTATCCCTTAACATGCAGCATTATCCGGTAAACGATATTGTGTATGGTGATTATCGAATGGAATTGCCGCCACCGCACTTATACCAGCAACTGTTAGCGTATTTTCACAGTAATAATATGCGTCTAATGCTGGTAGCTGATGATGTGGTTACCACACAAGAGGCACGTTGGTATCACACGCCTTACAGTGTGGAGATCTTGCCGGCAAGCTGGCTGCAGCAGTTAAACTCACAATCTCCAAAACCGGCTTTACAGTTACCGCAACCCAATCCGTATTTGCAAACCGAACTCTCTTTAATCCCAACCGCCTCACATATGGCTCGTGCAGAACAATGGTATGTTGATACAGGATTATCCGTTTGGTACAAAGCAGACACCGATTTTAATACGCCAAAAGGGCATATCTTTTTACAAATCAGCTTACCGAATAGTTGCCAAACGCTACAGCAATTAGCCGCGAGTCGGCTATGGGTTGAGCTAGTATTAGATCGCTTTAATGAAAAACTCTATGCCGCCACCACTGCTGGCCTCAATTACTTTATCCATGTGCATCGACAAGGGATCAGTATCCAAACGTCGGGGCTCACAGCAAACCAATTACACTTATTAGCAGATATTTTACAGCAACTACCCGATCCACACTTTAATGAGCAACGCTTTCACGAGCTTAAACAACAGCTTTGCCGACACTGGGAAAATAGTAGCAAGAACAAACCTGTTGCTCGATTGTTTAGTCAATTGTCAGCATTACTGCAGCCGCTGAATCCCGAACTCACCGTATTGCAAGCAACTTTACAGGCTTTAAACTTTGCCGATTTTCAGCACTTTTTACAGCCTCTATTGCAACAACAGCATGTCGAAGCGCTATTAGTAGGTAACTGGCCACGCTCAGCAGCACAAACGTTACAAAACCAATTGCATCACTGGCAACGGCAACAAGCCAGCACGGGTAAAGCCCTCGCGATGAGCCAACGGAGTATTGCTAATTTAGGCCCTGTTTGGTTAACGAGCCTACCCGAGGGGCAAAGTGATCATGCATTAGTGATTTATCTGGCGGCACTCGAAAAAACGCCAGAGCAAATGGCGTGCTTTATGTTGGCAAACCACGTGATGTCTCCGCGTTACTTTCATCAGCTACGCACCGAGCAACAACTGGGCTATTTGGTTGGTACAGGCTATGTGCCCATTAATACCTTGCCAGGTTTAGCGTTTTATGTGCAATCGCCTCACTCTCCCGCTGCAGTGCTGTACGAGGCTACTGTCGCGTTTTTTAATGAATTTTTACAACAAGTCCATCAACTGGAGCCTGCTGAGTTTGCGATCTTTAAACAAGGGCTGTTAACCCAATTAGCGGAACGCGACACCAGCCTAAGTGCCAGGGCCAAACGATTATGGCTCGCCTTGGGTCAAGGTGATTATGAATGTAGTTTAACGGAACGGATCCAACAGGCGTTGCACGAGCTATCGCAACAAACGTTTATCGACTTTTTAGAGAAATTGCTCGCAGCAGACTATGATGTGCTATTTTTAGCCACTGATGCCGCACCATCGAATAGTTATGTTAAAGCAATGAATAAACATCAATTGCTGTCGACATTAAAGGTGCAAAATGCTTTTGACAGTGTGTCGAAATCTGGTTAACGTAGCTAAAATGAGTAGTATAAAAAAATAATAACGTGCACTTTAAAAAAATTATTCTTTGTAGCCTGATTTTATTGGCTTTTTGTACATGGCCCGTGCGTGCAGCCCTACATTGGGACACCTTACAACCATACCTTTTTCACGCCTTATTGGCGTTATCGGTTGTGGGTTTGTTGCTGGCACAATTTAGTCTGCAGCGCATGCGCAAATACCATAAAGCACTTGCTAAAAGTGAAGAGCGTTTACGCTTATCAATTTGGGGCAGTGGCGATGAGTTATGGGACTGGAATATTGAAACCGGCGAGCTTTATCGCTCAAGTGCGTGGTTAGATCCGATCGCTTCGCCGGGACACAGCCACGATTTCCCGCCGAATAAAAGCGTTATTCATCCACAAGACTTAGATCGCGTTAGCCATGCACTTTCGCAACATTTAGCAGCTAACAGCCCATTTTTCGAAGCCAGTTACCGGTTAAAAACTTCAGATGATAGTTACATTTGGGTGCTCGATCGCGGCAAAGTGGTCGCCTACAATCCTGAAGGCAAAGCCGGTCGAATGACTGGTACGCTAAAGAACATCAGTCAATTAAAAGAAGCCGAAGCGCGTATGCAGCTTTTTGCGCGCTGTTTAGAAAATATCTCGGATGCGGTGATCATTTGCGATACCAAATTTACCATAATAGAAGTTAACCCAGCCTACACGGTGATTACAGGTAAACACCGTGAAGAGGTATTGCAGACACGTTTTCAATTAACACTGTATCCCCCGCGTTTTATGCAGGATATTGAAAAAACACTGGTAAAAAATAGCCGTTGGAGTGGCGAAATTCGAGAGCTAAAAACCAACGGTGAGTATTATCAGGCTGAACTGACGTTTGATGTGATTAAAGATGAACAAGGCAGTATCACGCAATACGTAGCGGTGTTTTCTGATATCTCCGATCGAAAAAAACGTGAAGCAGAATTAAGCCGTTTGGCAAACAGTGATACCCTTACCGGCTTGCCTAATCGTGCTGTATTTATGACTAAATTGGCCAGCTTAGTAAGTGACAGCACCGAACATGCCCTTTTGGTATTTGATTTAGATAATTTTAAAAAAATCAACGATTCTTTAGGCCACGAATTAGGCGATACCCTGTTGTGCAAGTTAGCAGAGCGGCTGCATCACAATAAATTGTTTCGTCAAAAACTGTACCGGTTAGGGGGCGATGAGTTTGCTATTTTGTTAGATAATACGAACGACATCCATGCGATTACCAGTTTAGCGAAAACCTTAATTGATCAAATCAACAAACCTTTCGCCGTTGATCAACATGAACTGGTGGTGACCAGCAGTATTGGTATCGTGTTGTTTCCTGAAGATGGTAAAGATCCGCAGGCCTTGCTGCGTAATGCCGACACCGCGATGTATCATGCCAAAAGCGCAGGCGCTAATCGTTATTTGTTTTTCAATGACACCATGAATAAACAAGCCGTGAAACGCTTGCAAATTGAAAACTTGATCCGTCATGGCTTAAAAGAAGATTATTTTACTGTTTATTATCAACCTAAAATGGATATGCTTAGCGGTAAGGTGGTTGGCATGGAGGCCTTAGTACGCTTTATTACGCCAAAAGGTGGTGTGATAAGTCCAGGGAGTTTTATCCCGGTTGCCGAAGAAACGGGGCAAATTGTTGATATCGGCACGGTTGTATTGCGTAAAGCCTGCCTAGATGTAAAACGCTGGCTTGATCAAGGCTTATTTCATGGGCGAGTAGCGGTGAATCTCTCAGCCAAGCAATTTATGCTGCCCTTTTTATGTGATCAAATTGATGACATTTTGCAGCAAACCAACTTGGCATCGTATCATTTAGAACTTGAGATCACCGAGGGCACGGTAATGCAATCGCCCACACTGGCAATTGATACCATGAAAAAACTGCGCGCGCGCGGCATCCATTTAGCCATGGACGATTTTGGCACGGGCTACTCCTCATTAGCCTATTTAAAACAGTTTCCGCTTAATACTCTGAAAATCGATAAGGCATTTATTGATGATATGAGCAGTGCTCGCGGTCGCAACATGGTGGATACGATTGTCACGATAGCGCACAACTTAAGCTTAAGTGTTGTCGCTGAGGGCGTTGAAACGCTTGAACAATTGGAACAACTTCGCAAATTACGCTGCGAAATTATTCAGGGATATTATTACAGCAAACCGCTTTCTGCCGACGACTTTGCGGCCTTTTTAACGGCGCAAAAAAAGCAACGGCAACCCCAGCTGTATGTTTCTTCACAAAACTAAACAAATCAACACCGATTAGCGGCTTTATTTTAGCGATAAAAAAAGCCCGTTAGGGCTTTTTATTCGGTGTCGGTTTCGACATAAGAAAAATCGTCTGAACCATCGGCAATACGTTTTTTGCCAAATACCGTGTGAAATTTCCGCTTTTCAGCCACGCGCTGCTTATATTTAAGCCAGGTTTTTTCAAACACCGTAGTGGCCTCAGATTCACCACGACATACGCGTAAGAACTGTTGTTCTTCCTCGTTAATCGGCTCACGTGAACCTTGCTCCAATTGTTGCATTGCTAAACCATGTTTCTCTAACAAATTGCCTTCTGCTAGAGTAAAGCGCCCGGACCGGGTAAAGCCACGTGGGAAATTCCGGTCATCGAAAAAGCGACGATTAGCGACAAAACTTTGCTGCATCACTTTTTTCCTCTCATGTCGTTGAATATCAAGCCAGCCAGTTTAAACTGTGCGGAGTATGGTTAACAAAATTCCTGTCGTAAAACAAAAATTTTTTATCGTTACGACAAATTTAATTAAGGGTGCATTTTGGATACTGAGTTACTGAAAACCTTTCTGGAAGTCCAGCGTACTCGTCATTTTGGCAAAGCGGCAGAAAATCTGTATTTAACCCAATCGGCGGTGAGTTTTCGGATCCGACAACTTGAACAACAACTTGGGGTAAATCTGTTTGTTCGGTATCGAAACAATATTCAGCTAACCGCGGCAGGCGAACGATTACTGCCGCACGCGCAAACAATGTTGTCGGCTTTACACCTTGCGCGTCAGGATGTGGCGCTGAGTTTACAACAAGCACGCCAAATCTCACTGGCTGCCTCCAACAGTATTTGGGATGCGTTTTTACACCCCATTTTTTTAGCCGTTCAATCCCAAAAGCCTGAATTGTTTTGGCGTACCGACACCCTTAACCGCGAGTTAATTACGCGCCACTTGCTTGAACATCAAATAGATCTTGCCGTGGTGTTTGATCCCCCAAAAACGGATGACATTAGTGTAGAAAAATTGGCCGATGTGACCTTGCTCGCGGTGAGTAACCCGATCATAGACAACGCTAATACTAGCGCCAGCCAGCCATACTGTTATATAGACTGGGGAAGCCATTTCGATATTCAACATGCCCGACATAGTTATGAGCAAACACCAATCATCTTACGTAGCAGTAGCGCGCAGTTAGTCGTAAATTGGTTACTGACAACGTCGGGATATGCGTATTTACCTAGTACCATGGTTGCTGAGCATCTTAAAACGGGACGCTTAGTTGCATGTAATGGCGCACCACCGATAACCTTGGCATTGTATGTGGCGCATTTAAGTGATAATCAATTTAATCAGGAACTACGATCTGTCGTTGCACATTTGAAGGAGCAGGTTGCAAAGGCGTTTTAGTATTAATCTATCGGTAATACCAAAAGAAACTGCTTTATGCCTATTTCACTATGTTGAACATCCAGAGATCATCAATATGACGATCATGTCGTAGAGCCTTGAGATAGTGACCTAAAGCGTGTTCTCATGAAGTAAAGCGCCTGGCCTAAAGCATGATCTAAAAATCATGGCCTAAAGATCGTGGCATTTTTCGCACGCGCTCGTTGAATAGCTAAGCGTTTATAACTGTTAAATAAGGGTAGTAGTAAGGGGCCTGTAAAAAATGCCGCTATAGCCCATTGTAGTGCGCGCATCCCATTGCGCAGCGCCGCAATGTAAATGCCTATTACCACCATTAACCATACAACTGGAAATACCAACACTTATTGCCACCTTTTAACACTAAAATGCATCGCTACAGATGGCTTTCGTTTAAGAAAAAACACACGAACACCTTCTGTACAACGTTTACTAACACACGCATTCAACACCTAGTTAGCACGAAAAATACGTATAGTAAGTGTATTTTAGCAGAAAGCATCTCCGTAGACTGTTAATCTTTAGTCGAATTTATGTACAAAAAAAGAGCCAAATGGCTCTTTTTTAATGCTGTACACACTGGGCGACAGAAAGCATTTTAAAGCTTACGGGTAAAACCGCTCACCTTGCTCTGCCATTTTTAATAACAACGGACAGGGAGTAAAGCGCGCGCCAAAACGCGTTTCTAACTGCCGTAAAGTAGCAACCAGGTTATTTACACCCAGCGTGTCAATATAGCGGAATGGGCCCCCTAAAAACGGTGGAAAGCCAATACCAAAAATGGCGCCGATATCGCCATCGCGTGCCGACGCGATAATCCCTTCCTCTAAACAACGTACTGCTTCGTTTAGCATTTGTGCCGTACACCGACTGGCAATATCTTCTGCACGCAAACTGGGGGTAGCCGAAACACCTAACACACGGTATACCGACTCATCGACTTGTTTTTTACCTTTTTTCGCCGCTTTACCATAGAGATAAAACCCTTTCTCGGTTTTTTTGCCTTTACGGCCATCGGCTAACAACTTGTCAAACGCAGCCGGTGCGGCAAATCGCTCGCCTAACTCGGTGGTTAAAATAGGCGAAATTTTCGCACCTACATCAATACCTACCTCATCCAGCAAAGTGACCGGGCCAACGGGGAAGCCAAACTTTACGAGGGCTTTATCAATCTTCTCAACCGGTTCACCACCCAATAAGATATTAGCCGCTTCATTCATATACAGCGCTAAAATACGATTGACATAAAAACCGGCGCCATCTTTTACCACAATCGGCGTTTTACCTTGTTTACGGGCAAAAGCCACCGTGGTTGCAATGGTTGTGGCCGAGGTTTTGTCATGTGCAATGACTTCAACTAACGGCATTTTATCCACTGGCGAAAAATAATGCAGACCAATAACATTTTCAGGACGCTGTGCTTTTTCAGCAATTTTATGGATTGGTAACGAACTGGTATTACTGGCAAAAATGGTCTGCTCACCGCAATGCTGTTCAATATCAGCTACCATGCGTTGTTTAAGATCGAGATCCTCAAAGACCGCTTCGACCACAATATCTACATCATGAAAACCGCTGTAATCCGTCGTGCCAGTAATTTTTAACAACTGCTGTTGCATCTCAGCTTTGCTGATAAAGCGCTTTTTGAATTTTTTATTAAGAAGATCGAAGCTGTATTTCAACGCATGGCTGATACCTTGCTCTGAAATATCTTTGATACGTACCGGGATGTTGGCTTTTGTTGCAGTGACATTGGCAATACCGCCGCCCATCAATCCCCCACCTAACACCGCTGCTTTGCGTACTTTGCGCGGTAAGGTGTCACCAGCACCTGACTCTTTCTTCATTTGAGTCGTCGCAAAGAAGATACTGCGAAGTGCGGCCGACTCTTTACTCATACACAATTCGCCAAAGGCTTTTGCTTCAGCAGCCAGGCCTTTTACATAGCCTTGCTCTACACCGGTTTGCATAACCTCAAGTATTTTTAGCGCAGCGGGATAATTACCATGCGTTTTTGCCAACGTCTGTTTAGTTGCTTGTGAGAACACCAGTTTGCGCCCAGGCGCAGTATTCTCTAACAACGTATTTAGTAAGCTACGTTTTTTCTTTACCGCTTTTGGCTTGCCTGCTAGCGCTTTCTTTACCGCAGCGTCTAATAAAATACTTTCAGGGACAACTTCGTCAACTAAGCCTAATTTTTTAGCTTGAGCCGCACGTAATTGCTTACCCGTTAAAATCATATCTAAAGCTTTTTGTACGCCAACCAACAAAGGAAGCCGCTGGGTACCGCCACTGCCAGGAAGTAATCCTAATTGCACTTCAGGTAAACCTAACACCGTTTTCGAACTGCTGGTGGCGATGCGCGCATGACACGCCATGGCCAATTCTAAGCCGCCCCCTAAACAGGGACCATGAATTGCCGCAACTACGGGTAAACGTAACTGCGCAATGCGATCAAACATTTGCTGGCCCATTTGGGCAATGGTGGTAGCTTGCTCTGCCGAGGTACAGGTATCCAACATACTGATATCAGCACCCGCGATAAACGAGTCTTTTTTACCACTGATAAAGACCACCCCTTTTAGGGTGGTATCACTGGTGATTTGTTTTAAGATTTGTTCAATTTCATCAGCAAAAGAGGCTTTAAGCACATTCATGCTTTCGCCAGGAATATCCATCGTCAGGATCGCAACCTTGTCGTCCCGTATGCGTAATGTAAAACTGTTTGCGCGTAGTTCACTCATTATTCTGTCTCCACAATCATCGCAGCACCTAGGCCACCCGCGGCACATGCGGTAGTTAAGCCAATACCTCCACCGCGGCGATTTAATTCATTTAACGTTTGTACAATTAATCGTGTGCCCGTTGCTGCAAACGGGTGACCATAAGCTAAAGAACCGCCGTTTACATTAAATTTGTCCATATCAATATCGCCAATCGCCTGATCTCTGCCCAATTTTTCTTGCGCAAATTTACGACTGCTAAACATTTTTACATTGGCTAAGGCTTGCGCCGCGAACGCTTCATGCATTTCAATTAGCGTGAGGTCGGCTAACGTTAACCCCGCTCGGTCAAGCGCTATTGGCGTGGCATACGAGGGGCCCATTAACATATCGTCATACACACCAATGGCCGCAAAAGCATAGCTACGAATATAGCCCAATGGCTTATAGCCTAAGGCTTTAGCACGGCTCTCGGTCATCATAAGTACGGCTGAAGCACCATCTGTAAGCGGTGTGCTGGTGGCTGCGGTCACGGTGCCGTGCACGCGATCAAATACCGGTTTTAATTTGGCGTAAGACTCCAATGTTGACTCTAAACGGATGTTGTTATCCATTTGCAAAAAGCGACTGTAAGGCTCAACATGCGCGGTCATCACTTCACCCGCTAATTTACCCGATTGCCAAGCGGCCGCCGCTAACGTGTGCGAGCGATGCGCCATCTCATCTTGTGATGCACGGCTAATACTATGGGTTTTTGCCATTTGTTCGGCCGTATCGCCCATTGATAGCCCAGTGCTGTATTCCGCCACAGCCGGCGGCACAGGGAGGAGATCTTTTAAGCCTAAGCGGCGAAAGATAGCCAGCTTCTGACCAAAGGTTTTGGCCTTGTTTAAATCAACAAGCGCCCGCGCCAATTTTTTACTGACACCTATCGGTAATACCGAACTGGAGTCTGCCCCACCAGCAATACCAATTTGCGTGATCCCCGCCATCATAGATTCTGCAATATTCGCTACCGACTGAAAGCTAGTGGCACACGCCCGCGAGATACTGTAGGCATCGGTGTGCACCGACATGCCCGTGCCTAACACAATTTCACGCGCAATATTTGGCGCTTCGGGCATTTGCACAACTTGACCATAAACCACTTGTTCAACTAGCGCGGGATCTAATTCAGAACGAATTAAAAGCTCATTGACAACTAATTTGCCTAAATCAAGCGCAGAGACACCATGAAACTCGGTCGCTTGTTTAGCAAAAGGCGTGCGTAGCCCAGCGACGATCGCAATGCGTTCGCCTTGGCGAGTGGTTAATTTTATTGGCGCGGCCATAGTATTCCTCGTTTGCTGTGTTAGGTAGTGTTACAGGTCAGACCTCTACAAGATGTCTTTGATTGTAACCACTGTCAGCCAAAATTAAAACACTTGTTTTAAAACTTCTGTGGCGACAAGATCAATTTAAACCTCTTGTTTTCTTCAATCAGGAACCTTATAAAGGTTTTATCGTCAAAGCGATGCGATAAAATCGGTAAATCCTAACGCATGGCCGTAGATATAATTGACAGGGTTAGGCGAGTTATCTATCGCGATAGAGACTTACTCATTTCGTTCAACATAAGATAAATAATTATGGTTCAGGCATTTGCATCGTTAAAATCGTACCTTGATAGTCAGGTTCTTGGGCAACCCGCCCTTACCGAAGGGATCTTGCTGGCCTTACTAGCAAATGGTCATTTATTAGTTGAAGGGCCTCCGGGCTTGGCTAAAACCCGTGCGGTTAATGCCTTAGCACAAGGTGTTGAAGGCGAATTTCATCGCATACAATTTACCCCCGATTTGCTACCTGCCGATTTAACCGGTACTGATATCTACCGCCCTGAAACGGGGCAATTTTCTTTTCAATCTGGGCCCCTGTTTCATAATATTATCTTAGCAGATGAAATAAACCGTGCGCCGGCTAAAGTGCAATCGGCACTCTTAGAGGCTATGGCTGAAAAGCAAGTGACTGTAGGCCGCAATACCTATAAATTGCCCGAGTTGTTTTTGGTGATGGCAACCCAAAACCCTTTAGAGCAAGAAGGTACTTATCCCTTACCAGAAGCGCAGCTAGACCGTTTTTTACTGCATTTAAAAGTAGATTACCCAGACAGCAAAACCGAACTGGCCATTTTACGTTTAACCCGTGCCGAGGCACGTCATGATGCCAGTTTGGCCGCGCCGAAAATTAGTCAAGCCGACATTTTCGCTGCAAGACAGGCTATATTGTCGCTACACTTAGCCGAGAGTTTAGAGCAGTATATCGTGCAGCTTATTATGGCAAGCCGCCAACCGGCAGCCTACAGCGCAAAATTAGCGAATTGGATCGCCTATGGCGCCAGCCCCCGTGCCACCATCGCACTTGATCGCTGCGCCCGTGCACGCGCGTGGTTGGCTGGGCGCGACTTTGTCACGCCCGAAGATATTCAAGCCGTATTTCATAATGTACTACGACATCGTCTCATTTTAACCTACAGTGCTGAAGCAGAGGGCATAAGCACTGATCAGGTGTTGGATGAGATTTTACAACTCGTTGCTGTACCCTAAATGCCTATGCTTAATACCGATATGCTGTCCTGGCTTACTACGCTTCAAGCAAATGGTATTGCACTAGCGTTGCCTGAGCTGTTGGCCTATCAGCGCCATACTCAATGCTTAGATATTACCCCTAAAATGGCAATTCAAAACAAGCTTGCCGGTACGTATCTGGCGAAAAGTAAAGGCAGGGGCATGGAGTTTGATGAAGTTAGACATTATCAACCAGGCGATGACGTAAGAGCCATTGATTGGCGAGTGACTGCACGCACCGGTAAAGTGCACACTAAACTGTTTCGTGAAGAAAAAGAGCGCCCTGTCTTTGTGTTAACCGATTTAAGTGATTCAATGCGCTTTGGTTCCACGTTGTTGTTAAAATCCGTGCAAGCGGCGCATTTAGCGGCAATCATTGCATGGCATAGCAAGGCGCAAGGCGACAAATTGGCCGGATTAGTGTTTAACCAACACCACCACAGATTGTTAAAACCGGCTAGCCGAACACGGGGTGTGCTGCGCTATTTACAAGCACTGATTGAAGTCCATCAGGTACAAACAAACACCGATGAGCGCGCTGAACGTTTAGCTACATTAAGTTTAGCTCATGCCTTAGCAGAGTTACGGCGTTTGCTTCGACCAGGGAGTTTGCTGTTTATCATTTCAGATTTTAGCCAGTTAGATGCTGAAGCCTTACGGCATTTACAATTGATTTGCCAGCATAATGAAGTGCATTGCTGCCACATATTTGATCCCTTAGAACAAGCGATCCCGCACGTTGCGCAGGGCACGGCCTTGGTTAGCGCGAAACAAGAAACCGTCACGGTTCACTTAGGCGATAACGCTATCCGCAACCGTTATCAACAACAGCAAGCTGAGGTGACTCACCGCGTAAAGCAACAATTACATCAATTGGGATGCCGCTATTTGACCTTCAGCAGCGCAGTCCCGTTGCTTAATCAGTTAGCATTGCCTGTGCGTTAATCAAGGTGAACACATTGAGTAGGAATGCTATGTTAATATCAATTTTATCTTCATTGCCTTGCCACAAGGTAATGCAACAAGACTACCGTAAAAATGACCACCACTAACGACTTACTGCAACACCTTGCTGATATTTACGAACCGGAATTGCTGCTTCCTTGGCAACCGGCAGTAGGCCATTATGTCATTTTAATACTGGCGTTGCTGTTGTTAGCCGCACTTGCGTGGCGAGGCTATCAATATTGGCAAGCTCAAGCGCCAATTCGCTCAGCGAGGCAGGCACTGCAACAAATACGTTGGCAAGAACCTGCTGCCGCAGAACACATCAATCACTTATTAAAACGGTTACTGCGCACGTACCATCCAGCACATCCCATGTTATCAGCCCCGATCTCAGCTTGGCAGGACTTTTTACAACAGCAATTACCCACAAGCCTAGCCCTGCCAAACTTGCAACATCTGTTGTATGGCGCGCCTTCAACAGCAGAGACTGCGGCGCACCAACAGTTTTGGCTGGCGGCAGCATATATTATTAAACATTTCAGCAAAAAACGGGTTGCACCATCGGCTACCGCACTGTTAGGGACACACCATGCTTGATTTAGCCTATCCATGGCTATTATTGGCCTTACCCTTGCCATGGCTACTCAAGAAAAAACGCCAACCTTTGGGAAGCGCTCTACACTTACCGGCGCTGGCAAAATTGGGGAGTCAGCAGACGGTTAAAACTGAATTTACCCGTATTGCCCCGTATTGTGCTGCACTTATTTGGGTATTTTTGGTTATCAGTGCAACTCAGCCGCGTTGGTTAGGTGAGCCCATAAGCCTGCCACAACCCGGGAGAGAATTAATGTTAGCCTTAGATTTATCAGGCTCAATGAACACACCTGATATGGCAACACCCACTGGTAATATCACGCGGCTAGACGCAATGAAAACCGTGTTACGTGATTTTATCGCCGCCAGACAAGGCGATCGCGTTGGCTTAATTTTATTTGCTGATGCGGCTTATCAACAAACACCGCTCACCTTTGACCTGGTTACCGTGCAACGCTTTTTAGAGGAATCGGTCATAGGGTTAGTAGGACAGCGCACGGCGATTGGCGAAGCGGTTGGTTTAACTGTTAAACGCTTAAATACCTATGACGCCAGTAATAAAGTGCTTATTTTGCTGAGTGATGGCGCCAATAACGCGGGAGATATTGATCCGATGCAAGCGCTAACATTGGCTAAAGCCGCTGGTATCAAAATTTATACTGTTGGCTTAGGTGCAGAGCAAATGATTCAACAAAGCCTGTTTGGTCAACGCGTTATCAATCCCTCACATGATTTAGATGAACCACTACTGATAAAACTGGCTGAAGAAACCGGTGGCCGCTACTTTCGGGCACGCAATCCACAAGAATTAAATGCAATTTACACCCTATTGGATGAACTTGAACCGATTGAGCGTGAAGAAGTGACGTTTCGACCGCAGCGCAGCTTGATGCATTGGAGCTTAGCTGCAGCTTTACTGCTGTCATTTTTCCTCGCATGGCGGCAAATTAATTGGTCGGGAGTGTTTAAACATGCTCGCTGATTTCCATTTATTGCGGCCACTTTGGTTAGTTGCATTACTCCCAGTTATTCTGCTCTGCTGGTTATTACATTACTACCGTCATGATTCGAGCCCATGGCAGCAGCTTATTGCGCGCCACTTACAAACTGCGGTACTGATTGGCCAACAGGTACAGCGTAAACAACCTTGGGCGCTGCCTTTACTCGCTTTCTGCTGGCTATTAGCCGTTTTAGCATTAAGTGGACCTACATGGCAAAAACTGCCCCAACCTGCCCTGACCATAAAAAAGGCAACGGTACTGGTGATGGATATGTCGATGTCGATGCGGGCAACCGATATGGCGCCTAATCGTCTAACGCAACAACGTTTTAAAGCCCTCGATTTTGTGGATTTGCTTAAAGAAGGCGATTTAGCCCTGATTAGCTATGCGGCTGAGGCCTTTGTTATTTCTCCGCTGACGCCTGATCACAATAATGTTCGATTACAAATCCCCACCTTACGACCTGAATTAATGCCCACGCAAGGCTCTAACGTGTTAGGGGCATTGCAGCTCGCCAGTGAGCTTTTGCAACAGGCGGGCTATCCCTCTGGCGATATTGTTTTATTTACTGATGGCTTTGATAACGACAGTTTTCTTGCTTTACAACAATGGCGAAATACAACCTCTTATCGACTGTCTATATTGGCTTTTGGCCAAGCAGAAGGTGCTGTTGTGCAATTAGAAAATGGGGAATTATTAAAAAATGCACAAGGTGCGGTTGTCTTACCACGTGTGCCCTTAGCGCAACTGCAAACGCTCGTGCGCCCGGGCCGCGGCGAATTTAGACAAGCAAGCGCGGATAACAGTGACATACAAGCCCTGCTAAATACGCAGCAAGATGACATAACCAGTCGCGCGCCAGCACAAACATTGGCAGGTGATCAATGGCAAGATAAAGCGGTATATCTCGTCTGGCTGCTGCTGCCTCTTGCGCTTTGGTTAGCACGGCGCGCTCCCATTTTACTGCTGATCCCTGCGATGTATTTACCCTCTGCAGAAGCCATTGAATGGCGTGATCTTTGGCAAACCAAACAACAACAGGCAAAAGAAGATTATCAGCAGCAACAGTTTGCACAAGCTCAGCAAAAATTCACTGATCCCTTGTGGCAAGGTAATGCGGCTTATCGAGCAGGGAATTATCAGCAGGCAACAACCGCGTATTGGCAAGCGATTGAACAAGAACCTACCGCAGCAGGCTGGCATAATTTAGGAAACTCGCTAGCTATGCAACATCAATATCAACAAGCACTTGATGCTTACCAAGAAGCATTACGCTTAGCACCCGAAGATGAAAATGCGGCAAAAAATGCCGAATTGATGCGACAGTTACTGCAGCAACAAGCAGAACAACATCAGCAAAATTCACAAGAGAATGGTGCAGATGACAGCGATGCGCAATCTCAACAATCGTCCTCTGAATCGCCTAACACAAACGACGATACGTCATCATCAGAGGCGCCATCGGAAGATGCGGCAGAGCAAGCCACTGCGCAATCCGCAGACGCACAACAATCGAGCGCAGAAGCCAATGCAGAAGCTGAAGCAAGATCGGATAACACCGCACAGCAAGCTATGTTAGAGGAAAACGCTGAAGACACACCTACTACAGAGCAAACACCCAGCATTATTGAGCAGAGCTGGCCAAATGCAACACCAGAACAACAGCAAGAATTAGAGAACTTGCTAAGAAAGGTGCAGGATGATCCCGGGCTATTGCTTCGAAATCGTATGATTTTAGAACACCAAAAACGTCGTATCCAACCCCCTGCAGGAGCCCGTCAGGAATGGTGAAAATTCAGTATACCTTTATTGGTACTTTTTTCGTATTCGCTATGTTACTCAGTAGTTCGCCTCTGTTGGCATTTACCACACTACAAAGCCAGGTGGATAAAAATCCGGTATTGGCTGGCGAAGCCATTACCCTTACTGTCACGGCTGATGCCAGATTAAATGCTAATGATTTAGACTATCAACAGTTGTCGACATGGTTTAATGTAATGGCCCCCTCTGTTAGCCAAAGCACACAGATCATCAATGGCCAACGTACCCATAGTACGCGCTGGAGCTTTACGTTATTTCCCTTACAACCCCGTAATGTGACTATTCCTGCGTTTGAGATTAATGGTATTCGTTCGTTACCTATTGAATTGACGATAGTAGCGCAAACAGCCAACCCAAACACGCCGCGCGAACTTTTTGTTGATGCCACTTTAGTCGGCAGCACCAATATTTTTGTCCAACAAATGCTCTACTACGATGTAGTCATTTATTTTAGTGGTGATTTACAGCGGGGTAACTTAACAGAACCGCAATTAGAAGGTGCCGAGATCCAACGTGTTGGACAGGATGTTGAAGGTAATGACTTAGTAGACGGAGTGCGCTACCGCACCATAACCCGGCGTTACAGCATTACGCCGCAACGCAGCGGCACAGTCACCATTACACCGCCGCTCTTTACGGGCGATATGATTGAACGCGATATGGGAAATTACAATTATTTTGCCCGTAGCAAAACTGTGATGGCTGAAGCGCCGCCTATCACCTTAGAAGTAAAACCACAACCTACTGAATTTGTCGGTTCTTGGCTAGTAGCGGGCTTAGTGACATTAACCGAGGAATGGCAACCTGAACTCTCGACACTCACCGTTGGGGAGCCTATCACGCGTATTATTACCTTATCGGCGGTAGATGTTGCTGGTACTCAATTACCTGATTTAACGCCGCAATACCCAAGTCAACTGAGACTCTACCAAGAGCAGCCGCAAGCAAAAAGTGCGGAGCGAAGCAATCGCCTCGTAGCACAAAAAGTCTTTACCACCGCCATTATTGCCAATGAAAGTGGCGACATCACACTTCCCGAAATTCGTTTGCCTTGGTGGAATAGCCAAACTAATCAGCAAGAGGTTGCCGTATTACCCCAACGCACCCTGCGTGTTAATGCCGCAACAGGTAACCTGCAAGCACCAACGAGTGAGAATATGCAGCCTTCCTCCCTAGAAGCGCCTAAAACCGTGTCGATTAGCCAAAGCCCTTGGCAGTGGAATTACACCAGTACACTCCTAACGTTAGGTTGGCTTTTCACCCTGTTCGGCTTCTGGTTTAGACGTGCTCGGCGCGCAGTAACGCCTGCCAACGCGGTTATGCCAGCACGCAGCCCATTTGATAATAAGCGCTTAAAACACGCCTGCTTAAAGGGTGATGCACAATTAGCAGCCAGCGAATTGCTAGCCTGGGGTAAGCAACAATTTAAACAGCCTATTCTATCATTGGGGCAATTAGCTCAACATCTTGAAGATCAACACTTCGAGGCGGAACTCAAGCAATTGGTACAACAACTTTATCACCCCGCTACGCTCAATTGGCAAGGCGATAAGCTGTATCAATACTGGCAAGCGTGGCAAGTACCAATAACCGCCTCATCTAAGGCGTCGTTAGCGCCGCTTTATCCACACTAGCACACGTGCGAACCTTGCTAACATGTTTCTCTAGAGACGGCATCAAGATGCCGTCTCATTATTTAAGTGTGCCACATCAGTTTTTCTGATCTTTTTCGGCTAATACCCCGCGTTATGGGACGGCTCTATGGATTAACACTGGCATCCTGAAGTTGGTATTGTTACCATTCATAGTGAATTGACTTTTGCTGATGGCACTCAGTGTTCTTCTTAGTGTTTTTTAACGTCAGCAAACGTCAGCTCAAATCGATGCTGATTGACCTTGTATGCCATTACTCTATCAGACACACCCGGTTAATTTGCGCCTATAACTAAAAATCAAAACAGGAGCTTAAACGGTGGAAACTGCCACGCTTATTTCACTCGCGATTTATTTTTTGGCCATGATTGCTATTGGTCTTTACGCTTATAAAACCACAGATAACGACGTTTCCGGTTACATGCTAGGTGGACGGAAATTAGGCCCAGGCGTAACTGCGCTGTCGGCCGGTGCCTCAGATATGAGTGGATGGATGTTAATGGGCCTGCCCGGTGCCATGTATATCTCTGGGTTAAGCAGTACATGGATCGCAGTAGGTTTACTAATTGGCGCGTTTTTAAATTACCTAATTGTGGCGCCAAGATTGCGGGTTTATACCGAACTTGCCCAAGACGCGATTACCCTACCCGATTATTTTGAAAAGCGTTTTGAAGATAAAACACGTTTACTGCGTATCGTTTCATCGTTAGTCATCGTGGTGTTCTTCACGTTGTATACTTCTTCTGGCGTGGTGGGAGGCGGTAAGCTGTTTGAAAGCTCATTTAACCTAGATTACGAATTAGGGCTCTATGTTACGGCAGGTGTAGTTGTTATCTATACTCTAATTGGTGGCTTTCTAGCCGTGAGCTTAACTGATTTTGTGCAAGGCTGTTTAATGTTCCTTGCGTTGGTTCTCGTGCCCATTGTGGCTATTCAACACCTCGGGGGGCTTGCTGAAGTCAATCAGATTGTCACCACGATTAACCCAGATTTAATGAGCTGGATAGGTGCCAGCTCGGTATTAGCAATCATTTCAGCTCTAAGTTGGGGATTGGGCTATTTTGGACAACCGCACATTATTGTTAGATTTATGGCGATTCGCTCAGTAAAAGATATCAAGATGGCGCGTCATATTGGTATGAGTTGGATGTTAGTGACTATTGTTGGTGCGGTGATGACGGGTTTTGTTGGGATCGCTTATGTCGCAAAAACACAAATGACCTTGTCAGATCCAGAAACGATTTTTATCGTCTTTTCACAATTTTTGTTTCATCCCTTTATCAGTGGCTTTTTACTGGCCGCAATTTTAGCCGCGATCATGAGCACGATATCGTCTCAATTACTGGTTACCTCAAGTTCTTTAACTGAAGATTTTTATAAAACCTTTATTAACCGCAGTGCTACACAAACCGAGCTAGTCGTCGTCGGCCGACTATCGGTATTACTGGTAGCGGCAATTGCAATTGCCTTAGCGTATGATCGGGATAGCTCGGTACTGCAATTAGTTAGTAATGCCTGGGCCGGCTTTGGTGCGGCTTTTGGGCCATTAATTATCTTCAGTTTATATTGGAAACGTATGACATTTGCTGGTGCACTAAGCGGTATCGTGGTGGGTGCGCTGACAGTATTGTTATGGATTTATCTGCCTTTTACGCTCGATGGGCAAAAACTCAGCGCAATTATGTACGAGATCGTGCCAGGCGTGATCTTAAGCACTCTTGCGATTGTTATTGTCAGTTTACTGGGTAAGGCACCTAGCCATTCAATGCAAGACCTGTTTGATAAAATGCAACAAAACGTCAAAGCGCAGCAATAAGGTACTGACGTTGTTATAAGGCAATAACACAACGTAGTGCGGTTAGCACAGCGATAACTCATGCCAAGGATGGTTGCATTACGTCGCAAACTCACTCAAGCGTGTGGCGTAATGCATAATATTCAAACACTCATACGCTGTAACACACTCTTGCATGTAATATTTATATACCTACGCTGGCTTTTATAGCCAGCGTTTTGCTACATTAGCGACATGCACACAGACAGTGTTGGAGAATCCCCCTCTATGTTTTTTTACGCCGCGCGCCAACCCATCCTTGATCGTGACAAAGTCCTTTTTGGTTATGAATTATTATTCCGTGATGGCGTAGACAATGCGTTTCCAGACATTGATGGCGATGAAGCAACCTCAAAAATGGTTGAGGGCAGTCAATTCGCTTTTGACTTAGACGATTTTTTAGGGGATAAGCCCGGATTTATTAATTTTACATTAGATACCTTGCTTAAAAAATACCCTAGCATGTTACCCAAAGAACAAGTGGTTATTGAGATTTTAGAAACGATTCAACCCGGCAAGCGATTGTTAGCAGAATGTCAGCAGTTAAAAGAACAAGGCTATACCCTCGCCTTAGATGATTACGAACATAAAAACGTATGGCGCCACTTTTATCCGTATATTGATATTATCAAAATCGATTTTCGCAGCACTAATTTTGAACAAATTGAAGAAATAAAACAGGCGATTGCTGATTTCCCTCACATTAAACTACTCGCGGAAAAAGTGGAAACGAATGCTGAATTTCAACAAGCACTGGCGCAAGGTTTTAGTTATTTTCAAGGGTACTTTTTTTCCAGACCTGAAATGATGCAAACGCGTGCTCTATCTCCTTCGCAGTTTACCTTGGCAGAGCTATTGTACGAAACATCCAAGGCAGAAATGGATTTAGTGGCTATCGCCGACGTATTTAAGCGCGACGTCACCCTGTCTTATAAGCTATTACGCTATAGTAATTCAGCTATTTTTAAACGTCGCGCCGAAATTGAAACGATTAAACATGCGCTCGTGGTGCTTGGCCAAGCCGAATTAAAGAAGTTTTTAAGCTTGCTGTTCACGGCGCAAATTAGCACCGACAAGCCGGCTGAACTCATGCGTTTAGCGATGACTCGGGCTAATTTTGCGGAAAGCCTTGCGGCCTTGGGCCAAGATATTGCCTTAGAAAAAGCCTTTTTAACCGGCATGATGTCGTTAATGGATGCCATTTTAGATGAGCCTATCGAAAGTGTGATGGAAAAATTACCGCTGGCTAACGAAATTAAAGATGCCTTGGTGCACAATACAG
>Ga0209812_10000711_pt1 | contig 27973 bp, 17 predicted proteins | sample JI71714BDNA_FD_187502 | JGI IMG/M metagenome (GOLD analysis project Ga0209812, IMG submission 187502) | Wastewater effluent complex algal communities from Wisconsin, to seasonally profile nutrient transformation and Carbon sequestration -... | ecosystem: Engineered > WWTP > Effluent > Algae...
TTCACGCTTATTAAACGGTTCATATCGTCGTATCGGTTTGAAAAACACCGTTATTTTAGCGGACCAAATCATGTACACCGGTTTCCACTACGCAATGTTATCAGGCGTATCTGTCGGTATCGATGATATGGTTATTCCTGCTGCTAAAGTCGATATCATCGGCGCAGCTGAAGCGGAAGTTGCTGAAATCCAAGACCAATTCCAACAAGGTTTGGTCACGGCGGGTGAAAAGTACAACAAAGTTATCGACATTTGGTCAACTGCCAACGAAGCCTTATCCAAGGCGATGATGGACAACTTATCGAAAGAGAAAGTGGTTGATCGCGATGGTAACGAAGTTAGCCAACAGTCATTCAACTCGGTATACATGATGGCCGACTCAGGTGCGCGGGGCTCGCCAGCCCAGATCCGTCAGTTGGCGGGTATGCGTGGTCTGATGGCGAAGCCGGACGGCTCTATCATCGAAACGCCAATCGTGGCGAACTTCCGTGAAGGTCTGAGCGTTCTACAGTACTTTATTTCGACGCACGGTGCGCGTAAAGGTTTGGCCGATACCGCGTTGAAGACGGCGAACTCAGGTTACTTAACACGTCGTTTAGTTGATGTGGCGCAGGACTTGGTTGTTACTGAAGATGACTGTGGTTCTACCGAAGGCATCATGATGAAACCACTGATCGAAGGTGGTGACGTGGTTGAAGGTCTGCGTGAGCGCGTCCTTGGCCGTGTTGTGATCGGTGATGTGGTTGTGCCTGCAACAGGTGAAGTGCTGATTGAAGACGGCACCATGTTGGATGAAAAACTGTGTGATCTGTTAGAACAACATTCGATCGATGAAGTTTATGTTCGCTCAGTTATTACCTGTCAAACGCACTTCGGTGTTTGTGCCAAGTGTTACGGTCGTGACTTAGCGCGTGGCCACCTGATTAACGCGGGTGAGGCAGTTGGTGTTATCGCGGCACAGTCCATCGGTGAACCAGGTACACAGTTAACGATGCGTACATTCCACATCGGTGGTGCGGCATCGCGGGCCTCGGCAGAAAACAGTGTTCAAGTGAAGAACTCTGGTACGCTGAAACTGCACAATGCCAAAGTGGTACGTAATGTTGATGACAAGTTAGTTATCACCTCACGTTCTGCTGAAGTGACGGTATTTGACGAACAAGGTCGTGAGAAAGAGCGCTATAAGCTGCCATATGGTTCGATTTTAACGGTTGACGATAACTCAACGGTGACATCTGGCCAAATCGTAGCCAACTGGGATCCGCATTCTCACCCAATTATCGTTGAACGCGGTGCCAAAGTATCATTCAGCGATGTTGACGATACCAACACTGAAGTTCAGCAAGACGATTTAACAGGTTTAACCCGTACTGTGGTAAAAGACCTGTCAAAAGTGAATGCGAAAGAGCCGAAGTTAATCCTTGAGATGGACGACGGTGCGTTACAAGAAATTCGCTTACCAAGCTTCACTACTATCGAGATTACCGATGGTAAACACGTGAAACCTGGTGCTGTCTTGGCGCGTATTCCACAAGAAGGTTCTAAAACACGCGATATCACCGGTGGTCTACCGCGCGTTGCGGACTTATTTGAAGCGCGTAAACCGAAAGATCCAGCCATTTTGGCCGAAATCTCCGGTGTGATTAGCTTCGGTAAAGAGACCAAAGGTAAGCGTCGTTTGATTATTACGCCAGAGCAAGGTGATTCTCATGAAGAGATGATTCCGAAATGGCGTCAGGTCAACGTGTTTGAAGGTGAGCGGATCGAGAAGGGTGAAGTTATCTCTGAAGGTCCAGAGTCACCGCATGATATCCTGCGCTTACGTGGTATCCACCATGTTGCCAGCTATATCGTGAACGAAGTTCAAGACGTTTATCGCTTACAAGGCGTTAAGATCAACGACAAGCACATCGAGACCATTATCCGTCAGATGCTGCGTAAGTGTGTGATCCTGCACCCTGGCGATAGTGAGTTCTTAGAAGGCGAACAAGTTGAAGTCGCTCGCGTGAATATCGCGAATGCTGAGTTGGAAGCGGCAGGTAAGATCCCTGCGAAGTACGAACGTAGCCTGTTAGGTATTACCAAAGCATCGCTATCGACCGACTCGTTCATCTCTGCAGCGTCGTTCCAAGAAACGACTCGCGTATTAACCGAAGCAGCCGTTGGTGGTAAGACCGATGAACTGCGCGGCTTGAAAGAAAACGTCATTGTGGGTCGTTTGATCCCGGCAGGTACTGGTTTTGCGTATCACCAAAACCGTGCTCGTCAGCGTCAACGCATCAACAGTGGTGACATCGCTGAACCTGCGATGAGTGCAGAAGTTGCTGAACAAGCATTAACTGACGCACTGAATATGAACTTGTCAGGTAGCGACGAATAAGCCGACGATTCGGCCCTTTCGATTGCACTTTGCGATGGTGTTACCAAGCAACACCATCGCAAGGCTTGCTTGACAGCTCAAAGGTTGACCAGTAGAATTCCGCAGCCCCAAAATTGGGTGCGGAATTTTCACGTTTATTGGGTATTTAATAACCAGGAGTATTTAATGGCAACAATCAACCAGCTAGTGCGTAAGCCGCGCAGCCAGGTGTTCTACAAGAGCACCGTACCAGCGCTAGAAGCTTGCCCACAGAAGCGTGGTGTTTGTACCCGCGTATACACCACCACACCAAAGAAGCCAAACTCTGCATTGCGTAAAGTATGCCGTGTGCGTTTGACTAACGGTTTTGAAGTTACTTCATACATCGGTGGTGAAGGCCACAACCTGCAAGAACACAGCGTTGTTCTGATCCGTGGCGGCCGGGTAAAAGACCTTCCAGGTGTGCGTTATCACACCATTCGCGGCACCTTAGACTGTGCTGGCGTTAAAGATCGTAAGCAAGGCCGTTCGAAGTACGGCGCTAAGCGGCCAAAGAATAAATAACGGATCTCCGTTAGTAAGGCCAAACTAAGTAACTTTTTTCATTAAAAGTTTTGGAATCACCTGAAGCAATCGGAGTTTCGAATGCCAAGAAGACGCGTCATAGGTCAACGTAAAATCCTTCCAGATCCTAAATTCGGAAGTGAATTGCTGGCCAAGTTCGTAAACGTCGTAATGATCGACGGTAAAAAATCAATCGCTGAATCAATCGTATACGGCGCATTGGAAATTGCTGCAACTAAATCTAAAAAAGCTGAACTGGATATCTTCGAAGTTGCGCTGGATAACATCCGCCCAACAGTAGAAGTTAAATCACGTCGCGTTGGTGGTTCAACCTACCAAGTGCCATGTGAAGTTCGCCAAGTTCGCCGCAATGCCTTAGCAATGCGTTGGTTGACTGAAGCAGCCCGTAAACGTGGTGAAAAATCAATGGCTCAGCGTTTGGCTGGTGAAATGCTGGATGCTGTTGAGAACAAAGGTTCTGCAGTTAAGAAACGCGAAGACGTGCACCGTATGGCTGAAGCGAACAAAGCATTCGCTCATTTCCGTTGGTAATCCATATCCTTCTCTGAGGAATTTATTGTGGCACGTACAACTCCTATTGAGCGTTACCGTAACATTGGTATCTGTGCTCACGTAGATGCGGGTAAAACCACAACTACGGAACGTGTACTGTTCTACACTGGCTTGTCACACAAGATCGGTGAAGTGCACGATGGCGCAGCGACCATGGACTGGATGGAGCAGGAACAAGAGCGTGGTATTACTATCACCTCGGCCGCAACCACAACGTTTTGGCGTGGTATGCAGGCGCAGTTCCCAGAGCACCGCATTAACATTATCGATACCCCAGGTCACGTTGACTTCACTATTGAAGTTGAACGTTCACTGCGGGTGCTTGATGGTGCTGTTGTGGTACTTTGTGGCTCATCTGGTGTTCAGCCTCAAACTGAAACTGTATGGCGTCAGGCGAATAAATACGAAGTTCCTCGTATGATTTTCGTCAATAAAATGGACCGCACCGGTGCAAACTTCCTGCGTGTTGTAAAACAAGCAAAAGATCGACTAAACCATGTGATTGTGCCAATTCAGTTGCCGATAGGCGCTGAAGAGAACTTCAAAGGCGTGGTCGATCTTATCAAGATGAAAGCCATTAACTGGAATGAAGCTGACCAAGGCATGACCTTCACCTATGAAGATATTCCTGCTGATATGGTTGCTGAATGCGAGGAATGGCGTGCAAACCTGGTGGAAGCTGCGGCTGAAGCCAATGAAGCGTTGATGGAGCGTTATTTGGAAGGCGAAGAGCTGACTGAAGACGAAATCCGGGCCGCGCTTCGTCAACGTACCCTCGCCAACGAAGTTGTGCTGGTACTTTGCGGTTCTGCATTTAAGAATAAAGGCGTGCAAGCCGTGCTGGACGCTGTTATTGAATTCCTACCGTCGCCGACAGAAGTGAAGGCGATCAAAGGTATTCTGGAAGATGACTCAGAAGGCGAGCGTGTATCGTCGGATGATGAACCTTTTGCAGCGTTAGCATTCAAAATCGCGACAGATCCATTTGTTGGTACACTGACGTTCTTCCGCGTCTATTCAGGCGTGGTTGAAGCGGGTTCAACAGTCTATAACTCCGTTAAAGAGAAAAAAGAACGGATTGGTCGTGTTGTGCAAATGCACGCAAATAATCGTCAAGAAATCAAAGAAGTCCGTGCTGGCGACATCGCGGCTGCTATTGGTTTGAAAGACACTACGACGGGTGACACTTTGTGTGACCCAGATCACGTCATCATTCTTGAACGGATGGAGTTCCCTGAACCGGTTATTTCGGTCGCAGTGGAGCCAAAAACTAAAGCTGACCAAGAGAAAATGGGTATTGCACTCAGTAAATTGGCTGCCGAAGATCCATCGTTCCGGGTTCATACGGATGAAGAAACAGGGCAAACCATCATCTCTGGTATGGGTGAGTTGCACTTGGAAATCATCGTTGATCGTATGAAACGGGAGTTCAAGGTTGAAGCGAACGTAGGTAAACCTCAGGTTGCTTACCGTGAAACTATCCGTGGCAGTACGGAAGTGGAAGGGAAGTTCGTACGTCAATCTGGTGGTCGCGGTCAATTCGGCCATTGCTGGCTGAAAATTGAACCTCTTGAAGAAGGCAAAGGCTACGAATTCGTTAACGCTGTTGTGGGTGGTGTTATTCCAAAAGAATATATTCCAGCTATCGACAAAGGTATCCAAGAGCAGATGAAGAATGGCATTCTGGCGGGTTACCCTGTTATCGACGTTAAAGTCAGTGTTTTTGACGGTTCATACCATGATGTTGACTCCAATGAGATGGCATTCAAAATCGCTGCCTCTATGGGTTTCAAAAAAGGCGCCTTACAATCAAAACCAGTTCTGCTAGAACCGGTGATGAAAGTTGAAGTAGTAACGCCGGAAGACTTCATGGGCGACATCGTTGGCGATCTTAACCGTCGCCGCGGAATCATCAACGGTATGGAAGATGCCCCTGGCGGTATCAAGATCGTTGATGCACAAGTGCCACTTTCAGAAATGTTTGGCTATGCGACCAGTATGCGTTCTTTGACGCAAGGTCGTGCCTCGTACTCGATGGAACCATTGAAGTACATGGAAGCACCAAACAATGTGACTGAAGCAATTATCGCTGCTCGTAAATCACCGGAATAATAACTTGGTTAGACCCAGTGGATGCTGGGTCCTTTTAACAGAAGGTAATTAAAATGGCTAAGGCTAAATTTGAACGTAATAAGCCGCACGTAAACGTAGGTACAATCGGCCACGTTGACCACGGTAAAACTACTCTGACTGCAGCTATCACCAACGTATTGGCAAAACACTACGGCGGTCAAGCGTTCGCTTTCGATCAAATCGACAAAGCACCAGAAGAGAAAGCACGTGGTATCACAATCAACACGTCACACGTTGAATACGATACACCAACACGTCACTACGCCCACGTAGACTGCCCAGGCCACGCTGACTATGTTAAAAACATGATCACTGGTGCTGCACAGATGGACGGCGCAATCCTGGTAGTAGCGGCGACAGACGGCCCAATGCCACAAACACGTGAGCACATCCTGTTATCTCGTCAGGTAGGCGTACCATACATCATCGTGTTCATGAACAAGTGTGACATGGTAGATGACGAAGAGTTATTAGAATTAGTAGAGATGGAAGTGCGTGAGCTTCTGTCAGACTACGACTTCCCAGGTGATGACCTGCCAGTTATCCGTGGTTCAGCGCTGAAAGGCCTGGAAGGCGATGAAGAGTGGGAAAAGAAAATCCTGGAATTGGGCAACGCGTTAGACACGTACATCCCAGAGCCAGTACGTGCTATCGATAAGCCATTCATCATGCCAATCGAAGACGTATTCTCAATCGCGGGTCGTGGTACAGTAGTAACAGGCCGTGTAGAGCAAGGTATCATCAAAGTTGGTGAAGCCGTAGAAATCGTAGGTCTGAAAGACACAGTACAAACGACCTGTACTGGTGTAGAAATGTTCCGTAAGCTGTTAGACGAAGGTCGTGCAGGTGAGAACATTGGTGCGTTATTACGTGGTACTAAGCGTGAAGACGTAGAACGTGGTCAAGTATTAGCGAAGCCAGGTTCAATCAAGCCACACACCAAGTTCGAAGGTGAAGTGTACGTACTGTCAAAAGAAGAAGGTGGTCGTCATACGCCATTCTTCAAAGGCTACCGTCCACAGTTCTACTTCCGTACCACAGACGTGACTGGTTCAGTAGAACTGCCAGAAGGCGTAGAGATGGTAATGCCAGGTGACAACCTGAAGTTCGTGGTAGAACTGATCAACCCAATCGCGATGGACGAAGGTTTACGCTTCGCAATCCGTGAAGGTGGTCGTACAGTAGGTGCAGGCGTAGTATCAAAAATCCTTGCTTAATTGCATAGATAGACGATTCAACGTTTGACGAAAAGGGCCCTTGTGGCCCTTTTTGCATTTTAGCGTGACGGACATAGTTTTCGACCAAAACGACTTTCAGCGTGGTTTCACCTGTAGCTAGTAGTATGCTTTCATGAGTGTCGGCAGATTATTTGGCTAAAACACACGCAGTTTCTACAAAATAAACTGTATAAAATCTCAGCCAAATGAACTGTTTACTTCGATAAAGTTTTACTTATGGCCATAATCGACGTTTTCTGATGATGAACTAGCGACTTAGTGGCTTGTTTTAGTGCATTTAGGCAGTATAATAAGCGGCTATTTTTTGACAGCGCTGAAGTATCGTTAGCGACTGGCAAAACTTTAGGGGCATAGTTCCAATTGGTAGAACAGCGGTCTCCAAAACCGATGGTTGGGGGTTCGAATCCCTCTGCCCCTGCCAATTTATTGGACAACTACATTATCCGCGAATCTTCGCGGCGATGTAGACAGCAAAGCAGTGGCTTTTTGGCCTAACAGTGAGTTTAAGCATGAACGCAGCAACCGAAGCTCCGAAAAGCGGATTAGATATCATCAAGTGGATCGCCGTATTGGCCGTACTTTCTCTTTTAGTCGGTGCGAATACGTATTTTGAATTTTCAACCTTGGAACGTGCAGGTGGATTAGTGGTACTGCTACCGCTGGCTGCTTATATCGCCTCGACGACCAGCAAAGGCCAAGAATTCATGACGTTTGCGAAAGAAGCAAAATTAGAAGTCCGCAAAGTGGTATGGCCTACCCGCCAAGAAACCAATCAAACCACCATTATTGTTGCTGTGGTGACCGTCATTATGGCGTTATTGCTGTTTGGATTGGACTGGGTACTGTTGAAGCTGGTGTCATTTATTACAGGATTGGGGATCTAAGCCATGTCAGATAAAAAACGTTGGTACGTGGTACAGGCCTTCGCTGGTTTTGAACAGCGTGTTGCAACATCTTTACGTGAGCACATCAAAATTCATCAAATGGAAGAAAAGTTTGGTGAAGTATTAGTGCCTACCGAAGAAGTGGTTGAGATGCGTGCGGGCCAGAAGCGTAAGTCTGAGCGCAAGTTTTTCCCAGGCTACGTCCTTGTTCAGATGGAAATGTGCGAAGAAGCATGGCACTTAGTGAAAAGTGTGCCACGCGTATTAGGCTTCATCGGCGGCACTTCAGATCGCCCAGCGCCTATCAGCGAGAAAGAAGCCAACATTATTTTAAACCGCTTGCAGGATAACGCCGACAAGCCGAAACCGAAGACGCTGTTTGAAGCGGGTGAAGTGGTGCGTGTTACAGAAGGCCCGTTTGCCGACTTCAATGGCGTTGTGGAAGAAGTTGACTACGAGAAGAGCCGCGTCAAGGTTTCTGTATTAATTTTCGGTCGTTCAACCCCAGTCGAACTGGAGTTTGGACAAGTCGAGAAAGCGTAACGGTAAATAACCGTTGTACTGGGTCGCTGATTAAAATATAATCGCGGCCTTTTTTAACATAAGGGAAGCCGTTTGAGTAAGTGTCCTCGCACTTACGAGGCTAAGACCCTACAAAGAGGTGAAACATGGCTAAGAAAGTCACGGCACTTGTAAAATTACAAGTTAAAGCTGGTATGGCAAACCCGTCGCCACCAGTTGGTCCAGCACTGGGTCAACACGGCGTAAACATCATGGAATTCTGTAAAGGCTTCAACGCCCGTACAGAATCACTGGAAAAAGGCATGCCAATTCCAGTTGTGATCACTGTTTACAGCGACCGCTCATTTACATTCGAAACCCGTACCCCACCTGCATCTTTCTTATTATTGAAAGCTGCTGGTTTGAAAGGTGGTTCAGGCCGTCCAAACACGCAGAAAGTTGGTAAAGTTACCCAAGCTCAGCTGGAAGAGATCGTTAAGATCAAACGTGCTGACCTGACTGCAAGTGATGACGCAGCAGCCGTTCGTACCATTGCTGGTACTGCGCGCTCAATGGGCTTAGTGGTAGAGGGTTAATCGATGGCTAAATTATCTAAACGCGCGAAATTAATCCGTTCAAAAGTAGACTCTACTCGCGAATACGGTATCAATGACGCAGTTGCGTTATTAAAAGAACTGTCTGCTGGCAAATTCGTTGAATCTGTTGACGTAGCAGTGAACTTGGGCATCGATGCTCGTAAATCAGACCAAAACGTTCGTGGCGCGACTGTGTTACCACACGGTACTGGCCGCACGGTTCGTGTTGCTGTTTTCACCCAAGGTGCAAACGCTGAAGCTGCGAAAGCTGCTGGCGCTGACATCGTTGGTATGGAAGATCTGGCTGAACAAGTCAAGAAAGGCGAAATGAACTTTGACGTTGTTATCGCATCTCCAGACGCAATGCGCGTTGTGGGTATGTTAGGTCAAATCCTCGGCCCACGTGGCCTGATGCCAAACCCGAAAACTGGTACTGTAACACCAAACGTTGCTGACGCTGTGAAAAACGCGAAAGCCGGTCAGGTTCGTTACCGTAACGACAAGAATGGTATCATCCATTCTACTATCGGTAAGTTAGACTTCGACGCTGACAAACTGAAAGAAAACTTAGAGTCACTGTTAGTTGCTCTGAAACGTGCTAAGCCGTCAGTTGCCAAAGGTACTTACATCAAGAAAGTAACTATCTCTTCAACGCACGGTGCTGGTATCGTTTTAGATCAAGCTTCTTTAGACGCTAAGATCTAATAAAGGCGGCAATTTTGCCGCTTTACAGCGACGAGCGGTTATTTTATAATCTCGCGCTCAAAAATTAGGGTAGAAGCTAGCAACACAGTTGCCTAGCTTCCGTCCAAGACCGTAGGTGCTGTGCGTATTATACAAACAGCTTAAAACAACAAACCTACGCAGACGGTGTTAGCCCCAGAAGAATTCCTATTCCTTCTGGTCTTCCACCGTAAATCGCGCGCTTTGTTCATGTTGAATCAAAGCGATGTGTAGGCAACCAGACAATTCCGTCTGGATGAACCAGGAGTTAAGAGCCAATGGCTATTAAGCTTGAAGACAAAAAAGCAATTGTTGCTGAAGTCCAGGAAGCTGCCAATGGTGCTTTATCTGCGGTAGTCGCAGACGCTCGTGGTGTCACTGTAGGCAAAATCACTGCGCTGCGTAAGCAAGCGCGTGATGCCGGTGTATGGATGAAAGTTGTCCGTAACACATTGGTACGCCGTGCAGTTCAAGGCACTGAATTCGAGTGTTTAGCTGACGCGTTCGTAGGCCCAACACTGATTGCGTTCTCTAAAGAGCACCCAGGTGCTGCAGCGCGTATCTTCAAAGATTTCGCGAAAGAGAACCAAAAGTTTGAGCTGAAAGGCGCAGCCTTCAATGGCGCCACAGTCAGTATCGATGTATTAGCAAGTCTGCCAACGCGCGACGAAGCTATTGCACGCCTGATGAGCACTATGAAAGAAGCAGCAGCCGGCAAACTTGTACGTACAATTGCCGCGGTTCGCGACCAAAAACAGGATCAAGCCGCGTAATTTTACGTGTCGTTTGGTAAGTAAAGTTTAATACGGGATTTTCCCGATAGTTTAGGAATCTGAGCATGTCAGTTACTAAAGAGCAAATTTTAGACGCTATCGCAGCAATGTCTGTAATGGAAGTTGTTGAATTAGTTAGCGCTATGGAAGAAAAATTCGGCGTTTCAGCTGCTGCTGCTGTTGCAGTTGCTGCTGGTCCAGCTGCTGTTGTTGAAGAACAAACAGAATTCAACGTAATCCTGGCCGCTGCTGGCGCGAACAAAGTTGCTGTTATCAAAGCAGTACGTGGCGCGACCGGTTTAGGTCTGAAAGAAGCGAAAGACCTGGTTGAAGCTGCTCCAGCTCCAATCAAAGAAGCCGTTTCTAAAGCCGAAGCTGAAGCTCTGAAGAAAGAGTTAGAAGAAGCTGGTGCTACTGTTGAAGTTAAATAATCCAGTTAACGCTGGATTAATCGCCTGATTTCAGGCTAGGCTGGTGGTAAATTAACCACCGGCCTTTTTGCGCTGTGGGACAATGATTTTCCCCGCCCCTGTGACGCCATTGTGGTGTCATAAACACCGCCCCGAGAGGGTAGGTAGGGTAAAAAATCAGCAAGCTGAGGAACCCCATGACTTACTCTTATTCAGAAAAGAAACGTATCCGTAAGGACTTCGGTAAACGCCCACTCGTGTTGGACGTACCGTATCTGTTGTCGATCCAAATTGAATCGTTCAGCAAATTTATTGAGCCAGATCCAGAAGGTGAATACGGTTTAGAAGCCGCGTTCCGTTCTGTATTCCCGATTAAAAGCTATTCTGGCAGTGCTGAACTGCAGTATGTTAGCTATCGTATCGGCGAACCCGTGTTTGATGTGAAAGAGTGTCAGATCCGTGGTGTGACTTACTCTGCTCCATTACGCGTAAAACTGCGTTTGGTGATGTTCGACAAAGAAGTACCGGGCACCATCAAAGACATCCGCGAACAAGAAGTCTACATGGGCGAAATCCCATTAATGACGGAAAATGGTACCTTTGTTATCAATGGTACTGAGCGGGTCATCGTTTCTCAGCTGCACCGTAGTCCAGGTGTGTTCTTCGATCACGACCGTGGTAAGACACACTCTTCAGGCAAGGTGTTATACAATGCTCGCGTGATCCCATACCGTGGGTCATGGCTTGATTTTGAATTTGACGCTAAAGATGCGTTGTTTGTGCGGATTGACCGTCGCCGTAAATTACCAGCGACAATTCTGCTGCGCGCACTCGATTTCAGTACCGAAGATATCCTCAGCACATTCTTTGAAAACACTAAATTCGAGATCAAAGATGGCCGTCTCATGATGGCTGTGGTGGCGGGTCGCTTACGTGGTGAAACGGCGCAATTCGACATTAAAGATAACAATGGCGAAACCATTGTTGAAGCTGGCCGTCGTATTACGGCTAAGCACGTACGCCAGTTAGAAAAAACCGGCATGACCTTGATGGAAGTACCACATGAGTACGTCGTCGGCCGTGTTCTGGCAAAAAATTATGCTGACCGTTCAACCGGAGAGATTATTGCCGAGGCGAACGCAGAGCTCACATTGGAGCTGTTGGCAAAACTGGCAAAAGCTGGTTATGAAAGTTTTGAAACTCTTTACATCAACGATTTGGACCAAGGTGCTTATATCTCTGACACCTTACGCATCGATCCGAGCAATAATCGGATGGAAGCATTGGTCGAAATCTACCGAATGATGCGTCCTGGCGAGCCGCCAACACGCGAAGCCGCAGAGACCTTATTCGAAAACTTATTCTTCTCTGAAGATCGTTATGATTTGTCCACCGTTGGCCGGATGAAATTCAACCGTCGTGTTGGGTTCGAGGAAGGTCAAGGTGCCGGTATTTTATCCAAAGCCGATATCCTGGCGGTGATGAAAGTCCTGATCAATATCCGTAACGGTAATGGTGAAGTCGATGATATCGACCACTTAGGTAACCGCCGTATCCGCTCTGTGGGCGAGATGGCTGAAAACCAATTCCGTGTAGGTCTTGTTCGTGTTGAACGTGCAGTGAAAGAGCGTTTGTCACTGGGTGATTTAGACGCCGTGATGCCACAAGATTTAATCAACGCTAAGCCAATTTCGGCCGCGGTGAAAGAATTCTTCGGCTCAAGCCAGCTGTCACAGTTTATGGATCAAAACAACCCATTATCAGAAGTGACGCACAAACGTCGTATTTCTGCGTTAGGCCCTGGTGGTTTAACACGGGAACGTGCGGGCTTCGAGGTACGTGACGTTCACCCAACGCACTACGGTCGTGTTTGTCCAATCGAAACGCCTGAAGGTCCGAACATCGGTCTGATCAACTCATTATCTATGTTTGCGCAAACCAACGAATATGGTTTCTTAGAAACGCCATATCGTCGGATTGAAGACGGCGTAGTGACCGATGAAGTTGATTTCTTATCGGCGATTGAAGAAGGTAACTTTGTTATCGCACAGGCCAACGCGGAACTGAACGACGAAAATCGCTTAGTTGAAGAATTGGTACCTTGCCGTTACAAAAACGAATTCACGTTAATGCCAGCGGACAAAGTCCAGTACATGGACGTTGCACCGCAACAGATCGTGTCGGTTGCTGCAGCCTTGATCCCGTTCCTAGAACACGATGACGCGAACCGTGCATTGATGGGTTCAAACATGCAACGTCAAGCCGTTCCAACCCTGCGCGCCGATAAGCCGCTGGTAGGTACTGGTGTTGAGCGCGTTGTAGCGAAAGACTCTGGTGTAACTGTGGTTGCCAAACGTGGTGGTGTGATTGATTACGTTGACGCCAGCCGTATCGTCATCAAGGTAAATGAAGATGAGATGGTCGCTGGTGAAGCGGGTATCGATATCTACAACTTAACCAAATACACCCGGTCGAACCAAAATACCTGTATCAACCAACGTCCATGTGTAAACCACGGTGAGCCGATTGAACGTGGTGACGTGTTGGCCGATGGTCCATCTACCGATTTAGGTGAGTTGGCGCTGGGTCAAAACTTACGCGTCGCGTTCATGCCGTGGAACGGTTACAACTTCGAAGACTCGATTTTGTTATCTGAGCGCTTGGTACAAGAAGATCGTTTAACCACGATTCATATTCAGGAATTAAGCTGTATCGCTCGTGATACCAAGCTTGGCCCTGAAGAAATCACGGCCGACATTCCAAATGTCGGTGAATCAGCGCTGTCCAAACTGGACGAAGCCGGTATCGTGTATATCGGTGCTGAAGTGAAAGGTGGTGACATTCTGGTTGGTAAGGTCACACCAAAAGGTGAAAGCCAGTTAACGCCAGAAGAGAAGCTGTTACGTGCCATCTTCGGTGAAAAAGCCTCTGACGTGAAAGATTCATCGTTACGGGTACCAAACTCTGTGACTGGTACTGTCATCGATGTTCAAGTCTTTACCCGTGATGGTGTGGAAAAAGACAAGCGTGCTCGTGAAATTGAAGAAATGGAAATCAAACAGGCGAAGAAAGACCTGAATGAAGAATTCCGTATCCTTGAAGAAGGTATCTTCAGCCGCGTGCGTAACTTGTTAGAAAGCACCGGCATGGACCGCGCCAAAATCAACAATATGCGTGGTGACGTACTGTTATCACAAAGCTTGAGTGATGAAGACAAGCAAAATGACTTAGAACAACTTGCCGCACAATACGAAGAAATTCGTGTTGAATACGATAAGAAGTTCGAAGCCAAGCGCCGTAAGATCATTCAAGGTGACGATTTAGCACCAGGCGTTCTCAAAATCGTTAAAGTGTATTTGGCCGTGAAGCGTCGGATCCAGCCAGGCGACAAGATGGCGGGCCGTCACGGTAACAAAGGGGTTATCTCTTCAATCGTTCCGGTTGAAGATATGCCATACGATGAAAAAGGTCAGCCAGTTGATATCGTGTTGAACCCGTTAGGTGTTCCATCACGGATGAACATCGGTCAGATCCTTGAAACGCATTTGGGCTTAGCGGCTCGTGGTATCGGTGACAAGATCGATGCCATGATCAAAGAGCAAAAAGAAATTGCGGATATCCGTGAATTCTTGAAGAAAGTTTATGCACTGGGTCAATCCCGTCAGGACGTCGACATCGATAGTTTCACCGATGACGAAGTACAACGTTTAGCGCAGAACTTACGCAAAGGTTTACCTGTCGCAACTCCAGTGTTTGATGGCGCGAAAGAAAGCGAAATCAAAGAGTTGTTGGCATTAGGCGATCTGCCAAGCAGCGGTCAAATTACCCTGTTTGATGGCCGTACCGGTAATACCTTCGAGCGTAAAGTTACCGTTGGCTACATGTACATGCTGAAACTGAACCACTTGGTTGATGACAAGATGCACGCCCGTTCAACCGGTTCGTACAGCTTGGTTACTCAACAACCATTAGGCGGTAAAGCACAGTTTGGTGGTCAGCGCTTCGGTGAGATGGAAGTGTGGGCACTGGAAGCATACGGTGCGGCGTACACGCTGCAAGAAATGTTAACAGTGAAGTCAGACGACGTGAATGGTCGGACCAAGATGTACAAAAACATCGTGGACGGCGACCACCGCATGGAGCCTGGCATGCCAGAATCTTTCAACGTATTGATGAAAGAGATCCGTTCGCTCGGTATCAACATCGAATTGGAAGAGGAATAACCACTTGGGCGCAAGCCCAAGCTGTTCGCGGGGCGCTTGGCGCCCCTTAACCGGTTAACCTCTGACAGGAGAGCAAAGTGAAAGACTTATTAAAGTTTCTGAAACAACAAACAAAGACTGAAGAGTTCGATGTGATTCGTATCGGTTTGTCCTCACCAGACATGATTCGCTCATGGTCATTTGGTGAAGTGAAGAAACCAGAAACAATCAACTACCGTACTTTCAAGCCTGAGCGTGACGGTCTGTTCTGCGCCCGTATTTTCGGCCCAGTGAAAGATTACGAGTGTTTGTGTGGTAAATACAAACGCTTAAAACACCGCGGCGTGATCTGTGAAAAATGTGGCGTTGAAGTAACGCTGACCAAAGTACGTCGTGAGCGTATGGGTCACATTGAACTGGCGAGCCCAGTCGCGCACATTTGGTTCTTAAAATCACTGCCGAGCCGTATCGGTTTACTGCTCGATATGACGTTGCGTGATATCGAACGCGTGCTTTATTTCGAATCATACGTGGTGACTGAGCCTGGCATGACCTCGCTTGAACGTCGTCAAATGCTGACCGAAGAAGAGTACTTGGACGTATTGGAAGAGCATGGCGATGAATTCGAAGCCAAGATGGGCGCTGAGGCTATTTTAGACCTGTTGCGCGGTATCGATTTAGGCACTGAAATCAAGCAAATGCGTGAAGAGTTACCAACGATTAACTCTGAAACCAAGCGTAAGAAAATCAGCAAGCGTTTGAAATTGATGGAAGCCTTCCATACCTCGGGTAACAAGCCAGAGTGGATGATCATGACGGTTCTGCCGGTATTACCGCCAGATTTACGTCCATTGGTTCCGTTGGATGGTGGCCGTTTTGCGACATCAGACTTAAACGATTTATACCGTCGTGTCATCAACCGTAACAACCGTTTGAAGCGTCTGTTGGACTTGTCTGCGCCAGATATTATTGTGCGCAACGAGAAGCGTATGCTGCAAGAAGCGGTCGATGCCTTGTTAGACAACGGTCGTCGTGGCCGTGCTATTACCGGTTCGAACAAGCGTCCGCTGAAATCATTAGCTGACATGATCAAGGGTAAACAAGGTCGTTTCCGTCAGAACTTGTTGGGTAAACGTGTTGACTATTCAGGCCGTTCGGTTATTACCGTAGGTCCAACGCTGCGTCTGCACCAATGTGGTCTGCCGAAGAAAATGGCACTTGAGTTATTCAAGCCGTTTATTTATGGCAAATTGGAAGCCCGTGGTTTAGCGACCACTATTAAAGCTGCCAAGAAAATGGTTGAGCGTGAAGTCGGTGAAGTGTGGGACGTGTTAGACGAAGTGATTCGTGAACATCCAGTCCTGTTAAACCGTGCACCAACGCTGCACCGTTTAGGTATCCAAGCATTTGAACCTGTGCTGATCGAAGGTAAAGCGATCCAGTTGCACCCGTTGGTGTGTGCGGCCTATAACGCCGACTTCGACGGTGACCAAATGGCGGTTCACGTGCCATTGACCTTAGAAGCGCAGCTCGAAGCGCGTGCGCTGATGATGTCAACCAATAACGTCTTATCTCCTGCGAACGGTGAACCTATTATTGTTCCATCGCAAGACGTTGTATTGGGTCTGTATTACATGACGCGTGAAGCCATCAATGCCAAAGGTGAAGGCATGATGTTCAAAAACCCGAAGGAAGCCGAAAAAGCCTTCCGCGCGGGTGTAGCGAGCTTGCATGCACGCGTTAAAGTGCGGATCACTGAAGTGACGAACCATGAAGATGGCACCAGCACGAGCACCACATCTGTTCGTGATACCACCGTGGGTCGCGCGATTCTGTACTCGATTTTACCACCAGGCTTAGCGTTTGATTCTATCAACCAAGCCATGGGTAAAAAGCAAATTTCACGCTTATTAAACGGTTCATATCGTCGTATCGGTTTGAAAAACACCGTTATTTTAGCGGACCAAATCATGTACACCGGTTTCCACTACGCAATGTTATCAGGCGTATCTGTCGGTATCGATGACATGGTTATTCCTGCTGCTAAAGTCGATATCATCGGCGCAGCTGAAGCGGAAGTTGCTGAAATCCAAGACCAATTCCAACAAGGTTTGGTCACGGCGGGTGAAAAGTACAACAAAGTTATCGACATTTGGTCAACTGCCAACGAAGCCTTATCCAAGGCGATGATGGACAACTTATCGAAAGAGAAAGTGGTTGATCGCGATGGTAACGAAGTTAGCCAACAGTCATTCAACTCGGTATACATGATGGCCGACTCAGGTGCGCGGGGCTCGCCAGCCCAGATCCGTCAGTTGGCGGGTATGCGTGGTCTGATGGCGAAGCCGGACGGCTCTATCATCGAAACGCCAATCGTGGCGAACTTCCGTGAAGGTCTGAGCGTTCTACAGTACTTTATTTCGACGCACGGTGCGCGTAAAGGTTTGGCCGATACCGCGTTGAAGACGGCGAACTCAGGTTACTTAACACGTCGTTTAGTTGATGTGGCGCAGGACTTGGTTGTTACTGAAGATGACTGTGGTTCTACCGAAGGCATCATGATGAAACCACTGATCGAAGGTGGTGACGTGGTTGAAGGTCTGCGTGAGCGCGTCCTTGGCCGTGTTGTGATCGGTGATGTGGTTGTGCCTGCAACAGGTGAAGTGCTGATTGAAGACGGCACCATGTTGGATGAAAAACTGTGTGATCTGTTAGAACAACATTCGATCGATGAAGTTTATGTTCGCTCAGTTATTACCTGTCAAACGCACTTCGGTGTTTGTGCCAAGTGTTACGGTCGTGACTTAGCGCGTGGCCACCTGATTAACGCGGGTGAGGCAGTTGGTGTTATCGCGGCACAGTCCATCGGTGAACCAGGTACACAGTTAACGATGCGTACATTCCACATCGGTGGTGCGGCATCGCGGGCCTCGGCAGAAAACAGTGTTCAAGTGAAGAACTCTGGTACGCTGAAACTGCACAATGCCAAAGTGGTACGTAATGTTGATGACAAGTTAGTTATCACCTCACGTTCTGCTGAAGTGACGGTATTTGACGAACAAGGTCGTGAGAAAGAGCGCTATAAGCTGCCATATGGTTCGATTTTAACGGTTGACGATAACTCAACGGTGACATCTGGCCAAATCGTAGCCAACTGGGATCCGCATTCTCACCCAATTATCGTTGAACGCGGTGCCAAAGTATCATTCAGCGATGTTGACGATACCAACACTGAAGTTCAGCAAGACGATTTAACAGGTTTAACCCGTACTGTGGTAAAAGACCTGTCAAAAGTGAATGCGAAAGAGCCGAAGTTAATCCTTGAGATGGACGACGGTGCGTTACAAGAAATTCGCTTACCAAGCTTCACTACTATCGAGATTACCGATGGTAAACACGTGAAACCTGGTGCTGTCTTGGCGCGTATTCCACAAGAAGGTTCTAAAACACGCGATATCACCGGTGGTCTACCGCGCGTTGCGGACTTATTTGAAGCGCGTAAACCGAAAGATCCAGCCATTTTGGCCGAAATCTCCGGTGTGATTAGCTTCGGTAAAGAGACCAAAGGTAAGCGTCGTTTGATTATTACGCCAGAGCAAGGTGATTCTCATGAAGAGATGATTCCGAAATGGCGTCAGGTCAACGTGTTTGAAGGTGAGCGGATCGAGAAGGGTGAAGTTATCTCTGAAGGTCCAGAGTCACCGCATGATATCCTGCGCTTACGTGGTATCCACCATGTTGCCAGCTATATCGTGAACGAAGTTCAAGACGTTTATCGCTTACAAGGCGTTAAGATCAACGACAAGCACATCGAGACCATTATCCGTCAGATGCTGCGTAAGTGTGTGATCCTGCACCCTGGCGATAGTGAGTTCTTAGAAGGCGAACAAGTTGAAGTCGCTCGCGTGAATATCGCGAATGCTGAGTTGGAAGCGGCAGGTAAGATCCCTGCGAAGTACGAACGTAGCCTGTTAGGTATTACCAAAGCATCGCTATCGACCGACTCGTTCATCTCTGCAGCGTCGTTCCAAGAAACGACTCGCGTATTAACCGAAGCAGCCGTTGGTGGTAAGACCGATGAACTGCGCGGCTTGAAAGAAAACGTCATTGTGGGTCGTTTGATCCCGGCAGGTACTGGTTTTGCGTATCACCAAAACCGTGCTCGTCAGCGTCAACGCATCAACAGTGGTGACATCGCTGAACCTGCGATGAGTGCAGAAGTTGCTGAACAAGCATTAACTGACGCACTGAATATGAACTTGTCAGGTAGCGACGAATAAGCCGACGATTCGGCCCTTTCGATTGCACTTTGCGATGGTGTTACCAAGCAACACCATCGCAAGGCTTGCTTGACAGCTCAAAGGTTGACCAGTAGAATTCCGCAGCCCCAAAATTGGGTGCGGAATTTTCACGTTTATTGGGTATTTAATAACCAGGAGTATTTAATGGCAACAATCAACCAGCTAGTGCGTAAGCCGCGCAGCCAGGTGTTCTACAAGAGCACCGTACCAGCGCTAGAAGCTTGCCCACAGAAGCGTGGTGTTTGTACCCGCGTATACACCACCACACCAAAGAAGCCAAACTCTGCATTGCGTAAAGTATGCCGTGTGCGTTTGACTAACGGTTTTGAAGTTACTTCATACATCGGTGGTGAAGGCCACAACCTGCAAGAACACAGCGTTGTTCTGATCCGTGGCGGCCGGGTAAAAGACCTTCCAGGTGTGCGTTATCACACCATTCGCGGCACCTTAGACTGTGCTGGCGTTAAAGATCGTAAGCAAGGCCGTTCGAAGTACGGCGCTAAGCGGCCAAAGAATAAATAACGGATCTCCGTTAGTAAGGCCAAACTAAGTAACTTTTTTCATTAAAAGTTTTGGAATCACCTGAAGCAATCGGAGTTTCGAATGCCAAGAAGACGCGTCATAGGTCAACGTAAAATCCTTCCAGATCCTAAATTCGGAAGTGAATTGCTGGCCAAGTTCGTAAACGTCGTAATGATCGACGGTAAAAAATCAATCGCTGAATCAATCGTATACGGCGCATTGGAAATTGCTGCAACTAAATCTAAAAAAGCTGAACTGGATATCTTCGAAGTTGCGCTGGATAACATCCGCCCAACAGTAGAAGTTAAATCACGTCGCGTTGGTGGTTCAACCTACCAAGTGCCATGTGAAGTTCGCCAAGTTCGCCGCAATGCCTTAGCAATGCGTTGGTTGACTGAAGCAGCCCGTAAACGTGGTGAAAAATCAATGGCTCAGCGTTTGGCTGGTGAAATGCTGGATGCTGTTGAGAACAAAGGTTCTGCAGTTAAGAAACGCGAAGACGTGCACCGTATGGCTGAAGCGAACAAAGCATTCGCTCATTTCCGTTGGTAATCCATATCCTTCTCTGAGGAATTTATTGTGGCACGTACAACTCCTATTGAGCGTTACCGTAACATTGGTATCTGTGCTCACGTAGATGCGGGTAAAACCACAACTACGGAACGTGTACTGTTCTACACTGGCTTGTCACACAAGATCGGTGAAGTGCACGATGGCGCAGCGACCATGGACTGGATGGAGCAGGAACAAGAGCGTGGTATTACTATCACCTCGGCCGCAACCACAACGTTTTGGCGTGGTATGCAGGCGCAGTTCCCAGAGCACCGCATTAACATTATCGATACCCCAGGTCACGTTGACTTCACTATTGAAGTTGAACGTTCACTGCGGGTGCTTGATGGTGCTGTTGTGGTACTTTGTGGCTCATCTGGTGTTCAGCCTCAAACTGAAACTGTATGGCGTCAGGCGAATAAATACGAAGTTCCTCGTATGATTTTCGTCAATAAAATGGACCGCACCGGTGCAAACTTCCTGCGTGTTGTAAAACAAGCAAAAGATCGACTAAACCATGTGATTGTGCCAATTCAGTTGCCGATAGGCGCTGAAGAGAACTTCAAAGGCGTGGTCGATCTTATCAAGATGAAAGCCATTAACTGGAATGAAGCTGACCAAGGCATGACCTTCACCTATGAAGATATTCCTGCTGATATGGTTGCTGAATGCGAGGAATGGCGTGCAAACCTGGTGGAAGCTGCGGCTGAAGCCAATGAAGCGTTGATGGAGCGTTATTTGGAAGGCGAAGAGCTGACTGAAGACGAAATCCGGGCCGCGCTTCGTCAACGTACCCTCGCCAACGAAGTTGTGCTGGTACTTTGCGGTTCTGCATTTAAGAATAAAGGCGTGCAAGCCGTGCTGGACGCTGTTATTGAATTCCTACCGTCGCCGACAGAAGTGAAGGCGATCAAAGGTATTCTGGAAGATGACTCAGAAGGCGAGCGTGTATCGTCGGATGATGAACCTTTTGCAGCGTTAGCATTCAAAATCGCGACAGATCCATTTGTTGGTACACTGACGTTCTTCCGCGTCTATTCAGGCGTGGTTGAAGCGGGTTCAACAGTCTATAACTCCGTTAAAGAGAAAAAAGAACGGATTGGTCGTGTTGTGCAAATGCACGCAAATAATCGTCAAGAAATCAAAGAAGTCCGTGCTGGCGACATCGCGGCTGCTATTGGTTTGAAAGACACTACGACGGGTGACACTTTGTGTGACCCAGATCACGTCATCATTCTTGAACGGATGGAGTTCCCTGAACCGGTTATTTCGGTCGCAGTGGAGCCAAAAACTAAAGCTGACCAAGAGAAAATGGGTATTGCACTCAGTAAATTGGCTGCCGAAGATCCATCGTTCCGGGTTCATACGGATGAAGAAACAGGGCAAACCATCATCTCTGGTATGGGTGAGTTGCACTTGGAAATCATCGTTGATCGTATGAAACGGGAGTTCAAGGTTGAAGCGAACGTAGGTAAACCTCAGGTTGCTTACCGTGAAACTATCCGTGGCAGTACGGAAGTGGAAGGGAAGTTCGTACGTCAATCTGGTGGTCGCGGTCAATTCGGCCATTGCTGGCTGAAAATTGAACCTCTTGAAGAAGGCAAAGGCTACGAATTCGTTAACGCTGTTGTGGGTGGTGTTATTCCAAAAGAATATATTCCAGCTATCGACAAAGGTATCCAAGAGCAGATGAAGAATGGCATTCTGGCGGGTTACCCTGTTATCGACGTTAAAGTCAGTGTTTTTGACGGTTCATACCATGATGTTGACTCCAATGAGATGGCATTCAAAATCGCTGCCTCTATGGGTTTCAAAAAAGGCGCCTTACAATCAAAACCAGTTCTGCTAGAACCGGTGATGAAAGTTGAAGTAGTAACGCCGGAAGACTTCATGGGCGACATCGTTGGCGATCTTAACCGTCGCCGCGGAATCATCAACGGTATGGAAGATGCCCCTGGCGGTATCAAGATCGTTGATGCACAAGTGCCACTTTCAGAAATGTTTGGCTATGCGACCAGTATGCGTTCTTTGACGCAAGGTCGTGCCTCGTACTCGATGGAACCATTGAAGTACATGGAAGCACCAAACAATGTGACTGAAGCAATTATCGCTGCTCGTAAATCACCGGAATAATAACTTGGTTAGACCCAGTGGATGCTGGGTCCTTTTAACAGAAGGTAATTAAAATGGCTAAGGCTAAATTTGAACGTAATAAGCCGCACGTAAACGTAGGTACAATCGGCCACGTTGACCACGGTAAAACTACTCTGACTGCAGCTATCACCAACGTATTGGCAAAACACTACGGCGGTCAAGCGTTCGCTTTCGATCAAATCGACAAAGCACCAGAAGAGAAAGCACGTGGTATCACAATCAACACGTCACACGTTGAATACGATACACCAACACGTCACTACGCCCACGTAGACTGCCCAGGCCACGCTGACTATGTTAAAAACATGATCACTGGTGCTGCACAGATGGACGGCGCAATCCTGGTAGTAGCGGCGACAGACGGCCCAATGCCACAAACACGTGAGCACATCCTGTTATCTCGTCAGGTAGGCGTACCATACATCATCGTGTTCATGAACAAGTGTGACATGGTAGATGACGAAGAGTTATTAGAATTAGTAGAGATGGAAGTGCGTGAGCTTCTGTCAGACTACGACTTCCCAGGTGATGACCTGCCAGTTATCCGTGGTTCAGCGCTGAAAGGCCTGGAAGGCGATGAAGAGTGGGAAAAGAAAATCCTGGAATTGGGCAACGCGTTAGACACGTACATCCCAGAGCCAGTACGTGCTATCGATAAGCCATTCATCATGCCAATCGAAGACGTATTCTCAATCGCGGGTCGTGGTACAGTAGTAACAGGCCGTGTAGAGCAAGGTATCATCAAAGTTGGTGAAGCCGTAGAAATCGTAGGTCTGAAAGACACAGTACAAACGACCTGTACTGGTGTAGAAATGTTCCGTAAGCTGTTAGACGAAGGTCGTGCAGGTGAGAACATTGGTGCGTTATTACGTGGTACTAAGCGTGAAGACGTAGAACGTGGTCAAGTATTAGCGAAGCCAGGTTCAATCAAGCCACACACCAAGTTCGAAGGTGAAGTGTACGTACTGTCAAAAGAAGAAGGTGGTCGTCATACGCCATTCTTCAAAGGCTACCGTCCACAGTTCTACTTCCGTACCACAGACGTGACTGGTTCAGTAGAACTGCCAGAAGGCGTAGAGATGGTAATGCCAGGTGACAACCTGAAGTTCGTGGTAGAACTGATCAACCCAATCGCGATGGACGAAGGTTTACGCTTCGCAATCCGTGAAGGTGGTCGTACAGTAGGTGCAGGCGTAGTATCAAAAATCCTTGCTTAATTGCATAGATAGACGATTCAACGTTTGACGAAAAGGGCCCTTGTGGCCCTTTTTGCATTTTTGCATCTGCTCATTTTATCTCTGGTCTCATCCATCAATTCCATTTCTCGTGTTGCTTTGCAAGACTCTGCTATGTCGCGTGCAGCAATATTGCCAACTACACTGCTGAGATAAAAAATTTTCTGCCAAGAATAACGATGAAATTTAAACGTATGTTTGAATTTTGCTGGCTGTTCTGTTAGAACTAAACATTAGACTAACTCATCGTACCAGATGGAGATAACCGTGAGCATTTACCAAGCCCCACTCGCCGATATGCGATTTAATCTTTTTACTTTGTGGCAAGTACAAAATTTTTGGCAACAAAATCCACAGTTGTCAGAACGAATCGAAACAGATACAGCCAGCGCCATTTTGGAAGAGGCCGGTAAAATCACGGCCGAATTGATTGCTCCACTGGCGCATGAGGCTGATCAGGCTGGTGTCAAATGGCAACAAGGTGTGGTGACAACGCCTGAGCATTACAAAACGAACTATCAACAACTCTGTGAAGGTGGCTGGACATCATTATCGGGCGAACCGAATTTTGGTGGTATGGGCATGCCAAAAACCTTGGGCACTTTATATGAAGAGATGATGTGTAGCGCGGATATTGCCTTCTCGTTATATCCAGGCTTAACCGCAGGTGCCTGCGTCGCACTGTTACAGCATGCCGATGACACTACGAAAGCTCAGGTATTGCCAAAACTGTATAGTGGTGAATGGTCCGCGACCATGTGCTTAACAGAAGCGCACGCCGGTTCCGATCTTGGCATTATGCGTACACAAGCCATTCCTTCAGATGACAGTAGTTACCGCATTCATGGTAGCAAAATCTTTATTACCGCGGGTGAGCATGAACTGACGGAGAATATTATCCACCTGGTGCTGGCAAAGCTACCGGATGCACCGGCTGGCTCGCGCGGTATTTCACTATTTTTAGTGCCGAAGTATCTTTTAGACTCAAACGGTGAAAAAACATCGCAACGCAATCAACTAAGCTGCGGTTCGGTCGAGCATAAAATGGGCATCCATGCATCGGCCAGCTGCGTGATGAACTTTGATGGTGCTGTGGGCTATTTAATAGGTGAGCCACACAAAGGTCTTGCCGCCATGTTTACCATGATGAACTACGAACGTTTGGCGATGGGCAGCCAAGGCGTGGGGGCCGCGGAACGTGCATTGCAAAATGCTCGCCTTTACAGTCATGACCGATTACAAGGCCGAACCACGATTAAAGATGCCAATAAAGCTGAGGCCATTATCCAACATGCCGATGTGCAGCGTATGTTATTAACGGTCAAAGCTTACACCGAGGCCGGACGTAGTTTCTCGGTATTTGTTGCGCATCAGTTAGACCAGGCCAAGTTTGCTGACGATGAATTGGCCTTAGCCATCGCGAATTTACTCACGCCAGTGACAAAAGCGTTTTTAACCGATCGTGGTTTTGATAGTACCGTGATGGCACAGCAAGTGTTCGGTGGCCATGGTTACATTCAAGAGTGGGGGATGGAGCAGTGGGTACGCGATGTTCGTATTGCGCAAATCTACGAAGGCACCAATGGTATCCAAGCGCTGGATTTTGCGTGTCGTAAACTCTTTAGTGAGCAAGGTCGAGCTATTCATCATCTCCTCGGCTTAATAGAGCAGAATTTAGCACAGCTACCACAACCGTTATTAACTAGCTTAGTTCAGCGTTACAAGGCGATTGTCGCTGGATTGGCAGCATCACCACAACAGGGCAGCCTCCTTGCCGCACACGCCTGCGATCTATTAGATCTGACTGGATATGTGCTCTATGGCTATATGTGGAACCACACCTTGGTTAGCTTAGATGCGTGTGAAGAGGGCGATGCATTTATTGCCGCTAAACGTCAAACGGCACAGTTCTATTTTGAGCGTTTACTACCCAAAGCCAATGGTTATGCCGCTGTGTTAGAGCAAGCCCTAGCGACACCAGCTCAACAAATTGATATCACATTGATTTAAATGGGTATATTGAGTAAGTGAACACCAATCACTAATTGCCAAACAAGCACCTGGTCAAAATTGATACAGGTGCTTGTGTTTATTTTTCAGTTGAGTATAATACGCGTCCAGCTTCGACAAGGTTCAAGCTGGTGCTCTGGTTAAACAGCAACGTGCTTCGAGCCGCTGCGTCGTAACCAAGTAACTACAAGATCCCCGATTGGGGGATCAATGTAACATGGCGCAAGGCGTTCTCCTGTTTATGGTGAATCGCTCTTGTATATTTTTGCTCTTTTTTGCTCTTTGAGGCTTTGATTCATGACAAATCAAAGGATTCGCATCCGTCTGAAAGCGTTCGATCACCGTTTGATCGATCAGTCAACTATGGAAATCGTTGACACAGCTAAGCGTACGGGCGCGCAGGTTCGTGGTCCTATCCCACTTCCGACTCGCCAGGAACGTTTCACTGTATTGATTTCTCCTCACGTCAATAAAGATGCACGTGATCAGTACGAAATCCGTACCCACAAGCGTTTAATCGACATCGTTGAGCCAACAGAAAAAACTGTTGATGCGCTGATGCGTTTAGATCTGCCTGCTGGCGTTGACGTTCAAATCAGCCTGGGCTAATCAGACAGGTTTTTAGAGAGGTTTAGGATATGGCTATCGGTCTAGTCGGTCGTAAAGTGGGAATGACGCGCATCTTCACTGAAGATGGCGTATCAATTCCAGTAACCGTAATCGAAGCAACACCAAACCGTGTTACTGCTGTCAAAACGCAAGACGTTGATGGCTATAACGCATTGCAAGTAACTGCTGGTGCTATCAAGGCTAACCGCCTGAACAAAGCTGAAGCTGGTTTATTTGCAAAAGTGGGTGTGGAAGCCGGTCGTGGTCTGTGGGAATTCCGCCTGCAAGCTAACGAAGCTGGTGACATCCAGGTTGGTAGCGAGATTACAGTAGAAGTTTTCGCTGAGACGAAAAAGGTTGATGTGACTGGCACATCAAAAGGTAAAGGTTTTGCCGGTACTGTTAAGCGCTGGAATTTCCGTACTCAGGATGCAACACACGGTAACTCATTGTCTCACCGTGTACCAGGTTCGATTGGTCAAAACCAATCACCAGGTAAAGTATTCAAAGGTAAGAAAATGGCCGGACACCTGGGTAACGAGCGTGTAACTGTTCAGTCTCTGGAAGTTGTACGTGTTGATGCAGCCCGTAACCTGTTGTTAGTGAAAGGCGCAGTGCCTGGTGCTATCGGCGGTGACGTGATTGTTAAACCAGCGGTTAAAGCCTAACGTCTGGAGGAGATGAGTGATGGAATTAGCATTAAGAGACGCTAAAGGCGTTCTTGAAGTTTCCGAAGCTACCTTTGGACGTGAGTTCAACGAAGCTCTGGTACACCAGGTTGTCGTTGCTTATGCAGCTGGCGCCCGTCAGGGTACCCGTGCTCAAAAGACACGTTCAGAAGTAAGCGGTGGCGGTAAGAAGCCATGGCGCCAGAAGGGTACTGGTCGTGCCCGTGCTGGTACAATCCGCAGCCCAATTTGGCGCGGCGGTGGTGTGACATTTGCGGCTAAGCCACAAGATCACAGCCAAAAAGTTAACAGAAAGATGTATCGCGGCGCGATCATGAGCATCCTGTCTGAATTAGTACGTCAGGACCGTCTGATTGTTGTTGAAGACTTCGCTGTCGAGACACCAAAGACTAAAGAACTGACTGCAAAATTAAAAGCGATGGAACTGAAAGATGTTCTGATCGTAACAGCAGAAGTTGACGAGAACTTGTTCTTATCAGCGCGTAACCTGTACAAAGTAGACGTGCGTGATGTTCACGGTATCGATCCAGTCAGCTTAATCGCCTTCGACAAAGTGTTGATGACTGCTGCTGCAGTTAAGCAAATCGAGGAGATCTTAGCATGATCCGTGAAGAGCGTTTACTGAAAGTGATTCTGGCCCCGCACGTCTCTGAAAAGAGCACTATTGCGGCAGAACGCAACAACACTGTCGTGTTCAAGGTAGCCACTACCGCCACTAAAGCAGACATCAAAGCTGCCGTACAAAAACTGTTCGAAGTGGAAGTAGAAGGTGTTCGCACTGTTAACGTTAAGGGTAAGACCAAACGCACTGGTATGCGTGTAGGCCAACGTAGCGATTGGAAAAAAGCTTACGTTACTCTTAAAGAAGGCAGCGAGCTCGATTTAGTTGGCGGCGCTGAGTAATAAGAGGAGTTAGGAAATGGCACTTGTTAAGTGTAAACCTAC
>Ga0209812_10000713_pt1 | contig 27926 bp, 13 predicted proteins | sample JI71714BDNA_FD_187502 | JGI IMG/M metagenome (GOLD analysis project Ga0209812, IMG submission 187502) | Wastewater effluent complex algal communities from Wisconsin, to seasonally profile nutrient transformation and Carbon sequestration -... | ecosystem: Engineered > WWTP > Effluent > Algae...
TGACTCTAATTCAAAGTTTGTAAGTTTTATTTTTTTTGAATAGCTTAATTCTCCCTTTGAGTCGTAAATTTCAAATTCAAATTCTTTTGTACTCCTATCTAAATATTTCATCAAAATGGCATTCCCATTGTAAACACATTCCAATAGTACTAAAGATTTGGACCCAATTTTTTCAATATTTTTAATCAGTAAAAGGTCTTGATTCAATATTGCTAGTTTATAACTATAAGTCTTCTTATCTATTTTTTCGGTTTTATAAAAAATATAATGACCAGTTACATCACCGTCATGCTCGATGGTACCTACATTTCGAATTTGAACATTTAATATATCATCAAATGTTTCACTTTGCGAATAGCTAATGCATTGATTAAAAATCAATAACAGTAATACTAAAAAAAGTTTGTTGGTGTTCATGTTTTAATGTTTTAAGTTTAAGTTATTTTTAATTAATTCTAGATCTGATATTTTCTGACATTCTTCTGCTGCAATATTTATAATTTTTAAGAATTCTTCATCTTTTTGTAGATGGGTAAATTTTAAAAGCGCATTTTTTAAAAAATAGTAATTAACGTTTGCCATTTCCACAGATCGCATATTATTAAGAATCAATAACATTTTTCTTAATTCTATATTGTCCGATTGGCTTGGATTCATTAGTATTTCGTTAGCGTTATGGTTTTTTCTTGCGTCTATAATCTTCTGAAATGTACTCGAAATCATATTTAAAGCGACGAAATCTGAAGGTTGTTCTGTCAATAATTCTAAGGCTTTTAACATACACTTACCTGAATCTCCAAATTCGCTTTCAAAGAGGAGTAACTCATATTTTATATTTTGTTTAATTAATTTTAATTCAGGGTCTGCAGTAAAATTGTCTTGGTAAAATCTATCAAATTTTAATGCTTGTATCCGTTTTAAACAATCAGGGTGTGTTTTGAGAGAGTCCGAGTTCCAATGATCATTTTTATCTGGCTCAGAAATAAACATTTGTTTTGGTTCGCTCTTCCAACTTTCTTTAAATCGGTATTCGTCAAAATTAAAAATTGAATCTATATTTATATTTTTTTCAATATTTACTTTGTCAATGGTATCTAATAAATATAATACATTTTTTGCAGCTATAGGATTATACTTTGTATTCATAAGAAACGATAATCCTAGACTATCTGCTTGATATTCGTGCCCTCTCACATGTTTTCTGGAGTCGTACATAAAACCTTTAAAGAGCGAAGTACCTTTAGAATGAGTACCGTATTCAGACTTTTTAATCGCTTTAATTTTTTCTTTAGTTTCTTTAGATTTAAGCTTATTGAGACTTCTTATATAACTCATATCTACATGTTCAAAATAGTAATGAGCCAATTCATGACATATAATGAAAGCCAATTCATCATCATGAGTTAATTTATCAACCAAGGCAATGTTGACTATTATGACACCGTCACCAATGTAACTTGCATTAGGCCAATTATACCTTGAGATTAAAAACCTAATTTTATCTTTTTGTAATGTTGGGTTGTTAATTATAATCTCATCCAAAATTCTATGGAAATATGAATCAACCATTTTATCAAAATAAAAGTGACCCGCTTCGATTTTGTTGATTAACGCCTGATGCCTCTCTGTTATATGAACTTTTAAATCGCTCTTATATTTGTAATCCTTATATTGGGCCAATGTTTGGCTCTTACTTTGATCCAAAAATGTATTCCAATCTGCCAGCTCTTTCGACTTATTACTATAAGGTTTAAAGTGATTTTGTGCATCAATTTTATCTAAGAAACAAAGAGAAGTGAAAATTATTAAGAAGTATATTTTCATCTGTTTATTTTTATTTGATTTCTAATGTCGATTTCATGTTTTTTTTGACATAATTAAGGCGTTACAAATTTGATGCAAAATATAAAAATTAATTAAATAAAGGAATACAGAAATAAAAATTAATTTATCTCATAATTAAAACTAGCCAATCTTTTTTAAATCTTCACAAACTTAACAACTCCTACTCTATCTCCATCCTTCAACTTAATAAAATAAGTCCCACTTTCTAATCCACTCACATCCATGGACGAAGTATCTAAAGATATTGATCTCATTATCCTTCCAGCAATATCAAATATCTCAGCTTTAGTCCAGTTTTCATTTGTGTTTAGATATAAGATGTCAGAAACAGGATTAGGATGGATATTAACTTCTGTGGTGATATCTTTGGTAAAGACAGGGAAAGCTACAGTCGTCTGTGCTTCATTGGTACGTATAGGGAAGTTATAATCGAAATAGATGTCTGCTAGATTTTTTAGTGAGTCGCCTAATACTAAACTCGGTAAGGTCTTGATCTTGAAAGCGATGTATCCATCATTATTGGCATCCTCGAATGGTAGGTTGATGTTTTCAAAGATGAACTCTACTTTGTTGCCTTCTATACGGGTATATACTTCATGGCTTGCATCTGTGATTTTCAGCGTGCTCGCATCGAATGTTTTGGTATCGATGATGTCTTTTACAACTACATTTTCTGCAGCGTAGTTGCCTGTGTTCTCGAAGCGGATGAGATAGTCCACGTACTCGCCCACCATGTCGGGCTTAACACGATCACCTTGGAGACATGTTTTATCATTCGGGTCATAGGAACCTACAACCGTATTTTCGAGTGTGAAGATATTGTCTAGGATAGATGCTGTGAGATACAGCTTGTCGCCTGCATTGACAGCAGGTGTATCTGTGGGTCTGTTTACTTTTAGTGTAACGGTGATTTCTCTTTTTTCGAAAGGTAGCAGATTGGTAAAATTCCACTTAATTATGCCATCTGCTACTTGGTCAGCCGTCTGTGTTGCTGAGATATAATACAATAATGTCTCATCATAGGTGAAATTGAGCGTACCGCTTTCTATTTGATTGCCTACATTTTCCCATACGATTTTGTATGATGCATCAAATCCTGGTCTAGCTGGTGGCGTGAGTGGGATGACGGTGATGTTGGTTTGACGGAAGATGCCTTTGGGTGTGATGCAGAAGTTTTGGGTGATGGTGTCTGATGTTGATGGGAAGGTGACTGTAAATGAAAATGGAGTAACTTCGAAGTGATTTGGATGTTCTAAAATTGGAGTGATGGTGTGGGTGCCTGCTTGAACAGGAATGCTATACCTTCCTGTGGCGTTAGCTATGAAAGAACCTGTGACGGTACCGTTAGTTATGTTGTATTTTGTAAATGGCAACTTTATATCCAGATCATCACATCCATTGTTATTGCTATCAAAGGTGGATTCTCCATGCAAGATATAGAACTTCCCACCTGGTGTAAAGGAGCAATAGGAATTGACTTCACAGTCCAGTCCATAACTCTTTATTTCTTGCTGAATACCATAAATTTGAGCATCATTGCAGCAGATATATTTTAGATTTGGATTATTATCAAAATATATATTACCAACGATTTTAGTATTTTTTACATATAGTGAAGTCAATTGGTTTTCATCGCAAGATAAGTATTCCAGATTTATCAATCCTTGTACATCCAAGGAAGTCAGTTGATTTGAAAAGCAAGTTAGGTATACCAAATTTAACAATCCTTGTACATCCAAGGAAGTCAGTTGATTTCCAGCGCAATATAAGATTTCCAGATTTATCAATTCTCGTACATCCAATGAAGTCAGTTGATTTTCATAGCACGATAAGTATTCCAAATTGGTCAATCCTTGTACATCCAATGAAGTCAGTTGATTATCATAGCACGATAATCTTTCCAAATTTATCAAACCTTGTGCATCCAATGAAGTCAATTGATTTGAATAGCAAGTTAAGTTTTCCAAATTCATCAATCCTTGTACATCCAATGAAGTCAATGGATTATAACTGCACCATAAGGTTTCTAAATTTATCAATCCTTTTACATCCAATGAAGTCAGTTGATTAAAAGAGCAATTTAATTCTTCCAAATTTTTCAATCCTTGTACATCCAATGAAGTCAGTTGATTTTCACTGCATTTTAACAATGTTAAGTTAATAAATTTTTCAATACCCACCAAACTTTGAATTGACATTTTAGACACTACTAAATCTTTTACAGCACTCGCCTCGCTCACATCTATCTCCCCATCATTATTTAAATCCGCATCTGCATCTCCAATCCCATCATCATCAGTATCCACACACTTCGTATTCACCAGCGCATTTTTAAAATTAGCATCCGGAAAATTTATAATCTGAGCAGAAGCCACACTACAAAATGCCAAAAAAGAAAAAACTAATAAACTTCTCATATTTAAACATTATACGATTCAACAATTACACAATTCATCTTAAATCTTCACAAACTTAACAAGCCCTACCTTCTCTTCATCCTTTAATCTAATAAAATAAGTCCCACTTTCTAATCCAAGCACATCAATAGATTGACCATCCAAGGATATTGATCTCATAATCCGTCCAGAAATATTATATATTTCTGCTTTGGACCAATAATCATTTGTATCTAGGTATAAGATGTCAGTAACTGGATTAGGATAAATATTAACTTCTGTTGTGATATCTTTGGTAAAAACAGGAAAAGCTACAGTTGTCTGTGCTTCATTGGTACGTATCGGGAAGTTATAATCAAAATAGATATCTGCTAGGTTTTTGAGTGAGTCACCAAGGACTAAACTCGGTAAGGTCTTAATCTTAAAGGCGATGTAGCCATCATTATTAGCATCGTCAAAAGGTAATTGGATATTCTCAAAGATGAACTCTACTTTATTGCCTTCTATACGTGTATAAACTTCATGACTGGCATCTGTGATTTTCAGTGTGCTGACGTCAAATGTTTTAGTATCTATGATGTCTTTGACTACGACATTTTCAGCGGCAAAGTTGCCTGTATTTTCGAAGCGGATGAGATAGTCCACGTACTCGCCTACCATATCAGGTTTTACCCGATCACCTTGGAGACAAGTTTTATCATTCGGGTCATATGAACCTACCACAGTATTCTCGAGTGTGAAGATATTGTCTAGGATAGAAGCTGTAAGATATAGCTTATCTCCTGCATTGACTGCTGGAGTATCTGTGGGTCGATTAACTTTTAGCGTAACTATGATTTCTCTTTTTTCGAAAGGAAGAAGATTATTAAAATACCAACTGACGATACCATCTGATTTTAAATCTTCGGTTTGAGTAGATGAGATATAATCTAGTAATGTCTCATCATAAGTAAAATTGAGTGTGCCGCTTTCAATTTGATTTCCTGCATTTTCCCAAACGATTTTGTATTGTGCTTCGAAGCCTGGGCGGGCAGGAGGTGTGAGTGGTATTACTGTGATGTTGGTTTGACGGAAAATGCCTTTAGGAGTGATGCAGAAGTCTTGGGTTATGGTGTCAGATGTGGATGGAAATTCAATTTCAAAAGTTGATGGTTTAATTTCAAAAAATTCCGATTTTTCAAATATAGGGTTAATTACATTTTTACCTTCTAGAAGTGGGATTAAATAGCTACCATCTGATTTTGAAATAAAAGTTTCAAAATAGTTTTCATTAGAAATTTGAAATTTTAGATACGAACTTCTAAAGTCCATACTATCACACCCATCAAAATTACTATCAAAAATTGAAACTCCTTTAACTCTAAAAATCGAATTTACGATTTCAAAATCATAATCCAAGCCTAATTGCCTCAAATCTTGGAAAACATAATTTCGACTGTTACCTGCAGCATCTATAATACCTATATTAACATTTGCAAATCCAACTGGCATTCCTAAGGAGACAGGAATAGATGCGGTCCATACGCCATTAGTTGGCGTTCCAGAAATTAGGGAAGCTCCACCATAATAATTTGTACTATTAGGAAAAGTAATACCAGTTGTTACTATGCCTTGAATACCACTTATATCATCGGCTAATGACAATGTAATAACGACTACTTGTGATGAATCACTTACATCCACTACTTTTGGATTTATGGTAATATCTAATAATGAAGGCGGAATTGTATCTTTTGAATTGGAATTAATAATTTCGAAATCTGAATCAAAACCTAAATTTTGTAAATCTTGAAAATTATAATTTCGGGTATTTCCAACGGCATCTATAATACCTATATTGACATTTGCAAATCCAACTGGCATCCCCAAGGAGACAGGAATAGAAGCAGTCCATACACCATTAGTTGGAGTTCCAGAAATTAGGGAAGCTCCACCATAATAATTTGTACTATTAGGAAAAGTAATAGCAGTTGTTACTATGCCTTTAATACCACTTATATCATCGGCTAATGACAAAGTAATATTTACTACTTGTGATGAATCACTTACATCCACTACGTTTGGATTTATGATAATATCTATTAATGAAGGTGGAATTGTATCTTGTGAATTGGAATTAACAATTTCAAAATCCGAATCAAAACCTAAATTTTGTAAATCTTGAAAATTATAATTTCGGGTATTTCCAACGGCATCTATAATACCTATATTAACATTTGCAAACCCAATTGGCATTCCTAAGGAGACAGGAATAGAAGCAGTCCATACACCATTAGTTGGAGTTCCAGAAATTAGGGAAGCTCCACCGTAATAATTTGTACCATTAGGAAAAGTAACGGCAGTTGTTACTATACCTTGTATACCACTTATATCATCTGCTAATGATAATGTAATATTTACTAGTTGTGATGAATCACTTACATCCACTACGTTTGGATTTATGGTAATATCTAATAATGAAGGTGGAATTGTATCCTGTGAATAAGAAAAAGATGTGACCACTAACATGATTAAGCAAATTGCAATATGTCTCATTTTTATTTTTTTTGTAATTGACTAAACATTATACGATTCAACAATTAAAACTAAATCTTCACAAACTTAACAACTCCTACTTTCTCTCCATCCTTTAACCTAATAAAATAAGTCCCACTTTCTAATTCACGCACATTCATAGTCGAATTATCCAAAGATACAGATCTCATAATCCTACCAGAAATATCATAAATTTCTGCTTTTGTCCAGTTTTCATTTGTATCAAGGTATAAAATGTCAGTAACAGGATTCGGGTAAATGTTAATTTCTGTGGTGATATCTTTGGTAAAGACAGGGAAAGCTACTGTCGTCTGTGCTTCATTAGTACGTATAGGGAAGTTATAATCAAAATAGATATCTGCTAGGTTTTTGAGTGAGTCACCTAGGACTAGGGTCGGTAAGGTCTTGATCTTAAAGGCGATGTAGCCATCATTATTAACATCATCGAATGGTAATTGGATGTTTTCAAAGATGAACTCTACTTTATTTCCATCTATACGTGTATAAACTTCGTGACTAGCATCTGTGATTTTTAGGGTACTCACATCAAATGTTTTGGTATCGATTATGTCTTTGACTACGACATTTTCGGCAGCATAGTTGCCTGTGTTTTCGAAGCGGATGAGATAGTCTACGTACTCACCTACCATGTCAGGTTTTACACGATCGCCTTGGAGAAATGTTTTGTCATTCGGGTCGTAAGAACCCACGACCGTATTTTCGAGCGTGAATATATTGTCTAGGATAGAGGCAGTAAGATACAGCTTGTCGCCTGCATTAACGGCAGGTGTGTCCGTCGGTCTATTAACTTTGAGCGTGACGGTGATTTCTCTTTTTTCAAATGGAAGCAGATTGGTGAAATTCCACTTAATAATACCATCTGCTACTTGGTCAGCTGTCAGTGTTGCAGAGATATAATCTAGTAAAGTTTCGTCATAGGTAAAATTGAGCGTTCCGTTTTCTATTTGATTTCCTACATTTTCCCATACGATTTTATATGACGCATCAAATCCTGGTCTAGCTGGTGGCGTGAGTGGGATGACGGTGATGTTGGTTTGACGGAAGATGCCTTTGGGTGTTATGCAAAAATCTTGGGTTATAATGTTAGAATTGGATGGGAAAGTTGTGTTAATCATAGAAGGTTCAAAATTGAAATGATCACTAAACTCTAATTTAGGAATAATTATATATTTCCCAGCTAAAAGTTGAAAGGTATATTTTCCTGATTCATTTGCGATTCGTAATCCTGTATTTAACTGATCTTTAGTTATTTCAAATTTTAGTTTTGGCCATATTTTGTCTAATGTATCACAGCCATCTGAATTAAAATCAAAGTAATTAATTCCATTAATGACAAAGTAATCTTTTCCAGGAGAAAATGAGCAGTAAGAATTTAACTCTGTTATATTTGTTGATGGCAAGGAAAGCTTAAATTTATCAATAGAAATTTCATCCGCACATATGTATGCTAAATTTCTGCAATTAAGCAAATCAATGTAGGGAATTTCTTTCGTTTTTCCTGATTTGGCAAAAATCGTTTCGATGTCATGACAATTATCCAAATCAAGATGTATTATATTTCTTTGGTATGAGACATCTATTGTTTTAAGTTTTGTTTCAGCGCATAGGATATGAGTTAGTTTTCTCAGCCCGGTAAGTTTAATTGTTTCAAGTGGATTAATTTTTGCATATAATTGTTTCAAATTTACTAAATCAGTCAAATCGAGATGTTCTATTTTATTCTCCCAAACCCTTAGCTCTTTCATATTTGAACAGCCCCTAAAATTTACATCAACTAATTTATTTCTGTAACATGTAAAAATTTCCAATTTACTTAACCCATTAATGTTAACTGAATCTAATTCATTTAAACTGCAATTAACTTCTTTGAGATTTATATTTTTACTTAAATCCAAATACTTGATTTTGTTATAGATAACATCTAATTCCTGAAGTTCGCTAAGTTGACTTAAATCCAGTTCAGTAATAGAATTCTGATCACAATTTAGATTAATAAGATTTTTAAAATTCTCGATGCCGCTTAAACTGGATATTGATTTTATATAGATAAGTAAGCTTTGAATTTTCAATGCTTCATTAATGTCTATTTCCCCATCACCATTTAGGTCCGCATCATTATCTCCAAAGCCATCTCCATTAGTATCCACACACTTACTATTAACCAATGCATTCTTAAAATTAGCATCCGGAAAATCAATAATCTGACTACGGCCAACAAAGTAAAAAGTCAAAAAAGAAAACAATAATAAACTTCTCATATCTAAACATTATACGATTCAACAATTCAACAATAAACTCAAATTTTCACAAACTTAACAAGCCCTACTTTCTCTCCATGTTTTAATCTGATAAAATAAGTCCCACTTTCTAATCCACTTACATCCATCGACGAACTGTCCAAGGATATTGATCTCATAATCCTTCCAGCGATATCAAATATCTCAGCTTTGGACCAATGATCATTTGAATCTAGATATAAAACGTCAGAAACAGGATTAGGATAGATATTTACTCCTGTAGTGATATCTTTGGTAAAGACAGGAAAAGCTACAGTTGTCTGTGCTTCATTAGTACGTATAGGGAAGTTATAATCAAAATAGATATCTGCTAGGTTTTTGAGTGAGTCACCAAGGACTAAGGTGGGTAAGGTCTTGATCTTGAAAGCGATGTAACCATCATTATTGGCATCGTCGAAGGGTAATTGGATATTCTCAAAGATGAACTCTACTTTATTGCCTTCGATGCGCGTATAAACTTCATGACTTGAATCTGTGATTTTCAGCGTGTTTACATCGAATGTTTTGGTATCGATGATGTCTTTCACTACGACATTTTCTGCAGCATAGTTACCTGTATTTTCAAAGCGAATGAGATAGTCCACGTACTCACCTACCATATCAGGTTTTACACGATCGCCTTGGAGACATGTTTTGTCATTCGGGTCATATGAACCTACGACCGTATTCTCAAGTGTGAAGATGTTGTCAAGGATGGATGCGGTCAGGTACAATTTATCACCTGCATTGACAGCTGGAGTATCTGTCGGTCTGTTGACTTTGAGTGTAACGGTGATTTCTCTCTTTTCGAATGGAAGCAGATTGGTGAAATTCCACTTAATGATGCCATCTGCTACTTGATCTGCGGTCTGAGTAGCGGAGATATAATCCAATAATGTCTCATCATAAGTAAAATTGAGCGTTCCGCTTTCTATTTGATTGCCTGCATTTTCCCATACGATTTTGTATTTGGCATCAAATCCTGGTCTGGCTGGTGGCGAGAGTGGGATGACGGTGATATTGGTTTGTCTTAGGATGCCTTTGGGTGTGATGCAGAAATCTTGGGTGATGGTGTCGGATGTAGATGGGAATGTAACGGTGATTGATGATGGTGTAACTTCAAAATGGTCTGGATTTTCTAAGATTGGTGTAATAGTGTGGGTACCTTCTTGGACAGGGATAGAATAGTTTCCCATGGAGTTAGTTATTATTGATCCAGAGCTAATTCCATCTGTGATGTTATATTTAAAATTTGGTTGTTTAATATCTTCATCATCGCATCCATTGATATTTCCATCAAAGGTATTATTTCCTTGGATTATATAAAACTTACCGCCTGGTGTGAACGTACAATATGAGTTTACTACACAATAAGATTGACTATTTTCAATCGTTTGCATTAAGATTTCATTAAAATCAATCTCATTACAACAAATATAAGAAAGATTGGGATTGTTATAAAAATCAATATTATTGATTGACGCACCATTTTTTATAAACAATGAATTCAGTTGATTATCTTCAATTCTTACATTTTGGAGGTTGTGGGATTTTGTTGCATTAAGAGATGTTAGCTTATTATTAGAACATACTATTTCTATTAGATTGTTTAACCCTGTTAAATCAATTTCTGATAATTGATTATTTCCACAGTATAATTTAGTCAATGAATTTAGATCATTAAGATTTATATGGGAAATTTTATTAATTGTAAAATTCAATACCGATAAATTATTTAAACCAGTAACAATTAGGGTTTTCATTTCATTTAATGAACACTGTAGATCCCATAAATTGTGTAATTGTTCGACATTTAAGTATGATATTTTATTTGATGCGCAATTTAATCTTTGAAGCTTAATTAAATTGTTAAGATTTAGCTCAGTTAAATTATTATAAAAACAATACAAATTTTCTAAGTTAGTTAAGTTTGTTGTATTTAGTGAGGTGATTTTATTGCTTGAGCAGTCAAGTGATATTAAGTTATAAAGGCTGTCTATTTCTATTTTATTTAGTTCATTGTTACTACAGGAAAAATGCTTGAGCAATTTTAATCCAGAAACATCTAAGTCTTTTAACATATTCGATGGACATCTTAAAGTCGAAAGTATATTTTTATCTGGAAAAGTTATCTTTTTGCATTTGTTTTTTCCACAATCAAGGAATTCTAATTTATCCAAATTTACTAGATTCAAAGAATCTAATTCATTTCCATAGCAATTAAGGTAAACTAAATTTTCAAATTTTGAGATAGGATTTATATCAAAGATATTAGAATTAATAATTTTCAAACTATCAACCTGTAGAGCCTCACTCACATCTATCTCCCCATCGTCATTCAAATCTGCATCTGCATCGCCTATACCATCACCATCTAAATCTACACAGTATGTGTTCACCAATGCATTCTTAAACCTAGCATCTGGAAAATCAATAATCTGACCATTAGTCACACCACAAAAAGCCAAAAGCAAAAGGATTAAAACGTTTTTCATTTCGTATAATTTAAACGATTATTTCAATAATCAGAAAAGGTAGGATTGTGCAGCTGTCAGTTTTCGTTTCACTTTATCATTTCGCCGGACAAAAATCATCTATTTCTTCTTCTGTGACAAAGATAATCATTTAACTTTATTCTGTTTTCATTTTTCTTTCACTTTGTCGGTATTATGTCGTTCTATATAAAATGTCTACTAAAAGAGTATCCAACTTTATTCTGACTAATCAGATATAACGCATGGCTTCCCCACTTTTATCGATTAAAATAGACGCTTCTCAAAAACATTTTTCTAATAATTACTATTCACTTGTTATACCTTTATTTATTGATTATAATCTGATCATGCAAGATATTTTAGACCTAGACGAAGATACCATTACCGCAGATGATTTTATCACCATCATTGGAGCAAATGAAAATAATCTCAAAGATGTTTCTGTAAAAATTCCTCGAAATCAACTCGTGGTCATCACAGGTCTGAGTGGCAGTGGGAAGTCGTCACTCGCTTTTGATACGCTTTATGCAGAAGGCCAACGTAGATACATGGAGACATTTTCTGCCTATGCCCGCCAATTTATAGGATCGATGGATAGGCCCGAAGTTGAAAAAATAGATGGTCTAAGTCCCGTCATTTCTATAGAACAAAAAACGACGGCTTGGAATCCTAGGTCAACAGTAGGGACAACCACAGAAATATATGATTTTCTTCGTCTTTTATATGCTAGGGTAGGTGAGGCGTACTCTTATGTCACTGGCGAAAAAATGATCAAATACACCGAAGATCAGATCGTAGAACATGCACTTTCTCATTTTTATGGTAAAAAAATAGCCATTCTTGCACCTGTCATCAGAGCAAGAAAAGGTCATTATAGAGAACTATTCGATCAGACTCGCAAAAAAGGATTTACCAAAGTTCGCGTAGATGGCGAAATTGTAGATCTAGTACAAGGCTTGCAACTTGATAGATACAAAGTCCACGATATAGAGATCGTAGTAGATCGTCTAAAAGTAGAAACTGACAAAACCGAAAGACTGACGGCTTCCCTACAGATGGGCCTGAAATTGGGAAATGACTTTATCATGATCATTGATACAGATGATAATACAATGAAGGCCTACTCTAAAAGTCTTATGGATCCACTTTCAGGTGTCTCCTATGACGAACCATCACCCAATAATTTTTCTTTTAATTCGCCTTATGGCGCTTGCCCTGATTGTAATGGTCTAGGCGAACAACACAAGGCAGATATGCACAAAATCATCCCTGATAGATCCAAAAATATCAACCAAGAAGCGATTAAACCTTTTGGTGCTGTAAGGGATACCAATACATTCAAACAACTCAAAAAAATAGCTGCTGATTATAAATTTAATTTTGATACACCTGTAGATAAAATACCCGAAAAAGCATTGGAAATCATCCTACATGGTGGTGACAATTCATATGGCGTCGCTTACGGAAATGTCGCCAATGATTATCTATACGACCTTGCAAATGAAGGTATTGTCAATATGGTAGAGCGATGGTATAGAGACTCTACTTCTGAAAAAATAAGGTCATGGGCAGAAGAGTTTTTGAGTATCGTACCATGCCAGACTTGTGATGGTTTTAGATTAAAAAAAGAATCACTTCACTTCAAATTGGGTGAAAAACATATCGGTCATTTAGGAGAAATGAACATTGATGAGCTCCACGCTTGGATAGGTGAATTGCCTAATTATATGGACGAAAAACAAAAAGCGGTTTCTTTTGAAATCTTAAAGGAAATCAGACTCAGACTCGGCTTTTTACTAGAAGTAGGTCTCGGATATCTCAATCTTAATCGTACCACAAGAACTCTTTCAGGTGGAGAATCTCAACGAACAAGACTTGCTAGTCAGATAGGAAGTCAACTCACAGGAATTACCTATATCATGGATGAGCCAAGTATCGGATTGCATCAGCGTGACAACCATAAACTCATCAAAGCGCTCAGAGACTTGACCGAAATAGGCAATTCTGTGTTAGTTGTAGAGCATGACAAGGATATCATGTTGGCATCAGATTACATCATAGATCTTGGGCCAGGCGCAGGTATGCATGGTGGGGAGATCGTGACCATGGGTACGCCAGAAGAATTTCTGAAACTCGGTGGCACGACAGCAGGATATCTCAGCAACAGGCTCCGAATAGAAGTACCTAAAACAAGAAGAAAAGGCAATGGCAAATTCCTGGAGCTAAAAGGTGCCACAGGTCACAATCTCAAAAATGTAGATATCAAACTTCCACTTGGTACGCTCATTTGTGTGACAGGTGTATCAGGCAGTGGTAAATCTTCATTGATCAATGAGACGTTGTACCCGATCTTGAGACAACATTTTTACAATAGTATCCAGAAACCTTTACCTTACAAAAGCATCACAGGACTAGAACACCTAGATAAAGTCATCGAAATAGATCAGTCGCCGATAGGTCGTACACCGAGGTCAAATCCCGCTACTTATATTGGCGTATTTACAGATATCAGAAAGTTGTTTGGCAATATGCCTGAAGCAAAGATTCGCGGATATCAGCTCGGTAGATTCTCCTTCAATGTAGCAGGTGGAAGATGTGAAACATGCGAAGGTGCAGGCAAAAAACTTATAGAAATGAACTTCCTGCCAGATGTCTTGGTAGATTGTGAACAATGTATGGGCAAGCGCTACAATAGGGAGACATTGGAGATTCTTTTTAAAGGGAAGTCTATATCAGACGTCTTGGATATGTCTGTAGAAGATGCTACTGAATTTTTCAAAAGCATACCATCCATTTATAGAAAACTAAAAACTTTGGATAGTGTAGGACTTGGTTATATCACACTTGGTCAGCAAGCAACCACGCTTTCAGGTGGAGAAGCACAACGTGTAAAACTTTCCGAAGAACTCTCCAAAAAAGATACAGGCAATACCATCTACATCTTGGATGAACCGACGACTGGATTGCATTTTGACGATATTAAGCAGTTACTTGGAGTCATCGATAAATTGGTGGAGAAGGGTAACACAGTCATAATCATCGAACACAACATGGATGTCATCAAGGTATCAGATTATGTAGTTGATTTGGGTCCTGAAGGTGGAAAAGCAGGCGGTGTCATCCAATTTGCAGGTACACCTGAATCCATGATCAAGAAGAGTAATGGCCATACAGCAGAATATCTAAAGAAAGAAATGTAACTTACTTCCGATGGTATGGCTCTAGGACATGCTAGCGGAAACTCCCACATCTTCTGATAGTATGGCTCTAAGACATGCTATCGGTTTTTGAATTCTCTTTCTTCAAGATATGCTATCGGTAAGCGGATGCTGAAAGCAGTGGGACACCACAAAGTCGTCCCCCATCAAAGGGTTTGTATTACTTCAATTCCTTTTTATTCTTAATCACATCAGATGCTTTTTGGATGGCAGCATCTTGACCAAGCAAGTAGGATTCGGATTTGGATTTTCCTATGATGATTTTCATAAGATTGCTTTTTATTTCGCTATCCAGTTTATTCAGTTGACCCGAAGGTATCGATGTTTCTTGTGACTCTTTCAAAGCATATTCTGAAAATGATTTGTAGAAATCATCACTTACTTTCCAATTATTGATACCTTCTAACGTGTTTGGGATTTTTGATTTGTTTTTTGTAGCATATCTATAAGTAAACTCAGGTATAAGGGACTTCAATAACATAAAGTTTTCATTTCTGAATATCATGTCCATTCCTACAAAAATATCTGGTGTGATGCCACCTGAAGCAGTGACTTTTCTTTTTTTGACTAATGTGAAATACTCTTTTTTGTCATCGACCAAGGTACTATCCTTATGAAACAAATCACCATTGGTGTATCTAGCGCCATAATCTTCATCATAACTTTCTCTATCTGAATAATCTCTCTGTATAGACCTTCCCGAAGGCGTATAATACCTAGCTACGGTCAGTCTAATAGCGCCACCATTATTTAAATCGTATTGTTCTTGAACCAATCCCTTGCCGTAGGACCTTCTACCTATGACATGGCCACGATCCCAATCTTGGATGGCACCTGCTATGATTTCACTTGCTGATGCAGTATTTTCATCAATGAGTACAACGATTTGATCTATTTGGAAGAAATGTTTTCCATTACTTTTATATTCATTTTTTTTATTCTTCCTTCCTTCTGTATATACCAAAAGCTTATCTTTTTCTGCAAATAATTGGCACAAGATATTTGTAGCTTCGGGAAGATAGCCACCAGGATTGTCTCTTAGGTCCAGGATAAGATGTTTTGCCTTTCCTTTTTTATCGACATTGATGGGTTGGAAATATTTTTCTACTTCATCCATAAACTCGGTGTACGTCTTCGAACCGAATCTTTCTATCTTTATATATGCAGTTTCTATTTCAGGAAGCAATGAAGAAGAAACCGACGAGACAGGTATAACATCGATGGTCACATCCGTAGCAAGAATGTTTTTATCCCGCATGATGCCAAGGGTCACTTTTTCGCCTTTTTCTTTGCGAAGCATAGACCTTACTTTTTCGTATTCAATATTTTTACCTGCTATGATCGAGTCGTCTATCGTTACAATCTTGTCAAATGCTTTTATGCCTGCACGAGACGCCGGACTGTTTTCCATCACTTGATAAATATTGATGGTATCATCTACGATAAAATTTTCTATGCCTACACCATTAAATGATCCATTCATTTGGTCGGTGATATCAGCTAGTTCGCTAGGAGATATGTAACTAGAGTGTGGGTCGAGTTTAGAAAATATGGCAGAAACAGCTTCATTGAGCAAGTCGTCGGTATTAAGGCTATCTACGTATTTGTTTTCTACAAATCTCAATAACTCTTCTACTCGTCCTACTAATTTGATATGTTCGTCATCGTATGCGACAGCTTCTATGAGAGAACCGTCTGCTCTGTCATTCATCTTATATCCGACCATCATACCCACAGCAATACATGCAGAGAGTAATAGTGGTTGGATGATGTTATAATTATCTTTTTTGTGGGAATCCAAAATGCTAATGGTATCAATTATGATTAATAAAAAACAATATGGTCTTGTACCAAAACCTTGTACTGCTAATTTCCTGCCAAATTAATGTATTCTACACGTTTAGCCCAATATTTTGTGTTTTAGAAGTATTAAATCAATGATTTTATTATAAATAGTAATAATTATTATTTAATAAATACTATCGATTAATGAATAAATGTTCAAATTTGCACAAATATTTACGTATGATATCTAAAAAAAAACAAATAGAGTTAGATGATGTCGATTCTAAGATTCTTTCTATTTTAGCGACAGATGCCAAAATGTCCTATGCAGAAATAGGAAAAAAACTTTTTGTTTCAGCAGGTACTATCCATGTCAGAATCAAAAAACTCACAGAAGCAAATTTGATAAAAGGCATTCGTGCAGATTTGAATTATGATGCACTTGGCTTTGATATTGTTGCCTTTTTGGGTATTTATTTGGAGAAATCTCACATGTATGACAGTGTGAAAGCAGAGATGAAAAAAATCCCTGAAGTCGTAGATGCACACTACACCACAGGAAATTATTCCATTTTTGCCAAAATTATTTGTAGAGATACAGATCACCTTAGAGAAGTCTTATCCAAAAAATTGCAAGCCATCAAAGGCATCCAACGAACAGAAACATTTATCTCTTTAGAAGAAGCCATCAGCAGACCATTGATCTTGGCAAATATAGATTGATGAATTCTTATGAGAGGCTCTTTCTGGACTTGCAAACTTGTTTGCAAGCACTTAGGTAGGTTGCAAACAAGTTTGCAACTCCAAGATCAACCTCAATAATTGGGAAGGTAATTCGTTTACCAACCCCTGGAACCCAGTGATAAGCTTCGCGTCCTCGCGAAGCTTGGGTTAGTGCAAACGTCTCGTTTGCATAAATTCACCCATTCACTCCTTTTCTCATTCATTCCTTCACCCATTCACTCATTCATTCCTTCACCCATTCACCCATTCATTCCTTCACCCATTCACTCATTCACCCGAAGTCCTTCATGCAAAATCCTACTAAACTGCCATACATCTTCAAACGAATTGTAGAGTGGGACAGGAGCTACTCTGATTACATCTGGTTCTCTCCAGTCTGATATAATACCACGATCTGTTAGATAATTGAATAGTTTTTTGTCTGGTGTTATCATTTGTATAGACAATTGGCAACCTCTATTTTGGACATCAGAAGGTGTGATAATTCTTATATTTTTATTGTCTTCTTGAGCAATTAAGTAAGCTAGGTATGCGGTGAGTTTTTCTGATTTTTGTCTCAAAGCAGCAATACCAGCTTGATCAAAAATATCAAGAGAAGCTCTTATCGCAGCCATAGAAAGTACAGGTGGATTGCTCAGTTGCCAGCCTTCAGCTGTTTCTATTGGTTGAAAATCATCGCCCATTAGAAACCTTGTTTTTTTGTCGTGTCCCCACCAACCTGCAAATCTCGGTAGTTCTTTATTGCTATGATGCCTTTCGTGGATAAAACAGCCTGAAAGACTGCCAGGACCTGAGTTAAGATATTTATAGGTACACCAAGCTGCAAAGTCAGGTCCATCATCATGAAGGTGTAGCTCTAGGTTTCCTGCTGCATGAGCTAGATCAAAACCTACCACACATCCTTTTGCATGTCCCATTTGAGTGATTGACTTGAAATCATAAGCTTGTCCAGTGTAATAATTGACACCACCTATCAGGATGAGGGCTATTTCATCCCCATGAATGTCTAATATATTTTTGATATTATCCAAGCTCACTGTTTTCTGACCTTCGTCGGGTACAAGTTCGATCATGCTATCTTTGGGTTCAAAGCCATGGAACTTTATCTGGCTTTCTATGGCATACCTATCGGATGGAAATGGCGAATATTCGAATAATATTTTATGTCTAGTCGTGGTAGGTCTATAAAAACTTACCATTAGTAAATGTAAATTGGCTGTCAGACTATTCATGACGACCACTTCTGAAGGGAGTGCGCCTACCACTTTTGCCATCTTTTCCGTTAGAAATTCATGATATGGCATCCAAGGATTTTTAGCATGAAAATGACCTTCTACACCTAGATTTTTCCAATCTTCCAGTTCCTGATTGACATAAGCAGTCGTCGATACTGGCATCAAACCTAGACTGTTACCACATAAATAAATGGTATCATTACCGCTAGGATCTTTTGGAATGTGAAACTGTTTTCTAAAACTTGCTAAAGGGTCTAGCTGGTCTTGTTCTTGGGCAAACTGAAGTGATGTATTCAAAATATCTTTTTTAATGTCTATTATTTATAATGCAAATGTAGGTTTATGTTTTTAAATGATAACCTTTTACGGTTCAATATTATTAACTTCCATAAAGCCAATTTTTTACATTTTTATACCAAATATCATCTCTATCTTTTGCTGAAATCATACTAGCATCTACTGCTTCGTCGATAACTTTGCCAGGATAACAGCCCGTTACACTTTCCATTTCGCCGAGTGGATATGGATCATCTAGTCCTGCGATTACTTGACTGACACCTGCTCTTTTTATTAATAATTCGAATGATAAAACATCATGGACTATAGAGTCAAAAAATACATTGCTATTGCGACTATTGGTTTCAGGATCTCTGCTCCCTACAAATAAATCAGGTCTGCCTTTGTAACCTTGAACTCTTCTACCATAACCCATCTGCCCAAATTGATTGCCATGTGCAAAACAAACTCTAACATTAGGGAACCTATCAGGAAAATCCATTAGACTATAAAAATGCCATGCATCCGCCGTCTGTGCGCACATCCAAATCAAATGAAAACGCCAAAATTTATCATCTAGTTGGATGATGTCTTCTGCATTATAAGGATGGATTTCTACGGCTAATTTATACTGATCTGCAAGCTCAAAGATGGGAAGCACAGACTCATCAGCTATAGCGGTCCACTTACCATCTTTATTTAAAAAATGGGAAGGCAGACATAGTAGTGGTAGATTAAATTGCTCCAAACATCTACGTATTTCTTCCAATGCATCATCTACGTATAGTGGTTGTACTACAAAACCTGAAATAAACTTATCAGGATATTCTGCTTGTAGTGAAGCATTAAACTCGTTTTGAAACCTGATGACATCCCGTGCGTCTTCCCGTTTATATCCATTACAATAAAGTTGAGATAGATTAAGTACCACTTCTTTATCAATATGGTTCTTGTCCATCCAAGCGATCTTCTCATTGAGAAAAAAACTTGCATCGGTAACAGGTCTACGCCAATTACCTTGACACATACAACTCATATCATCTTCTACCCAAAAGAACCCTTTATCTTTCATAAATTTGGGAATCTGACTAGGGTAGGGCAGCAAGTGACCATGACCATTAATTCTCATGTGCTAAGGTTTCGATTATAAAAAATCAAAGATAAAAATTCATTTTGCTATAAACAAAAAAAGGAGTCAATATTACTACTGAACTCCTTTTTGTATGATTTTGTAAATTATCTGTTATTTACCTCCGAAATTTACGCCAAGTGTAAGTTCATGCGAACCACTATTGTAATCTTGGATTAGATTTGATGATGTATTATAAGAATAGTAAAGATTCAATTTTTCCATTTTTGTTCCTATCAAAAAGCCCAATCTTTTGTCAGCACCCAAAGTGTATGAAGCGCCACCTAACAATTTGTCATCCAAAAATCCGAAGACTAGGTTCAAATCTAAATGCGTAGGTACATTAGCCAATTTCTTTAGGATAATGCTTGGTGTCATTGTGATATCATCTTGCACATCAACTTTGTACCCAGCCTGAAGAATAATACCGATTTCTCTATCTAAAGTATCTGTAACTATCTCAGTTATTCTAGAACTTATAACAGATGGAAGAGACAAGCCGTAAGTCAATCTATCCATGTAAGTACCATATACACCAAGGGTTGCATCAAAATATTCTGCACCTGCAAGTCCTAATCCAATTAATGGATCAAGTGGATCAGCATTTCCAAAACCAGAAAGACCGTGTTTGATATATTCAGCAGATATCCCGAATCCTATTTGGTTCGTAGGTGATTTTATTGAGTAACTTACTCCAAATGCGCCCTTAGTTGTTTCTAAAGATCCAAATCTATCTGATAGGACATTCACACCAATACCAATACCATTGCCCACAGGGCCATTGTATGATAAGGTCAATGTGCTAGGTGCGCCATCAATACCTGCCCACTTATTACGGTAATTGACCAAGATTTGTTGTTGTGGCGTAGATCCATATGCTCCAGGATTGATCAATTGTGGACTTAGATGCGCTTGCGTATATAAATACCTTTCATCAAAATATCTTGACTGAGCGTGGATGCTTTGTGAAGCAATTATGATCACAGAAGCTATGACCAAAAATTTAATATATTGTATTGACTTCATATCTTTATCTTTTATGAATTTGTTCTTCAATGTTTGATTATCTTGTTCTTAATACAGTGACAGTACCTTTTTGAACTTCTTTTCTGCCTTGGCCAAAATTCACAGTAAGTACCCAAATATAAGAACTTTCGATCAAATCCTTGCCAGCATTATCTATACCTTGCCAAGTATTATCATAACTGCTTTGTGAATACACCACTCTTCCCCATCTGTCAAAAACAGTTAAGTCTGAAGGTTCGTCCGTGACACAATTGATCAAGAATACATCGTTAATATTATCTCCATTAGGTGAGATGATCGTTGATGCTTCGTAACATGGTCCTTCTATACTACAATCTTTGACTTCTATGTTTGTTACTGTAAGTGTACATCCATTGGCATCTGTCACAGTCACATTATATGCATCTGCAGGTAAGTCTTCGACTTTATTATCCGATTCATTTAAACCAAACCAGTTAAAAGTGTAAGGGAAAGTACCTGTGTTATTTAATGATATTTCAATCGTTCCAGTGGCACCATTCTTTTCAGTACACTCTACTTTTTGTGTTGCTGCAAGTCTAGTAGGTTGTGTTACTACTAAATCGATAGGAGTACCAGCACCAGCTGTATTGCTATATTCTACTCTATAACTTCCAGCATCTAAACCTGTGAAGTCAAATGTAGGTGTGTTGACTACTTGTGACCTGATCTCTTGGGCTCCTTTAAATAGTTTTACAGTAATTGGGAAAGTACCTGCTGAAATACTTACTCTGATAACAGCAGAATTGTTGCCAAAACATGGCACATTGACACCGTTAATAATGGTTGTTATATTTGCAGTAGCAACCGGAGCAATAGGTCCATCAATAATAGGTACAACTATAGGACTCGCAATTGTTGCTGTACATCCATTTGCATCTGTGACTGTCACATTATAATTACCTGCTGCAAGATTGGATGCCGTAATGACAGATGAAGTATTACCTGGTGGAATGCTACTCGGTGTCCATGATGTACCATATGGTGCTGTACCACCTGTTATGGTTAAAGTAATGGTTCCTACACTTGATGTAGAAGGTGTACCTGTGACATTAGTTACTGCTATGGATGGATTCGAAGCAGGTTCAGTGATGGTTACGGTCGCTGTTTTAGATTCTACAGGATTAGATCCATCTGTTACTGTAACAGTATATGTACCTGGTCTTACATTTTGTGGATTAGGACCTACAAGTTGTGGATTTGACCAAATATATGTGTAAGTAGGACATCCACCAGACACAGTTACTGTGATTGTACCATTACCTGCATCTTTACATTTGATATTTGTAGAAGTAGCTGTGACAACTAAGTCTCCTTGTGTGTCACCTACTACAAATGGTGCGGTCGTAGCTGTACAACCATTTGCATCTGTAACAGTCACACTATAAGAACCTGCTGAGAGGTTAGTTGGATTAGCAGTATTACCTAAGTTTGGTATCCAAGTGTAAGTGTAAGGTGGTGTACCGCCTGAAGTGGTAGATATATTAATAGATCCATTCTGACCACAACCTACATTTGTCACAACACCTACTGTAGGTATGTTGATAGGTGCAGGTTGAGTGATCGTTGCTGTACCAGAACAAGAAATTGTTCCTCCACAAGATACTTCATATGTGTATGTACCAGCAGCCACACCTGTAAGATTACATCCTGATGCTACTGGACCAGCAGGTTTTACAATGGTACCACTACTGTTTTTCCAGAGACAAGTACAATTTGCTGTACTTCCAGTAACTGAAAGAAGAATAGATCCATTATTGCCACCATTACATGAGACGTTGGTTATCGCTCCTAGAGTACATACAGGTGGATCGTTAACACAGGCTATATTAATTACTCCTCCAGTAGCTACAACATCAATTTGAGTAGGATTGCCATTGATAAGAGCCGAACCCTCAGTAACACCTGATATAGTTATTGCTGCATTAACTGGACATTGTAATAATTCGAAGCAAATTTGAAAAACTGTTGTGCCATTAGGTAAATTGACAGGGTTTGGATTATTCCAAGCTACAGTTAGCTTACCAGGTGTACCATTGTTAAAATTTGACATTGTAAGACCTTGTAGATTATATCCATCAGTCCTAATATATCTGAGCTGTGATTGATTCCAGTTAAACTCAGTTTTAAAACTCAATCCATTTATTAAAGAATCTACGGTTACATTGATACAAACAGTATCACCTACTTTACCTGAACCATTGCCAGTATTTATTCTTAAAGTAGGATTATCTACTACTTCGTCCGTAACACAGACCATACCATAATTATAACAGGTAGGTACAGATGAAATTTGCTCTGTACTCCATATGGTTTCTGGTGTTCCTTGTCCCATTAAAAGACAAGATTTACTGCCAGGAGCGCCTAAGACTTTGAAACAAAGTTCAATAATCACCGTTCCATCCGGTAAAGTTTTAGGTAGTGTATTATCAGGTACCCATACGAAGGTCAATTTACCACTTAAGCTATCATTTTCATTTAATGTGTTTCCCATTTCTGGAAGTCCATTAGCTGGAACTGTGGCCCCTGTATATCTGAGGAGTGCAGGGTTCCATGTGAATGCACCTTGACCTGAGTTTATATTTCTAAAGTTTTTAACAGATATTGGTATACAAATTTCATCTCCAGGCTGCGCAGTAATGGTCGGAGCTGAGAATGTAAGATTCGATGGATTAGAACATGCAGGATTAGGACATGGATTTGGTTCTTCGCCATCACAATCTATAGTAACTTTACCTTTTACATTGACAAGATTTTGATCTTCGTTAAAAGTACCATAAGTGATGTTTATCTTAATCGGTGTAGAGCTTGTGACAACGTCTGACATAGCACATTTATTTCCAATCGCTTTAAATATTATGGTAAATAATCTAGTACCATTAGGTAAACTTCTACCTGTAGCATCTGGTGAATCCCAAGAGAAGGTCATCTGTCCTTTTTTGATGATACCTTGACCTGGAGGGCCTATGTTGTTTATAGAAAGAGCTACTGGAGCTGTAGAAAAATTGGTTGTATTTACATAATCAAGTACTAAGGAATCCCAGTTTATTGAAAATGTAACACCTGCCAAATTAGTAAATCCAGCCACAGTTACATCTACAGATGCATTTTGACTAGAATCTACAGTGACAGTCGACATAGTTACGGTCAACTGTGCTTGCGACTTGTTGCCTACAAATAGAAGCATGCAAGTGAAAAGAGCTAAAAAAATTTTCCTCATGATGAGAATTTTAATTATTTAAAATTATAATGCAAAAATAAGTATTTATTTACTTAAAAATCAAATATATACCGATTTTGTTAATGTAAGTGCAACTCAGAATGAATCTTCATTGGACTTAGCAATTCTTAAATCTGTATATATCAAATAATAAGCCAAAAAAAAATGTAAACACTTAAAAGGCGGGAAACTCTGTATTTTTGCACAAATATAGGTCAATTTTTCAATTTAGGACGTTTTTTTTGTTAGAATAATCTAAGAGTATGTTTTAATTTTTATTGCCTTATAATCAATATCTTATGAACCTGACTTCAAAATACTCTCATCGTTTAGTCCACTAAACTCTTTAATTTTTTTATTGTCAGAACCATAACCTATTGATTAGCAACTAAGAAAATTTTTAAACATGCTCAAATTTGAAAAAATGGGAATACAATATGTTTTAATAAAACCTAAAAAGCCCGTGCGAAAGTATCGCACAGGCTTTTCGAATATTTTTGGTTTACAACCTAATCTATTTGTTGATAAAGATCATTTTTTTGGTTGCCTTCAGACCGTTACTTTCCAATTCGTAGAATAATACTCCTTGTGCATTGATCTCATCAGCTGTGATGATGATTTCGCTCTTACCTTTAGGGTATACATTCTTAACTGTTTTCACAATCTTTCCGGTGATGTCATAGATGGTTAGATTTGCTTCACCTGCTTGTGGTAGACTGAAGCTAATCGCTGTACTAGTAGTGAATGGGTTCGGATTGTTTTGCTCCAATTCGAAAGCCACTTCTGAAGCACTTCCATTTCTGAATTCTAATTTTACATCTAATTCACTCAAGTCATTTGTGTAAGCTTCGGCTTTAGTGATATCTGATGATACTTGTAATGTATTTGCTATTGTATTATTCGCAGCTGCTCTGAATTCTAGGGTAAATAGTACTTCATCTTTTGCAAATGATTTACCATCGATTTCATTCCAGCTTAATGCTAGCATACCTTTCTGTGCTTGTTCGATGTTGATGTTTTCTTTACCGAATTTGATTGCACCTGATGTAATGTTTTGGTATTCAAGAGACGCTGCATCAAAGGCTAGTGTCCATTGTGCACCTACCATGTTTGCAAAGTTCTCAGCAGTGATATCCATTTTTACAACATCTCCAGCTTGGTAAGCTTGGTCTACTGTAGAAAGGATAAGATCTCTTTTACTTCTGCTTTCAGTATCGTTGCTAGTTGCATTAGTCTCTGCAGAATTATTGATATCTCCAACTTTTACCGCTACGAAATCATTGTTCATTAATGACGTATTAAAGTTATTGACTCTGATGAATTCTGGTGTTGACCAAGGCTGAGCAATATCACTTATTGTGGATGACTTGTCAAAGAATCTCCAAGATTTGTTTGAAGGCAAATTAGAGTAGATACCTAGAATCAATTTTCTCAATTCTACTAAATCCGCTGCCGTCACTTTCTCATCATGGTTTACATCGGCTGCAAGGAACTGATAACCACTATTGAATTTCTGAGTACCTAAGATATGTCTTTGCATGATAACAAGGTCCAAAGTAGACACACCATTTAAGTGGTCAACATCTTTCTCAGGTGTCATTTGGTAACTGATTTGTTCAGGCATTCCTACGAATTCGAAGTGACCTTGATTGTTTGTCATGAACGCTTTAGTTTCATTACTATTCAAATTCTCAAGTACTACTGATACGTCTTTTACCATTTCACTTTCTGTTGTACCGATGTTACCAGCCAATCTAGATCCAGAACATGCTGTTCCGTTTGCTTGGATATTGATGGTTACTGTACAGAAGTCAGAGTTTCCAGCTGCATCCCATACATACATGGTCACTGTATTCTCACCAAGTTGCGAGCAATTGTATATTCTGCTAGTCTCATTTATATTTGAAGATAATGAGAATCTTAATGCTCCAGGACAGTTGTCAAATGATCCAAGATCAAAATCTGATGCCCAGATAGCTACTTCACCTGAAGAAGGCATGATTACAGTTGTTACTTCACTTAAGCAGTATGGCGTTGGTTTCTTACGATCTCTCACTACGAATGTGTAATTACATGAAGTCTGATTACCACACTGATCTTCTACAGTCCAAGTAATTTTGTGCGTTCCTACTGGGTAAGTACCTGATGCATCATTAGTTGTACCGTTGATGAATGGACCTACACCGTCGTTATTTGGATCTATCTGATATGTCCATTTTAGCAAGTTAGCTGGTGTACAATCAGTTGCACTATTACGAAGTTCTACAAATCCGTTACAGTTCTCACCAAAAGCATCTGTCGGTGCTTTAGTACATGTAAGAAGGACTGGTTTAACATCGTCAGTGATCTTGATGATCTGTGTATATTGCCACATATTGATACCTAGTGTTGGTACTGCTGGATAAAGCTGACCATTTACATCTCTGTTTGGTCCGAATTTACACCAATCAATAACTGTCCATTTTCTAAGTATTTTGTAACAAACACCTTCTACAAATGGGAACACTTGATCTTCATAAGTATATGCTACTTGGCTACAAGCTCCTGCTCCTAATACTGGAACACCAGTTTTTGCAGGGTCTGTGTCAATATTAATACATCCCATTAACTCTACATTTGCAGGCCATCCTTGTGGAGCTGGTCTTGGTCCTGTATATGGTGTTGTATTTCTGATCGTGATAGTCTGTGTACATGACGCTGATCTACCACCTTTGTCTGTTACTGTAAATGTTCTAGTGATGACACCTTGTCCACAGTTATCGATGACACCTGTATTTCTCCATGTCAATCTTGGATCGGGACAATTATCAGTATAGTATGGTGTAGAAAGTGGCGTTGCAGAGAATACCGGTCTACCTAGTACTAATGATGATGTATCTGCACCACAATTAATGGTTACATTGATCGGACATGTAATGACTGGTGGAACTTTATCTTGAACATCTAAGATGACCATACAAGTATTTCTGTTACCGAATGCATCAGTTACTCTCAATTCTACCATTACTTCTCTTCCTACATCTTCACAACATACTTGTACGAAAGGTGTCCAAGCTGTAGTACTTGCAGTACATCCTGGTGTCATTCTTCTTACATCAAATGTTACGTCTGTACAGTTGTCATGACTACCATCATCAAATGATTCTGCAAATACATGTGCCCAACCATTGTTTGATAAGGTAACTACCGTAAATTCATCACATACTGCTACTGGTGGTGTAGTGTCGAATACATCTACTTCAGTACGACATTCTCCTGTGTTTCCACAAGCATCTGTTACTAAATATTGTACCCAAGTTCTACCTAAAGGCAATCCTCTGATCACGAAGTTTGGATAAGTACCTGTTACTTGTATGTCACCATCTTGTGTTACGAATGGTACATTGTCACCTGGATCATTACCGAAAGCATCAGCTTTTTTCACTCTAACTGTCCAAGTTGTAGTGTTACAGTCAGATATCGTGATTGGAGGTCTTACATTCCAAGTCGCTGTACAAGTATATGGGTCAGCTGTTAATATAGCAGCTACTAATACAGGAGCTAATGAAGAAGTCATATCAGCAGGACATGTCACTACTGGACCTTCATCATCTACTACTTTTATAATTTGATATTTTGTTCTAATTTCTGTTGAACACCAATCTAAGATCGTCCATTTTCTTAATATTTTGTAACTGTTTGCACAGATATCAAGTTTCTCATCAGAG
>Ga0209812_10000715_pt1 | contig 27917 bp, 21 predicted proteins | sample JI71714BDNA_FD_187502 | JGI IMG/M metagenome (GOLD analysis project Ga0209812, IMG submission 187502) | Wastewater effluent complex algal communities from Wisconsin, to seasonally profile nutrient transformation and Carbon sequestration -... | ecosystem: Engineered > WWTP > Effluent > Algae...
TGCGGCCGAGCACGGCTTCGACGATCAGGGCCAGGGTCAGCAGGCTGGCGGCGGCGGTGAGGCCGGTGCGGGGGGTGTGCTGGCGGACGGCGAGGAGCAGGGCGGCGAGGACGATCAGGGCGGCGAGCAGGACCGGCAGCAGCTGGGCGACGGTGTCGGGTGGGTGCTGGTGGGCGGCGACGGCGGCGGCGAGCAGCAGGGCGGTGAGGCCGCCTGCAGCCAGCAGCAGGGGCAGGATGTGGCGGGTGAGGTGAGCGCGCGGGTCGCCGGTGCCAGTCAGAGGGCCGGCGCCGGTCCAGGCCAGCTGGGCGAGCAGGGGGCGAAGGCGGGCGGTGACGGTGACGGGTACGGCGGCCGGGGCGAGCAGCAGGCCGTGGGCGTACACACAGGCCAGCGTCAGCAGCGGCAGCAGGTAGTGCACCTGCTTGCCGCCGATCAGCGACAGGCTGACGAGGATGACGGCGGCCAGCCATGCCAGCCAGCGTCCGGCGGGGGTGCTGTGCAGGGCGCGGCTGTGTTGGAGGACGGCGCGCCACAGCGGCGGCCAGGCCGACCACGGCAGCAGCAGCAGCGGGATCAGCGGCAGGTACCACCAGAGCGGCCGCGGGTGGGCGGCGGCGTGGCTGCCGGTGATGCGTTCGAGGGTCTGCACGACGATCAACCGGTGCAGCATGCCGGGTTCGCTGCGTTCGGCCAGCAGCAGCCACAGCCCGAGCGGGATCAGCGCGGCCAACAGGGCGTCGGCATACGGGCGCCGGCGAAATGCGGGGACGGGTTGCAGCAGCGGGATCAGCAGCAGCGCCGGCACGGTGTAGACCCAGATCACCGGGCCCTTGGCCAGCAGGCCGATCGCGAGGCCGGCGCCGAAGTAAAGCGGTCCGGCCGGCTCGCCGCGTGTCCCGCGGAGCAGGCCCAGCCAGGCGAGCAGCACGCCGGTCAGCAGCAGTGGGTCGAACATCAGCGCGGTCTGGTAGAGGGCCAGATAGGTGGTGCCGAAGAACAGCAGCAGCACGCGGTCGGCGCGCCCGGCGTCGTCGGGGTAGAGCCGGGTGGTGAGGCCGACCAGCAGCCGGGCGTTGAGCAGCGTCAGCAGGATCGGCACCAGCCGCGCGCTCCAGTCGTGGATGCCGGTAACGGCCCACGCGGCATTGATCAGCCAGAACAGCAGCGGCGGCTTGTGGTCGTAGGCGCCGCCGTTGTGGTGCAGCAGCCAGAGGTCGCCACGCTGGGCCATTTCCAGAGCCACGCCGAGGTAGCGGGTTTCGTCGACCGGCAGCGCCGGGCGCAGGACGAGGGTGGCCAGTGCGAAGGCGAGCCAGCCCACCAGCATCCATTGGCCGGGCGTGGGTCGGGTCTTGCGGGTCCGCATGTCGGGGGCCGGAAGGGTCGGGAGTCTGGAGCCTGCGCGCCGGACCTGTGGGTGGGCTTGCCGGGCCGTTAAGTGGCGCTGGCAAGCACCAGTCGGTCGCGGCCTTCGGCCTTGGCCGTGAGCAGGGCGACGTCGGCGGCTTTCAGCAGCGCGTCCCATTGCGTGGTGCCGGCGTCCATCGCAGCCAGACCGAGGCTGACACTGACGCGCAGGCTCGGCTGGCCGTCGACGCGCAGCGCGCGGACCGCCGAGAGCAGGCGCTCGCCGGCGCGGCGGGCGTCGTCGAGGGTGGCGTCGAACAGCACGGCGACGAATTCTTCGCCGCCGACGCGGCCGATGGCGTCGCTGCCGCGGAAGGTCTCGCGCAGGCAGCCGGCGACGGCCTGAAGCGCGTGGTCGCCGACGTCGTGGCCGTACTGGTCGTTGATGCGCTTGAAGTGGTCGATGTCGACCAGGATCGCGACCAGCGGGAGATCCTGCCGGCGGGCGAGGTCCATCTGCTTCGGGCCGAGTTCGTAGATCAGCCGGCGGTTGTAGAGGCCGGTCAGCGGGTCGGTGCGGGCGTCCTCCGCGTGCTGCTGTTCGAGCAGAAACACCTTGAGTTGCTGGCGCAGCAGCGTCAGCGCGCCGGTGGCGCCGATCCAGGTGAACAGCGCGTGGTAGGTCGCGTAGTTGATGAGTTCGCGGGTCTCGATGCCGCGCAGGCTCAGCAGCGGCACCAGCAGCGCCAGCACGATTCCGCTGGTGGCGAGGTATAGCGCCGGCGGGATCGAGTAGAAGGCCAGCACGGCAAGGAACACGACGATGCCGGAGGTGCCGTAGACCATGCCCTGGTCGAGTTCGGTGGCGCCGAGGCCGACGCCGAGCATGCAGCTGCCGAGGATGCTGGCGTAGGCGTAGGGCAGGGCCGACTCGGGCAACCTGCGGATCCAGCCGATGGCGCTGAAGCAGAGCAGGGCCAGCGTCAGTCGATAGGGCCAGGTGTGGCTCGCGCCGGCCGGGTCCAGCCACCAGTCCCAGCCCCAGAAGGCCAGCACGCCGCTGCCGAGCAGCGCGAGGTTCATGCGCGAGGAGCGCGCCAGCACCCGGCTGCGGCGGCGCGCGAAGCGCTCGCGCAGCTCGTCGCTGAGGACGCGGCGGGTGGAACTCGGGGCGAGGGGGGCCGGCATGCGCGGAGTATCCGGTAGTGAGAACTCGGCGTTAAGCAGCGTCGACGACCGATCGCGCCGCGGCGCGTCGAAGCCTCGCCGCGAGCCGAGATCGCTTCACTGCGCTGCGCGCCTCGCGATGACGGTATTCCGGGGACGGCCACGCACTCCAAGACGCGTCATCGCGACCGCAGGGAAGCGATCTCGGCCGGCGTAGCGCCGCGACGATCTCCGGCGCACAGGCGCCTCAAGGTCTCACCGCCAGCCGAGATCGCCACGGCGCTACGCGCCTCGCGATGACGATGTTCCGGGGATGACCACACACTCCAAGCCTCGTCATCGCGACCGCAGGGAAGCGATCTCGGCCGGCGTTAAGCGCGGGCGACGATCTTGGTTGTCCGGATCGCCGATCATCCGCGGCCGCCCCGTCCGCTGCTGCCCATGCCCGAGTCTCGCCGCCCGACCCTGCGCAACTGGCGCGCCCAGGCCCTGCTGGTGCTGGCGCTGGGGCTCATGCTCGGCCTGCTGTTCCAGGGTACGCGCGGCGTCTGGGGGCCGGAGGAAGGCCGCTTCACCAATGTCGCGGTGCAGATGCTGGAAAGCGGCGACTGGCTGATGCCGCGTCGGCATCCGGAACAGGAGTTGCCGTCGCCGCCGATGACCTACTGGGTGCTGGCGGTGTCGATGGAGGTCTTCGGGCGCAACGAGTGGGCGCTGCGGGTGCCGAGTGCGCTGGCCTTCGCACTGACCGCGCTGCTGTCGCTGCTGATCGGCCGGCGGCTGGTGCCACGTCGCCCGTGGCTGCCGCCTCTGCTGTTCGTGTCCAGCTTCGTGCCGTTTGCGGCGGCGAATCTGATCAACCCGGATTTCGTGCTGACTTTCTGGCTGACGCTGGCGGTCTACGCCTACGTGGAGCTGTGGCACAAGGCACATCGACCGGAGGCGGCGTACTGGCGGCTATTGTTCTGGGTTGGCCTCGGTGCGGGCTTTCTGACCAAGGGCTGGATCGCGCTGCTGCCACTGCTGGCGATCCTGCTGTACCGCCGGCTGGGCGCGGCGCCGTCGCCGCGGTTGTGGACGATCGGCGGCGTGGCGGCGTTTCTGGCGGTGGCCGTGCCCTGGTACGCGCTGATGATGGTTCGCGACCCGGATCTGATCCGGCTGTACTTCGGCAGCGAGCTGCTCGGTCGGGTGTTCACCGGCATCCACGACAAGAATCCGGAGTGGTACGGCTGGCTGGTGGTGTACGGGCCGGTGATTCTGGTCGGTACGCTGCCGTGGAGCCTGTTCGTCTGGCGGCGTCTGCCGGAGCTGCTGGGCGATCTGGCCAAGTTCCGCTTTCCGCTGTATCGGCAGCTGCATCGCGAGGTGCTGTTCCTGCTGTGCTGGCTGCTGTTGCCGCTGGTCATCCTGATCGTGGCCCGCTCGCGGATGCCGCTGTATCTGCTGCCGCTGTTCGTCCCGTGGGCGCTGCTGCTGGCCCGGCTGATGGAGCGCTCCCGGCCGGCGCGCTACGCGCTGTATGCCTTTCCGGTCTGGCTCGGGTTGCTGCTGCTGCTGAAGAGCTACGCCGCCGGTTTCGATTACCACAAAGACACCCGCGACATGGCGCGGCAGATCCAGCAGAAGCTGAACGACCCGCCCAGCGCGATCGTGTTCGTGCAGGAGCCGGCGCTGTACGGCCTCGGGTTCTACATGGGCACCAAGGTCGAGCGGGTGGGCTTCGTGGAGGACGCCGGTCGGGCCATCGACCGCGGGCTCGCCGAGTCGCTGGCCGAGCCGGACGCCACCGCGCGGCTGTGGGTGACCACCGCTGACCGGGTCGAGCGCTTCGCCGAGCAGAGCCGGGAGTTCGGTTATGCGCCGCGGCTGGTCGGCAAGGCCGGCCAGTACCACTTCTTCAAGCTGGATCCGCTGCCGAAGCCGGCGCCGTAGCGGATGCTCCCGGGGCGTTTCCGGGACGTCGGCGCTCGCTGGAAGTCGGTTACCCTCGCGAACGTTTTTTCTGCAGAGCCTGCCGGGTCCATGGAAAAGCCACGCGCCCTGATCGTCGATGACGAGGCCGACCTGCGCGAGCTGGTCGAGTTGACGCTGTCCCGGATGGGGCTGGCGGTCAGCAGTGCGGCCACGGTCGGCGAAGCGGTCGGGCTGCTGTCGCGGATGAACTTCGATTTGTGCTTCACCGACATGCGCTTGCCGGACGGCTCGGGGCTGGAGCTGGTGGCCCACATCAGCCGGCATCACCCGGACTTGCCGGTGGCGATGATCACGGCTTACGGCAGCGTCGATGCCGCGGTGCAGGCGCTGAAGGCCGGTGCCTTCGATTTCCTGTCAAAGCCGGTCGACATCTCGGTGTTGCGCTCGCTGGCCAATACGGCACTGAAGCTGCGCGGCGAACGGCGCAGTACGGCGGGCACGGTCGGCCGCTTGTTCGGCGAATCGACCGCGATGCAGCGGGTCCGCGCGACGATCCAGAAGCTGGCGCGCAGTCAGGCGCCGGTCTTCATCAGCGGCGAGAGCGGCGTCGGCAAGGAGCTGGCGGCTCGCTCGATCCACGAACTCGGGCCGCGGACGGCCGGGCCGTTCATCCCAGTCAACTGCGGCGCGATCCCGACCGAGCTGATGGAGAGCGAGTTCTTCGGTCACCGCAAGGGCAGCTTCACCGGCGCGCATGCCGACAAGGAGGGTCTGTTCCAGGCAGCAGCCGGCGGCACGCTGTTTCTCGACGAGGTGGCCGAACTGCCGATGCACATGCAGGTCAAGCTGCTGCGGGTGCTGCAGGAGAAGACCGTCCGACCGATCGGTGCGCGTGACGAACTGCGGGTCGACGTGCGGATCCTGTCGGCCACCCACAAGGATCTGGGCAAGCTGGTCGACGCCGCCCAGTTCCGTCAGGACTTGTATTACCGGATCAACGTGATCGAGCTGCCGATGCCGCCGCTGCGCGAGCGCCGCGAGGACATCATGTTGCTGGCGAACCGCTTTCTCGATCGGCTGGCGCCGGACTGGGGCATCAACAAGCCCCGCCTCTCGGCGGATGCGGTGGATGCACTGCTGGCCTACGACTTCCCGGGCAATGTCCGCGAGTTGGAGAACATCCTCGAACGGGCGGTCGCGTTGTGCGAGAACGACACGATCGAAGAGGACGACCTGCAGCTGAAGGCACGCTTCGCGCCGGGCCCGGTGGGCGGCTATGCAGCGCATGCGGATGACGAGCGCGGCCGCGCTGAAGCCGATCCGCGCCGATCGGCGACGCAGGTCGGCCTGGTCGAGTACATCGACACCCTGGAGCGCGAGGTGCTGGTCAAGGCGCTGGAAGAATGCCGCTACAACAAGACCGCGGCGGCGAAAAAGCTCGGCATCACCTTCCGGGCGCTGCGCTACCGGCTGAAGAAGCTCGGGATCGATTGATGCGGGTGCTGCGCGCGGCCGAAGCCGAGACGCGAGTCGAGGCGCCGGGGGTGATCCGGCGGGTGCTGGTCCCGCGTTTCGGCGCCGACGGCTTCGCCGGGGTGGGCGCGCTGCGGGCGGTCCATCTGCTGACGCTCGACGCGGGGGCCACGCTGCCGGCACGACGGCTGGCGAATCTGTCGGTCCTGCGACTCTGCTGGAGGCCTGACAGCGACACCGTTTGGCTGTTGCGGCAGGACTGCGGGGCCGGGGCGGAGCTGCCGGCGTGGTCTGCACCGGCCGCGCTGGAGGGCGTCGAGTTCTGGGTGCAGAGTCGCCGCTCCAACGGTGTGGCGGTGCGTCACGAGTCCAGGGTCGACCTGTCGGGCGCCTGCCTGGCGGCGCCGGGGATGCCGGGCTGGGATGCTCCCGTGTGGATCGACCTCGGATCCGCGGATGCCGCAGCAACCGGGGCATCGCTGTGCTGGGCGCAGGTGCGGTGGGGTTCGGTGGAGATCGGCGCCTTCCGTCTCGATGCCGGCGATGGCCTCGTACCCGAGTCCGGAACGACGCTGCCGGTGGCTCCAGCCGCGGCGATCCTCTGCGTGCGGGGCGGATGAGCGGTCGGATTCGAGGGTGTCAACGGCGACTTCGACGGATGGCTTAATGCTTTCTGACTAGCTCATTTGCGCTTGCCGCGGCGTGGCATGTCGCGTGCGCCCGATGGCTGGCCCGGCCCATCGCGCCGGACCGCGCTTTTCTTGGGCTCCCGCGTCGCGCGCCGTACACCCTGTTGCTTGGCAGCTGAGACAGCCGTCATGGAACCGCGAACTTGCCTTGACACCCCATGACCTGCGGCCTAGTGTGGCCTTCGAGCGGGAAAAAGTGGGAATTGGTGGTGATACGGTGGTGTTTTGGGGAGAACATGCGATCTCGGTGGACGAAAAAGGTCGGATCGCGCTGCCCACGCAGTACCGCGATTCCCTGAAGTCTCTCTGCGACTTGCAGGTGGTGGTGACCTACAACCCCTTTGATACGCAGTGTCTGTGGCTCTACCCGAAGCAGGATTGGGAGCGCGTTGCGATGGAAATGGTCTCCTGGGGTGAAGGTGAAGAGTCCGAGCGCAGTGTGCGTTCACGTTTTCTGGGTGGTGCGCATGCCTTGACGGTCGACGCCGTGGGGCGGATCACCCTGCCGGCGACCTCGCGGCAGACCACCGGGATCGAGCGCCAGGCGATGTTGCTGGGGATCGGGCAGAAGTTCGAGATCTGGAGTGAGGCCAGTCATCGCGCAAGGCTGCAGAAGCCGATCGCGACCTCGGCGATGACGCCGGAGCTGCGGAGGATGAAGTTTTGATGGCCGGGCGCCGACGGCCCGGGCTCCTGCAGGGAGTCGGGTTTCGGGGCGTCCGGGAAGGCGGGTGGGCTGCAGCGTCCTCAAGGAACAGGATTGTCAATGGAAGCGGGTGGCAGTGCAGGGCATGTGCCGGTGATGAAGGCGGAGGTCCTTGATGGACTTCTGCCGGCACAGTGTCCCGCCGGGCACTACATCGACGGAACCTTCGGTCGCGGCGGACACGCCGCGTCGCTGCTGGCTGCGCTCGGGCCGGACGCGCGGCTGCACGTCTGCGACCGTGACCCGGAGGCGCTGACCGCGGCGCAGGCGCTGGCGGCCACGGATCTGCGGGTGCGGGTCACGACCGGCAACTACGCCGACCTGCTCGAATCGCTTCCGCCCGCCAGTGTCGATGGCGTGCTGCTGGATCTGGGCGTGTCCTCGCCGCAGCTGGATCAGCCGGAGCGCGGTTTCAGCTTCATGCAGGACGGTCCGCTGGACATGCGCTTCGGCGATGGCGAGAGCGCAGCCGACTGGCTGGCCCGGGTCGACGAGCGGGCGCTGGCCGATGTGCTCTATCAGTACGGCGAGGAACGTCGCTCCCGCGCGGTCGCCCGCGCGATCGTCGCGGCCCGAGCCGAGGCGCCACTCACACGGACCCGCCAGCTCGCCGAGCTGATCGCCCGGGTGGTGCCGCGCGAGCCGGGCAAGCACCCGGCAACGCGCAGTTTTCAGGCCATCCGGATTGCCGTCAACGACGAACTGGGCGCGCTGGAGCGCGGTCTGGCCGCTGCCTTTGTGGCACTGAAGCCGGGAGGGCGCCTGGCCGTGATCAGCTTTCATTCGCTGGAGGACCGGATCGTCAAGCAGTTCATCGTGAGCCGCAGCCGACCGCCGGCCGTCAGCCGGCGCGGCCCGCCGCTGGCGGTGCCGGAGTTCGTTGCCAGCCTGCGCTCGATCAGCGGCGCGCTGAAGCCCACGGCGGCCGAGCAGTTCGCCAACCCGCGCGCACGGTCGGCAGTCCTGCGCATTGCGGAGCGCGCATGAAGTCGCCGCAGCTGATCCAGGATCTGGTGCTGCTGGTGCTGGCGCTGGCCCTCGCGGCAGCGGCGGTCACGCTGGCCTGGGTTCGGCATGAATCGCGCTGGCAGTTCCGCGAGTTGCAGAGGCTCGCCACCGAGGAGCGCCAGCTGCGATTGAAGCGCGACGACCTGCAGCTGATCCAGGCGGCGATGCGCAACGGCGTGGCGGTCGAGGAGGCCGCGCGCGGCGAGCTGGGTCTGGTGTTTCCGAAGCCGGAGCAGCACGAGGTGATCGCGCCGTGAGCCAGACTCGCCCGCGCCCGCGTCCCGTATCGACCGCCGGCCGTCTGCCGGTGGTGCTGGCGGTGCTGATGATTTCGCTGCTGGTGGTCTGCGCGCGGGCGATCGACCTTCAGGTGGTGCGGCCGCAGCACTACCAGGAAAAGGGCAAGTTCATCGGCGAGGTCACGATCCCGACCCAGCGCGGCACGGTCTACGACGCCCAGGGTGAGGTGCTGGCCGTTTCGGCGCAGGCGATCTCGATTGCCGTGGATCCGAAACAGCTGTTGGCCCAGCCGGCACGGATCGAGCCGGTGGCGGTCGCCCTGAAGCTGGATCCCGCCGCGTTCCGGCGTGATCTCGAGGCGCGGCCGCAGCGGCGCGAGTGGGTGCCGCTCAGCCTCGCCCGGCTCCGGGCCGAAGACGCCGATGCCCGACTGGCTGCATTGCCGCCGCTGGATAAGAAGCAGGAGCGTGACGTATTCCGCAAGCAGGAATGGCGGCGCTGGTTCCCGGCGGCGGAAGTGACTGCGCACCTGACCGGCTTCAACAACGCCAATGGTGAGGGTCTGGAGGGCATCGAGAAGCTCCGCGAACAGCATCTGGCCGGCACCGCCGGCCTGAAGCGGGTGCTGCGCGATGCTCGCGGCGGCGTGCTCGCCGACCTCGATCTGGTGCAGCCGGTCAAGCCCGGACAGGATCTGCAGCTCAGCATCGACCTGCGCGTCCAGTATCTGGCCTATCGCGCCCTGCACGAGGCGGTGCTCCGCCATGCTGGCGATGTGCCCTCGGAGCATCCGACCACCGGCAGCATCGTCGTGCTCGACGTGCCGACCGGGCAGGTGCTGGCGATGGCCAACTACCCGAGCTTCAATCCGAACGCCCCGGAAGATCGCGCGGTGGCCAGCCGGAATCGGGCGGTCACGGACCTGATCGAGCCGGGCTCGACGATCAAGCCCTTCACGATCACCGCGGCGCTGCTCAGTGGCCAGTTCCAGCCGGACACGGTGATTCAGATCGGCGGCAAGCGTGCGGTGATCAACCGCCACACGGTCACCGATGTGAAGGCTTCCGACGAGCTGACCGTGACCGGCGTGCTGGCGCGATCCTCGAACATCGGCACCTCGAAACTGATGGTCGAGCTGAAGCCGGACGACGTGTACACGCTGTTCCGGAGTTTCGGCTTCGGCGAGCGTACCGGTTACGAATTCGGCGGCGAACAGGCCGGGATGCTGCCGCCGGCCGGGCGCTGGCGCGGCAGCACGCTGGTCACGCTGTCCTACGGTTACGGCATGCAGGCGACCCTGCTGCAGCTCGCCCAGGCCTACGCCGTGTTCGGTGATCAGGGCCGGTTCCGACCGGTCTCGCTGCAGAAGGGGCTGATCCACGAGGCGCAGGCGATCATCGATCCGGCGCTGGCAAAGACAGTGCTGACCATGCTCGAAGCGGCCGTGCAGCCGCCGCTCGGTACCGGTACGGCCGCGCAGGTGCCGAACTACCGGGTTGCCGGCAAGACCGGGACCTCGAAAATCGCCGACGGCGGCGGATATGTCGATGGCCGCTACGCCTCGCTGTTTGCCGGACTGGTGCCGGCCAGCGCGCCGCGACTGGTGGGCGTGGTGGTCATCAACGACCCGAAGGGCAAGGACTATTACGGCGGTGCGGTGGCCGCGCCGGTGTTCGCCGAGGTCATGGAGGGCGCGCTGCGCCTGCTGAACGTGCCGCCCGACAACATCGGCGGCAGCGGCATGGATTTCGCCGCGCTGAGCGCCGAGCAGCTGCGTGAACTGGCGGCCGAGGGCTTGGGTGACGCGTCGGAGGAACTGCCCCGATGAGTGCGCCGACGCCCACGCTGCGCCAGCTGCTCGCCGGTTATGGCATCGAGGCGCCACCCCTGGCGATCGCCGGCCTCGGCCTGTCGGCGCAGGCGCTGGCGCCGGGTGAGGTGTTCCTTGCGGTCCGCGGCAGCCGCGCGCACGGGCTGATGCATGCCGCGCAGGCTGTCGCTCGGGGCGCCGCGGCCGTGTTGTACGAGCCGGAACCCGGACTGGCGCTGCCCGAGCTGCCGGTGCCGCTGATCGCGATGCCCGAGCTGCGTGGCTTTGCCGGCGTGCTGGCCGATCACTTCCACGGCCAGCCCTCGGCGGCGCTGAAGCTGATCGGCGTGACCGGCACCAACGGCAAGACCTCGGTGGTGCAGCTGATCGGCCAGGCGCTGGCGCGGCTCGGTTACGCGGTCGCGACGCAGGGCACGCTCGGCGCCGGCCCGGTCGGTGCGCTGGTGCCGGGTAGCCGGACCACGCCGGACGCACCCACCACCCAGCGCTGGCTGGCCGAGATGCGCGATGCCGGCATCACCCACGTCGCGATGGAGGTGTCCTCGCACGCTCTGGATCAGCATCGGGTGGCCGGGCTGCGCTTCCACACGGCGGTCTACACCAATCTGAGCCACGATCATCTGGACTACCACGGCAGCATGGAGGCCTACTTCCAGGCCAAGTCGCGGCTGTTCCGCTGGCCGGACCTGAAGGTCGCCGCGGTCAATCAGGACGATGCGTGGGGCCGCCGGCTGATGCCGAAGGCCGCCGCGCTGCTGTCGTACGGCTTCGCCCACGAGGCCGCGATCCGCGGCAGCGGCCTGACGCTGCTGCCCGACGGACTGCAGTTCGAGGTCGACACCCCGTGGGGCACCCTGCCGGTCGACAGTCGGCTGCTCGGCGCTTTCAATGCTGCGAACCTGCTGGCGGTGATCGCCGCACTGCTCGGCATTGGCGTGCCCTTGAAGGAACTGCGCGACCTGCTGCCGACGCTGAGCCCGGTCCACGGCCGGATGAATCGGCTCGGCGGCGGGCACGTGCCGCTGGTCGTGGTCGATTACGCCCACACGCCCGATGCGCTGGAGCAGGCGCTGTACAGCCTGCGCGCGCATGTGCCGGGCCGACTGGTGGTCGTGTTCGGCTGCGGCGGCGATCGCGACCGCGCCAAGCGTCCGCTGATGGGCGCAATTGCCCGGCGACTGGCCGACCGCGTCGTGCTGACCGATGACAACCCGCGCAGCGAGGACGGCGACGCGATCGTCGCCGAAATCGTGGCGGGCATTGCCGATCCGCAGATGGTCGATGTCGAGCGCGATCGCGCCCGGGCGATCCGCATGGCCGTGCTGGAGGCCTCACCGGGTGATCTGGTGCTGATCGCCGGCAAGGGTCACGAATGCACACAGGAGACTCAGGGCGTGCTGCAGCCTTTCGACGACACGGCGGTGGCGCAGGCGGCACTGGTGCTGTGGGGCCGTGATGCCGGCGCGGTGCTGGATGGGGTGGCGGCATGATCCGGATGTCGCTGAACGAGCTGGCTGCCGCGGTCGGCGCGACCGCGCCGGGTGTCGAGGTGTCGATCGCCGGGGTGGCGATCGACACCCGCAAGCTCACCGCCGGCCAGTTGTTCGTCGCGATTCCGGGGCAGCGCAGCGATGGCCACGACCATCTGGCCGCGGCCCGGGCCGCGGGCGCCGCCGCCGCGCTGGTCAGTCGGCCGGTCGACGATCCGCTGCCGCAGCTGGTGGTCCCGGATACGGTCCGCGCCCTCGGCGATCTGGCGCGAGCCTGGCGTCGCAAGCTGCCGACGCGGGTCGCCGCACTGACCGGCAGCAACGGCAAGACCACCGTCAAGACGCTGACCGCCGCGATCCTCGCCGAAGTCGGCCCGACCCGGGCGACACCGGGCAACCTCAACAACGAGATCGGCTTGCCGCTGACCGTGCTGTCGCTGGACCCGGCCGATCGCTACGCCGTGCTGGAGATGGGCGCCGGGCAGCCGGGCGATATCGGCTGGCTGGCCGGGATCGGCCAGCCGCACGCCGCGCTGGTCAACAACGTGGGCCCCGCGCATCTGCAGCGGCTGGGCTCGGTCGAGGGCGTGGCGCACGAGAAGGCGACGATCTATGCCGGTCTGCCGGTCGACGGCATCGCCGTGCTGCCCGCCGACGATTCGCAGCTGGCGATCCTGCGCGCAGCGGCGGGGGACCATCGGCTGCTGAGCTTCGGTCTGTCGGAGGCGGCCGACGTCCGTGCCACCGATCTGGAATCCGACGCCGATGTGCAGCGCTTCACCCTGCACGCCCGCGGCGAATCCGCCGAGGTGGCGCTGGCGCTGGCCGGCGTGCACAACGTCCGCAACGCGCTGGCGGCGACCGCGCTGGCGCTGGCGCTCGGCGCCACGCTGGACGATTGCGTGCTGGGCCTGAGCCAGGTCACCGCGGTGCCCGGACGCCTCGCGCCGCGGCCGCATGGCTCCGGGGCGCTGGTGGTCGACGACAGCTACAACGCCAACCCGGCCTCGGTGCGAGCCGGGATCGCCGCGCTGGTCGGTCGGGGGAATCGGCTGATCGCGGTGCTGGGCGACATGGCCGAGCTGGGTCCGGCGGGGCCGGACCTGCATCGCGAGCTGGGTGCCTGGGCGGCCGGGCAGGGCGTTGCGTCGCTGTTGGCGCTTGGGCCGCTGGGCCGCGAGACGGTGGCCGGCGCTGGCGCGATCGGCGAGCACCACGAGCGGCTGGACACGCTGATGGCCGCCCTGCGGCCACGGCTCGGGCCGGGCGTCACGGTGCTGGTCAAGGGATCCCGCTCGGCGGGGATGGAACGGGTCGTGCAGGCCCTGTACGCCGATGCGGCTGCCGCCGCCGAGGGGCATTGATGCTGTACTGGCTCGCCACGCAATTCGGCGATCAGCTGAGCGGGCTGAACCTGTTCCGCTATCTGTCCTTCCGCGCGATCAGTGCGGCGCTGGTGGCGTTCGGGGCCTCGCTGCTGCTCGGCCCGCGCTTCATTCGCGGTCTGCAGCGCCGGCAGTACGGTCAGGTGGTCCGCGCCGATGGTCCGCAGTCGCACCTGTCGAAGAAGGGCACGCCGACCATGGGCGGCGGCCTGATCCTGCTGACCATCTCGATCGCCACGCTGCTGTTTGCCGACCTGTCGAACCGCTACGTGCTGATCGCGCTCGGCGTGCTGCTCGGCTTCGGCTGCATCGGCTGGCTGGACGACTACCGCAAGCTGGTGCTGAAGGACAGTCGCGGCCTCGCCGCGCGCTGGAAGTTCTCGCTGCAGTGGCTGTTCGGCTTCGGCGCCGCGATCGCGCTGTACCTCACCGCCGACGCGCCCTCGAACACGCAGCTGTTCGTGCCCTTCCTGAAGGATTTCGCGCTGCCGCTGGGCCTGTTCTTCGTCGGCGTCGCGGCGTTCTGGATCGTCGGCTTTTCGAACGCGGTGAACCTCACCGATGGCCTCGACGGCCTCGCGATCCTGCCTTCGGCGATGGTGGCCGGGGCGCTCGGCATCTTTGCCTACCTGAGCGGCAACGCGGTCTTTGCCGAGTACCTGCTGATCCCGCGCGTGCCGGGCGCCGGCGAGCTGTCGATCTTCTGCGCGGCGATTGCCGGCTCGGGCCTGGGCTTTCTGTGGTTCAACAGCTATCCGGCGCAGGTGTTCATGGGCGATGTCGGCGCGCTGGCGCTGGGCGCCGCGCTCGGCGCCGTGGCGGTGATGACCCGGCAGGAGCTGGTGCTGGTCGTGATGGGCGGGGTCTTTGTGATGGAGACGGTCTCGGTGATGCTGCAGGTCGGTTCCTACAAGACCACCGGCCGCCGCATCTTCCGGATGGCGCCGATCCACCACCACTTCGAGCTCAAGGGCTGGCCGGAGCCCCGGGTGATCGTGCGCTTCTGGATCCTGTCGGTGATCCTCGTGCTGGTCGGCCTCGCGACCTTGAAGGTGCGCTGATGGACGTCGCCGCCATCTTCCGCCAGATCCTCGCGCCGCAGCGCCTGCCGCCGCTGGATCGCAGCGTGTTGTACGCGGTCTGCGCGCTGCTGGTGATCGGCAGCGTGATGGTCACCAGTGCCTCGATGGCGATCGCCGTGCGCGACGAGGATTCGCCCTTCCACTACCTGATCCGCTACATCTTCGCGACGGTCGTCGGTATCGGGTTGGGGATCGTGGTCTATCGGGTACCGCTGGAGCTGTGGAAGCGCTTCGGGCCCTGGGCGCTGGTGGTGGCAGTCGTGGCCCTCGCGCTGGTCTTCATCCCCGGCTTCGGCGTGACCCGCAACTTCGCCACCCGGTGGGTCAACCTCGGCGTACTGACCTTCCAGACCGCCGAGGCGGCGAAGCTGCTGGTGATCATCTGGGCGGCAGCCTATGCCGCCAATCAGGCCGGTCCGCTGCGCCATGACTGGTCCGGGGTCATCAAGCCGCTGGCGGCGGTGGCCGTCCTGTCGCTGGTGCTGCTGCTGCAACCGGATTTCGGCAGCGCCGCCCTGATCGGCGCGCTGGTGGTGACGCTGTTGTGGCTGGCCGGAGCGAGCACGCCGCGGCTGGTCCTGCTGCTGCTGCTGGCCTTGCCCTTCGTGATCCATCACGCCACTGCCGAGGTCTACCGGCAGGAGCGGCTGACCTGCTTCCTCGACCCCTACCAGGGCGACCGTGCTCAGGACGCCTGCTATCAGCTGGTGCAGGCGCAGATCGGCATCAGCCGCGGCGGCTGGACCGGGGTGGGCCTCGGCAATGGCGTGCAGAAGCTGTTCTTCCTGCCGGAGGCGCACACCGACTTCATCGGCGTGGTGATTGCCGAGGAGTTCGGTCTGCTCGGCTTGCTGGGCCTGATGGCGCTGTACGTCACGCTGGTGGGCCGGGCGTTCGCACTCGGCGAACGGGCGATGGACCGCGGTCAGCTGCATGCGGCCTACCTCGCCTGGGGCGTGGCGCTGTGGTTCGGTCTGCAGGCGCTGGTCTCGATCGGCGTCAACGTCGGCGCGTTGCCGACCAAGGGCCTGACGCTGCCGCTGATCAGCTCCGGTGGCTCCAGCATCATGATGATGCTGGCGGCGACCGGTCTGCTGCTCCGAGTCAGCGCCGAGGTGCGCCGGCCGCTGCAGGAGGCCGAAAACAACGCCGCCCGGGTTCCGGTCGGCGCGCTGGGTAGCGGGTACTCGGGAGCCGTGCGATGAGGCGTCCGGTGCTGATCATGGCGGGCGGCACGGGCGGCCACGTCTTTCCGGGGCTCGCGGTGGCCGAGGAACTGCGGCGCCGGGAGGTGCCGGTGGTGTGGCTGGGTTCGGTCGGCGGCATGGAGTCGCGACTGGTGCCGGCCCGCGGCTTGATGTTCGAGGGCATCGGCGTGTCCGGCTTGCGCGGCAAGGGCCTGAAGGCGCTGCTGGCGGCACCGCTGAAGCTCGCGCAGGCGCTGCGCGAGGCGCTGGGCGTGCTGCGCCGGCATCGTCCGCGGGCCGCGGTGAGTTTCGGTGGCTATGCGGCCGGTCCCGGCGGGCTGGCCAGCTGGCTGCTGCGGCTGCCGCTGGTGGTCCACGAACAGAACAGCGTCGCCGGCCTGACCAACCGGGCGCTGGCCACGCTGGCGCAGCGGCGGCTGGTGGTGTTCCCGGGCGCGCTGGCCGGTGCCTGCCACGTCGGCAATCCGGTGCGCGCCGAGATCGCCGGGTTGCCAGTGCCCGCCGAGCGACCGGCGCTCACCGACGGCTATCTGCTGGTGCTCGGCGGCTCGCAGGGCGCGCGCGCCCTGAACGCCCAGGTGCCGGCGGCGCTGGCGCTGCTCGATCCGGCGACGCGTCCGCGCGTGCTGCATCAATGCGGCGAGCGCTGGCTGACCGATGCCCGCGCCGCTTACGCCGCCGCTGGCGTCGAGGCCGATGTGGTGCCTTTCATCGCCGACATGGCAGCGGCGTATGCCGGTGCCCGTGCCGCGGTCTGCCGGGCCGGCGCCACAACGATCTGCGAGCTGACTGCAGCCGGGCTCGGCGCGATCCTGATTCCCTTCCCGCACGCGGTCGACGATCACCAGACCGGCAATGCCCGCTGGCTGGTCGAGCACGGCGCGGCGGTTCTCCTGCCCGAGTCGACGCTGACGCCGGCGGTGCTGGCCGACCAGTTGCGTCTGGCGCTGGTACCGGCCACCGCGCTGGCGCGTGCCGAGGCGGCACGCGTCCAGGCGATCCCGGATGCCGCCGCCCGCGTCGCCGAACAGATTTGCGAGGTACTGGCATGACCACACCCCGATACCTGCCCGGCCAGGAGGTGATGCTGGCGATGCGGCGGGTCCATTTCATCGGCATCGGCGGCGTCGGCATGAGCGGTATCGCCGAAGTGCTGCTGACGCTCGGTTATGCCGTGTCCGGCTCGGACCTCGCGCCGTCGTCGGTGACCGCCCGGCTGATTGCTGCCGGGGCCAGGATCCACTACGGCCACGCCGCCGCGAACATCGACGGTGCCGATGTGGTCGTCGTGTCCAGCGCGATCACGCCGGACAACCCGGAACTGCTCGCGGCCCGCCAGCAGCGACTGGTGGTGGTGCCGCGTGCCGAGATGCTCGGTGAGCTGATGCGCTTCCGCCGTGGCATCGCAATTGCCGGCACCCACGGCAAGACCACTACGACCAGCCTCGCCGCCAGCGTGCTGGCTGAGGGCGGGCTGGACCCGACCTTCGTGATCGGCGGCAAGCTCGAAGCCACCGGCAGTAACGCGCGTCTCGGCAGCGGCGACTGGCTGGTCGCCGAGGCCGACGAGAGTGACGGGTCGTTTCTGATGCTGATGCCGGTGATCGCGGTGATCACCAACATCGACGCCGATCACCTCGAGAATTACGACGGCGACTTCGCCCGGCTGAAACACGCCTTTGCCGACTTCCTGCACCGGCTGCCGTTTTACGGACTCGCCGTGCTCTGTCACGAGGATGCGCATTGCCGCGCGCTCGCCGATAGCGCGACCCGCGCGGTCCTGACCTACGGCTATACCGCACAGGCCGACATCCATGCCGCGCGGCTGCGCCAGCAGCGCGAGCGGATGAGCTTCGACCTGCATCTGCCCGGCCAGCCGGCGCTGCCGGTGTCGCTCGCGCTGCCAGGCCGCCACAACGTGCTGAATGCTTGCGCCGCGGCCGCGGTGGCCTGGCAGATCGGCGTGGCGCCGGAGGCGATCGCTGCGGGGCTGGAGCGCTTCCAGGGCGTCGGGCGCCGCTTCACGCTGCGCGGCAGCCTCGCGACTCGCGACGGCGGCGAGGCGCTGCTGGTCGATGACTACGGCCACCACCCGCGCGAGATCGCGGTGGTGATGGCGGCGGCCCGCGGCGGCTGGCCGGAGCGGCGGCTGGTGCTGGTGTTCCAGCCGCATCGCTACAGCCGGACCCGCGCGCTGCTGGAGGACTTCGCCGAAGTGCTGGCCAGTGCCGATGTGCTGGTACTGACCGAGGTCTATGCTGCCGGCGAAGCGCCACTGCCGAACGCCGACGGTCGCGCGCTGGCGCGGGCCGTGCGCGCGCGCGGTCGGGTCGAGCCGGTGTTCGTCGAGCAGGGCGCCGATCTGCCGGAAGCGCTAGGTGCGCTGTTGCGCGATGGCGACCTGCTGGTGCTGCTCGGTGCTGGAGACATCGGTCAGTTGCCGGCGCGATTGCTGGCGGAAGGTCTGGGGGTGGCGGCATGAAGATCACGGATCCGCGCGATTTCGGCCGGGTGGCCGTGCTGATGGGCGGCCGTTCCAGCGAGCGCCAGGTGTCGCTGGACTCCGGCGCCGGCGTGCTGTCCGCGCTGCAGAGTCGCGGCATCGCGGCCGAGCCGGTGGACGGCTTGCCGGCCCTGATCGAGGCGCTTGCCGAGCGGCGCATCGACCGGGTGTTCAACGTGCTGCATGGCCGCGATGGCGAGGACGGCGTGGTCCAGGGCCTGCTCGCGGCCCACGGTGTGCCCTGCACCGGCTCCGGTGTGCTGGCCAGCGCACTGACCATGGACAAGGCCATGACCAAACTGGTCTTCGAGGCCGCGGGGTTGCGCACCTGTCCGTGGGCGCTGGTCCAATCCGTTGACGAAGCAGAGGCCGCCATGTTGCGTCTGGGCTTGCCGCTGATCGCCAAACCGGTGGCCGAGGGGTCGACCGTCGGTGTCGTCCGGATTACCGAGGCTGCCCATCTGGCCGAGGGTTTCGCGGCGGCGCGTGTGCACGGCCCGGTCCTGCTGGAGCGCTTGATCATTGGTCACGAATGCACGGTCGCGGTGCTCGATGGCCGTGCCCTGCCGCCGATCCGCATCGTCCCGGAGGGCGGTTTTTACGATTATCATGCCAAGTACATTGCCGACAGCACCGGCTATCTGATTCCGACCGGTATCGGAACGGATGTCGATTGCGAGCTGGTTCGGCTTGCCGAGGAAGCATTTTCTGTGACCGGCTGTTCCAGCTGGGCGCGGGTCGATTTCATGGTGGACGCGGATGGACTGCCCTGGTTGCTGGAAATCAATACGGTGCCCGGTATGACCAGTCACAGTCTGGTGCCGAAAGCGGCCGCAGCCGTCGGCATCGATTATCCCGAGCTGTGCTGGCGGGTGCTGGAAGCAAGCTTCGACAGCGGTACGACCGCGGGAGGAACACAATGAACCGGGCGATCTGGTCAATCTGGATGGTCCTGCTGACCGTGGGTCTGGCGGTGGTGCTGGCCCTGCCGATGCTCGGCATGGGTGCCGGACCGGGTGGCGCCTTTGCCATCGATCATGTGCGCGTGCCGCGCGATCTGCGTCACGTCGAGCCCGCCGCGGTGCGGGATGCCGTGGCTGAATTGCTCGCGCCGGGCTTCCTGATGGTGGATTTGGCCGCGGTGCGCGAGCGGGTGCTGGCATTGCCGCATGTCAGCACCGCCAGCGTGCGTCGCGTCTACCCCGGGCGTATCGAAATCGACATCGTCGAGAGCCGGGTGGTGGCGCGACTGGCGGACGGCAAGCTGCTGGCCGGCGATGGCCGCGAGATCCCGGCCGAGGCGCTGAGCAGCGAGCCGGACGTGCCGGTGGTGATCGCGATCCCCGAGGATCGCGAAGCCGTGCTGGCCTTCCATACCTGGGCGCAGGCACAACTGGATGGCCTCGGTCTGGAGATCGTCCGGCTGGAGGTGGGTGCCGGCGGTGGCCTGGAGCTCACCCTGTCCGATCAGGTCCGTGTTCGCGTCGGGATCGGCGGCACCGAGGTCTGGCAGCCGCGCTGGCAGCGCTTCGTGTTGTCCTACGAGGAGCTGCGCCTGAAGGCCGGCAACCGTCCGATCGCACAGATCGATCTGCGCTACACCAACGGCATGGCGGTGGGCTGGATCGGTGACAGCGTGGGCCTGACGGTGGCGGCCGGGCGCCCATGACCCGAGCGATGGACAGCCTGCTGGTCGGCATCGACATCGGCACGCAGGTCACGACCTGCGTGGTCGGCGAGTTGCAGCCGGATGCGCCGCTGGAAGTCGTCGCGATCGGACGGGCGGCTTCGCGCGGGATCAGCCGCGGCAACGTGGTCGACATCGCGGCGACGGTCAACGGCATTCGCGAGGCGGTGCAGCAGGCCGAGCAGATGGCCAACTGCCACATCCGCTCGGCTTACGTCGCGATCGGTGGCGCGCACATCCATTCGGTGCAGAGCGCCGGCTCGCAGGCGCTGCGTGGCCGCGAGGTCAGCAATGCCGACGTGCTGAAGGCACTGGAGTCGGCCAAGGCCATGGCGATTCCGGCCGATCAGCGGCTGCTGCACGTGTTGCCGCAGGAATACGCGATCGACGAAAACGATCAGGTGCGCTTCCCGGTCGGCATGGTCGGCGTCCGGCTGGAAGTGCGTACCCATCTGGTGCTGGCCGGTCAGTCGGCGGCGCAGAACCTGATCAAGTGCCTGGACATGGCCAGCATCCCGCTGGACGAACTGGTCTATTCCGGCCTCGCCTCCAGCCTGGCGGTGCTGACCGACGACGAAAAGGACCGCGGCGTGCTGCTGGTCGACATCGGCGCCGGCACCTGCAAGATGATGTTCTGGCGTCGCGGCGCGCCGCGCTGGTCGCGTGTGCTGGCGCTCGGTGGCGATCACGTCACCAACGACATCGTGGTGGCCTTCCACACCGCCCGCGAGGCGGCCGAGTCGCTGAAGATCCAGTACGCCTCGGCGCGTCAGGAGCGCGGCGGGCTGGACGACTACATCAACGTGCCGGGCATGCACAGCGAAGTCGCGCCGCGTCGGCTGTTGCGCGGGCAGCTGACCCACGTGGTGCGCCTGCGCTACAACGAGATCTGCGAGATGGCGCTGGCTGCGCTGGAGGAAGCGGAGCTGGACGGCCAGATGCTGACCAGCGTCGTGCTGACCGGCGGGTCGGCGCGACTGGACGGCCTCAAGGTGCTGGCCGAGGAGGTATTCCAGAAGCCGGTCCGGATCGGTGCCCCGATCGGGTTCAGCGGTCTGGACGATGTGATTCACGATCCGGCGAACGCCACGGCGCTCGGGATCCTCAGACACGGTGGCCGCGAGCTGGGTGGGGGAAATCCGCGCTGGAAGTCGCGGCTGTCGCCGTTTCTGGCGAAGCTCGGGCGGCTGAAGACCTGGTTTCGCGGAGAGTTCGGATGAGCAGGAACGAGCGACGGCACTGCGGGGTTTCCCGGTCGGGTGTCGCCGCTCGTGGCATGGCGTATGGGTCATGGAGGTCGGTAAGGCGCCCGAAGGTGCCGCTGATCGGAAAGGGCGGTCGCGCAGGCGGCCGCCGGGGAGTGATGGAGGCGCAAGCCTCCCGGGACTGGATGGCACTGGCGGCCGGTCCCGAAGGTGCAGCGGCAACTGCCAAGGATGGTGGGCGCCGACTGACCGCAGTCAGTGGCTTGGTCGTGCGGCGGATGCCTGGACGTCCGTCCGTTCCCTTCATAAAGGCGGAGTAGACGATGTACACGATGGTGGAGCAGGAAGCCGCGCAGGCGGTGATCAAGGTGGTCGGGGTCGGCGGCGGCGGCGGCAACGCCGTGGCCTACATGAGCGAGAACAAGCTCGACGGCGTCGAGTTCATCTGCATGAACACCGATGCCCAGGTGCTGCGTGGCACCAAGGCCGATGCGACGCTGCAGCTGGGCAGCAACGTCACCAAGGGGCTCGGCGCCGGCGCCAATCCGGAAATCGGCCGTCAGGCCGCGCTGGAAGACCGCGAGCGCATCACCGAGATGCTGAAGGGCACCGACATGGTGTTCATCACCGCCGGGATGGGTGGCGGGACTGGCACCGGCGCGGCGCCGGTGATTGCCCAGATCGCCAAGGATCTGGACATCCTGACCGTGGCCGTGGTCACCAAGCCGTTCCCCTTCGAGGGCCGCCGGCGCATGCAGGTTGCGCAGAAGGGCATCGAGGAGCTGCAGCAGTACGTCGATTCGCTGATCACGATCCCGAACGAGAAGCTGCTGCAGGTGATGGGTCGCGAGACCACCCTGATCAACGCCTTCAAGGAAGCCAACAAGGTGCTGTATGCCGCCGTCCACGGCATCAGCGAGCTGATCACCAACCCCGGTCTGATCAACCTCGACTTCGCCGACGTGCGGACCGTGATGGGCGAGACCGGTCAGGCGATCATGGGGACCGGTTACGGCAAGGGCGACGACCGCGCCACCCAGGCCACCGAGAACGCGATCGGCAACAAGCTGCTGGAAGACATCGACCTGCGCGGTGCCTGCGGCATTCTGGTCAACATCGCGGCCGGACCGAACCTCAACCTGCGCGAGTTCGACGAGGTCGGCCGGATCATCAACGAGTTCGCCAGCGAAGACGCCACCATCAAGATCGGCACCTCGCTGGACTTGTCGATGCAGGACGACATCCGCGTCACCGTGGTGGCCACCGGCCTGAAGAACTCGGTCCGTGCCCCGGTTGCCGTGGCGACGCCGACTGCGCGCAGCCGCGCCGTGCTGCAGCCCGAATACGACGCCGGCGTCGCAGTGTTCCCGACGGCAGCCGGAGCGCGGGTCGGCAAGCCGGCGCCGCAGCCGGCTGCCGGCCGCACGCCGCCGAGCGGTGGTCGCAACAATTCGCCGACGCTGCCGGCCGTCGGCAGCCCGGGCGACTATCTCGACATCCCGACCTTCCTGCGCAAGCAGGCGGATTGAGCGACGCGCCTGCAGCGCTCGGTGAACGCCGGGCCAGCCGCCGACTGCCGGGCGGCTGGTTCCGGTCGTCGGCGGCCCCACCATCCGGGCTGGCCGCGCGGGACCGGGAATCGCCACGATGAGCAAGAAAGCCGACAAGGAAAAGAAGGGCACCGAAACGCGCGGCACGATCGCGCTGAACAAGCGTGCCCGCTTCGATTACCACATCGACGAACGCTTCGAGGCCGGATTGGCGCTGCAGGGCTGGGAAGTCAAGAGTCTGCGCCAGGGTCGGATCACCTTCGGCGAGAGCTATGCGCTGCTGAGGAACGGCGAGGCCTATCTGTTCGGCGCCCAGATCACACCCTTGATCTCGGCCTCCACCCACGTGATCGCCGACAAGCTGCGGAATCGCAAGCTGCTGCTGCATCGCGAGGAGATCAACCGACTGGTGGGCGCGATCGAACGCAAGGGCCACACCGTCGTGCCGATCGCGTTGTACTGGAAGAACGGCAAGGTCAAGGTCGAGCTCGGCCTCGGTCGCGGCAAGAAAGAGCACGACAAGCGCGACACCGAGAAACAGCGTGATTGGGAGCGCGAGAAGTCGCGCTACATCCGCGGGGGCTCCTGAGTCGCCCGATCCGGCGTCATCGCGAGGCGCTCAGCCTTCAGCCGTGAGCGCAGCGTGGCGGTCCGTGGCGATCTCCATCCGGAAACAGATGCCGACACACCCCGCGCAAACGGCGCAGGGTGTGGTTGAACGACGGACTTCTCAGACCACCGGCTGACCGCCCTTCACGAAAGGTGGCTTGACCACACGCACCGGCACCTGCTTGTCGCGGATGCTGACGGTGATCGCACCCGGCGCGCCGGCCGGAATCCGCGCCAGCGCGATGCCCTTGCCGACGGTGGGCGAGAAGGTGCCCGACAGAATCTCACCCGTACCGAGACCCTCGGCATGGACCGTCTGGCCGTGGCGCAGCACGCCCTTGTCGTCCAGCACCAGGCCGACCAGCTGACGCGGCACGCCGGCGGCCTGCTGGGCGCGCAGCGCCTCGGCGCCGATGAAGTCCCGCTCGGCGTGGAGCACCACGGTCCAGGCCAATCCCGCTTCGAAGGGCGTGGTCGACTCGTCCATGTCCTGGCCATACAGATTCATGCCGGCCTCCAGTCGCAGCGTATCGCGAGCCCCGAGGCCGGCCGGCTTGGCGCCACCGGCCATCCACGCCTCCCACTGCGCCTCGGCAGCGGCCGCGGGCAGGATCACCTCGTAACCGTCCTCGCCGGTGTAGCCGGTGCGGGCGATGAAGCGCTCCTCGACTTCGGCGGCGGCAAAGCGGCTCAGCCCGGCGACCAGAGCGGCCCCCTCCGGCGACAGCCCGGCATGCACCAGCGCTCGCGCCTCCGGACCCTGCACCGCGATCATCGCCAGCTCGCGACGCTCGGTGACGGTGACGCCGAAACCCTCGGCATGACGGCGGATCCACGCCAGATCCTTGTCGCGCGTCGCGGCATTGACCACCAGACGGAAGCGGTCCTCGGTGAGGTAGTAGACGATCAGGTCGTCGATCACGCCGCCCTGTTCGTTGAGCATGCAGGTGTAGAGCGCCTTGCCGGACACCTTCAGCTTGGCCACGTCATTCGCCATCAGCCGGCCGAGGAAGGCGCGGCACTGCGCGCCTTCCAGATCGACGATGGTCATGTGCGAGACATCGAACAGGCCGACGTGGCGGCGGACCTGGTGATGTTCCTCCAGCTGCGAGCCGTAATGCAGCGGCATGTCCCAGCCGCCGAAGTCGACCATCCGCGCGCCGAGGCGGCGGTGCAGGGCATTGAGGACGGTCTGCTGGGTCATGGCGTGGGCTCGCTCGTGGATCGGGGCGCGCAGTGTAGCGACGCGCCGGGGTGGCTTCAGCGCGCGCCGGCCGGCGCGTAACGGCCGATCCAGTCGATCACCTGGCCGTAGTACCAGAGCGAGTTCTGGGCCTTGAGGATCCAGTGGTTCTCGTTCGGGAAGTAGACCAGCTTCGACGGCACGCCCTTGCGTTGCAGCGTCTGGTACAGCTCAATACCGTGGTTGACCGGGACGCGGTAGTCCAGCTGGCCGTGGCTGACCAGCGTCGGCGTCCTGAAGTTGGCGGCGCCGTAGTGCGGCGAGGCCTGCCGCCAGATCGCGGCCTGCTCCGGCTCCCAGTACTCGCCGAAGCGCGGCTGGGTGGCGTAGTAGTCGGCGCCGGTCTGGGTGTACCAGTTGTAGACCGGGGCGTGGATGACCAGCGTCTGGAACGGATGCTCGCGGCCCAGCAGGATCGAGCCCAGATAGCCGCCGTAGCTGGCGCCGGCCGCCGCCATCCGCTCGCGGTCGATCCACGGCTTCGCCGCGAACCACTCGGTTGCGCGAATCGTGTCCTGGTAGGGCAACGCGTCCTGCGCCGGGTTGATGCTGTCGGTGAAGGCCTGGCCGAACCCGCTGGAGCCGTGGAAGTTGTGCCAGGCCACGACGTAGCCGAGGCCGGCGTAGATCTGCGCGTTCCAGCGCCACTGGAAGGTGTTGGTAATCGCGTTGTGCGGGCCGCCGTGCAGCATCAGCAACAGCGGCCAGCGCTTCGCCGGATCGAAGCCGGGCGGGTACACCACCCACATCTGGATCGGCACGTCATTGGCGCCCGGGTAGGTGACGCTCTCGACCTTGCCCCAACTCACCGCCGCCAGCCGCTCGTCGTTGTGGGTGGACACGGCGGTGGTGCGACCGTTGCGCGGATCGATGCGAACCAGCGTCGGCGGCTCGCTGAAGCTCTCGCGCAGCCCGATCAGCGTGGCGTCGCGGCAGTCGCACACCGCCAGCGAGCCGACGTTCGGGCCCTCGGTCACCGCGCGCACGGCTTTGCGATCGTCGCGCGGAATGTCGTAGACCCGCACCGTCCCGGCATCGTCGATCGCGCCGAACCAGCCGCTGCTGTCGGGCTTCCAGACCAGCCCTTCCACCGAACGATCCCAGCTCGCATGCAGCTGCCGGGCACTGCCGGCATCGGCGTCGGCCGCCTGCAGCATCAGCCGGCGGTTGTCGCCGTAGAAGCCCTTGATGGTCTGCCGGCCGAACGCCAGCCAGCGTCCGTCCGGGCTGTACTGCGGGTTGGTGTCCGGAGCCGGATTGTCCGGTGTCAGATTGACCGCCTCGCCGCCCGCGGCCAGTCGGAACAGGTCGGGATTGTCGATCCCGGGCGCCGGATCGCTGTCGGCCACGAACACCAGCGTGCCGGTGCTCGGATGCAGGTCGTAGCTGCCGGTGCCGGTGGTGGAGCGCGGCAATTGCAGCCCGGTCACGAGCGTCAGCGGCTGTGGCTCGCCGCCCTCGATCGCGATGCGGTAGACGTGGGCCTGGCGCTCGTCGACGAACACGTCGAAAGAGGTGACGGGCGTGGTCTCCCAGACCACCCCGGTCATCTTGGACTCGGCGCGCTTCTTCAGCTCCTCGCCCATCGCCTTGAAGTCCTTGTCCGGCCAGACGCGGCTGATGAAGGCCAGCGCCTTCGAATCGCCATACCACTTCGGCGCGGACACGCCGGTGGGAATGCTGGTGAGCCGGATCGCCTCGCCGCCGGCCAGCGGCAGCACATAGAGCTGCGGCGCCTTGTCGTCGTCGCGCTGAGCGATGAAGGCGACCCAGCGGCCGTCCGGACTCCAGACCGGTGCGCTTTCGCTGCTGGCGTGGGTGGTCAGTCGACGCTGCTCGCTGCCGTCGGTGCGGTACAGCCAGAGGTCGGTAAGGCCCTTGTCGGCGTCGATGTCGAATCGAGTGACCGCGGCGACGGCATGCCGTCCGTCCGGCGAAATCGCCGGTGAGGCGACGCGTTCCAGCGCCCACATGGACTCGGCGGTGAGCGGCTTTGGTTCGCCAGCCATTGCGGTGCTGGCCAGCAGGGTCAGGACAGAGAAAGCCAAGCGCATCGCATGCCTCCGACTCGGGGAAACGCCGATGCTCGCGAAGAAGTGGTGCGGATTTGATGAAGATGCCGAGCACGGGTATCGGAAGGCCCAGCCCGATTCGGCATCCCCAAAAAGACTGACCCCGCCGAAGCGGGGTCAGTGGACTCACGACTGAACCGGGAACCGGATCAGAAGTTGTGCGTGTACTGCACGTACCAGAAGCGGCCCGGCACGTCGTACTGCGGGTCGTAGCTGTTCGCGAACGTGTTCGTCGAGATCGGCGGATCCTTCGAGAACGCGTTGTTGATACCGACGCGGACCGTGCTGTCCCACGGCGTGACGTAGGCTGCCGTCAGGTCGTGGTAGGTCACGCCACCGATGTCGTTACGCGACAGATCGCCAGCCGCCGCATCCGTCAGGCCATCCTGCGAGCAGAAGCCCGGCGACAGGACGCTGTAGAAGAAGAAGCACGGCTCGACCGCACGCGAGGTGTAACGCGCGATCCAGGTGGCGCTCCAGGGGCCGAGCGTCCAGTCGAGGTTGAAGTTCGCCTTCACGCGATTGGTCGTCGCGCCACGGTCGATGGACAAGCCGACCGTGCTGTTCACCGGATTGTTCTGGTGATACTGGAACGGACTGGTCGGGTCGAACGCGAGGTTCTGCGACTCTTCCTCGATGAAGTAGGTCGAGTCCACACGTGCCTTGAACTGACCGAAATCGAACTCGGGGAAGGTGTAGGCCAGCGAGAAGTCGATACCCTCGATGTTGACAAAACCGATGTTCTCGCCGGTGGCGACGAGGTCGGTGATGTTGCCGTCCGCGGAACGGGTGATGCGGCCGCAAGCCTGCTGGTTACGATCGCGGTAGCACTGGGTCAGCAGGGTTGCTGCGCCGCGGCCCGAGATCTGATTCTCGATCTCGACGCGCCACCAGTCGAAGGTGGTTTCGACGCCCGGCAGGTACTCGGGGCTGTAGACGAAGCCCAGCGTGTAGCTGTCGCTGGATTCCGGCGTCAGGCCCGGTTCGCCGCCGATCGTGATGCGGATCTGCGAATTCGGCTGCTGGTAGTTCGCCGGGACGGCCGGCAGGTTGAACAGACCGCTGCGGCAGTTGGCCTGGACCACGGCCAGCTGCGTGCCGATGCTGGTGCGATCGCACGGATCTTCCAGCTGCGGGAAGCTGTCGGAACGACCCTGGAACAACTCGTTGATGTTCGGCGCGCGGAAGCCCTGGTTGTAGTTACCGCGAACCTTCAGGTCATCAATCGGCTTCCACTGGAAACCGGCCGAGAAGTTGGTCGTGTCACCGAAGTTGCTGTAGTCCGAGTAGCGGACAGCCAGCTTGGCTTCCAGCAACTGGGCCAGCGGAGCATCGGCCAGCAGCGGGATCGCGAACTCGGCGTAGAACTCGTCGAGCGAGTAGGAGCCACCGGTCGGGAGACGGCTGTTGCCGGTGGTTTCGCCGGCCGCGATGATGGCATCGGGCAGATCGAAGCCTTCTTCCTTGCGGTACTCGTAACCCACCGAGAAGCCGAGGTCACC
>Ga0209812_10000716_pt1 | contig 27889 bp, 26 predicted proteins | sample JI71714BDNA_FD_187502 | JGI IMG/M metagenome (GOLD analysis project Ga0209812, IMG submission 187502) | Wastewater effluent complex algal communities from Wisconsin, to seasonally profile nutrient transformation and Carbon sequestration -... | ecosystem: Engineered > WWTP > Effluent > Algae...
CTTTAAATTCAGCGGTGTGAGTCTTGCGGGTCTTTTTGGTTGTCATATTCACCTCGTTAAGTCATTTTACTCACTTAGCGTGGTGTCCAAAAGTATTGGATCAGATCATTGTTTGTTCGGAAGTGGTCAGGTGCGTTTGGCTAGCTAACGGCTGTTACGAAGAAACGTATGCGGTTGGTTATGTTGAATATTTAATGAGATATACCGGGTTAATCAGTATGACATGGGTCTTACATAAATGCCTTCCAAGCTAACGGCATTTATCTTCAACCTTGGTGCCGTTTAGCCCCTATATTCAAGCATCCGTTTTTTACCCGCTTTGGGTTCTATTCTGGCAAATTCGGCTTGTAGATGTGAATGCGATTCTAAATACTCGCATTGCAGCTCGGTCTCATCATGAATTAGATTGCCATCGTCATCTTTTGAAAATACTTGGGTGCGCAGGAAGCATTTGCAATTACCGACAGAAAACTCAAATAAATTGGCTTCAATTCGGCCGTCCTTTTGAGTATTGGCTTTTTCTAAATGTTTAATTGTTAGCAATATTTCAAGGTGATAGCCTTCGCTTGATTCATGTCGATCAATAAGCTCGCTGTAGGTGGCAAGATCGCCATCAGAAAAATTACAGCCGCGACTTCTTACTTGATCCAACTCCATCTCATGACGCATGTAAGGGTGAGAATGCATGGTGCCTAGCATGGAATAACCCAGTTGCTCCGCCAAGCTATCTTTTAAATCCATCGCTTCGGTCAAATATTCAACCTGACCACTGGATAATTTCGAGGACGTATTCACTGAAATAAACTGCACGTCATGCGTGATTACTGACTTACTCTGATTAATTCTGATATCACCAAAGACGCTGGCATGAAACTCAATGCCTGAGCGTTTGTATTCGCCGTGTTTAATCACAAAGGCTTCAAAACCAGACAGAATAATCTGCGATAAAGCTTGTTGATTGATTTTGATAATATGTTTCATTGATATCCTCGCCTTGAGTACATTATCCCTACATTCACACCATGTGGTGTGCAGCGTTTACGATATTTTGCCTGTCATGTTCGTGACATATTTTACTGCTGCAGTTTGGAACCACTGCAGCGATGGCATACCGAACCAAATACTTTTAGCTTATTTAGGTACTAACAACAACCTGAAGTACTTTCCAGTAACGGCAAAATAGGCTGGTTTGCTAAATGTCTGTTTGATGATGATTTTTTATAACTCACAGTCGGTTCCATTCAGCTTATGCACCCCTGTGGGCTGTTAGCATATCTCGACTGATTTTGGTTATGATAACGTTCTTTACGCACATCTTTACGCGCATCATGAAGGCAACACCATGAAACCAGGTCGAAATGAGGCTTGCCCTTGTGGCAGTGGGAAAAAATTCAAGCGTTGTTGCATGGATCAGATATCGCAGCAACATGCGGCCTTGTTGGATGAGGCCGAGCAGATTGTGGCGATGAATCCAAATTTAACGCTGGATGAGCTGAATGTGGTGATGCAGCAGCATACCTCGCGGCTGAATAATACGCCGCTCGCGGATTTTTGTGGGCTGTCGCCGAATCAGATGCAAAGCTGGATGTCGGGCCATTTTGATGCGTGGCAAACCTTTCAGATAGCGGTGCCAGAGGCGCTGCAGGCCAGCCCTGTGATGCGGTATTTGGCGCTGATGCTGGACGAAGCGCAGCGCAACGATGGCGTGATCAAAACCACCGCCAAAGGCAATTTGTCGGCGGGGCTGGTGAAAACCGCGTCGGCGTTACTGCCAGAATTTGCCGTGGCGGCGCTAAATACCCCAATTTGTATCAGTGAGTTTGCCGGCATTAACGAAGATAAATTTAATGCCCTGCATTACACCCGGATCTTGGCCGAGCTAAGCGGGATCACCTATACCCGTAAGGGGCAACTGCAGGTGAAAAAAGCCGCCCTGGCGCAGTATGAAAAGCAGGGTGTCGCGGCATTCTTTAAACCTATGCTGCAGGCGATGCTACAAAACTACAATTGGGCTTATTTGGATGGCTATGAGCAAGATGTTGATTTGCGGCCATTTTGGATCTTTATGTTGTGGCGGCTTAGTGAACATCAGAACCTGCAGCGCTTAACCGAAGAGATGATCACCGCGTTTCCGCCGCTGCTGCAGCAGATCCATCCGGTTTCTTATGCCTCGGCCGAACAAATGCTACATCTGCTGATTGAAAGCCGATTTATTGCGCGTTTTCTGCAGTTTTGGGGCTTTGTCACGCTGGATCGGCGGCGGCAGACGTTGCCACCGGCCGTTGGTGGCGAAACCACTGCTGTTGAAACTACAGCGAGCGAAACCACGGCTGTCGAAACCAGTGCTGTCGAAACCAGCGCTCTCAAAACCACTGCTCTTAAAACCAGTGCCGTCGAGGCGAACCCAACCGCGACCGCATTCAACCCAATGCGCGGCGCCACCATAACCCTGCAACCGCTCTTTCGCCAGAGCTTTCATTTTTTTGCCAATCACAGCTTGAATAAATAGGCCATCAAGCGCAGCAGTCACATGGCATCAAACATGGCATCAAATTGGGCGCAGCTGCTACGACCAGCTGGGTCGGCGGTTGGCGAATGCTGCATTGCCCGATACACTCGGCGCACTTTTTGTAATTGGTATAAGGCAATAGGCGCTGTGGCTATTTTTAACGCGTTTGATTCAAAATCTCGTAGTCATGATTTGATGGGCGGCGTAACCGCGGCGATTGTATCGCTACCGCTGGCGCTGGCCTTTGGCGTTGCCTCTGGCGCTGGTGCGCAGGCGGGTATTTATGGCGCTTTGTTGGTGGGGTTATTTGCTGCCTTGTTTGGTGGTACGCGGACGTTAATTTCCGAACCTACCGGCCCCATGACGGTGGTTACCACCGCCGTGATCGCCAGTTTTACCGCTGCCCATCCCGATAAAGGCTTAGCCATGGCGTTTACGGTGGTGATGCTGGCTGGGGTCGTGCAAATTGTGCTTGGCGCGCTTAAATTTGGCCGCTATATCACCTTAATGCCATACAGCGTGATTTCGGGTTTTATGTCGGGCATTGGCGTCTTGCTGATTATTTTGCAGTTGCCCAATTTACTTGGCGTGGCTGGCATCAGCGGTGGTGCTACCGGTGTGTTAGAAGCTATACCGCAGTTGATCGAAAACATGCGCTGGCAAGAGCTGACGCTGGCGTTATCGGCCTTAGCGTTAATGCAATTTGCCCCCAAACTATTGCCGCTGCGTTTGCCGCCACAATTATTGGCGTTAGTGGTCTGCACTTTGTTGTCGTTATGGCTGTTTGAGCCGCAAGATATTCGCCGTATTGGTGAGATCTCGATTGGTTTACCTAGCTTGGTGATGCCGACCTTTAGTTATGGCGAAATTACCCACATGCTGGTCAGTGGCGTCATGCTGGGCGCACTGGGCTGTATTGATTCGTTAATTACCGCCGTCATTGCCGACCGGTTGACGCGGGTGGAGCACGATTCCAACAAAGAGCTTATTGGCCAAGGGCTTGGCAATATTGCGGCAGGCTTATGCGGTGGCTTGCCGGGTGCAGGTTCAACCATGGGCACCGTGGTTAATATCCAAGCCGGTGCCAGCAGTGCCTTGGCGGGTGTGACGCGAGTGCTGACATTAGTGGTGGCATTTTTTGCCGCTGCCGGCATAGTGCAATATATTCCGATGGCGGTATTGGCCGCGATTGCCTTTAAAGTCGGGATGAATATCCTCGATTGGGCCTTTGTGAAGCGCGCCCATCAGTTGTCGCATTCGGCGGCCATGACCATGTACGTGGTGATGATTTTAACCGTATTTGTCGATTTGATTGTGGCGGTTGGGGTGGGGATGTTTATTGCCAATCTGATCACGATTGACCGCTTATCGCAGCTACAAGAGCGGAATATCAACGTCATCAACGACTCCGGTGATGCGTCGGATCTGCGTCCTGCCGAAAAGCTACTGCTGGATAAAATTAACGAAAAATCCACGACCTTATTGCTAAGCCTCAGCGGGCCGATGATTTTTGGCGTGGCCAAAACGCTGCAACGTGAGTCGATTGCGGTGAAAACTGCGCAAACCTTGCTGATGGATCTACGCCGAGTGCCATTTATGGATTCAACCACCGGCTTGGCGATTGAAAACGTGCTGCTGGATGCACAAGAATGCAACTGTCAGGTGTATATCGTGGTGCCCCGCAAATATAAGTGGGAAGCCAACTTTTTGGAATTGCACCCTGATTTACCGCGCTTTCATAGTCGACTCGAAGCGCTGACCACCTTGGCCGAGCAATTGGGCATCGATGCGCAAGCCTTGGTGCAGGCGCAGCCCACGCGTGACGCCACAGCTGGCGCTGCGTAGCGCTTGATGCGCTAGCGGTATCGCTGGGCTACCCAGCTAGGTTACATAGCTGGGTTACATAGCTAGGTTAAAAGTTAGGTTAAAAGCTAGGCGGTATCGCTACGTTATGCCGCTAGGCAAAATAGCTAGGTTATGTAGCTATGTTTTGTAGCTATGTTATGTAGCTAGGCCATATAGCTAGGTTATGTAGCTAAACCCAGCACCGGCAACCGCCGCAGCGAGTACAATCAGCCATACTGGGATTTTCCAAAACACCAGTGCCACATACACCAGCACGATGGCGGCAAAATCGGTGGTGCTGCCCACGGTTTCACGCCAGATGGGCTGGTACAGCGCCGACACTAAAATGCCCACCACACTGGCGCCAACGCCCGCCATGGCCGCTTGAATGTGCGCGGAGCTGCGCACCGCCTGCCAGTAAGGCAGTACCGCCGCCAGAATCATAAACGCAGGCAGAAAAATAGCGACCAGCGCCAATACGCCGTGACTGATACTGTACGCCAGTTGGCTATCTATCCCCGGCAGGCCTTCTATAAACGGCAGGCCAGCCATCCCCGTGGGGCCATAGGGCATGGATGCACCTAAAAATGCGGCAAAGCTAAACAAGGGGCCCGGTACGGCTTGTGCGGCGCCATAACCTGCCATAAATTGCTGCGCATCGACCATGCCGGTGGGCACCACTTCGGCCTGTAACAGCGGCAATACCACATGGCCCCCGCCAAACACCAAGGATCCGGCCCGAAAAAACGCATCAAACAGTGCCACCGCAGACGCTGTGCTTTGCATGGCGAACAACGGTAATCCCACTAACAGTAGCAGCCACGCCACGCCCCAGGCCGCACCACTCTTACGGCTGTGCTGGATCGGATTGGTGATATTGGCCGCGGCGGGTGCGTCTGTGACGGCTGCTGTGGTGGCGGGCGCTGCGGCTGCGTGTGTTTCTTTGGATCGCGCATGCGGCCCAAACCACAGGTAGCCCATGACCGCGCCGAGCAATATAGTTGTCACCTGCGCCCAGATGGATGTCCAGAGGCTTAGCAGCAGCACCGCGCACAGCATCATGGTTATTTTGGCCGTGTCGTTGCAGAGGGTTTTTCCCATGCCCCAGACCGCCTGCGCCACTACGGCGACCGCTACTAATTTCAAGCCATGCAACAGGCCATACAGTGGATCTGTGGTCAGTGTGGTCGCAGAAAGCGCCGTTGGGGCAAGTGTTGCCCAATGTTGTAAGCCAATGGCCGCTGCGATCAACAGCAGCGCCGAGGGTAGGGTAAAGCCCAACCACGCGGCGAGCGCACCCGCATAGTTGGCTCGCATCATGCCCAGCGCCATGCCTACTTGGCTGCTGGCGGGGCCGGGTAAAAATTGGCACAGCGCAACCAGATCTGCATAATCGCGCTCGGACAACCACTGGCGACGTGTGACAAACTCGTCCCTAAAATAACCAATATGCGCGATGGGGCCGCCAAAAGACGTGATCCCGAGTTTAAGAAACACAAAAAAAATGTGCCAACATGACGTTTTGGGGTCCATCTATTACACCTAGATCTCGATTATGGCATCCGTGATTATGAGCTAACAATGTTACATATCAACACGTTAGGTTTAGCTCATTTGTTTGGTATTTTATCTTGGCTACCCAGCGCTGATTAATGATGCAGCAGCCGATCAATGGCTTCCGGTTTATTGTGAATGGCAAACTTATCCACCAGCGTTGCGCTTGCCTCATTCAGACCGATCACCTCTACCGATAGGCCAAGGCGCCGCAGTTTCAGCACTACTTTATCCAGGGAACTGACTGCCGTGATATCCCAAAAATGAGCATGGGTTAAATCAATCAGTACCTTAGGTAAGGTTTCATTAAAATCAAAACGCTGCACAAAGGCCTCGGCCGATGTGAAAAATACCTGACCCGTGACGGTATAAACACGGCATTGGCCATCGGCAGACACCGCGGTTTCAATTGCCAGCAACTGGCCGATTTTATTGGCAAAAAACAGTGCGCTCAGCAGCACACCAACAAACACGCCTAATGCCAGATTATGGCTATACACGACCACGGCTACGGTCGCGAGCATCACTATACTGGAGCTTTTGGGATTCGTACGCATGTCTTTGATCGACTGCCAGTTAAAGGTACTAATCGACACCATAATCATCACGGCGACCAGCGCCGCCATCGGAATAAGGCCAACCCAATCACCTAAAAACACCACAAAACAGAGCAGTAGCAAACCGGCCAGCAACGTCGATAAGCGGGTGCGACCACCGGATTTGACGTTGATCATGGACTGACCAATCATGGCGCAACCCGCCATACCGCCAAGCAAGCCCGAGCCGATATTGGCAACACCCTGACCCACACATTCGCGGTTTTTGTTGCTGTTGGTATCGGTTAAGTCATCAACGATGGTTGCGGTCATCAGCGATTCGAGCAAACCCACCAGCGCCAACGCCAATGCATATGGGAAAATGATTTGTAAGGTAGCAAAGCTCAGCGGGACTTCAGGCCATAAGAATATTGGCAGGCTATCTGGCAGTTCACCCATATCGGAGACAGTACGCACATCAATGCCAAAATACAGCGCGATCGCGGTTAACACCAAGATACAGACCAAAGGCGACGGCACCGCTTTGGTGACCAGTGGCAATAGGTAAATAATGCCAAGGCCCGCAGCGGTCATCGCATAAACATGCCAGGTTACATTGATTAGTTCTGGCAACTGCGCCAAGAAAATGAGGATCGCCAGTGCATTGACAAAACCTGTGACCACCGAGCGTGATACAAAACGCATCAGCTCGCCCAGTTTTAACAGGCCAAACAGAATTTGCAGCACACCACACAGCAGTGTGGCCGCCAACAGATATTGCAGACCATGTTCTTTTACCAGCGTGATCATCAACAGCGCCATGGCACCGGTGGCGGCAGAGATCATGGCCGGCCGACCGCCGGCAAAAGCCGTGATCACCGCAATCGCAAACGAGGCGTACAAGCCCACTTTGGGGTCAACGCCAGCAATAATTGAAAAGGCGATGGCTTCGGGAATAAGGGCCAAAGCGACGAGGATGGCGGATAACACATCAGCACGTACATTCGACAGCCAGTGCTGTCGGAGCGAATTCATCATAAAAAAATCCAATCCAAGTGATCAGCAAGGCTGATCTATTAATACAACCCGTTGCAACGACTGCGGCCTACGCAATGGCCCCTGTCAGTGAAACATATTGGAGAGCCATTGCATTGTTTAGAGTTAATCTTTACGCCACGCTAAAAAATCCGTCTGGTGTCCTCTCTCGTAACGCGTTGCGTTCACCACGCAACCTCAGACCATCTCAAAACGCACTTGACATATGATAACTCATATATATGATAAATCACATATGCTGTTTTTCGCATATGTTTTTTTCCACATATGTAGATTGTCAAATATGTAGAGCGGCCCCAAATTCCAAAAGTGCTGAGCTCTCAACACATGAGCAATTATTTATGGATCCTGTTGAATTTTTTAAGTTATTGGCCGACGAAACCCGCCTGTTTTCGCTGCTGTTAATTGCGCAGGAAGGCGAGCTTTGCGTCTGCGAGCTGACCTCTGCGCTGAATGAATCACAGCCGAAAATCTCCCGCCACTTGGCGATGCTGCGAAGCGCCAAAGTGCTGTTAGATCGCCGCCAAGGGCAATGGGTGTTTTACCGACTCAATCCTGAACTTCCGGCATGGGCCACAGCCACGCTGGAGCAAACCCGCGCCCAGAATACCGAGCTATTAACGCCGCTGATGCAGAATTTATGTGCCATGGGGGAGCGGCCAGAGCGCACCAAAGCCTGCTGTTAGGTGCCTGAGTCGAGTGCCAACGTCAGCCAGCATTGGCCACTATGGCAAGGTGGTTTCCATCCAACTGATTTTATAAGGAATTTTGATGTCGCATCCCTACGATGTATGACCGCTTGACGCTCAATCTGCAGGCAGGCGCTGCGTCCTTTTGCGCTGACGCTGCCACCACATGTCGAATATTTTAATCAACGGGCCGGCGTCTGACGCAGCCATTTATTGAGGACCTAAGGATGACGATTAAAGTAGGTATTAACGGCTTTGGCCGGATCGGCAGGCTGGCACTGCGCGCCGCCTTTGACTGGCCGGAATTTGAATTTGTCCGTATTAACGACCCCGCGGGTGATGCGGCGACGTTTGCCCATCTGCTGAACTTTGATTCGGTGCATGGCCGCTGGTTGCATGACGCAACCCATAGTGAAAACAGCATCATAATCAACGGCAAACCGATTGCCGTCAGTCACCACAAAGCCATCACCGATACCGACTGGTCAGGCTGTGACATCGTGATTGAATGCTCTGGCAAAATGAAAAGCAAAGCCGTGCTGGACGCCTATTTAGCGCAAGGCGTAAAGCGTGTGGTGGTGAGTGCGCCAGTGAAAGAGGCGGGCGTTTTAAACGTGGTGATGGGGGTGAATCATCAGCTTTACAACAAAGATCAGCACCGGATCGTCACGGCCGCCAGTTGTACCACCAACTGCTTAGCACCGGTGGTCAAAGTGATCCATGAAAGCCTTGGCATCAAACATGGTTCAATCACTACCATCCATGATTTAACCAATACCCAGTCGATTTTAGATACCCCCCACAAAGACTTACGCCGCGCCCGCGCCTGCGGTGCCAGTTTAATTCCGACCACGACCGGTTCGGCCACGGCGATTACCGAGATTTTCCCAGAGCTCAAAGGTCGCTTAAACGGCCATGCGGTGCGCGTGCCGCTCGCCAACGCGTCGTTGACTGACTGCGTGTTTGAAGTAGAACGCGCCACCACAGCAGAAGAAGTGAACCAACTGCTAAAAGCCGCTGCCGACGGCGCACTCAAGGGCATTTTGGGTTATGAAGAGCGCCCGCTGGTATCTGTAGATTACAAAACCGACCCGCGTTCGAGCGTGATTGATGCGCTCTCGACCATGGTGGTGAACGGCACACAAGTGAAAATCTACGCGTGGTATGACAACGAATGGGGTTACGCCAACCGCACGGTGGAACTGGCCCGCTTGGTCGGGGTGGCCGACATTAGTTAAACGAGAACGTTAAACGAAATAGTTAAACGAAATAGTTAAACGAGAACGTTAACGCCCATAGCGGTCGCAGTGCGCTATCCGTGATGAACGATGCGTTGTCACTGCGACCGTTTCACAATGACTGTTTCACAATGCAAAACACGGATATGAGATCCATGTCACAGACACTCAATAACAGTGGCCTGCGCCAATATTTAGTTGTTACCGGTAACTACTGGGCTTTTACCCTAACCGATGGCGCCCTGCGTATGCTGGTGGTGCTGCATTTTTATAGCCTGGGTTACAGTCCACTCGCTATCGCATCGTTATTTTTGTTTTATGAGTTATTCGGCGTTGTGACCAATTTAGTGGGCGGTTGGCTCGGCGCAAGGATTGGCCTGAATAAAACCATGAATATTGGTTTATTGCTGCAAGTATTGGCGCTCTCAATGCTGTTAGTGCCCGCCTCGATGCTAACCGTCGTTTGGGTCATGGCCGCGCAGGCGATGTCCGGCATTGCGAAAGATCTTAATAAAATGAGTGCGAAAAGCTCGCTCAAACTATTGTTGCCCGACGATGCACAGGGCGCGTTGTACAAATGGGTCGCCATCCTGACCGGATCTAAAAATGCCCTCAAAGGTGTTGGGTTCTTTGTAGGTGGTTTGCTGTTAGCCCAGCTTGGGTTTCAAGGTGCCGTAGGTAGCATGGCCGCTGTGCTTGCGGGCATTTGGCTGCTTAGCTTGTTTTTACTGAAAAAAGACCTCGGTAAAAGCAAATTCAAACCGAAATTCAAGGATTTATTTTCCAAAAGTGCCGCTATTAATAAGCTCTCCGCCGCAAGACTATTTTTGTTTGGCGCGCGTGATGTGTGGTTTGTGATTGCTCTGCCGCTGTATCTGGCCACGGAATTTCAGTGGAGCCAAACCGCTATTGGTAGCTTTCTAGCGCTTTGGGTCATTGGTTATGGTGCGGTGCAAGCATGTGCGCCCATGATCACTGGTAAGGCGTCAGGCAAGGTTCCGGGGGCCTCGGCTGCGGTGGGTTGGGCCATCGCACTCTGTGCAATACCGCTGCTGATCAGTGTAGGGATGCAATACAGTTCGGCACCGTTGTGGATGTTGATCGGTGGTCTGATGGTGTTCGGTGCTGTGTTTGCAGTGAATTCATCTCTGCACAGTTATCTGATCGTCAGCCTTGCCGGACGGGACGGTGTGTCATTGGATGTTGGTTTTTATTACATGGCCAATGCGATGGGGCGGCTGATCGGCACCGTGCTGTCCGGGTGGATTTATCAAGCCTATGGCCTTACGGCGTGCCTGTGGGTGTCGAGTGCTTTTTTAATGCTAACGGTGTTGATCAGCATCACATTAAAACAGCATGATCGTTGATGGGCGTCAGCGGGCTGTAGCTGTCAGTCCGCACGTGATGATTTATCAAGCATAGGTGGGGTCAGATTTATAAGCAGAGATCTTATGCTGAAGAGCTTTCGTGCACTTGAGCTATCTTTTTAAGCTGTGTCATGGGGTGATCGGTTGGCAATATTTGAGAGCAATGTTTGAAGGCGATGTTTGAGGGCAATGTTTGAGGGCAATCTTTGAGGGCAATGTTATGAAAAGACCGCATGTTTTACCCACAATGACGGCCAGGTTGGCGCGGGCGATGTATGTGGTGTTGAGCGCCACGTCCTTGTTGCTTGTCGTGCCTTCGCTGTCTGTCGCCAGTGCTACCGCAGATCCTCAGGTTGCCGTAACGCCGCAAGCCAAAACGCTGGTTCCGGCGCAGTTTGAGGTGCCACCGCAAGCGACGTTGGCAGGGCTGAAACTCCGAAAAGTCGACCCAACCTTGGCCGAGCAGGATTATCCTGCGCTCATGGCGGCCAGGCAGCAAATCCGGCTGGATTTAGGCACGGAGTGGCCCGCCGACAACCTCACCTTGGCAGAGAACAAAGCCAGTCTGGTGCAGGATCTCAAGGCATTTAATGAACGACGCAATTTCACCTACCATCTGCTGGATCCCTCCAGCGACCGCGTGATCGGCTGCTTGTATATCAGTCAAAGCGGCGACGCGCAGTATCACGCCGCCGTGTATTACTGGGTTGTGCCCGAGCTTCACCAGCATCCTACTCATCCGGCGATCCGCGCCGCGCTCCAGCAATGGCTGCACCACAGCTGGCCTTTTGCAGCCATCGATTATTCGTTATTGGGCGCTTTGCCCGCTGAAAAAACATAACATAGGTGCAAAACATCACGCCAATTTACCACCACGATCACTCGCGGCTTACCACCCGTTGCACTTTCACGTAACCACCAATTTTAGTAATCATCCAGTGACTTGAGCGACTGCTCAGAGCGAATTGCAGAGATTGCCTTCAAACCAAATCCCCCTATAGATGTCAGTTTTCCTGCAAAACCGGACATTTTTTAGTTTGAATTGAGTGTGTTCTCGGCATCGCGCTCCAGTGTGTAAATGGAAGTTAGATTGAGAGCGACTTTCTCACTCTCTCAGCTAAAGCGCGGTATATTTTTCGCCAGTTTTTAAACCACAACTATGCGCTTTAGTATTTTTAAACGTTAAAGGTACAGTTTGACCACAAGGTAATTTATTGTAACTCGGCGGCAAATTGGGCCCACACTGCTGAACATCAAAGTGTAAATGGGGGCCGCCACTTTGTCCGGTATTGCCACTTAACGCAATCACCTGACCTGCTTTGACTTGCTGTCCTTGTTTAACTAAAACACCGTTATACGTCAGATGAAAGTACCTCGCGATGGTGCCATCGCTATGCTTAATAAATACGTAATTTTCTTTTAAATCTTCGTTGTTACCATCTTTAAAACTGGCTCGGGCACTAACCACGACACCATCTCGTGCGGCGACCACTTTAGTGCCAATTGGCATCACGAAGTCGATTGCGTAGGTACCAACTCCCTGATTTTCTTTGCGGTAATGCTCGGTTGTAGCATAGATATCCCACGCCTGACCCACTTCATAAGGTAAGACGTAAAGCGATGCAGCTTGCTCTGGAAATACCGTGCAATCGACCTCAGGCTTAGCGCATGCATTTAGTGAAATCGCTAATAACAACATGGATACGAAATTCTTTTTCATTTGATTGATAATCCTTTCTGTAAACCTAGTTAGTCGCATCGTATTACAAAAAGGTTTAAAGGACAGTATTTTGCGCATGGGTTTTTTTGGGGTCGGCGTTTTTCAAGCTAGTTGTCACCATTGACCGTTTTAAGCGGCCTGTTTTTCTACTTCTTTTACTACATCTTAGTGGTGCTCGAAGCTATGACTACGGAAAAACAGTGCCGTTTTTATGCTGCTGTTATAGTTTAAAAGAAACAGTTTTGAAGGGCTTTATCGAGTAACTTTTTCAACACTCTACGTACTGATGGATATTATAGTGTCCAAATTCTGTTTTTTTTCCATATAATGGATATATGTGTATCCACATGGTCTTTGCGGATGAATTTTACCTTACTTGATGATACCGATGTAAGCCAAGCCTATGCAGCTTATTTACGTGAGTTACGCAAGCAGGCAAAACTGTCACGAGCGGCGCTTGCTGAGCGAAGCTGTGTACCTGCGGCCACCATTAAGAAATTTGAGCTGACCGGGCAAATTTCATTTCGCCAATTGCTGTTGCTATGGCAGACCCTTGATTCGCTAGATAGGCTTTATCAGCTCACACAGCCGAGCAAAGCAGGCGCTGCTATACCCAAGAGTATTGATGAGGTGCTAAAAGATGAGTTTTAAACCCATTCAAAAACTCACTGTTACTCGTACGCTAAGCTCAGGTGAACAGGTCTCTGTTGGAGTGTTGGCGCAGAATCGGCAAGGCGTTTTTTTTCAGTATGCTGACGACTATTTGCGGCAGTTTGGCAATTTATCACCGTTTACCTTGCAGTCGAATACGCAAGTTCAAGCCGCACCTAAAGCGCCGCACCAAGGTGTACATGGCGTATTTGGCGATTGTTTGCCCGATGGCTGGGGCATGCTGTTGCAAGATCGTATTTTCCGGCAAAAGGGTATCCTGCATAATCAATTAACTGCGATGGATAGACTGGCCTTTGTCGGTGATAAAGGCATGGGGGCGCTGTCTTTTTCGCCGGTGTCTGAGTTTTCAGCCACGACGCATGCGGATATTGATTTAGCAACTTTGGGCTTAGAAGCACAAACGCTGTTTGATTCTTCAATGTCAGATTATATGGATGATAATCACGATGAGTTCGATGGGCATACGCAACAGGTGTTAGCTGCATTGGTCGCGGGTGGTAGTTCGGGTGGAGCAAGGCCTAAAGCGCAGATTTATATGCCTGCTGGAGAAACTAAGCATTGTCGAACCTTTGCAAAGCCTGGTGATGAAGCATGGCTGATTAAGTTTACTTCTAAAAATCTCGCGCTCGGCCATGAAGAAGGTTTGTGTGAGGCGGTTTATTTGCAAATGGCCGAGCTTGCCAAGTGTCAACCACCAGTCTGGCAACTCATTGAAGCACCATCTTCAAGCGGTGCGTCTGCCTGGTTGGCGCTCAAGCGTTTTGATTATGTCACGGAGCAGACCAATTTAAGCGGCAATCGCAGTTCAGGTCGCCTGCATATGCACAGCGCTTGTGGGCTGCTGGATGCAGACTTTCGAACGCCAAGTTTAGATTACATTGATTTGATTAAAGCCAGCCGACAGCTCTGTAAATCACCAGCCGCCGGGCAGCTGCAATTTCGCCGCGCCGTTTTTAACCTGCTGTCGTCTAACCAAGACGACCACAGTAAAAATTGGGCGTTTTTGCAAGCGGATGAGGGGCAATGGAACCCTGCACCTTTTTACGATGTTACCTACAGCCCACATCCATTCAACGAACACGCCACTGCGTTCGGCGGTTATGGCAAAGCACCACCGCTTAAGGTGATGCAAAAACTAGCGAGCAGTGCTGGCTTTGCGAATTGGCATGATGCAAGGCAAGTCATTGAAGAAGTCGCAGAAGCCATCAGCCAATTTACGTATCTTGCGACGCAGCAAGGGATCAGTAAAACAACAGTGTCTGCGATTGCTAAGACATTGGATCAACGCAAACAGGAAAATTCAGCGCTTTTTCAATGACAGTAAAACAAACTTTTCAATTCACAAAAAATACATAGCAAGGTCATCGTGAGTGAATATCAATACTATAAATTTGAGCGTCTGGATGGGTACTTTATGTGGTGATCTGATCCAGTACTACTGGATCAGATCATTCTGACTCAAGTAGCAGCAAACAGATGGTTACCAGTTGAGGGTTACCAGTTGCCCTTGCACCGAAAATTAATGAAATATCAATCCCCAAGTTCGAACCAGTCATCAAATAGCTTATCGCAAGTGTATGACTGCGCCGACTGAGCTCTTTTTTTCTCGACCAGTGGATCTTTGCCTTCATCTCTAAGATCTGTCAATCCAATGACTATTTCTCTAGCTTCTTTGAGACTTAGCTGAGGATACTTGCCTATGGTCATATAACGTCGTTTACCGTTGACAACATAACGGAATTCCCAACTGGTTACGTTGTACTGATTTAAACGGAAGTAGAGGTTGTTACCAATAGGCTTGCGGACAGGATACCAGCACTGATGATTTGTTTGAGTTCGGCAACGGTTGTCATAAGGAAAAGCTCCATAAATTCGACACTTATGGAGCTTATACTAGTAACCATTTTGAGGTCTTGCAATAAGGCAACTGGTAACCAAACTGGTAACCATCTGTTTTACGCTACTTGAGCCAGAAAGATACAGTTTAATTAGGTAATTATTTTTAAATCAATCGCTTACGTTTATCTGATTCAGCTTGAAACAGCTTAAAAAACTATTCGATGTTTTGGATCTGCTCCCGCATTTGCTCAATCAACACTTTTAATTCCACGGCGGTATTGGTGATTTCGGTGGAAATCGCTTTGGATGATAGCGTGTTGGCTTCGCGGTTGAATTCTTGCATCATAAAGTCCAGTCGGCGGCCGATGGCGCCACCTTGTTTGAGGTGGTGGCGACATTCTTTGACGTGGGCGTCGAGGCGGTCGAGCTCTTCGGCGACGTCGGATTTTTGTGCCAAGTAGGCCATTTCTTGTTCAAGGCGGCTGGGTTCTAATTCGGCTTTAATTTCTTGCAGCCGGTTGAGTAAGCGTTCGCGTTGCCACTGCAAGGCTTGTGGAATATGTTGCCGTAATTGGCTGACGTGGGTACTGATGTGATCTAAACGGTCACGGATCAGCTGCTCGATGGCTTGACCTTCGCGGCCGCGGCCGGCCAAAAAGTCGTGCAGGGTATGGTCAAAACCGCTGAGCAGCGCGGCTTGCACTTGGTCTAAATCGGCTTCGCTGCTTTCCATGACGCCTGGCCAGCGCAGAATGTCCATCACGTTTAACTGTGATTGCGGCTGCTGCTGTTGCAAACTGGCGGCGGCAGCGAGTAATTGGTTGGCAAAGGCATGATTGATTTGCAGCTGGCTTTGTTGCTGGTTGGCGCTAAAACGTAGCGCGATTTCCAGTTTGCCGCGCTGCAATTGCTGCCGAAGTTTGTCACGCAGCAGTGGCTCTAGGCCACGAAATTGTTCCGGTAGGCGGAAGTAACTTTCCAAATAGCGTTGATTTACCGAACGAATTTCCCATACTGCCACGCCCCAATCGGCTTTGATTTCATGGCGAGCAAATGCGGTCATACTGTGGATCATGCTAGGTATCCTTGGCAAGGCAAAAAAATCAGTATACCCAGTTCTTGGCGTATTGGCGACTGCGTGGCAAATCCGCCCTAAACATGACAAAAGCCCTCGTTAACCCCTATAATGGCCGTCTATCCCGCGATCCAACCGCACTCAGAGGTGTTTTATGCGTCCAAGTGGCAGAACAGCCAGTCAGATCCGTCCGATTTCATTTACCCGTAACTATACTGCCCATGCCGAAGGCTCGGTGCTGGTCGAGTTTGGTAATACCAAAGTGTTGTGCACCGCGTCGGTTGAAGAAGGTGTACCGCGGTTTATGAAAGGGCAGGGCAAAGGCTGGATCACCGCCGAATACGGCATGTTGCCGCGTGCGACCCACACCCGCAATGACCGTGAAGCGGCCAAAGGCAAGCAAAGCGGTCGTACCATGGAAATTCAGCGTTTAATTGGCCGCGCGCTGCGTGCTGCCGTTGATTTAAGCCTGCTGGGTGAAAATACCATTACCTTTGATTGTGATGTGATCCAAGCCGATGGCGGCACGCGCACCGCCGCTATTTCTGGCGCTTGTGTGGCGTTAGTTGATGCCATCAACCATATGCGAGCCAAAGGTATTATCAAAACCAACCCATTGAAATATATGGTCGCTGCGGTATCGGTTGGCGTGTACAAAGGCGAAGCCATTGCCGATTTAGAGTATGTCGAAGACTCAGCTGCCGAAACCGATATGAACGTGGTGATGACCGAAACTGGCAAGCTGATTGAAGTGCAAGGCACCGCCGAAGCTGAGCCATTTAGCTTTGAAGAGCTGCAAGACATGCTGGGCTTGGCGCGCGTGGCGATCCGCGACATTATTGATGAACAAAAACGCGTGTTAGCGTGAGGTGAGCATGAAAGCGTATCAGCAGGAATTTATTGAATTTGCCCTGGCGCGCCAGGTGCTGAAATTTGGTCAATTTACCTTAAAATCCGGCCGGACTAGCCCGTATTTTTTTAATGCTGGTTTGTTTAACACCGGTTCTGATTTGGCTCGTTTAGGCCGTTTTTACGCCGCCGCCTTAATGGATGCTGGTGTGGAATTCGATGTGCTGTTTGGCCCTGCGTATAAAGGCATCCCGATTGCCACCACCACCGCGGTCGCGCTGGCGGACCATCACAACCGTGATGTGCCGTATTGCTTTAACCGCAAAGAAGCCAAAACTCATGGCGAAGGTGGCAATTTGGTGGGGGCGGCGCTGCAAGGCCGCATTATGTTGGTGGATGATGTGATCACCGCCGGCACCGCGATCCGCGAGTCGATGCAGCTCATTCAAGCTGCCGGCGCCACCTTAAGTGGGGTGTTGATTGCACTGGATCGACAAGAGCGTGGCCAAGGTGAACTATCGGCGATCCAAGAAGTGGAACGTGATTTTGCCACGCGGGTGATTTCAATCATTGGCTTGGCCGATTTAGTCCGTTACTTGGCCGATAAACCCGATATGGCGGAACACTTGGCCGCGGTGCAGCAGTATCGTGCAACCTATGGTGTTGGCGCATGAGTGAACAACTCAAACCCAACGGGCAAGGGGTAGCGCGGATTTTCCGCGCCACCGAGTGCTCGCGCAAAGGTTTAGTGGCGGCATGGCGGTTTGAATCGGCGTTTCGGCAAGAAGCGGTGCTGGCGGGCTTGATGTTTCCGGCATCCTTCTGGTTGGCACAATCGGTCGAGCACTGGGCGCTGCTTGTGGCGGTGCTGCTGTTGGTGCTGATCGTGGAACTGCTTAATTCCGCGATAGAATCGCTGACTGATCGCGTGAGTTTAGAGCGGCATGAGTTATCAGGTCGCGCCAAAGATATGGGCTCGGCCGCGGTGACTTTTAGTCTGCTGATCGCTGGTTTGGTGTGGGGGGCGGCGCTCTATACTGCCTTGGCTGGCTAAAACGAGCTGGTTAAGACGTGCAGGCTAAAACCGGCTGGCTAAAACGGGCAAGATGCATCTATGGCGGTGTACAGTCCTGATTCGTGAAACTGCAGCCACCAAAGTGGCTGCGTTTTAGCTTGCAGGCGTTAACCTACGGCCGCGCGTAACGACGCGCTTGTGTGTTCCGTTTGTAATTGCTGGCTGATGGTGGTTTTTAACGTCGCCCAGTGCAATTCATATTGCGACAATGGCGAGCGTTTAAAGCCCGTGCGGACAAACTGATGGATTTTGCCCTCACACAGCGCCAGCAATAACGCCGCAGTGGCTTCTTCTTGCTGTTCTTGCCGTTTGCTCGGCCGCCGTTTACCATCACGCAGACAGGTCCGCAGTTCGGTCTCAATGCGTTCAAATAACTGCGTTACCCGCTCGCGCAGCCGCTCTTGCTCCCCTTGCAGTGCTTCGCCGGTCAGTAACCGGCAAATGCCAGGGTTGCGTTCCGCAAACATTAAAATCACCTGCAGCAGCATGCCCAAGCGCTCAATCATAGCGTCCGGCTGTTGCTGTACGGCGGTGAATTTGTCTTGCAAGGTGGTTTCGGTAAACTCCAACAAGCCTTCAAACATCCGCGCTTTGCTAGGAAAATGCCGATACAGCGCGGCTTCCGACACGCCCACCGCGTCGGCCAAGGCGGCGGTGGTGATGCGTTGACCGGGATTATTCTCCAGCATTAAAGCCAACGCTTGCAGGATTTCATCTTTACGGTTCGACCGTTTTGCCAACGCCATGGTGGTTATTGACGTCCGGAGTGGCCAAAGCCACCTTCGCCGCGGCTGGTCGCCGCAAAGTCGTCAACCACGTCAAAGCTGGCTTGAACGACCGGCATAAACACCAATTGCGCGATGCGCTCGCCCACGTTGATGGTGAACGGTTGCTGGCTACGGTTCCATACCGATACCATCAACTGGCCTTGATAGTCAGAATCGATCAGGCCCACCAAGTTACCCAGCACGATGCCATGTTTATGGCCTAGACCTGAGCGCGGTAAAATGGTGGCGCAGAGGTTGGCGTCGCCAATATAAATGGCGATGCCGGTGGGCACTAACACTGTCTCACCTGGTTGCAAGGTGACGGCTTGTTCTAACAGTGCACGTAAATCAAGCCCCGCCGAGCCTGGGGTGGCATAACTTGGCAGGGGATACTCAGTGCCGATGCGAGGATCAAGAATTTTGAGTTGAATGTTGTTCATGTAAACGCTCTTTAATGGTATCGAAAATTTGGTGCGCAATCTGGTGTTTATCCGCCAACGGCAAGCCACGCTCACCACCAGGCCAGAACAGCGTCATGGCGTTTTGATCACTATGAAAACCTATGCTGCTGTTGGATACGTCATTGGCACAGATCAGATCTAAATTTTTACGCTGCAATTTGTCTTTGGCGTATTGCGCCACTTGCTGCGTTTCGGCGGCAAAACCAACGGTAAATGGCCGCTGCTGCGTTAAGGCGGCCACGGCGGCAATGATGTCGGGGTTTTGTACGAGCTCTAGCTGAATGGAGGTTTGACCGGGGTGTTTTTTCAGTTTTTGCTCGGCCATCGCCGCCACTTTGTAGTCGGCTACGGCGGCGCAGCCAATAAAAATATCGTGCATGGCGGCATGCTGCATAACGGCGGCATACATCTCATCGGCACTTTGTACCGAAATCAGCTGCACCCCCGCCGGAGTTGCTAATTCCACTGGGCCACTGACCAAGGTGACCTTGGCGCCACGCGCGGCGGCGGCGCTGGCCAAGGCGTAGCCCATTTTCCCTGAACTATGATTGCTAATAAAGCGAACAGGATCAATGGCTTCACGCGTTGGGCCTGCGGTGAGCAACACCGATAACCCCGCTAAATCTTGCGCTGTGGCAGCGCTGATTTGTGCTTGCGTCGCGGCACTGGCAAACAAAGCGACCAGCTGTTCGGCAATGGCTATCGGCTCCATCATGCGACCTAAACCGACATCACCACAGGCTTGCTCACCCGACGCCGGGCCAATTATGTGAATATTTCGTGATTTTAATGTTGCTAAATTGGCTTGGGTTGCTATGTTTTTATACATCTGCTGATTCATCGCCGGGGCAACCGCCAAAGGGGCGGCACTTGCCAAAATGCAGGTCGTGAGCAAGTCGCCCGCCAGGCCGTGCGCAATTTTGGCAATCAAGTCGGCTGTGGCTGGCGCCACTACGATCAAATCGGCCCAGCGAGCGAGTTCGATATGGCCCATGGCAGCTTCGGCTTGCGGGTCCAGCATGGATTGGCCAACCGGTTCACCCGAGAGCGCTTGCAAGGTGAGCGGCGTTATAAATTCAGCACCACCGGCCGTCAAAATAACGCGAACAGCAGCGCCACGTTCTTTTAAACGCCGCACTAAATCAGCGGCTTTATAAGCGGCAATACCGCCACCGATGCCCAGCAATATACGTTTGCCATGCAGCGGCTGCGCAGCAGCGCCGGATCCAGAAGAAGCTACGGTCATGGGCAGATCCTAGAACAGCGAGTGTCAATGCAAAGGCCGTTACGATAGCACGAACCCGAAAGAAGGACGAGAGATGGCGTTGAATGAGTACTTATCTGGCGAATTACCGCGCGAAAAACTGCTAGAACGCGGCGTGGGGGCCTTGTCGGACGGCGAGCTGTTGGCGGTGTTTTTGGGCCATGGCTTACCTGGCATGGATGCTTTAAGTTTGGCTCGGCAGGTGTTGTATCAATTTGGTTCTTTGCGCGCTTTATTTACCGCATCACAACAGCAATTTTGCCAATGCCAAGGCTTAGGGCAAGCACGATACGTCAAGTTGCATGCTGTCATCGAGCTGTGCCGACGTTATTTACAGCAAGATCTTGAGCGCTGTACAGTATTTAGCGAACCGGCGTTGGTCAAAACCTTCTTGCAATACAGCTTAGGTTTTGAGATGCGCGAGGTATTTATGCTGCTGCATTTGGACAGTCAACACCGCTTAATTAAGGCGGAACCGCTATTTTATGGCACAATTGATGCTTCGCCAGTCTATCCGCGTATTGTAGTTCAGAGCGCTTTAGCGCATAATGCCGCCGCCGTTATTTTGGCTCACAATCATCCATCCGGAGTTGCTGAGCCAAGTCGCGCTGACAGAGCAATAACGGAGCGCCTGACCCAAGCCATGGCGTTGGTCGATATTAAGTTATTAGATCACTTTGTGGTCGGCGATGCAGAGGTCATTTCCTTTGCCGAGCGCGGCTGGCTTTAATGATCTGATGAGGATCGCAGCAGGATCGGCTAACCTCAGGGTAGATTTACCTTGAGTTTATTCTGCTGATCGTGTATAAATTGCGCCCTTTCAGAAATCCGGGGCATTCTTCTTGGCCAGAAGGATGACGATAGCTCGAGCTGAAGTAATTTTGGAGATACATTGACATGTCTAGAGTGTGCCAAATCACTGGCAAAGGTCCGATGGTAGGTAACCGTCGTTCACACGCCAACAACGCAACAAAGCGCCGTTTCCTGCCTAACCTGCAAACTCACCGTTTCTGGGTTGAAAGCGAAAACCGTTTCGTCACGCTGCGCCTTTCTACAAAAGCAATGCGTATCATCGATAAAAATGGTATCGATGCAGTATTAGCTGACCTGCGTGCTAAAGGTCAAAAGGTTTAAGGACTTAACAAATGCGCGATAAAATTCGTTTAGTTTCTACTGCTGGTACTGGCTTTTTCTACACGACTGATAAGAACAAGCGTACCATGCCAGAAAAAATGGAAATCAAAAAATTCGATCCTAAAGTGCGTAAGCACGTGATTTTCAAAGAAGCGAAAATCAAGTAATCGAATGATTTCTACCGACAAAACCCAGCCTAGGCTGGGTTTTGTTTTTTTCCGATCCAGCATTTTTACATCAGCTGTTGGTTGGTGTATACGAGGGAGTGTCTGCGATCATCTTGTGAGGTAATTGTCGGTTATGTGCCAGTTTGGGACATTTGCCTTGCAGGCGGCTTGGTTCACTTTAATATCATTATGTGCCTTGGCGGCGAGCTTATTTTCTTTTTTGCTTTCGTGCCGAATTTGCTGTTAAAAGCGTTTCGCCCCTTGGGCGAGATACTTTCTTTTATGAATGGCGTTGCCATTCACCCTTCGGGCCGGCTTCGCCGTTCAATCGGGCTTGCCCGATTGTGCGTTGCCAAAAGAAAGTATCCAAAGAAAAGGCAACCCGATTCCGCTCGAAAGCTCGCTCCACACGGGTATTGAAAAGCAAGACGTAAGAGCCAAAAAGCAAGGTTTTTGAAAAAGCAGCTGTTTTTCAATTTGATGGTCCGTGTGCTGTTATTCGCTTTTGCTTTTGGCCCCCCCGTTGGCGCGAGCCGTTGGAAAATGTTGATTTGAGGTTTTAAGACGGCGAGTGTTTGAGCGGGCTGACGGTAGCAGCCCGCGAGTTTCGCCGGCGCCTCAAATCGGCATTTTTCAGCGGGCTTTCGAGCGACATGGGGTCGCCTTTTCTTTGGTATCTTTCTTTTGGCGAAGCAAAAGAAAGATACTCGCCCAAGGGGCGAAACGCTTTTAAAAAAATGTCGGCGCGAAAGCAAAAATGAAAAAACAAGCTCGCCGCTAAGATAAAAATGATATTAAAGTCAACCAAGCCGCCTGCAAGGCAAAAGACCGCTGATGGCACATAGCCGAAAACAAAAGACATGCTGCTTACCGTGAAATTGCGCGTCAGATCCATTAGCAACAATGGGTAATTTCGAGCTGCAATTGATTGGGAAACGCAATGAACCACATGCATCACACCGCTGGACTGCACCTTAAACTACCAACGGCAGGGGAGATGACTCCTTTGTCAGTGTGATGTAGATGGCGATTAGTGTTTGCGCTGCGAACGGTTGTCAAAAATTGATGTATCTAAGCTCATACATCAAAACTCGGGCATCTAAACTCGGGTATCTAAACTCGGGTATCTAAGCTCAGCCCACTGCCGAGTTTACGTTGTGCAGTGTCACAGCACGAACTTGATCGCCTGTTTCGCAGAGAAAAAAAGGACGAGTTGAGTGACGCTGTATTGCGCTGACAACAAATGTCAGCATGTTGTGCTAGCTTCTTATGATAGCTCTTGCGCTGGTTACCGGTACAAATGAAAGCTGCTATGTTGTGTCATTGGGCTAAAATTTCCAACGGCACGTCAATTCGAAAGCATGAACGAAGCAAGCATAAGCCAACGCCCAGAGTATCAAAAAGCGCGACGCTCTCGCCTTTTTATGCTTAAAAGCTAAGCTTTGTGCTGGCTATTTAGGCAAACGAACCATGTATTTGTGCTTTATTGCAGATTTTGGTTGCACTGTGCGCGTAAATAAGTAAGATATGCCACCGCGGCAGGGGTCATTAGCTCAGCTGGTAGAGCAGCGGACTTTTAATCCGTTGGTCGATGGTTCGAATCCATCATGACCCACCACCTCCGCACAGATAGTTTTGAATTGGGTCATTAGCTCAGCTGGTAGAGCAGCGGACTTTTAATCCGTTGGTCGATGGTTCGAATCCATCATGACCCACCAATTCAAACCCTATTTGGGTCATTAGCTCAGCTGGTAGAGCAGCGGACTTTTAATCCGTTGGTCGATGGTTCGAATCCATCATGACCCACCACTTTACGTTATCCCGCATGGGGTCATTAGCTCAGCTGGTAGAGCAGCGGACTTTTAATCCGTTGGTCGATGGTTCGAATCCATCATGACCCACCATATTATTATTTGTTCCAATCTCCCTTCATTGCTCGTTATATTCATCGTTTTTCTAATACCAAAAGCTGTGTATAATGCCGCACCTTTTTGCAGCAGGATTCGGTCAGCATGACTCAAGCAATGCAGTTTAACGAACTTGATTTTGTGTTCCCTAAAAAACCACTGCCTTTATCGGCCAGCGATAGCGCTAGCTATAAAGCTCGCATTAAACAACTTCTGGTGGAACGTGATGCCGTGTTAGTGGCGCACTATTACACCGATCCGGAAATCCAAGCCCTCGCGGAAGAAACTGGCGGCTGCGTTTCAGACTCGCTCGAGATGGCCCGCTTTGGCAATCAGCACCCAGCAAAAACCTTAGTGGTGGCCGGTGTGAAATTTATGGGCGAAACTGCAAAGATTTTGACCCCGGAAAAGAACGTGCTGATGCCCACGCTTGAAGCAACCTGTTCGTTGGATCTGGGATGCCCGGCGGATGAGTTCAGTGCCTTTTGTGATGCCCATCCTGATCGAATTGTGGTGGTCTATGCCAATACCTCGGCCGCGGTAAAGGCGCGAGCTGATTGGGTGGTTACCTCGTCGATTGCACTGGATGTGGTGGAGCATTTAGACAGCTTGGGCCATAAAATTATTTGGGGCCCAGATCGCCACCTTGGTGCGTATGTGCAAAAACAAACCGGTGCCGACATGCTGTTGTGGCAGGGCGCTTGTATTGTGCATGATGAGTTTAAAGCCAATGCATTAGCCGCGCTGAAGCAGCAGTACCCAAATGCCGCCGTCTTGGTGCACCCAGAGTCCCCTGCCAATGTGGTAGATATGGCTGATGCGGTGGGCTCAACCAGCCAGCTCATTAAAGCCAGCCAGACGTTGCCCAACGATACCTTTATTGTGGCGACCGATAAAGGCATCTTTTACAAGATGCAGCAGGCGATGCCAAACAAAACCTTTATTGAAGCCCCAACCGGCGGTAACGGCGCAACCTGTCGCAGCTGTGCGCATTGCCCGTGGATGGCGATGAACGGCTTGAAAGCGATTGAAGAAGCCTTACTATCGATTGATATGCCAGAAGCACAAAACCCACATGTGATTACCGTGGATCCGGCGCTGCGCGATAAAGCACTGGTTCCATTGAATCGCATGCTGGATTTCGCTCGTGATTTGCGTCGTGACGTGAAAGGCAACGCCTAAGTAATATATAAGTAACGCATAAGTCTCGCGTTCTGTGGTGCATCTCTGGCCCTAGCGTTGCGATGATGGCCGTTATGACTGAGCGCAGGCTGATAGCGTGCAGGGTGACTGCGGCCATTGCGATTGTGATTATTGCGATTGTGACTATTGCGATTGTGATTATTGCGATCAGGAGCATTGCAATGGAGAAATGGTGTCGTTTAGCCAAATGATATCGCGGACCATTGCATACTAGCCTTTGTTCGCAGTTAGCTCAGGGTATTGCTGCGCTGGCTCGGCTATGCCGTGAGCTTAGCTACGCCGTGAGCTTAGCCATGCCGTGAGCTTAGCTATGCCGTGAGCTTAGCTATGCCGTGAGCTTAGCTATGACGTGAGCTTAGCTATGACGTGAGCTTAGCTATGCCGTGAGCTTGGCTATGCCGTGAGCTTAGCTATGCCGTGAGCTTAGCTATGCCGTGAGCTTAGCTGAGCTATGACTTTGTTACGTTCTGATCAGAGCTTGGCTTGGCCGCGACAGCACGGTATTCGCTTTGTCAGCGTGCATAAAGTGGGTCAACAGCAAGAGGTTAAGCAGCAACCAGGGCTAAATCGCTGAAAATTCCAGCGAAAGATCCCACAACCGCAAGAAAAGGTTGCACCAAAGCTATATTTTTCCTAGTATAGCCCCGCTTGCAACGCAAGCCTGGAGAGATGGCTGAGTGGCTGAAGGCGCACGCCTGGAAAGTGTGTTTAGGTTAACCCCTAACGAGGGTTCGAATCCCTCTCTCTCCGCCAAATTCATGACTAACCAAGTCTAAAATGGTCCTGAACCCCGCGTAACTGCGGGGTTTTTTGTTTGTCTAAACTGGTCTATCGTAAACTAACAAGAACCACAATAGATCGGGGTACATTAGGGGGATTGATCAGTTTCACTTTGTTGCATACCCCCTAATCGTCTGTAACTATGACTGCCCATGGATTTCGGGCTATGGCCAGAACATTACTAGATGAAGTGCTGAATTACCGGATCGAGTGGATCGAGCAGCAACGTGCGCATACCATTAAAGATGCCAATGGCCGAGCTTATAACCGTACTAACCATCTGCCGCAGCGTTTTGAGATGATGCAACGCTGGGCTGACTATCTGGATGAGTTAAAAGCTTCTCACAGCTAGTTTTCCGGTTTGTGGCGAACAAAATAGAATTTAGTAAGATCAGCTTATGACTGGAACTTATCTTTTCAAATAGAGGCTTTGACAATGAGCATGCAGCAATACTCACTTCTAATTTTGGTGGTTGGATTTTTATTGATCGGTTTTATACTGTATTTGGCTTACAAAGTTGCGGAGCATAAGGACAAGAAGGCGGACGAACGACGTCGTGCGATTGATAATTCGAAATGACTGGTTTTGTGTTCTCCCTGGAATTAATGCTAATCCTTAGAGCAGCTTAGCTGAAGTCGAATATTTGTAACTATATAGAGACTTTTGCTAGCCGGCTCTTTAGTAAGCCTGCGACTTGTCGCCGTTCGCAGCCTCTAAGGAGGCATTATTTTTTCAAAATGCCGCTATTTGCAGAGTCATCTTGTCTTATAAGATGTACTAGCTCAGACTCGACCTGACAGTTACTATTTTTGTCTCGGTATCTGTCAGAATAATTCACGTTTTCAACGTGCTAACAAAAAAAATAGCATCAGTCCAACTACAAAAACAAAGAAGCAACCCGATGAGTCTTTTTTGAATTGGTTCTCCCTAGCGGCTCTCTCTCTCATATACACTTGGTTAAAACGAGAGTTAAAACTATTCAAAATATTGTCGATTTCCTTCTGTGACGCTATAGCTATTTCTTCGTCATCACACGCAAAACATTCTGTCACGATTGCCAGATCACCATAACATGCATACATGCTAAAAATGTAGTTGCCATCTTGACGCTCGGTCTTCTCGATCTGTTGATTGAGTATTGCACTGCATCCTAGCTCTACAGCGAGTTTCTTCATATGATTTTTTGCTTCTGAAAGGTTTTTATAGAAAGGTGTTCTGATAAATCCTGAGATCTCGACTGTTCCAAACATTGGCTTTGTTTTTTGGGTAGTAAAGAAATCGACCAATTCCTTTCTTAAAAATACCTTTTGAATCGTCACTTTCTTGGCGACCAAGCCCCTGGTGCTTGGCGTTGGATCAAAAGATACAACCGCATCTTTAACTAGATTCTTCTCGGCATCTTTATCCAGCAGATTTTTAAAATGAAAAAAATAGTCGGCACCGTCATCTCCTTTGATGAATCCATATTTTTTTATAGTCAAATACGAAACTACTTTTCCTTTGAGCATCCTTTCCCCAAGTACATGTTAAGCCGCCCCTTCTCGTTGAAGAGTTTTTAAAATTCAGTTCTGCTAACATGCCTTACTGATATGTTAAATAGCAAATATTTTGATCTAATCGTAGACACTTCCTCAAGATTACATTTGACGACGCCCCCACTTTGTCGACCGTTGGGTTTATCATCATGCCGGTTGCGGAATTGTTGTAAAACTGGTTTTGGCTGTGGTTGCTAAAAGGTCTGGTGCGGATAAATACGGTCAGCTGTTCGGTTTTGCTGTTTTGAGTACGCAGCGACACAGTATCTGGTTTGTACTGGCTGGATTTGACCTACACCTCAACAGGTCAAAACAAAAACCAGCAAAACAGCTATCTGTCCATTCAACAAAAAAACCTGACCTTGGAGAATAAATTATTTGGCTTTCGTCATGCAACTATCCATGAAGTCAAAGACTTGTTCATCATGCAAGGATGACAATTAATGCTGATAACGACACAAAGTATAATGGACCTATAGTGATCTGATCCGCTAACTCTGGACACTTAACTAAGCACTTTGTTTCAGTTCAAAATTCTCAGGGCTTAAATAGCCAAGTGAACTATGCCTTCTGGTTTTGTTGTAATCAACTTCTATGTATTCAAAAACGGTCTGTCGCATGGTTTCCCGGTCCATGATTGGCTCGT
>Ga0209812_10000717_pt1 | contig 27799 bp, 31 predicted proteins | sample JI71714BDNA_FD_187502 | JGI IMG/M metagenome (GOLD analysis project Ga0209812, IMG submission 187502) | Wastewater effluent complex algal communities from Wisconsin, to seasonally profile nutrient transformation and Carbon sequestration -... | ecosystem: Engineered > WWTP > Effluent > Algae...
TGATCTGCTCGGCTCGGTTGGAGGTCAGCCCGTATTGCAGATTGATCGCGGCGAGCGGCGCCGGAAGTTGGCGCAGATAGGCAGCAGGAGCGCCTACCTGGCTGGCCAGTTGCCCAAAGCTCCAGTGAGTTGGCGTCACCGGTGCCTCGGCACCCGGCAACATGAGAGTCAGGCGCTCCGGATCATTGCGGTTTGCTTCGACATGGATCAGCGCCGTCTCGACCACGCGCGTCCGGCTCCGGTCAGACCGACCGCGCACTGATCGGGCCAGATCGCCCAGTGACAGAAACCGCTCATCATCTGGGCGCGAGAACCACTCCGACGACACCCGACCCACGCGCGAGCCGCGCGAGACATCGACCTTGTAACCGCCGCTTGAGTCGCGGCGCGTATCGAGAACCTGCATATCCATGGGAAATCTCCATGACGGCTGGCCGGGAGCCTCTCTCTCGACCCTCATCCCGTCACGGCGAAGCCCCGCCAGACTCTCACTCTCAAATCCCAAGGCTTGTAGGTGCACGAGCGACCAGCGAGATCGCCCAAGCAAGAAACTGCACCCTGATTGAGGCGGAGTATTCCGCCACCGCTCGCGCAGGCGGAAAGGCGGGGCCTGTCGGCTTTCCCGGCCTGCGGTTTGGGCCATGTCCGCCGGATCAGAGTGCGTGCGGGGCCCCATGGGTCAGACACCGCGCCCTCAGGAGCAGGGCAGGCAGCCCTGCGGGACAGAGCGCGCCAGCAGCCCCGCTCTTCGTTTCGGGGCGTTGCGGGGTGTCCCCGCTGAGGTGGGTGTGAAGAAGCCGCGCAGCGGCTTCGACCAGGGAGGAAGCGTCCTCCCGCACATCGAAAATCAAGCCTCTACGCCACGCTACGAAACAGGTTGATTACGTGGCGATTACGTGGCTCTCGACAGCCCCTTGGGAGGGGTGTATGTTTGCACCTAAGCCGTTGAGAAGTTTGGTGGACGCACTAGGGCTCGAACCTAGGACCCGCTGATTAAGAGTTTGATCAGGGGGCCATTTTTGGGATGTTCAGAGCTGTTCAAATTTGTCTAGAAACGTTCGAAGATATGCCGCCTAACATAATGATATAAAGTCGATATTAGTCATCGCGTCCTGTCAAAATTCGTTCACCAGGGTGCGATCCTGACGAGCGTTGTCCTTCCGCAAAGTGGAGCCTATATGGAGCCTATAGCGAAAAGGCATTGGCGCGAATTATGGTGAAACCGCTTAACAGGCAGGCAATCGAGACACTGATCACACGGGCTCGAACGGTCAAGGGCAAGCAGTTGGAGCTCGCTGATGATCGCGTTGCGGGGTTGCGCATCCGGGCCGGAGAGCGGTCGGCCACATGGCTCCTTTGTACCCGATTGCGCAATGGCAAGCGCACCCGGATCAAACTGGGAGCCTGGCCGGGCATGGGCCTTTCGGACGCGCGAGAGGCAGCACGGGTCAAGCACATTGAAGTTGTCGAAGGCGTTGATCCCAACGAGGAGAAGCGAGAGGCGAAGCGCGAAGCAATCCGGGCGGCGCGGATGCAGCGCAAACTCTCTGATGTGCTTGACGATTACGAACGCCTGAAGCTCTCGCAACTGCGCCGCGGTTCGCAATGCCGCCGCGCCCTCGACGGAAAGTCCGGGGTGCTGAAGCAATTCAGTTCGAAGGACATCACATCGATCACACGGTCCGACATAGTGGATGCCGTGCGCAAGCATGCGGAGAAGGCCCCCATGGCTGCGAACCGCAACCTGGCATATGTGAAGGCCTTCATGAACTGGTGTGTCGATCAGGAAATTTTGGAGGCCAATCCGGCGGCGAATATCAAGAAGCCCGCCAAGGAGCGTACCCGCGACCGTTTCCATTCGCTCGATGAGCTGCTGGAAATCTGGGATGCCATGGGAGAGCTCGGTTATCCCTTTGGTCAGCTCTATCGCTTGCTGATCGTGGTGCCCATGCGCCGCGAGGAAGTGGCAGCGATGCCGGTTACCGAGCTTGACCTCGCCGCCGATGGTGATCCCGATAACGCAGTCTGGACCTTGCCGGGTCACAGAACCAAGAGCGGGAACTCACTTCGGGTCCCGCTATCACCTCTTGCCGTGTCGCTGATCAACGATGCGCTCGCCGCGTCGGATCGTCCGAAGAACAGCCCGTTCGTTTTCAGCATGACCGGCGATACGTCGGTGTCCGGTTATGCCAAGGCCAAGCGGCGGCTTGACCGGATCATCCGCGATAGGCGGATTGCGGCTGCAAAGAAGGCTGGGCAGGAGCCGGTCGACATGGAGCACTGGACCATCCATGATCTTCGCACCACATTCAGCACATTGGCATCGGAGGTTCTCGGCGTAGATATTGCAGTAGCGGATCGCATCCTGAACCACGTCGCCACTGCCACCACCTCAAAGATCATGCGGATTTACAACAAGTCCGAGCTGTTCGACCGGCGCAAGGAGGTGATGCGGGACTGGGCCGCAATGATTGAGCGTGAAGCAGCAGTGAGGGCGAAGAGCCTGCGATCCGGTGATAATGCGCAGCTTGAAACGGTTTTGCTGGCATGAAGAGGGGGCTTCGGACCCGTGGAAATACGACGGCATGCCAGCGCCTGTGAGTGCGAAAAAAGGAACATCATGCATAAGAGTACGCAGGAAAGTTGAAAGAGACAGTCTCAGAATCGGTACCAATTGTTTGATCATAGAAATACCTGGGCATAAAAGCTGGAACCACAATTGCGAGCTTGGTCTTAATATGGGCAACCTGCGTTTCTCTGCTGATCCGTGATCCACGTAGCCAATTCAGGTACGATGCCTTCGTGGATGTAGAGACTATGTCGTTTGAAGGGCGAACCATCCAACTCCAAGGTCAGCGTTCGGGTATTTTCGACCTGTCTGAGATCGATATCCTCAATTCGGTAGGCGAAATTGGTCATGGCGGGTGTCAGGCCAATCAAAAGATTACCGAGCCGTGATAAGGACCATAGGACGCCCATAATCAAGACCATCCATATTGCAGCCACCTCAAACCCGGTGCTGCAGCGATCGGTCGTGAAATACCACCAAGAACCTTGATCGACGCAGCTCTTGACCCCTCCGAGGCCATAAACGAAAAGCGTGTGTGTGACCCCAAGCAACCATATAAGGTGGAAGCAATTTGACATGCGGTCCCAAGTAAACTGCTGAAGCTTGCTTGCAAAGCTAAATAAATTGAAAACCCCGTCTCCTATAGTGACTATGTCGAGATGAGATATTGTTCCGAAAATGAGACTGTTGTTCTGCAGTGTGACGGCGTCAATTGGTGGGTTCTTCGACAAAATCTCAGTGCGGTAAAGCAACCAAATGAAAGTTGCCATGCCAAAAAAGCCAACAAAACCTCGGAAGAGGCGGTCCGAAATCGAGTTTTCGATCAAAGGCAAATACCGAAATGTAAATAAATTGATTAAAAGCGTCGATGAAACGAAAGTAATAGCTAGAAGTATGTTGAAAATTGAGCTTTTTTCATCAGCAATTTTCACTCGGTAAGCCGGCATAGCGATGGTGCAAACGCTCGTCTTGGAGCGAAGAGAGGGACCGAGAAGGTTTGCGCATTGAAGCGCAACAACGCCTCCATGACTGTGGCCTATCAAAAATATCCGATCGAATTTTTTGTGTTTCTCCTTGTGTAGCAACGCACGCAAATCATATGCCGCTTGGTTCCGAGCTTCTATAGTGTTTGCGAGACTCCATTCGAAGGGTATTATCCTAGCCCCAATAGGCAGCTTCTCTATAAGTGCTTCAGTAAACTCAGAACCATTGAGGTGCCAGGATGATCGTTTGATAAAGGATCGAAATATCCAAGTGCCTGGTATGAGGATCACGAGCGGGCGGCTTGCAACGAGTGATTGCAACACCGCATTTTCTTGCGTCTTAGCTGAAACATATCGGCGAGCCTGCGGGACAAAGCGAGGTAAGAAAATCGCTAAGGCACAGGCAATCGTGAGCCACATCGACCAAAAAACGCTTGGTTCCTCAGACATCGAGACAGAATACCTTTCTTCGCGAGCCAGTTACCTCGTCTGCGCCTCATGTGACAATGGTTGGCATGAGATCGATGGCCGTGCGCACTTCAATTCGTCCATGGCCGCGACCGCAGGGAGCGGCCAAAATCCGGGATGGGCAGGGCAGGCAAACGAATTGGCCGCCCCAACCGGGCCGGCCTCAGTCATCGGCGGCTATGCCGCCTCGTCTATCTCTTCTGGATTGGCCACTTGATGAAGATAGGCAATCGCGCGCGCGGCATGGGCTGCGGCCTTAACGATTGCGCGGTTACGTGATAGCCTCCACGCCCTTCCGGTCGATCACGTCAAGCAAACGCGCTGACGAGCGGCCGGGCTTCTTGTTGCCCTCTTCCCATTGGGCGACCGTGCTGACGCCTACGCCGAGCATGGCAGCAAATTTGGGCTGGCTCATCCGCGTGCGAGCGCGGATGCCGCAGATGTCAGCGACTGTGAAGGTGCGCTTTTTCGGCAGGCGCAGCTCGTCCATCATCCGCATCGTGATGGCGTCCTTAGCCCCAACGGCATGGAGGTCCTTGCTGGTTGACGATCAACGAGGACTAGCAGGGATAGCGATCCCTAATGTGGTCGTTGTAGTATTCGCCCTTGGAGAGGGCGTTGCAGAGGCCGGTGAACACATGCTCCGGCACGTTGCAGAAGTTGTAGGGCTTGCCCTCTGGGAACCAGATGATGAGTTCCCGTGTCGCGTGGTTATACTCGGCGCGCTTCACGGCGCTGGAATTGAATGTTGGCATTGCGAACCCCAGTTATGGCGATGCGGGAATATCGCCTCACAAGGCTGTGTTTGCAAAGTATACAATCGCCTTGCGTTTAGCGGCAAACATGGAGGCAAGCCGATGGCCGGAAAATTCGAAATTGAATATGGCATCCATGGCGCGGCGGTCGCTGCATCGGTTAAGCGTCTCACGGTGAACTGCTTGGCAGATGAGGAAATTGACTTCGCAATCGACAGTCTCATTGCCGATTTGGAACGCTGCCGCAGCGAAATGAAGCGCAAGGCTATCAAGGAGAAAGATGCGATCATTCGCCAGACGTTTGATGGGGGCTGAACGACCGAAAGAAAAGTCGTGCGCCGGTTATGTGATCTACACGGCCTCGCCGGGCGCTAAGCGCCCGGCTGCACCTCATTGGTCTCGTCGTCGAGCGGCGTCCGCAGGACAATCCGGCCATTGATCGGCACGACCTCGAGCTGGAGCGACAGGCCCTTGCGGTCGCGGTGGAACCAAGCGGCTCCGACCTTGGTCCAGAAGGCTTTGTCGCCGCGATTGCTGACATGCCAGGCGATGAAATCCGGGGCCTTGGACTCGGACGCGGTGGCGGGTGCGGGTGCTTGGGACGTGCGGGCCATGTGATGTTCCTTTCGTGTTGGTGGTTCGTTGCACCGAACAGAAAGGCCGCGCGGCAAAGGGCGCGGGGTCATGTCCTACACGGGTGACTACAAGGAACCGGCGCGGGCCGGACATTGACCCTCGCCCGCGTGCGGCCAGTCCGGATGCTCAAAACGAAGCCGCCATACGGAAGGGTAGGGTGGGGCACTGCAGCCTCCCAGCCCTGCCATAAGCATCAACTCCGTATTGCAAAATGCGATACATTGCGCTAGATCAGCCTCAAGGAGATTGACCATGGCTCACGCGACACAGCGCAAGGATCATCCGCTTTCGATGCGGCTTGCCGATGCCGACATTGCGATCATCGACCGCGCGGCGAGCCTGCGCGGGCGGTCACGCACGGAATTCATGCGCGATGCGGCTGTGCGGACGGCAGAAGAGGTGATCATGGAGAACACGCTCATTCGCATGTCGCCCGAAGGTTTCGCCGCCTTCGTCGACATGCTCGACCGCCCGGCTAAGCCCGTGCCGGAAATGGTCGAGCTGCTGAAGCGGCCTGCTCCCTGGGAATCAAAGCCTGCTGCCGAATAGGCCGCCGCCGTGCCAATTTCCGCACTGGAGCCGCTCAGCGAAGCGCATGATCTTACGTCATTCTCGTGCGGCAAGCCGTCGCTCGACAACTGGCTGCGCACCCGTGCGCTCTCGAACCAGAAGAAGGGTTTCACCGCGGTCATGGTGGTCCATGACGCGGCGAAGGTGATCGGCTTCTATGGCCTCGCGCCAACCGCGGTTGTCCCCGCCAGCCTGCCGCGTGCGATCCGCACCGGTCAATCGCCAGATCCTCTGCCCTGCCTGCTGCTCGGCCAACTGGCGACCGATGCGCAATGGCGGGGCAAAGGCATCGGCACCGGCCTGCTCAAACATGCTTTGCAGCGCTGCGTCGAAGGCGCAGCGCTGATCGGTGGCCGGGCGCTGATCGTCAACGCGGTCGATGACGAGGCCGCGCAATTCTGGAAGCGGCGCGGGTTCTTGCCATCGAAGGACGATCCGATGGTTCTCGCGCGCTCGATTCTCGACATTGCCGCATCGCTTGAAGCCAGCGCTGCGAAGGGTTAGCCCCGCAAAAGTGCCGCAGCTTCAGAACAGGGACAGCTGCGCCTCTTCGCCCGCCACGAAGGTGGTGGGCGGACCGGCCATCACAAGCTCCCGTCCGGCGTGACGCACGATGATGCCGTCATAGAAGCCCGCCTGATCAACGCGCGCGCGATCGCCATCGCGGCACCGATCATGATAGCTGCGCGCCGTGCCGTCATAGAGCGAAGAGTGCAAAAGCCGGTAGGCCTCGGCGTCCGAAGGACCTGTGCCGACACAGACCCAAAGCTCTCCACAGTATCGGAATGGCTTGCGGATAGGCTGACCCATGCCGATGCGGTCGGCGCTGTAGCTGGCCCGAATATCGCCTTCGCCAATATGCTTGTCGGTGGCGTGGCACCACGCGCCGAAAGCAAGGCGCGACGGTTCCACCGTGTGGGAGCGGGCAGCCATATCAATACTCGCTCGCCAACATGATGGTCAGCAACCGCCGGGTCACGGCGGGATCGGCAGGGTCCTCGCTGCCAAACCGCAACTCGCGGTCATAGGCATCGATCTTCCAGAACACGGTCACCGCAACATCAACAGGGCGCAAGGTCGACCAGACACCGTCCAGCGCCTGATAGATCGCCCCGAAATCGCGCTCGCCATAGGGATCATTGTCCGGTGTGAAGGCATCGAAGGTCTCGACCAGCTCACGCAGCCGGGACTGGTCCGCCTCGGGCAAGGCCCGAATGCCTTCGGTCGCCACCACCACACAGGCAACGCCCATGGCGCGGCGCGCCAGATCATTGAGCCGCGCAATCCGCTCGGCCCGCGTCAGCACTGCGCCGCTCATGATGCGATGCTCCCACCACATTCGCACAGCCGCACCAGCTCGCCGAAATCCTCGCGCTCGCCAAGCTCGTCCGCTAGTTGCTGCACCGCCACCAGCGGCAAGCCATTGTCATGCGCCAGCATGCGCAGCCAGTCCTCCCGGCACTCGGCACCGCACGCGCGGTAATTCAAGATCAGGTCACCCATGGTCAAAACTCCATCCGGCAAAGCCGCATCCGTCACGCGGCATGCGGCTCTGCCTTCCGGCGAGGATGGGAGGGGGAGGGAAAACCCCAATCGATGCCTTGGCGCGGGCCAGCGGGCGAAGCCCGCCACACGGGGGTGACGATTGGGGTTTGGGAACGAGAGGGCAAAGCCCTTGGCGTTCCCCAACAAGGAGCGCGTCAGCGATCCGCACGAACAACGGCGCCCTTGCACGGCGCGAAGCCGCCGGACGCCCTGCGCGCGGGCCAAGTGGGCCAGCGGGCGTCCGGCAATGAGAGAGCATCTGTCTTGAAGGTCAAGCTGGCTTTGGCTGCCAGGGTCGATCTTCACTGATGAGCGTGTTGGCGAGGATGACCAGCTTCCGTGCGACGGCGACCAGTGCCACCTTCTTGGCCTTTCCTTGCTCGACAAGCCGCCTGTAGAAGGCATTCATACAGGGGTTGAACCGCGCCGCGACGATCGCCGCCATGAACAGCGCACGTCGTGTCGTGCCGCGTCGGGCATGACCTTTCCTTGCATACGGGACGTGCTCCCCTTCATCTGTTCAGGACGGCGCGAATGGCGGATCGACCAGGCTCTCTCTCGGTGCTGGTCACCCAGGCAAGAACGGTCCAATCCGCCAACCATCGGGGGGTGGCCACCCCCCGATGGTTGCTTCATCGTGTAATCGAAGAAGCTGCCTGATAATATGCAAGGCAAGAGCGCCTGCGGGGCAGCTCAGGAACCCCGCGCCCTCAGGAGCATGGCCATAGGCCATGCGGGACAGAGCGCGTCCTCCAGCACCTCCCGCTCCGCTTGCCACCGCTCCTGATCGTCACCCGAATGGGCCGGGACTACAGGCCCGGTCTGCGCCAGCGGATAGAGCAGGTTGCCCGGCAGGGTAGCGGCACCATTACGGGCATGAGAGCGATAAACTCGCCAGGGGCATTGCTCTCTGAATGCTCGAAGCTAACCTGCTGATGTGGAACAGTTTCAACTCTTCACTCGCGGTCTGCGACTTCCTGTTGTAGCGGTACGGAATCTTGTGGGAGAGCCGCTACCAATCAAATCGCGGCGTGACTGGTACGTACTTGGGGACGGGTCCTAATGAATGTGATGACAAAAGAAACGATTGATTTTGTTCAATTTTCAGAGGATGAAATCAGCGCCTTGAGGCAGCGCAGCGTTGAACGAGATGTCCGCGGCAAATCCGTCCGCTACGTTGAATGCCTCGTTCGAAATAAGGAGGTCCAGCTCAAGCCTGAAGAACATGTGCGCCAGCTTTGGCTTTCGCGCCTGATCAATACGCTCGGCTACGCTCCTTCGCGCATCGCTGTCGAATATCCGATTACCTTCGGGCGCGATACGTCCAAGCGTGCCGATATCGTCGTATTCGACGCTGACAGGAAGACTGTCCCGTACATCATCATTGAAGTGAAGCAGCAGAAGCTCAAAGACGGCAAAGAGCAGCTGCGATCATACGCTCATGCCACCGGTGCACCTTTGGCAGTGTGGAGCGACGGCATCCTCGCCGAAGTCTGGCACCGCAAGAACCCCAACTACTTCATGCCGATCCATGAGCTGCCCCGGGCAGATCAAACCATCGAGCAGATTGTGGATGAGCCTTGGCGAATTCAGACCCTGATCGAGCTTGAAGACGCACGCGCCAGAGAAGGGAAATCTGCCCGGTCCCTGCGCGGGCTGATCCAGGAGATGGAAGATGAAGTTCTAGCGAACGCGGGCGTTGACGTGTTCGAAGAGGTCTTCAAACTGATCTTCACGAAGCTGTACGACGAGATGACGTCGTACCAGATGCATCGCAATCTGCGCTTCCGGAACCAGAACACGGCGGCGCAGCTCAAGGCCTCGATCCAGGCCTTGTTCGACGAAGCCAAGCAGAAATGGCCGGGCGTGTTTCTTGACGACGAGCGCATCCGCCTGTCGCCCGATCACCTCCAGGTCTGCGTCGGCTCGCTGGAAGAGTGGAAGCTGTTCAACTCCAACCTCGATGTCGTGGACGATGCCTTCGAGTATCTCGTGTCGAAATCATCGAAGGGCGAAAAGGGCCAGTACTTCACCCCGCGCTGGGTGATCGACATGTGCGTGCGGATGATGAACCCGCAAGAACATGAAACGGTGATCGACACGGCCTGCGGATCAGCAGGCTTCACTGTCCACACCATGTTCCACGTCTGGAAGCAGATTTACGCGGAGCTGGGCAAATCGGAAGGCGACCTCTTCACCATGGAGGCGAAGGAGCCGCGCGCGGTGGAGTATGTCCGCCGCAATGTCTTCGCGGTGGATTTTGACGAAAAGAGCGTCCGCGTCTCCCGCTGCCTCAATCTGATCGCGGGCGATGGCGAAACCAACGTGCTGCACCTCAACACGCTCGACTGGACGAAGTGGGATGAAACCACCAGCCAGCCCGAATGGCAGGAAACCTATGCCAATGGCTGGAACGGCCTAAAGCGCCTTCGCGCGGTCAAGAAGCCGGGCGAATATCGCCAGTTCAACTTCGATGTTCTGATGGCGAACCCGCCCTTCGCCGGTGACATTAAGCAGTCCGACATGCTCAGCCCCTATGAAGTGGCGCACAAGAAGGATGGCAAGCTGGAGGGCAAGGTTGCCCGCGATCTGCTGTTCATCGAACGCAACATTGATTTCCTGCGCCCCGGTGGGCGTATGGCGGTGGTGCTGCCGCAGGGGCGGTTTAACAATTCATCGGACCAGCGCCTGCGCGAGTTTATCATGGAGCGGTGCCGAATTCTGGCGGTGGTTGGCCTGCACCCCAACACATTCAAGCCGCACACGGGCACCAAAACCAGTGTGCTGTTCGTGCAGAAGTGGAACGACGATCCCGCCGCTGGTCCGCTGTGTCCCCGGCTGGAGGACTATAACATCTTCTTTGCCACGCAGCAGGTGGAGAGCGTCGATAACTCGGGCCGCAAGGTCTACCGGAAAAACCCGGACGGTACATTCTTGCGCGACAGCCACAATCATTTGATCGTTGAGCATGACCTGTTCAACCATGACGGACTGACACAGGACGGGATCGCCGAAGCGTTTGAAGAATTTGCTCGGCGCGAGGGATTGCCTTTTTTTCGGTAGGCCCCTTCAATGAAGACCGGTTTAACGGTCTGTTGGAGGGGCTAGAAGTCTCCATTCTTAGCCTGTCTCAAACGTTTGAGAATAATTCGGCGCTGCGCCTTGATGCCACCTACTTTCTAAAGGACGACCTACGCAGGATTGATCTTCTAGAGCGACGCGATCACGAGCTCCTGGGCTCTTCCTGTTACGTTACTGACGGCATCCATACTTCAATTGATTTTGATGAAGGCAGTGGGATCAAGGTTTTGTCGGCGAAGCATCCTAAGGATGGCTTCCTCGACCTCAGGGTTCATGAAGAGATTTCCGCCGCTTCGCACGCTGCAAACCCAAGAACCGCATTGAGGACCGGAGATGTGCTTATCTCAACGGTCGGTACCATCGGCAATGCGGCTGTGGTTCAGCCTGAAGTTCTGCCAGCCAACTCGGACCGACATGTTGGTATAATCCGTCCACTCACTACTGCTGACAGACCGCTTCTTCCTGAATTTTTGGCGGCATTTTTGATCAGTTCATACGGTCGCATGCAGTCCGTTCGTGAAACTACTGGAAATGTTCAACCAAACTTGTTCCTTGGAAAAATCCGAGAAATGCGGGTTGCTCGGTTTTCCGAAACGCTTGAAGCTGCAATTGCAAGAACCTCAGTGCATGCGCACGATGAGTTGCGTACGCAGGAGCAACGAGTAACGGCGGCCGAACAACTTCTTCTTAATCATTTCGGATTGGCCAATTGGACCCCGCAGGAGCCGTTGGCATATGCAGCAAAGGCGAGCAAGGCACTAGCCGCCGGTCGGCTTGATGCCCAATATTTCATGCCAGCCAAAGAACAGGTCAAGCATGCTTTGGCAGCCCTTCCGGGAATGCCGTTGTCTGATCGTGTGAGCAGCATCCGCGAGCAGTGGGTGCCGGACCGTGCACCGCCTACCATGCAAGTCCGCAACTATGATGTCACGGACGCGCTGGTGCCTTTGCTGGATGCCGAAAAGGAGCCTAGTTTTGCCGCTGAAATCGGCAGCATGAAAAAGGTGCTGCGCGATGGAGATGTGGCTGTTTCCCGGCTGCGCGCATACCTCAAGGAAATTGCGGTGGTGCGGACGGGGGATGCCATGCCATCTGTCGGATCATCCGAATTCATCGTCCTGCGGCCGAAGAGCGCTGACATTTCACCTGAAACGCTAATGGTGTTTCTGCGATCACAACCAGTCCAGACCATCCTCAAATGGTGCCAAGACGGCTCACAACATCCGCGATTCAGTGAAAGCGACCTGCTCTCCATCCCAGTGCCTGATGCCGTGGCGGAAGCATCGGCCAAGGTGACCCTGATCGTGCAGGAGGGCTTTGCTGCACGAGACCGCGCGCGCCGCCTGCTTTATGCGGCTAAGCGCGCCGTGGAAATTGCCATAGAAGACAGCGAGGCCGCTGCCTTGGACTTTCTCGCCATAGCGGAAGGGGCAAACTGATGGCACTTCCCCCGCACGCGCAGGATTGGATGAACCGGGCCGAAATCGACTACATCGGCCCCTTCGTGAAGGCATGGGCGGCCTTCAACGCCTGGTATCGGCACGCCAGCGGCGAGGCGCAGGAACGCGCGATGCTGAACTATGTGGTGTCCAACGCCAACAGCCAGCTTAGGCGGCGGGGCTTGCCCCTGTTTCGAGCAGACAACAACACGGTGGATTCCATTACACTGAAGCAGGCTATCGGGGATCTGCATATCCGGCTCGATGCCATCCACCTTGAGGTTACTCGCAAAAACGGTCTGGCTGAACGGGTTTCCTTGCGGGAAGTTTGCCTGCGCCCATTCAATCTCCAGAACGAGTCTCGGGTGCGGAACAGCCAAGAATACCGCGTGCGGAAGATCGTTGGCGGCGCGATCGAGATCACGGTGACCGCACAAGCGTCTGGGCTTGTCCGTTTCCAGCATACCCAGCCCGACTACAACCCTGCCGAAGTCTATGCCTTGCCTGCCTTTGTCGCGAACCTTTCGAATGCCCAGCAGCTAAACCTTCGGCAGTTCTATGACGGGTGCAATCCGCGCCCCATGACCGATTTGGTGCTGGGCGGCGGTCCGCAGCTGGAAGCCGGCAGCGTTGTATTGCAGTGCACCCCAGCTGACCTCCTCGCGGGGCTGGTGGAAACCATTTACACCATGCGCAACGCACTCCTGCACGGTGAGGTCGATCCCGACCCACTCGTCCTCGCTTGCTATGAACCGGCATATAGGATCGTGATGACGTTCCTTGGCTGTGTCAGATAGCGTGAAGTTACCGGGAACAGTCATGGCAAACCTCAAGGGTCCAAAATTTATACAATACTTTCAGCCTGTTCTTGAAGGGCTGCGGGAGCTTGGTTCATCAGCGAAGCCCAAGGAGGTATATGGCTGGATTGCCGAGCATCACGAAATTCCACAGCCGGAGCTCGAAGGAACAACCAAGGGTGGTCAATCCAAGTTCGAGAACAAGGTAGGCTGGGCGCGTTTCTATCTGGCCAAGGCTGGCCTCATCGATACCGAGCAGCGCGGCGTCTGGGTGCTTACCGAAAAGGGTCGCGCCACTAACCTCTCGCACGAAGAATCGTATCGCTTGTTCAAACAAATCCACGGCGGTTTCCAGAACGCGGAAAAAAGCGAAGGGAAAATCGAGCCAAAATCCCCTGACGATGACGAGGATGCAAGCGCCCCAGACGAAAAGGAATACCTCAATCAGGACGAGATTCAGGAACGGCTTGTCCAATTGCTCAAGGGCACCAGCGACAAGGGTTTCGAAGAACTTTGCGCCCGACTACTACGTCACATCGGCTTTGAAAACGTCAAGGTCACGGGCCAGGCTGGAGATCAAGGCATTGATGGCGAAGGTTTTCTCCTCATCAACAGGTTCGTCCGAACCAAAGTCATGTTCCAATGCAAGCGGTACGACGGCACCGTAGGCCCGGACAAGATCAGGGAGTTTCGCGGCGCAATTCAGGGCAGAGCCGAACGCGGCATCTTTCTGACGACCGGGACCTTCACCAAGGGCGCACGAGAAGCCGCAGCCCAGGATAATGCAACCGCAATCGAGCTTGTCGACATTGACCGGTTGCTGGAGCTTCTCATCGAAGAGCGGTTGGGGGTTCGCGAAACGAAGGCTTTGACCATCGAACCCGACTTCTTCTCTGCCTACATGAAGAAGGACCAGGTGTCGCTTTGAAGATAAAGGACCTTCCTGCGCCAGTAATGGCGTCAAAGGCAGATTGGCTGCCAGGCACAACTTGGATGGGCTTTACGCCGACTGATGGAACCCTGACGGGACGAAATCAGTGCCAAAGCACCATTCAAAAGCAGTTCGGAAATGGATACGTAATCGAATACATCACCGAAACTTTCCAAAAGCCAAATCCCGGTTTTGAGAATGATCCAGTCTATCTTGCTGATCGTGATGCACACGATGAGCGTGCTGGCCGATTTATTGCGGTGCATAAGCTTAGAACCACCAGCAGGCCTTTGGATCAAATCCTCGGACCGGACGAATACCGGGTGCTCCAAGATATGTGGGCGCAAGGTGGAAAGCGCTTCCGTTGGTCGGTGGCATTCCCGATTGTGCAGAGCTTCAGGGTGAATGACCTTCGGAAAGCGAAGGATATTCTAGGATCCGATGCCTATCGACGCCTGTATGCGCATTCGTCTGCCACACTCCGCCCGCTTAGCGATGACGAGCGTGGCCTTATTGCCGATCTCGACATTGAACCAGTAGACACTGGCAACGCTTGGATCGGGATCGAGGATGAGTTCGCACTTGCGGCTTTGAGTCACATCAACCCCAGAACTCAGCGGGACATTGAGCGCGATTTGGCTGTGCTCGAAGGTGTGGAAGAAGAGCGCCTCGCGAAGATCAAGAAACGATCAGCTTGGCTCGCCGACCGCTTTATCAGGCAGCGGCTTGCAGGGGGGACCCTGCATTGTGATCATTGTAAATTTGATCCCGCCGAAATCGCATGTCAACTTGGCGTGAAACCCCGGGGTATGCTCGATGTGCATCACAAGAACCCGTTAGATGAGGGAGTGCGCTACACGACAACCGCAGATTACTCCCTTCTTTGTCCAACGTGCCATCGTGTCGAGCATGTCCGGCTACGACAACAGAAAGCGGGGCTGTCGGTTTGAATGTTGAAAACGGAATTGGGACTGAAAAGCTTCCATGCCGGTCGAGACCTCATCGTCTTGATCAACGCGAGAGACATTTCACTCTGGTCCTCCGGATTCCTCCCCCAACCACTCCGCAGCCTTCGCTGCCGCACTGGCGGCGGTGAAGATCGCCCGGTTGTCGCCCTTGAGCACCTTGAGCCAGCTTGCGAGGTAGCAGGCATGATCCCGACGCGGCGTAACCGACAGTCCAAGGTCGCCGCAAAGAAAGGCTGAGCCAAGCTCGGCGACCAGTTCTTCCATGGCATAGGCCTCGTCGCCAAAGCGCTTGCCGAAGGTGCGGGCGAGACGGTGGTCGGCACCGGTCCAGTGCACGAGTTCGTGGAGCAGGATGGCATACCAGTTCTGTTCGGCACTGGCAGTGTCGGTCGCGAAGAACCGCTCGCGGTCGGGCATGGTGATTGTGTCGGTGGAAGGGGTGTAGTGGGCGCTGTCGCCCTGGATGCGGATGGCAGCCCCGGTGGCGGCGATGAAGGCCTCGACATCGGGGACACGATCAAAGGCTTCTGCTTCCGGCACCTCGGGCAATGCATAGCCCTCGACCTGCGCGATGTTGAACACATGCGAGCCCTGCGCGAAGATCCGGCCTGCGTTCTCGCGCGCCTCGTCTTCGCTGCCATCGGGCTTGTCCAGCACCTTGTAGAACACGATCGGCGAGGCCTTCTCACCCTTGCGGACCTGCGCGCCCAGCGATTGCCACTGGCGATAGGTTGCCCAAAGACCGTGCCCGAAGTCCTGCGCCTCGGCGCTGGCCCAAAGGGCAAGGACATTGACGCCGCGATAGGCCTTGCGGGTGACCGCATTGATAGGGCGCGTGAGCGGGGCGCTCCTGCGGTGCCAAGGGAGCGTGTAGTCGCCCGTGCCGCGCCCAAGCGCGCCGATGATCTGGTTGGTGATGGTGTCGTAGATGCTGGCGGTTGCGGTGCTGGCCATGGAAGTAATCCTTCGTCCTGTCGTTGGGAACGCGGATGAAGGGACGGGCCGGATGGCCGGGTGGGTCAGCGCGAAGCGCGGAACAGCCAACACGGGAGGGCGTGAGCCCGAAGGAGCGGGCAGGCTATTGATCCCGCCCGGCACGGCCTGTTCTACAGGGAGCAGTTCATTCCAATGGCAGGGCGAGGGATGCCATGGCCCGGTAGTCACGCATCACACGATCAGCCGAGACCAGCACCCAGAGACTTCGCTTTGGACGCGTCCGGAGCACTGACCTCCATGGCGGTCTGCTTTTCGCCCGCGCGCTCATGGATGGCGCGGATCAGCCGCGCCTTGTCGTCGGTGACAACAATGGCCTCGGACTTCGCGCGCGAGAGCGCGACGTAGAGCATCTTCTGGTCGACCAGATTGGCGGAGCGGCTGTCGGCGTGGATCAGGACCCGCTCCGCGGTCTGGCCCTGCGCGGCGTGTGCGGTCTGGACATAAGCATGGCGCAGATGGGCGTCACGGGGGTCGGTGAGATCAAGACGCTGCTCGCGGCCATTGACCAGCGCGATGGTCGCCTGCTGACGCTCCGGATCGACGACGGTGATGGTGCCGCGCAATCCGTTGATGCGCCCAGCCTCGCGGTCATTGCGGGCAAACTGCACGCGGTCACCCGCCTGCAATTGCATGGGTTTGGGCTCGAACACCTCGACCTTGCTTGCGCCCCACTGCCGCAGGCGCCAGTCGATGGATGAGCCATCAGCGGCTTTGAGCGATAAAGCCGCCTTGTCCGGATCGATCCGATCGACCCGATAGGCAGCGCCGCGCGTCACGCCCTTGTCGACATAGTCGCGCAGGAAGCGGACCGTATCGCCCGGCGCATAGCTTGCTGGATCGCGGGCTTCGATGCGCGAAAGGCTTTTCGCGACCAGGCTATCCATGGTGACAGCGGGGCCGGACAGGACGCCTGAGGCAGCGAGCTCGCGGCGGATATCAGCGGTGAGCGCATCGCGGCCATCGCGGGAAGGCTCGATGACAAGAGTGCGTGCCCGCTCGCTGGCATCCAGCGCGGCATAGGCCTTGGCCATGGCAGCAAAGCGCTCGCCCTGACTGCCATGGGCAATGATCTTGCCGCCGCCTCGATCGAGCGCGTCCAGCGCCCTGCGCGCATCGCCTTCGATTGATGCCAGCACCGCTTCACGGGTGGCGCTATTGGTCTGGCGCACAACATTGTCGAGCCGCGCGGTCGCCATGCCGGCGGATTGCAGCTGCGCAAAGGCGGCGCCTGCACCAACGGAGCCGAGCTGCTTCACGTCGCCCACAAGTACCACGCGCGCCTTGCTGTCAGCGGCAAGGCCAAGCAGTGCCCACATGTCGCGCGCCGAGAGCAGCGAGGCCTCATCGACGATCCACACGCCGCCGGACAGCGAAGCGCCATTGCGCACAAGCTGACGGGCCACAGTCTCGCCGCGCTGGCCGAGGGCATCACCCAAAGTCTGCGCAGCGGACGCGGTCGGAGCAAGCGCGGTCACCGCAACCCCGCGCGCCTGCGCCTCCCGGGCAAAGGTCGCCAGCACGGTGGTGGTCTTGGCGGTCCCGGCATAGCCCTGCAGACCGATGATGCGGTGCGGGCTGGTAAGCAGCGCGCGGGTGGCCGCGCGCTGGCCCTCATTCCAGGGGTGATCGGATTGCAGCTCGGCCCGCGCGACGGCGCTGGCGGCCTGGCTGGCGGAGAGGATCGGGTCAGCGGCCCCACGTCCCTCAGATTCCAGACGCAGCAACTGCTGCTCATCGGCAATGTTCTCGGCAGTGGTGAACCCGGCAAATTCGGCCCCGCGCTTGTCGAGAAACGTGCGCGGCACCAGCGCTCCATCGCCCGTCGCCCGCGCAACGGCTGCACTGATCTGCGCCACAGTCACCCTGCCCAACCCATAGTGCCCCGCCTCCTTCTCCAACTCGGCGGTGGCGAATACCGACTGGCGCTCGCCAAGGTTGGCAGCGGCAACGGAAACGGCCTGATGCGCAGTGATCTGCCCTTGCGCGGCCAGCGCAACGCCATGCTCACTGCTGGCCGCCGCTTCCTTGCTAGCTGCCACCAAGGCCTGCCGCGCGTCCTTCCCGAACCCCACCGCATCCGCCTCGGCGCGCCAAGACGCCACCAGTTCGTCCCGCTCCAGACTCTGCTTCGCTTCGCGGGTATCGAGCGCGGCGATCTGCTTTTCCTCGGCGGACGCGGTGGCGCGGGTTTGGCCGCGCTCGGCAAGCCGGGCTTCCACCTGCGCCGCACGTTCGCTGAAGGCGCGGATCACGGCGGCGGGCACGCCCTTGATCTCGAACAGGGAATCTTTCCCCTGCTCGATGCCGTAGCCAAGCGCGCGCACGCCCACCGCCAGCTCCTGCCGATAGACTTCGCCGATTGCCTTTTGCAGCTGATAGAGCGCGCGCGGCTCCAGACTGCGCCAGTTCCCTTCGGCATCCTGCGTCATGTTCATGATGACATTGTGGGTGTGAAGCTGCGGGTCCTGCGCCCGGCTCGTGTCGTGCCGGAAGCTGGCGATCACGAGATTGTCGGTGGTCTGCCGCTCGACCCCGCCCTCGGTGCGGATGCGGGTCGCAGCGGCATGGCGCTCGACATAGGCGAGCGCCGCCTTCACTGCATTGTTATGCGCCACCATCAATCGGCGATCCCCCGCCACCTCGGCCATGATCGACACCGACTTGGGTGCGGAGAGGGTAATGTCCCAACCGGGCCGGTGCTGGAGCTTGCCCTCGCGCATGGTGCCGAGCTGCTGGCCGTCCGGCAGGGTGCCATCGAGCATGGCGCGGAAGGTCTCGCGGCTGACCTCGCCGGAGAGGCCGAGCACCTTTGCTCCCTCTCCCTGCCATTCGCTGGGGGAAATGCCACCATCGGCGTAGTAATCGTCGGCCTCATAGTAGCTTGAGGCGGCTGCCGAACTGCCGATCGCGCCGATGGTGGCAACCATCAGACTGGACCCTTGAGAGTGCTGGCGGGATCATCCTTGGCCGTGCCGCTGTCGGCCTTCTTCGGCATGCGGTTCCACAGCATCCGGCTGACATGGGCCGGGACAAAAGCCGGATGGCGGGCAGGCCCGCGCGCATCGATGTGCTCCCGCGTCAGCTTGATCCGCCCAACAGGCAAGGCATCGGGCAATTGCAGAAAGCCGTGATGGGGCTGCAGACGAAGATCGCTCTCGATCACAGCGGGGCGCACCACGCGGGTGCTGCCCACCGATGTGCGCCCGCTATGCGGCCCGGTCTCGAAGCTGTCGGAGGCGCTCCGCACTTCAACCTCGACATCACCGATGTTCCGTGATGCCCATTCCCGCGTGTCGCGGTCGATCAGCTGCAGGTAGAGCTTGGAATTGCAGCAACCTAGCAGCGCCTCGGCGCTGTCGCGGCCATAGCGGCGGTGCATCTGGCCGATAGCCTGAAAGGTCAGAACCACGCTCGCGCCGAACTTGCGCCCCTCGGGCAAGAGCCGGGTAAGATTGTCGACACGGGGCAGGTCCGCCAGCTCGTCGAGAAAGAACCACATCCGGCGCCTGTCGGACGGCGGCAGGCCCAGCATCGCGCTTGCCGCACACTCCAGCCAGCAGGCCAGCAAGGGCTTCATCGCCTCGAAGTAGTCTTCCTTGCGCGGCACAAAGAGCCAGGGCTTCGGCCCCTGATGCGCGTCGAGCCCGGCGATGAATTCCCTGAAGGCAAAGCTGCCGCGATCCCCCGGCTCGCGCCACAGGAACTGCAACAGGGTCGCCGCCTTGGCGAGCATGAACAGCACCGAACCCGTTGCCCGGTCGGCATCATCGGCGAAGGTCCTTGCCGATGAGGTGCCCGCCAGCCAGACCTTCATCTCTTCCTTGCCCTTGACCTGCAGCGCGTCAAGCAGGTCGGGCAGCGTGGTTCGCCCCTCGGCGCTCAGCACCCGCAGGATGTTGGCCACCAGAATTCGGGACGTTTCCAGCCAGACATCATCATCACGCTCGCCGGTCTCGGAGACCAGCTGGCGGGCGATACGGTCGGCATCAGCCGGATGGGCAATCTCGGAGAAAGGCGACCAGAACGCGGAGCGCTCATCGAAGGGATTGAGGATGATATCGCCGCGCTCGGGCCGGTAGTATTGGGTGATGAACTCGCCCGACGTATCGTAGACCAGGGCAGGCTCACCGCGCGCTTCGACCTGGTCCAGCATTTGACGCATAACGGTGGTCTTGCCCGCCCCGGTGGTGCCGAGCAGGGCAAAATGGCGACACTCCAGCCAGGACGGGATGCCGACCGAGGCAATGCGGATTGATCGCGCATTGGTGGCCTTGCGGGTCAGCTTGGCCAGCGCCCGCTCGGTCACGATCTGTGTGCCCGAAATGAACCGGTCGCGCGCGGCCTCCTTGCCCTCGCTGCGGATCCAGATGGCAAAGCCGAAGCACAGCAGTCCACCGACCAGCGCGCCCATCGTACCGCCCAGCACAACCTTTCCGACAAGATCATCCCAGCACCATAGCCAGATGCGGTCATTGGCAAGGACGCTGGCAGGAACACGCGCGGTGCGGTTCATGAACTGAATGGTGATCTCGGGATCGCTGCGTCCGCTGGCGAACCAGCTGACCGCCACGCCCTGCGCGTGCTGATAGGCGCAGGCGAACTGGCCAGGCGCCGGATCATGGCTGGCGAGCAGGAATGCTCCAAACCCGCCGCTACCGGCAACGGTCCACGCATAGGCGCGCCACCGTGCCGCGAGGCCTGCAATGCCCTGCTTGAACTTGCCCTGCCCGCGCAGGAGATTGTCGCGGTCGCGGCTCATGACAGTGCCTTCGCTGCAAGGGCGCGCTGGCGGCGATAGGCCGAGTGTGCCGCTTCGCCGATCATGCTGTCGGTGCGGTCGGCATCGCTGTCGCCGCGCAGCGCCGCGCGGCGGGCATAGGCATAGGCCGCGCTTGCCGTGAACAGACTTCGATCGAGCAGAGCCTCGATCACGCCAAGCCGCGCGTCGAAGCCCGCCATGGCGTCATCGCCTGCGCTGCTGCCGCCTGCTATCGGCGCATCGGCAACCGCGCCAAGCCCGGCCTCGATGACCCGCGAAAGGGCCTGATAGCGGGTCAATCCGCGCGCCTCGGCATAGCGCCGGATCATCACTTCCTGCCCCATCGGGACGCGGACGGAGAGCTTTACCCGGTTCATGGCCGCGCCTCCCGGAGCGCGCCATGCGCGCGCTCCCGAAATGGCGCTAATGCGAGGTTTGTGGCTGCCCAGCGCAAAGAGCGCGCGCATCGCCCCCCACAGAAATGGCGGAATCCTGCCCCGCGAGGGCGCGTGTGGTGTGTGACTGAAAAACTGGCTCGATGCGTAGCATCGCAGCCTTTCTCCGGTTCCTGCTTGAACCCCGCCTTGCTCATTGATCGTCTCCCGTTCTGGAATTCCGGGAGGTGACGAAGTCGCGGATCACTGCGTGATCCGCTGCGTCCACGGCAGCACGATCCTTGAAAGGCTTCTGGGCAATCGAAGGCAGATACTGCATCGGTCGTCCGCCGATCCAATCGTCCACGATCCCGTCGACGGCCCCGCGCAGGCGCTGGCGCAATTCGCGGGCGTCGACGGGGTCGAGCTTGGCCCATTCGAGCTGCCGCTCGATATATCCGCCAAGGGGGTATTCGCGCTGGTCGATGATCAGCGGCGGACCTTCGAACTGGACGTTGTATCGCACCCCCTTGAACCGGTCGAAGAGCGGGCGCTGGAGATAGAGCCAGTCCTCGATGAAGACGCGATAGGTCGCGCCATCGGCCCCAGGCCGCTTCATCTTCTGGACAAAATCATCGATCATCGGGCCGACCATTGCAGCCTGAAAATCAGCGGAGGCGACGATCTCGTAAAACAGGTCGCGGCGATAGGTCATGACAATCTCCGAATGGAATGGGGATGAGGCGAGGCGCTGATCACGGCCTCGTCGATGGCCGAGCGGACACGGTCCGCGAGGTTGCTGGCGTGCTCGGCATTGAGCCACAGGCGGGTGGTGCCGACCGTGAGGTAGCCGCCGCAGCAGGTCCCTTGCGGACCGCCGACTGGCCAGTTCAGCAATTCGATGGCGACCGCGTGACCCGCAATGCGTTCAAGGCTGGGCGCAAGCTCGGCGATGGCGCGGGGGCGATGCAGAGGCTCGCTGCTCATGACGGCTTGCCTTGAGAGCGTTCGGCACCTTCGCTGGCGCGCTCCAACGACTGCTCACCAGCAGCAGAAGGAAGGCCAGCGATCCAGCTGCTGATATCACTCTCGCGCCAGCGCAGTCCGCGCCGGTTGATTATGCAGGGCGGGGGCAGGGCGTTGCGTGCCACCATTTTATAGATGGTCGAACGCGAGCGGATGTTGAGCGCAGCCTGGAGCTGCCGCATATTGAGTAGAGTAATTGTCGTTTCACGCATGGGAACCTCCGTTGAAGAGGCCCCTCATCATGCATATCGCGAGCTGCCGGTCGCTGCGTTGGTCACCAATTGGCGAGAAAATCTATGCGATGAAGCGTGGCGACAAATGCAGCTCAGCCTGAACGGTGTTGGACAAGGGGCAGATCACCGCCGCGTACCGGCCACCCTTCAGCTCAAGAAACCAGCTATGCGGCTTCTTGGTGTGCTTCTTGCCTTCTTCAGCGGGATCGATTGACGGGGCTTCGCCAGATATGTTGACCCTGCACAGCAGCCGTTCCTCAAGGTCGTTGATCTCGCCAGCTTGCAGTAGCCGGGACGCTTCAATCTTCAGGATGTTCTCGAACTTCTTGACCACTTTCCCCTCCACCAGGTTTTCCTTGGACGGGGCCTCCACATTACCGGTCACCACGTCGATGATGACCTGCAAGGCGATCCTCACCTTGAGCCGCTTGATCCGTTCATCAGGGTAGATGTCGGGCGTCTTGTCGAAAAGGTGCAGCAGCTCCTGTGCCACGGGAGGATGCCAAAGGTAGAAATTGAACCAATCGCCGGTGGGTTCTGGCGTGACGACGATGAAGCGCTGATCCGGGTTCTTGGTGCCAAACAATGTGGCCGCGATCCACGGATCAGAAAGGACATTCTGGCTCAGGATGAGGTCGACCGGCTTGTTGCTCACGGGACTGGCGAACGCACCTACTCCAGATGTCGCCAGACGCATGATCGAATGGTTGCCTGCGTTCACCTCATGGAGCACGGCATCAATGTGGCGTTGGTCGCGGCATCTGACTCGGCGGGGCAAAACCCACCAAGCAAGACAGTACTTCCATTTCTTCCGCTGCATCCCGGCAAAGGCAAAGATAAAACCGACTGCTCCAGAAAGCGTGATCAATAGCACGTCGAAAGCCGAAAGGTCGGGAGTGGCCACCACCATGTAGAGGATAAAGCCCAAGCATATGGCGCTCAGCACGATGAGGACATTTGCCTGTTGGTGGATGAACGAGAACAGTCTCTCGAACTGGCTCGCCGCCGTCCGGATTTCCCTGGTGGTGGTCGCTGATCCCAATTCACGGATGCGCCGTTCGACATACTCATCGAAGTCAGTCTCAGCGGATTTGCTGGAACGCGGCTTTCCCATTGAGCATGCTTAGCAATTCGGGACCGCGAGGACAACGTGGGGTAGGGGACATGGGCGCTTCAGCGCGCTCCATTAATGCCTCCACGGTTCTTACTGGCGGTTATCGGCCAACATCTGTGGATAGCGTGATGCGAATCACGCCGGCAGAGAGGGTGGAGCCTATATGGAGCCTATAGTCAAAATTAGGCTCCAAGGAGCACGGACTTAGCCGCCGTTGCCCCGCTATGTACGTAGATTTATTGGGAAGTTTTGGTGGACGCACTAGGGCTCGAACCTAGGACCCGCTGATTAAGAGCGGAGCTTTGTGCCCTTTTCGTTCCTTTCCAATACTACGCCAAACTACGCTCAAAGGCTTGAAACGGTTGGAATAAATCCGCCGTGGATTACCCTTCGCTACGCCATCGTAATCCCGACATCTGATTACGTGGCGATTACGTGGACGAGCGCCAGATCATGCCGAATCAGTCAATCACCCTTCGAACAATCCAGTCGGTCACACCGGACCCGCATCGCGACATTTACGTGTGGGACCCCCGGCTGAAGGGCTTCGGACTTCGCATTACGCCAAGGGGAGCACAGTCGTTTGTGTTCCAGTATCGGGTCGACGGCGGGCCCGCGCGCCGCAAGACAATTGGGCCCGTCGGCAGTCCATGGACGCCAGCGACTGCGCGCAAGGAAGCCGAGCGGCTGCTGGTCCAGGTCTATCAAGGCATCGATCCGGTCGAAGCCAAGCGCGAAGCGAAGCGGAAAAAGGAGACGCTGAACTTTCGGACCTACAGCGAGAGGTTCGTTGAGCTGTATCTCAAGCCGAACTGGCGGGGGACGTGGGGCTCGGCGAATTGCACGATCAACAACGTGTTTATTCCGCGCTGGGGTAACCGACCCGTCCATGAGATCACCCGCGCCGACATCGTGAAGGTGCTGGACGAGTATTCCGATCGCCCTGCGCGGCGCAAGGAGATCCACTCGCTGTTGCGCAAGCTCTTCAACTGGGCGACCGACCGGCAGGATATCGATGTCTCGCCGCTTGCCGGGATGAAAGCGCCAAAGGCCGTCCCCTCTCGCCGCAGGGTGCTTAGCGACGAGGAAATTGTCGCTTTGTGGAGGGCGACGGAGAATTCCGGATGGCCGTGGGGGCCTTTTGTCCGGATGCTGATCCTGACGATGCAGCGGCGTCAGGAAGTGGCCGAGATGGACTGGTCCGAAATCGACCTCGATGCGCGCAGATGGACCTTGCCAGCCGATCGGGCGAAGAATGACCAGGAACACGTCATACCGCTGACGAGCCTCGCGCTCGCAGAGCTCCAGCTGTTGGGTCCGAAGCGGAAGGGCCTCGTGTTTACCACGACCGGGACCACCCCCGTCTCGGGTTTCTTCAAGGGACGGGCGGCGCTCCACAAGGATATGATCGCTTACCTGAAGGCCAAGCAGATCGAGGAGGGTGGAGATCCGGGGGACGTCGATGTTCCGAACTGGCGACTGCACGATATCCGCCGAACCGGGGCAACCCATCTCCAGTCGCTGCGAGTCCCGGTTGAGGTGACCGAAAGCGTGCTCAACCATATCAGCGGAACAAGGGCAGGGGTCGCCGGGATCTATAACCGTTACAGGTATGACGACGAGAAGCGCACCGCCCTGGATGCGTGGGACGCAAAGCTCCAGTCCCTTTTGTCGACATAGGACATTGGGAAGCGCGGTCGGAACCGCGAGCATGGCATGCTGCGCCCGCTAGCGATGCGCAAGGCCGCATGAGCATGGCGAGACTGATTGTAACTAGGTCATTGATCAAAGCGAACACGAGGGTATGGTCCCCTCAGTGACACAACGCCTCTTTCTCTATCTCGCGGCATTTTTAGTTGCGTTGCTCCCGATCGAGGCAACTTACGCTGCGAACGGTTGTGCACCTATGGCAGCGATGACCTCAGACGATAGCGACTGCGGTGATTGCATGGATAACGAGGGCGGGCAGTGTCAGAGCTATTGCCTCGCCTTGTGCCAGACGCTTCCAGCATCGCGCATTTTGCCGCTAGAAGTTCGCGATATTTCGTCACTCACGTTTCTTGCGCTTCTCGAAAAGTCTCCGGCTCTGCCTAACGGGGGGCCGGAACCGCCGCCTCCCCGAATGCTCCGCTGATCCACGCAATTCACTTTCAACGGAGATAACATCATGAAGAAGTACATTATCGCAGCAGCAGTGCTGCTTGGTTCCAGCTCGGCCGCTTTCGCCGCTGCGCCGGATCAGATGGCATCGTTGGCCATGTCCTGCTGCGACCTCGTGCTCGCTTGCTGCGATGCGGCCATGGACTGCTGCCCGTAAGGGACTGGCCAAACCATAAGGGCGGGCGTCCGGTCACCGACTGGGCGCCCGCTTTATTTTGTGCCGCTCACACGCGGATGCCTTACATCCATCGGACCTAGCAAGGGCTATTCATTATAGCCTTTACGTCATTGACCTTTAGCGATGTTTATCGAAACTCTTTTCGAGTGCCCATCCTATTAGCTGCAATCAGGCTGATCGTCCCGGACCCATCAGAATCAACCCAGCGCCGACGAGGCAAATTGAGGCTCCGATGACATCCCAGCGGTCGGGCCGTGCACCTTCCACCGTCCAAAGCCATATCAGCGAAGCGGCGATGTAAACACCGCCATAGGCTGCGTAAGCGCGCCCCGCGACGGGCGTATCGACGAACGTAAGTAGCCACGCGAATAAGGCTAAGGAAACCACGCCTGGAAACACCCACCACACGGGCTTGTCGAGGCGCAGCCATGCCCAGAAGGCGAAGCAGCCCGCGATCTCGGCTAGCGCGGCAAAGGCATAAATGATTGCCGTTGGAAGGTTGGGCATGGTCATAGCTTCAATCCAAATTTCGGGCCGGCCCAGACCATTGACGCATAGAGCGCCATGGTCAGAACGCACCCCGCAAGCAGCGCGGGCCAGAACCAGACACCACGCTTGAGCAGGGCAGGGATGACGAGAAACATCGGTAGACTCGGAAGCACATACCAGAACGTCGCGGCGGAATGCTCGGCCAGGCGCGCCACTTCTTGCGTGTCGCGCCAAATCCAGATCATGCCGAGCACTGAAATCAGCGGCAGCGAAGCGATCAGCGCCCCGGTACCGGGATTGCGCCGCGCGGTTTCTGAAACGATCACGATGATGATGGCAGATGCGACGGCTTTGATGAGCAGATAATACATCAAGCTGTGTCCTTTCCGCGTGGGGCCAGGGTTTCTATGATCTTGCAATCGGCCACCGTCCCGTGACGGCAGGAACCGATGATCCGATCAAGCTCGCCGCGCAGCGCGGTCAGATCGGCAACCTTGCGATCGATTTCGGTGAGGTGGACACGCGCTATGCCGTCAACTGCATCGCAGGATTGGGCCTTGTCATCCGACAGCGTGAGCAGTTCGCGTACCGCTTCGAGCGTGAAACCGAGATCGCGGGCGCGGCGGATGAACGACAGGCGCGCGAGATGATCATGGCCGTAGGCACGATAATTGGCGCTTGTCCGTGCGGGTGGCGGCAACAGCCCGATCTTTTCATAATAGCGCACCGTCTCGACCTTGGTCGCCGTGGCGCTCGCGAGCTCGCCAATCTTCATTGCCACTCCTTCGGGCTTGACCCTGTAGTTGCTACAGGGTGTAGATAGAGTGCCGACTCGGGATTTGTCGAGAAGGCAAGATGATGGCTGATGATTGCTGCAACGCCGCGTGCGGAACGACGGCAACGCTGAATGACCCGCGCTGGCGCAGGGCTTTGTGGATCGCGCTCGGCGTCAACGCCGGCATGTTCGCTGTCGAGATGGCGGCAGGTGCCGCTGCTGACAGCCGTGCGCTGCAGGCGGACGCACTCGATTTTCTGGGTGATGCTGCCAATTACGCGATCAGCCTGCTGGTTGCCGGGATGGCGCTGGCGTGGCGGGCACGGGCTGCCCTTGCCAAGGGGCTTACTCTTATCGGCCTGAGCGGTTGGGTCATGATCACAGCGGTGTTGGCGGCATTGGGCGGAGCTGCACCCAAACCTGAACTGATGGGGATCATCGGCGCGCTCGCGCTCGCAGCCAATGCTGGCGTCGCCATCATGCTCTACCGCTTTCGGACGGGTGACGCGAACATGCGTTCGGTCTGGATCTGCTCACGCAATGACGCGATCGGCAATATTGCCGTGATGGCTGCTGCGCTCGGCGTGTTCGGCACCGGGACAGCCTGGCCCGACCTTATTGTTGCTGCGCTCCTGGCGCTGCTCGGGATCAGCGGCGGCATTCAGATCGTCCAGCAGGCGCGGCTTGAATTGCGGAGCGTTACGACATGAAGGTTTCCCGATCGACACGTATCGCGCTCAAGCCGGAAACTGTCTGGGCCGAGGTGCAGACTGCGCGCCTGTTGCAGCATATCGCTTGGCCGCTGGTGCATTTTATCCCGGTCGATGACGCGGCGTTCGAAAGCTTTCGACCGGGCGGGCGCTACGAGGTCAAGCTCCGCCTCTTTGGCATAATTCCGTTCGGGACACAGTGGATTGTGACGTCCACGCACGATGCTGACGGCACCGACTGGC
>Ga0209812_10000718_pt1 | contig 27788 bp, 24 predicted proteins | sample JI71714BDNA_FD_187502 | JGI IMG/M metagenome (GOLD analysis project Ga0209812, IMG submission 187502) | Wastewater effluent complex algal communities from Wisconsin, to seasonally profile nutrient transformation and Carbon sequestration -... | ecosystem: Engineered > WWTP > Effluent > Algae...
GCCCCACCCCGGCCCTCCCCGGGGGGGAGGGGGGAATGCCTGGGGGGACGGGGCGCTGCGGGAGCGGTGGATGGGACGCGCAAGGGCTAACACACGCCCCACCCCGGCCCTCCCCGGGGGGGAGGGGGGAATGCCTGGCGGGATGGCGGGGACTCAATAGTGTTAACTGACCTAGGACACTTTGTGCACACAGGCTGAAACTGACTGGTTCCCATGTGCTACGCTACCGGAATAAAGAGGTCATTCTCCACCGCCACGATGTGGTGGTGCGCCTTAAGTGGGCCATGAAGCACGGCCTTGGGTCGGGTACAGGTTTGTGCGGGAATTCCATACTAAGTATCTTCCACGCCATGTATGCGAGGTGCATGTGGGAGGTCAAATGGTCCATCGGTGGGCTGAATGAATTAGGGAAGCAAGCAAGGCATGACGCGCAAGGGCCACACACGCCCCACCCCGGCCCTCCCCGGGGGGGAGGGGGAAATGCCGAGCGGGACGGGGGCAGCGGGTGCGGTGCACGGGCTGCATACGGCCAACATGAAGATCTATGCGAAGCTGAAAGAACGCGCGCGGTTGATGCGTCAGAACCCGACGCCAGCGGAACGCTTGCTGTGGCGAGCGCTGCGGGGTGAGCGAACCGGGGTCTACTTCCGGCGCCAGCATGTGCTCGGTAATTTCATCGTGGACTTCGTATCGCTGGAGCATCGCTTGGTGATCGAAGTGGATGGCGCCATCCACGACCATCAAAAAGCAGAGGATGCCTTGCGTACGCAATGGCTGAACCAAACGAGTTTTCATGTTCTCCGCTTCCGCAATGAAGAGGTCCTTCACCACCTCCCCGACGTTATGATCCGCATCGGAGAAGTCATTGCAGCACGGCCTTCGATCGGAGCGCGCTGACCCCACCCGATCGGGGAGGCCAGGACGTGTGTAGGCCCGTGTGGGAGTGCCTCAGTAGCTGCTTTATGTTCCGCCACGCAAAGCTTGCAGGGCATTGCGGGTATCTTCGCCACGTGATCTATCCACCCGCGTGCGCAGCACCGCAGGGGATCGAGTTCGCGTCGACGCTAGAAAAGGATCCCCATGCAGCAAAAACTCTTCGACTTCATCGCCAAGTACATGACGCTGACGGAAGAAGAGAAGAGCGTGATCGGCTCGTTGGACATCTTCCGCACGGTGAAGAAGGGGACGACCTTGCTCAAGGCCGGTGAGCGGTCGCGCGATAGCTACTTCGTGCTGGAAGGCTGCATCCGCACCTATTACGTGGTGGATGGTGAAGAGCGCACCACTTCCTTCTTCACGGAACTGGAGGTGTTGACACCCCCCTGTGTGGTGAGTAGAACGCCCTCCGACTATTACATCAGCTGCGTGGAAGACTGCATCCTCACGGTGTCCGACGCTGACCTGGAGCTGGACATGAACAGCAAATTCCCACGGTTCGAGACGCTGTGCAAGGTGCTCTCCGAAGAGCTGTTGGCGAAGGAGCGTGTGGACTTCGATGCGTTCAAGACCTCTTCACCGGAAGAACGGTACTTGAACCTGTTGCGCACACGTCCGGACCTTGTTCAGCGTGTGCCCCAGCATCAGCTGGCGAGCTTTCTGGGGATCAAGCCCCAATCGTTGAGCCGCCTACGAGGCCGGATCATCGAGAAGGAGAGGAGCTAAGCACCATTCCTTCACTTAAGTGAACGCGGTGGGGCGACCCGCTGGTCGTCTTTTGCGGCATCATTCAACACGAAGGATCGCATGCGAAAGAAGGGTCTTCTCTTGGGCGTACTGGTATTGCTGGCTAGCACGCTCCAACTCAGCGCGGCGACTGCCGCACAGGACAGCACTTATCGGAGGTGGTTCGTTGGAAGTTCACTCTTGATGTTCGGGAATTTCTCCCAGGTGAATAACCCAGAATACGTGCAATTGAACGCAGGTTACCGGATAACTCCGAAGGATGTCGTTTCGGTCGAGTTCAAACGATCCATCTATTCCTGGCCGATCGGCATTCCGTTCGGCCCTTCGTTCGATGCACCGGGGCTGAATTATCCCGGCCATGCGCGGATACTCGCACCTACCGTGGGCTACCAGCGTTTCTGGTGGAAGGGGGTCTACACCTCATTGCACGCCTTGAACGCCTTCGAGAAGTACCTGGATGCGTATCGAAAAAGGATCGGGAACGGATTCACCTTGTACCTGAACTTCCACGTGGGTTACCAGTTCCGGTTCTGGGAGAACCGGATCTTCTTCGAACCCGCCCTTGGCTGCAGTTATTGGCCTGTGCGAACGAATGTTCCCGCAGCGTTCAAGGTGGCAGAGCGTGCATGGCCCAACTACTTCATCCAACCGGGTCTTCATTTCGGGTTCAACTTCTAACGTACGGATCGGAGCACGCGGTGTGCTGATGATGGGCTCACACGCCATGGCCTTGTTCCGCGCGTGCCACTGTATCACGGGGCGTTCGATCAGGCGGTGCTGTCCATAGTGCCTGTCAAGAATGGGCATCATCGGGAAGGAGAGGAGGCGCTCATTCCTTAACCAAAGTGAACGAGTTGGGGCATAGCCGCGGTCTTCTTTTGCGCTGTCGTTGAACACAACCAAACAGAAGAAATGCAGAAGAGAATAGCGCTCGTTGGTCTTGCGCTGGTGATGACCAACTCGCTCACCCTTAAAGCCCAATACACGGAAGCGGACAGCACCTATAAGCGGTGGTTCGTGGGAACCAGCTTGTTCGTTCTGGTCGGTAATCTTGCGCCCACCGACAATCCACCGGATTTCTTCCAGCTCAATATCGGTTATCGCCTCACGGGTCGGGATGTGATCACCGTGGAGCCCAAGACCTGGAAGTATGCTTGGCCCAATGGGATACACCCGTTCTTGAACGACGCCTACGAAAAGCCCGAAGAGAAATTCCCGGGATATGTGCGCGAGTATGGACTGTCACTATCCTACCAACGCTTCTTCTGGAAGGGTTTCTATGCCGAACTGAACGTGATGCCCACCTTGCAGGACTTCTACAATGACAAGGGCAAGAAGATCGACGATGGATTCCAGATATTCAATACCTACCGGGCTGGCTATCACATCAAGCTCTTCAAGGACAGGGTCTTCTTCCAGCCGTCCATCGCCATCACGCACCGTGCCTACCACACCCGCTTGCCGGATGGCTTCAAGCAGCTGGACGACAAGTGGTCCAAATTCATATTCGGTGAACCGGGCATGCACGTGGGGTTCAATTTCTAGACGCTTCACTGTGCTTGCGGTTCTGCTAGGGGCGACGGAGTGCACGCGGCGAGGTTTGGTAAGACGGTTCGACGGATGATCCTTCAGAACCCCACACTGAACCCAAGTCTTGGATAGATGAACTCGGCGAAGCGCCTATCCTCCACAACATCTGCTTCGGCGATGGTGTAAGGGCCGCGCATCAGCACCATGCCCAAGCCGGCATCAACGCTCAGGTTGAGGCGGCCAAGGTGGGCGGGGTACTTGAAAGCCAGATCGGTGTAGGTGTGTCCGGCGAGCTGGCCGCGGGTGGTGGGCTTCCAGGCGCCGAAGATGCCGCCGAACCGCATGGCGATGCCCAGTCGGTTCAGGTGGATACCGGCCCATGGTGCCCGGCGGATGAAGGGGTACCAGTTGACCTGGCCGTAGAGAGGCATCAGCGTGATGCCTTCCCAGAGCAAGGCCCCTGCGCCGAGCCCGACGGCGAAGCGCCCGATACCGCGGCCGTGGTTCGTGGTGTCGCCGAGCAGGTAGCTGGCGCCGATGAAGGTGGCGTCACCGCGCGTGCGGTCGAGGATGTTGTCCGAGTATTGGTTGCTGCCTGCGATAAGAAGCCGGGCGGCGGAGATCTCGCGGTTGCTGCCCAGGCGGAAGGGGTGTCGGACCTGCGCCAACGTGGGGGACGAACCCGCGAAGAGGAGGAGGGGTAGGAGACCGCGTAGCGTTGGCATTATGCAGAGTCGAACAGCAGCTTGTCGGTCTTGGTTCGTGGGGAGTGGTGGGCGGTTCGGGGCTTCCGTGCAGACTCGCATCTTCGCACGGAAGGAGTTAGAGCTGCAGGTGCATGAAAGTCACCGTCATCACCGTATGCCGCGGCCGACATCGGCGCTTTGTTGGATAACGTTTGCCCAGGCGCATATCGACATTGAGCTGATCGTGATCGATGGGTCGAGCTAGGCTCCCTTACGGTCGTAGCATGGTGCGTTCCTGAAAGCAGCCTTGCTTGTGGAGATGAACCTGCAGCTGCACACACCGCTCAAGCGTGTCATTTATGGCCGTTCATATGGAACCTTGAAGCAACTGGTCAACTGCTCACCTTCAAGACCAACTCATGCCGATCACCGCACCAGCGTGACGTGGCCGACCAGCGCTTTCGGTAGGCCTTGTTCCACCGTCACGTTCACCGTATAGGTGTACACCCCGATAGGTGCAGGGTCGTCGCCTCCTCCAAATGTTCCTGTCCAGGGTTCGTTCGGGTCCGTAGTTTGGAAGATGCGGATGCCCCAGCGGTCGTACACGGCGGCCTCGTAGGCCAGTGCCGGGCATACCACCGGTTGCCACACCTCGTTGTTGTCGTCACCGTTCGGCGTGAACGCGTTCGGGATGTAGATCCCGCATTCGCAGTTGTCGAACCTGACCCGGATGGAGTCCGAAGCCGTGCCGCAGGCATTGGAGACCGTGAGGGCATAGGTGCCGTTGGAACCCACGGCGATGGAAGCCTCGGTCGCGCCCGTGCTCCACTGTAGGTCTTGGTCGGGCAAGTCCTCGGCGCTCAGGAAGGCGGGCTCTCCATCGCAGAATTCATCGGGGCTGATGATCCGTGCCAGGGGGGCGTCCAGCTGCGCCACCTCGAACAGGGCGCTATTCAGGCACCCATTGGTATCGACCGCCGATACGGACCAGAGCCCGGGCCCTACGGAGACGGCGATGCTATCGGCACCCGTGTTCCAGACGTAACCGGAGAGACCGGCCGATGCCACAAGCTCCGTCACCTGCCCTGCGCACACCGCCGTTCCACCGGTTATGCTGAGACCGATCAAGGCGAATTCCGCTACAGTGAAGAAAGCCGTGGACTGGCAGGCGTTGGTGTCGGTGGCCGTAACGGACCATGTCCCAGGTCCTACTGACACGGCAATACTATCGGCACCCGTGTTCCAGGCATAACCGGAAAAACCGGCCGATGCTACGAGCTCCGTAACCTGCCCTGCGCACACCGCCGACTGACCTGTTATGCTGAGCCCAGCCAAGGTGAATTCCGTTACGGTGAAGGAAGCCGTGCTCAGGCAGGCATTGGTGTCGGTGGCCGTAACGGACCACGCCCCTGCGCCTGCCAGCAGTGGGTTGGCCGTGGATCCCGTGGACCATTGGTAACTCACAAAGCCAGGAGTGGCGAGCAGCGCTGCCGGTGCTCCGGGGCAGACCGCTGAGGGGCCCGTGATGCCCAGGAGCGCCAACACATGGTTGCCCACCACCACCGTGTCGCTGGCCGTGCCGTCGGGGCCGCTCACCTCCACCCAATAGGTGCCCGGCTGGTCCACGGTAATGCTGCTTGTTGCCTGGCCGGTGTTCCAGAGGTAAGTCGTCTGGTCCGCGATGGCCGTCAGCACCACGCTGTCCCCTGGGCAGATCACGGTGTCCGGCCCCAAGGTGAACTGCAGGTCGTCGCAGTCGAAGAAGTCCTCGATGCTGTTGTTCAGTCCCCAGGATCCATAGGGTCCGTTGAGGAACACCCCGTCATGCACATAATTGCAGGCCAGGCCGGCATTGTCGGGTTCGTTGATCACCCCGATGTAGGATGCGCCATTGCCGAGCTGCACTAGGGTGGCGCGGGCCACATAGAGCTTGCGGTCGGGTCCCAGCTTCAGGCTTTTGAAGCCGGCCACATCGGTGAAAATGGTGGTGCGCGAGTTCTGGATGGTCACCGCATCGTTGGAGCTGATGTCGAACTGGTAGATGGAATTGTTCACGTTGAACTGCTGGTCTTCGCTTTCATAGCCGGTGAAGTAGAGCTTGGTATTGTCCGGCGAGAAGGAGGTTCCGTAGCCGCCGCCATCGATGGACAACTCGATGGGGTTGGTGATGGCGCCTGTGGCGTTATCGAAATCCACCAGGCAGGTGAAGCCGTTGAAGAAGGTGGTGAAGGCCAGCTTGCTGCCATCGGGCGAAGCCTTCAGCTCGCCAATGGCGTCGAAGTTGGAATTGGCGGGAATGCCGGGCGGTGCCGTGAACACCACGGGGCCGGCGGCCGTGAGGGTGGGGACGGGGTTGATACCCGCCGACGTGAGCAAAAAGGTGTAGAAGTTGTTGTTGCCGTATTCGTGGCCGATGAGCCAGATATCCTGCCCGTTAGCGTGGTACACGCCCGTGATCATCTCGCAATTGCCAGGCGCTTTGAGGACGTTGAAGGCCGAGGTGACGGCCCCGAGCCCACCGTCCAAGCTCATGTCCACTTCCGCGTACTTCAGTCCGGACGCGGTCGGAAAGTTGGTGTTCACGACCAGCCCGGCCTGCGTGTCCGGGCTGATCATGTAGAAGATGGACGCACTTCCCGGTTTCTTGACGATCAAATTCTGCGCTTGGGAGTTCGTGATCCCCACCAGCTGGCCGTTCTGCATGACCTCCCCGATCGCGTTGTATAGCTTCAGCCCATCGGTATACATCAGGAGTTGGCCGGTCTGGCTGTCGGAAATGGAGGATTGGCCCTCGAACCCGGAACCCAAGGTGTTGTTGAGCACGGTGGGTATGCAGTTTTCGAAATTCAGCGCGGCCGCCAGGGGCTGGTTGCCAAGCCCCGAGTTGTTGATCATCCAGTTGAAGTTCTGCTTGGACTGGGCCCTGCTGGCATTCGCCGCTAAGAGCACCAAGCCGATGATCAGCGCCGCAGGCTTCATGGGGGCGTGATCTTCATGGCGGAGCTGATCACCCGAGTGATCAATAGTACCAATGGAACGCTGCTCGCCAAGGGATGTTCGTTCATAAACTGAAGCATCGGGATGGTGGGGGCTTCAGGTGATCGTAAAGCGTGTCCGGTGGTTTGAAGGTAATGAATTCAGCACACGGTCCACAGTGCGGCCAGTTGAGTGTCCCGTGCGGGATGACCAGCGGAGCCCTGATGGATACGGATGGACCGTTCGTTCTGGCCGTAGCCCCACGTTCATCTGCTGTAGACATGGCTGAACGCAGTTCCCATTATGCCCATCCAACATTCCCCCGCCCATCCCGTTCTTTGCACCGATGCGCGTCACCCTCATCACCGTATGTCGCAACGCAGCGACCGTCATCGGCGCTTCGTTGGATAGCGTGTTCGCGCAGACGCATGCCGATATCGAGGTGGTCGTGATCGATGGGGCCAGCACCGACGGCACCCAGCAGGTGGTGGAGCAGTACCGCGACCGGTTGGCGCATTATGTGAGCGAGCCGGACAAGGGGATCTACGATGCCATGAACAAAGGGCTACGTGCGGCCACAGGCGATGTGATCGGTTTCGTGAACGCCGGCGACCTGCTGATGACGCCGCAGGTGATCGCCCAGGTGGTGGATGCCTTCCAGCGCGCGCATGTGGATGCCGTGTATGGCGACATCATCATGGTGGATGAGCACGACATCCACAAGGTGCATCGCACTTGGTTGAGCGGTACCTACCACCGCGCCAACTTCCGCAAGGGCTGGATGCCTCCGCATGTGGGCACCTTCATCCGCAAGAGCGCCTACGACCGCTTCGGGCACTTCAACACCGACCTCCGCATCGCAGCGGATTACGAGATCCTCTTGCGCATGCTCTACAAACACGAGATCCGCACGATCCACCTACGCGAGGTGCTGGTGCGTTTCCGCCTGGGCGGCATGAGCAATGGCAGCGTGAAACACATTCTGAAGGCCAACCGCGAGGTGCGTGCCTCCTGGGGCTTGAACGGCCTGCAAGCACCGCCCTTGCTCGTGACGCGGAAGTTGTGGAGCAAGGTGATGCAGTTCTTCCACTGATCACGCTTCACGGAGAACGACCGTTGGCACTATCGTCGGGCGTACTCCACAGCGATAGCCAGTGCCTCTGAGAAGACCTTCAGGGATAAGCCCTGCAGATCCGCGATCGTGGCCCCCTTCGCACCCCACTTGCTTGGATGGGGGCGGAAACCTGGGCCGCCGCTTTCCAAGAGGCGAGCCTGTAGTTCCACATCGAGCATCAACACCGCATGGCCTTCGTTCAACCACAAGGTCATGTAGGTCCGCCCTGGCTTGCCGCCTGCTTTCTTCGGCGCTATGCGGTAAGCAGGCTTGCCGAAGTGATCGTATTCATCTCCTGCGAACCGCTCCAATGCGATGCTGCGCGCTTCCTCGACGTTCATGCGTTCGAAGGTACCTGATGCAGGCGATCAGCTCACATCACGACATGCATCACCGAGGGCAGCTGGCCTTGCGAACGTAGCCAATATCGACCCTGCTGTACACCGGTGGTCGATGATCTCGACGGCCACCCCGCCACCCACGACCCCAACGTTGCCTCGGCCGACTTCTCAGAACAACCGGATGGCCAGCGTGGCGTTCCATTGCCATCGGTCCAAGAGGCTTTCCATCGTGGAGAAGCGTTCGTTCAGGTCCGTGGCATCGATGGTCCCGAAGAGGACCGAGCCATCGCGAGCAATGGTACCTGTGGTATACGCTTCGTCCAGTGCCGCACCATTCAGCAGGGCAATGGCGATGGGATCGCCGTGTACCACTTTGGCGTTATTGGAGCTGTTCATGAACGGGTCGGTGAAGGTGTTCGTGAACGTGCGATGCAATGAGCGCTGACCGCCCATGGTAACTCCGAGGCGGCCCCATTCCACACCGATACCGAACGCGGCATTCCAGAAGAGGGCGGTGTTGGACCGTTGGTCGTTGAAGGGTCCTTTGCTGTTGTACCGGTCCACCAGGAACTCAGCTTCACCGCCCACCTTGGTGCCGATGATCCGCGTGACCGCATAGGTGGAGTTGATGGAGTAGATGTCTGCGCCGATCCCAACTTCGGTGTGCACCACCGGTCCACGATGGTGGGTGCGTGGGCCCCAGTACAACCGGATAGGCGCCATAAAACTCCAGCGTGTCGCGCTGAACTCGATCGGCTTGATCTGTTCCCATTGAGCCTTCGCGGCACCCTTGTCGAGTTCGGCCAGGACCGCCAATGCGCCAAAAGTCGGATCGTTGGCAGTGACCAAGTGCACGGCATCGCCGCCACCCTCGGCTATCGCCGACGGAACAAGCGCAACACCGAAGGGGTCCGCGAGGGGCCCGCTGGAATGCAGTCTTCCGAGGTCCACACGGGTGGGAATACCGTTGGCAGCTTCGGGCATGAGCCGCAAGCGTAAGCCGAGCGCGATCCGTTCCCCGCGTGTAAGCAGGTCCACTTGAGCGAAGGGATGAATTCCGCAGTATGACTCGCCGATACCCCCACCGATGTAGAAGCCACCCCGGCGTGGATCAAGGGTCCTTCTCGGGTGCTGTTCGTTGGATCCGCTCGGGTGCTCGGGTCCATCAAAGCCATGAGGTACGGCGACCAGGACACGCTCCATCCCTTCTAGCAAACCGGTGGTGGTGTTGAGCAACTTGAGTTCCACCAACACTTGACGTTTGTCCTTGGGCTGCACCTGAACGGTGATGATGGCCGATGCACAGGCCAATTCACCGAGCTGTAAGGCGTAAGCGCTGGTGGTCATGCCCGCGGCAGAGAATTGATGCTCGCGTAACAGCACGTCAAGCTGCGCGCGCTCCACCACGTTGGTGCCGCTCTGTTGGTTCACCAAGTGGAATGTCAACTCGCTCACGATCTCGGCGCTCAAGGCCGGTGCAGCTTCCTCGTTCACGCCGATGACCGCGACCGTGGTATGTCCGCCGTGCGCCGATCGCTCACCCAAACGATCGGCCACAAGGCGGAGGCTATCGGTGTAGGCACTACCGAAGGAAGCGGTGGATACGACGAGGCACAAGAGGTGGTGGGCCGAGCGGAACATGGTGGGTGGTATCACATGCGCGATACCAGCCAATTATCGGGCCATGTTCAGACCCAGTGCGGCCAACTTATTCCTTCATGAAGCGACGATGTATCCCGCCTTCGATATGTAACAAGTAGGCGCCCGCAGGCAAACCTGCGATATCCATTTCCAACGCACGATCGGTGGACCGCAGGATACGGCCCTGTTGGTCGGTGATCCATGCCTGTGTTGGTACGCTATTGGACCACCGGATCCTATCCATTGCCGGTACAGGCCAGATGCGGATATCAGTATCGGTATCGTTCTCATCCACGCGTGTGCTGAGTGCGATGGTGATCACCGAATCCAGCGGACCGCATAGGTTGTCCGGCAAGAAGGAAAGCAGGTACTGACCTTGTTCGAGATCCACCCAGCTACCCGAGGTGCCGGATTGCGGTGCACCGATCGGTTCCACGTTATCCGGCCACGTCAACAATTGAAGAGAACCAGAAAGTGGTACCGGTGGAGATGTTGGATCTTCCGGATCGGGGACTACGGCTGATACGGTCAAGCTTCCATCGGCGCCAAGTACCACAGGATCCGTAGAAAGGATGAAGGAGGCCTCTTCAAGGGAATAGGTCTGAACCTCTTCACCAGCAGCGTAGGCTCCACAGGTGGAACGATCCACCAGTAGGGTCTGGTAGACATGCCCCCAGGGCAACCCATTCCATTCATGGCTCATTCCCAAGCAGGAAACTTGGATCACGCTGTCGATCACCACACCATCCTGTAGCAGTTGGATAATGGTCGAATCCGATTGCACCGGGCAGTGGTGTCCGTTGAACAGTAGTCCGGGACAGTAAGGAACCTCAGCATACACGCTTACAGCAACGTCCCCTGCGTACATGTGAACGTTCTGGTTCAGTTCCCAGGCCAATTGCTCGATCTCGAAGGTCAACTGCTCCACTGGCTCGGCACCTGCGTAGAGCACAACGGTGTGGGTGCCCACAGTCAACCCATCCGTGGCCCAACTGGTTTCGCCATTGTCCCAAAGTGCAGCGGTGATCTCCTGGCCAGACCCACAGTCTCCGGGCACCACATAGGCCGCGCCGAGCGCATCGGGCCACACCGGATGAGCCTTATAGGGGCCGCATTGCCCAAGCACCTTTGAACCGACGAGCAGGAACGCGAAGATGTAGTGTTGGCGCATGTGAATGGATCATCCAGGGTATACGGTGAAGACGTCTAAGAGCCCTCAGGTTGCCTGGTTCGGGATTCCTTGCCTACAGCCGGTTCGAACGAGGCCAGAACACGAGTTGCAGTGACCCTTGGTAGTTGGAGCCTGGACGATCGATCTTCCAGAACGGCTCGATGGCTCAACCCATCCACACCACGCCGTCCTCGCCGATGCGCACGAGACGCTCCTTGTAGAGCGCGCCCAATGCCTTCTTGAATGCCTTCTTGCTGATGCCGAACTCCTCGTAGATCTCTTCCGCGGAGCTCTTGTCGGTGAGCGCAAGAAAGCCTTTGGCTTCGAGCCGCTTCGCCAACAGGGTGGTGTGGGCATCGATGTATTGGCGGTAGCCGATGGGCTGCAGTACGATGTCCAGCTTATTGTCCGGTCGAACGGTCTTCACGAAGCCGGTGAGTCGGTCGCCCACGGTGACGGGCTTGAACACCTCGTTGGCATGCACGAGACCTTGGTGCTTGTCGTTCACGATCACCGAGAGTCCCAGATCGCTCTTGCCGAAAACGAGCAAGTCCACCTTGGCCTTTTCGGCCACGGTGAGCTCTGTATTGTCGAGCAACTCTTCGATCCGTGTACTGCCATGCAGACGCTTGGCCTCCTTGTCGTAGTAGGCGCCCATCACGTACCAACGCCCTTCTTCCAGGGGTTTCTTCTGGTCGTCGTGGGGGATGAGCAGGGGTGTCTCCATGCCCCAATCCACGTGCCCACCAGCGCCGCGGATGGCTACCACGCGCAACTTGGCGAAGGTGCCCGCCTCGATCTTCGGCGAGCGGGTGGTGGCGGTCAACTTGCCATCCACGCCGGGGTGCACGAACACGCGGAGGTGTCCATCGTCGCTGCCTTCGCGGGGGGCTTCGCTCAATGGGAGCACCACCTCCAGGGCATCGTCATCGCCCAGCACCAATCCTTCGCGGGTGCGACGGAGGATGCGGAGCAACTGGGTGCGGCCAGGTCGGATCATGCCCGAAAGGTAGGGCCTGGCCTCCGGGTGCTCCATGTGGGGTGAAGTCCGGATCCTTCGATCGCCCGATTCGGCATCCGGTATTGCCGCTTCGTCCGCTTCGTCCCCCGGTGGTCAGTTCCATGGAAATAGTTTCGGTGCGTAAGCCACCACACCATGCCCCTGATCGGATCCACCACTACGAGCTACGGATCCTTGTGGTGGAGGTCCGCCGCTGTTCTTTTCGCCCTTTTCTTCATCCGAACGAATACGGCCCAAGCGCAGCTCTGTGCGCTCGATGTGTTCGTGGCCAACGACCAAAGCGGCTCGGTGAGCGCCTTGGAGAACACGCAGAGCCGACAGTTCATCAGTGCCCTCTTCCTAGGTATGCAACCGTGGGGCACGGGTGCTGGGGAAAGCCGCATGGCCATTGCCGATTGGGACAGCCCCAACGTGTGGCAGCAGTTCAGCTTCCCATCGGTCGGGGCCAGCTACACCACGGAGATGAGCGATGTGCTCGCCTACCAGAACGCGCCACGTGCCTTGCTCGGCGGGACCGACCCGGTGACAGCGCTCACGCGGGCCTTCCAGCAGATCGGTCAGGCCCCGATCGCGGGACGTACGGCCAAGCCTATCATCGTATTGATGACCGATGCGGACTGCTCCCAGGTGCCTGCCGGATTGACGACGTTGGCTGCCCAGATAAAGAACTCCGGCGTAACCATCGTGGTGGTCGCCATCGAGGCAGCCTCTTACTGTACGGCGCTCATGGGAGGGCAAGTCGCCAGCCCAGGTGCGTATTTCAGCGCACCCACCTATGCTCAGCTCGTACAGGCCAATGTGCAACTCGTGCAAGCCATGATCAATGCAGGCTGTAGCGTGGGTGTCGATCCCAGCTACGACCTCAGTATCACCTTCGACAGTTTCACTGCATCGGGCTGTATCTCCGGTACACCATCGTTCCAAGCGAATTATACGGTGACCAACAATGCGCCCACGGACTTCAACGGTCCCTTGATGATCTCCTTCTACAGCGGTGACCCCGCGTTGAGTTCGAGCGCCTTCCTCACGACCCAGCACCTCGGAACGGTATCATTGGCCGCAGGCGCCACGATCAGCGGAAGTTTATCCGGTGCCTTGCTCGCTTCCACCACAACGCTCTACGCCATCGTGAATTTCAACGGAGCGGTAGTAGGCCACGCGCCGCCCATCGGTTACATCCCGCCGAGCGAGACCTTCGCCCCGGATGAATGGGCCACCTTCAACAACGTAAGCCCCCGCATGGATCGTGTGAACGATCCGGTGACCTGTCCGCCGCAAGCGCTCCTGTCCGCCACTATCGTCAACCTGGGCGTGGGCTGTGACGACCTCGTGCCATATGATGTGAGCATCTGCAACACCGGCGATGCCGCGGCCTACATCGTTCCCACGCTGCCCATTTCCGTGCCCGGCGCGGTGCCTGTGACCAATCTGAATGAGATAGGCACTTATGCCGCCGACCTCGACTGGGCCACTTACTACGGCGGTACCTTATTGGACGAGGGCCAGGCCGTGGCGACAGATGCAGCGGGCAACGTGTACCTCGCTGGTCTCACGCGCAGCGCGGGGTCGATCTCTTCTGCAGGTGCGCACCTCGTAGCTGCACCAGGCGGGCGGAACGCCTTTCTGGCGAAGTTCAACAGTGCAGGGGTGCGGCAATGGGCCACGTATTATGGAGGCACGGGTAACGACATCGGACTTTCGGTAGCTACTGATGCAACGGGCAACGTTTACCTGGCGGGTTATACTTCGAGTACCACAGGTATCTCCACGGTGGGTTCGCACCAGGCTGCATTGAGTGGTGGCGATGATGCCTTCCTGGTGAAGTTCAACGGAGCGGGTGTACGGCAGTGGGGGACCTACTATGGCGGCACGGGAGCCGATATCGGTTATTCGGTGACAACGGATGCCACGGGCAACGTGTACCTCGCAGGCACCACGGAAAGCGCGGCGAGCATCGCCACAGCAGGTGCGCATCAGGTGGCGAACGCAGGCTTGGGCGATAACTTCCTGGTGAAGTTCAACGGTGCGGGGGTGCGGCAATGGGGCACCTACTATGGTGGCACCGACACCGAGGACCTGGCCAACGTCGTGTGTGATCCCGCCGGTAACGTGCACTTGGTGGGGCAGACGTTGAGCACTACGGGTATCGCAACAGCAGGCTCTTTCCAACCGAATATCAATGGCGACGATGTATACCTGGCGCGTTTCAATGGCGCGGGTGTGCGGCAATGGGCCACTTACTTCGGCGGCACCGGTGTGGAGACTTTCCCCTCCGTGGGCTGTGATCCCAGTGGGAACATCTTCTTGAGCGGTACCACGAACAGCCTGGATGTGATCGACATCAACGCACCGTACCAATCCTTCTCTGGCGGGGGTGATGATGGATTCTTGACGAAATTCGATGCAGAAGGCGCTGCCTTGTGGAGCACGTACGTGGGGGGTGAAGATGACGAAGTGATGAACGATCTGGCCGTGGATGCCGCGGGAAAGGTCACCGTCGCTGGTTTCACCAAGAGCACGATCGGCATCTCCACCTTCGGGTCGTTCAAGGAGTCGATCGATGGAACGAATCGGGATGCATTCGCGATGAAGTTCAGCAACGTTGGTGTGTTGCTCTGGGGTACGTATTTCGGCGGTGAGGATGATGATGAGAACTACGCCGTGGCCGTTGATCCAGCGGGAGATGTGTATGTGGTCGGGCTCACTGCCAGTTTGGTCGATGTGGCCACCACAGGCGCTCACCAAACGGTGAACAACGATAACGACGATGCCTATCTGGCCAAGTTCGGCGAACATGAATTGCCGCGTATCCTCTTCCCCGGCGAATGCTTCGTGCGCCAGTACATCTACGACTATAGCGCGTTGGGTGCGGGTACGTACAACCTGAGCATGGGGCTCACCGCTTCGGTGTACACCCCAGGTGATCCTGCGCCGCTCATCATGCCCGACCAGCATTTCAATGCAGGCACCTTCGTGGACATCAGTGGTTTCAATGGTGCTGTTCACACGAGCGACAATGCGGTGATCCCCGTTGCCGGTAGCCCGTGTGCAACCGGTGATCAGATCAGCGTGAGCGTGAACATCCCCACTGTCAGCAGCTGTGGCAACGGCAACTATGCGCAGGCCACCATCACCATCACCAACACCAGTGGGATCACCCTCACCGGCGCGGATCTCGACATGAACCTGGTGGGGGTCGGCGCCACCTACGTGGGAGAACCCTACAACCTGAGCGCGGGCTTGGACCTTGCCGCACCCAACATACTCGACCCGGCCTATCCCTTTGTGATCTACGCTATCAACGCGCAGTCGGGTGCGGCGACCTTGCCCATCCTCGCCATCCCACCGGGAATTAGCACCTTCCAAGTGGACCTCAACATCGGCAGTACGCTCACCAACTTACTCGTTCAGGTCGTCAATATCCACACCGCTATCAATGCCAGTGGACTCAGCAATACGGCCAGCGATGCCTCGGGTGTGTCGGCGCTCACGGTCCCGGTCATCGCCAACTTCACGTGCCCGGGTTCCATTAACGCGGGTGGGAACATCACCTTCGGAGGGATCTCCGTAACCGGCGCTGCCGCGGTGCAATGGGCGAGCACGACAGTCTCGGCCCTCACCGGCGGAGGGACCTTGGCCAGCCCGACGCTCACCTACGTGCCCACACCGCTCGATGTCGCCAATGGCTTCGTCGCCATCAGCCTCACCGCACTCAGCGCCAGTGGTTGCGATGCCACAGAAAGCTGCCAGGTGGATATCACCAACGTACAATACGATTATGGCGATGCACCGGTCGTATACGATATGAACATCAACTACCAGCCACCGGCAGCGGCCTCCACGCTCCTCAGCGGTCTGGTATTGGGTCTGTCAGGGCCCACCACGGAGACCCTCGCGCACAACAGCTTGATGGCCGATGGCGATGGCAACGAAGAGGATGCGCTGCTCACCAATCCGTACACCGCGCCGTGGCCCGGGGTAGGTGGTGCCTTTGATCTGCAGATACGCTCGACGAACAACACCGCCACGGAGAGTTTCCTCCACGCCTTCGTGGATTGGAACGCCGACGGTGACTTCCTGGACTCCTTGGAGAGTTCATCGAACACCGTGGTGAAGCTGCCCTTCAGCGGGCTCGGCTCACACCTGATGCACTTCACCGTGCCGCCCTTCGCGAATCCATTCGGGCTGTTCTATATCCGCCTGCGACTTTCCGTGGATAGCATGGCCGTTACCTTCCCGTACATGGCCGCACCACTGGGCGAAACGGAGGACTATGTGTGGGAGTCCGTCGGTATCCTACCCCTGGAGCTCTTGTCATTCACGGGTACGGATGAAGGTACCTTGGTGCACCTGGATTGGACCACGGCCACCGAACGCAACACCAGCCACTTCGAATTGGAACGCGGGCGCGATGGCGCGGCCTACACCACCATCGGCACCATGCCGGCAGCGGGTTTCAGCGCAGCGGTAAGCGACTACACATTCACGGATCCGGCACCACTGGATGGACTTTCCTTCTACCGGCTCGTTCAGGTGGACCTTGATGGTATGGTGGCTTACCATGGTCCGGTGGCGATCGAGCATCGTGCATCGGCCCAAGCTTGGGCTCAACCTCTGCCAGGTGATGGTGTCGTGCTGCACGGTACCGGCTGGGACGAGGTCATCGTACATGACCACAGCGGCAGGCGTGTCGCATCGGGTGTGCTAGTCGATGGGCAGTGCCACTTCAGCGGTGCGGTCACCGGTGTCTACGTGGCCATCCTCCGCAATGAAAGCCGCTCGGAGACCTTGCGGTTCGTTGTACCGTGACGGATCAACCCCAATGACCACCGAGGTCCGGTGTTGCCAACCACCCGATACCCACAGCGAGTAACAAGAGCAGGACAAGCCACAAGTGGATGGTCCTCCAGGTGCGCCAGAACGCCGACCATTTGACGTTGCGGCTCAGCCACCAATAGAGCGGATAGGCCAACTGGGCAAGGAGCAGAAAGAACTCCGGTTGCCCTTCCAGGTCATGCCACCAGCGCAGGAAGCCACCTTCCGGTGGATATCCATGGCCTACGTGGTCCAGCATCCACCACAACCAGAAACCGTGGATGAGGGCAGTGGAAAAAAGGATCTCGATGAGGCGCAGCACGGTGTACCGAACGTCCCGCTCGGCATGCTATTGTGCTACGATCGATCAATGGGATCTAGTCGATGGCTTGCAACGCGATGCGGGTGGTCGCTCCCTGTCCGTCGGTTAGCACATAGATGCCTGGAGCCAGGCCGCTCAGGTCGAGAACTGGGTCATGACCTGGCCGAGCAAAGCGTCTGACGAGTGCGCCACGTGTATCCAGCAAGTCCAAGTTACCTGCGCGGATAGTGCCGCTGATGCGGATAGGGCCTTCGGTCGGATTCGGATAGACGTTCAGCAGGGAGCGGTCGTTGATCACCTGCGGCTCGACCCCGGTGGATACTTGCGGCGAAAGTTTGGCCACGTACATGTCTTGGGATAGGCATGTGATGGTGTCGGGTCCGTAGCGCACCTCACCACCAACATCACCACAGAGGTAGAAGTTCCCGAAGAGGTCGCTTTGCACATCCGCGATCAGGCTGTAACCCGCGAGCACTTCGGGCTGGACCACTTCCAATACGGTGCCCATGGTATCGAGGCGGACCAATGCACTCGTGTTCCCTGGGCTGGCGGCCAGATCAGCACCTTCCAGGTCCGCATCGAAGAAGTAATATGCCCCCCCCACTAATTCGTTGGCTTCAGTGGTGGTGGCGATCCCGCTGAAGAAGTCGCTGCCAGGGCCGGTAAGCCGCTTGGTCCAGATCGGTGACCCGCTGTTGGAAACACGCATCAGGAAACCATCCACCTGTGTGGCTGAGGGCGAATTGAACAGCGAACCGCGGTGCCAGCCACTGAGGTAGATATCACCATTTCCAGCAACGATGAGGTCCTCCACGTTACTGGTGTTGGTGCTGGAAAGCAGGAAGCCACTGATCGGATCACCGGTTCCGCTAAGCCGCATCACCCCGCCGGTGTAGGTCGTCGTCGTGCTCACTCCCAGGTTCACTGGACCATCCACGTACGGGGATCCGGCGTTGGAAACGACGTTGCCACCCACCCAGATGTTCCCTCCCGTGTCGAAGGCGATGCTTTGAAAGACCCCTTGTCCGTTAAGGCCTCCTACGGTGTGCACCCATTCGGTGTTGCCCAAGGTGTCCATTCGCATCACGTAGGTGGATTCGTACGGAACAGTGCATGTCCTGAACGGCTGTCCTCCGAAGGTGAGCGTGCTCAGCGCTGGGTTCTCGACCGATGCGTCCGTGGAGGCGTAGGTGCCGCAAATGATAAGGTCGCCACCGGGTCCTACACGTAAGGCATAGCTCTGTCCAAAGGGATAACTACCCGCTACCATTTCCGCTTCCATCGCGCGCACCCAGACCAACTCGCCGGAAGGGGAGTACCGAGCCACGAAACTGAATGGTAAGTCGATCTCTTCTGGATGGCTCACTACCAGGATCGTATCGCCGAAGACGGCCAGTCCGGAGAATGTGCCTGTGATGTACACGTTGCCATCCTTGTCCGTATCAACGCCATAGGCACCATCCCCAAGTGGGCCACCGGCCGATCGGCCCCATAGTAGTTCACCTTGTGGTGAATACTTCAGCAGCAGGATATCGGCACCACCCACGCTGGTGACCGAAACACCTTGTTCTGCGAACGTGCCACGGAAATAGCCCGTTACAAAGACATTACCGGCCTCGTCGACGGCCATACGCCAGAGCTTCTCGTTCTCATTCGAGCTGCCCACACGCCGGGCCCAAACGTGTTCCAACGGTTCTTGCGAGAGAACCGGTAGCGCGCAAAGGCACCAACAAGCGATGGCTAGGATTTGGTTCATGATGCAAGGAACCAAGAACCGTGTAGAAGAGTTCGCTCCGGATCGCACCTTCCATCCCCATTCGAACGGTGCACATCCAACGAAGACCGGTACTTTCGCGGTCACCATGCCCGATACACATCCCTGCCCCGAGTGTCGCTCTACCATCACCTATCCCACGGGTACTTCCCAGATGTGCGCCGAGTGTGGCCATGAGTGGAACCCGGCGGAAGTAGCGGCGGAAGCGGCTGGTCCGGTGGTGAAGGACGCCAATGGGAACATCCTGAAGGACGGCGACGATGTGGTGATGGTGAAGGACCTCGCAGTGAAAGGTGCCCCCAAAGCGTTGAAGGCGGGGACGAAAGTGCGCGGCATCAAACTCGTGGAAGGCGACCACAACATCGATTGCCGTATCGAAGGCTTCGGGGCCATGGCACTGAAGAGTGAATTCGTGAAGAAAGCCTGATCGGTGTATCCGGATGGGCTCCCTTAGCCCTTGACCTGAAGACCATGGAGATTCTCGATATCACGATCGCACTGCTCACGCTCATCGCCTTGGAGGTGGTGCTGGGTATCGACAACATCATCTTCATCTCGATTCTGGCCAATAAGCTGCCCGAGGCCCAACGCGATAAGCTGCGCAAGCTGGGTATCGGCCTGGCCATGGTCATGCGCCTCGGGCTGCTTGCAGTGATCTCGTGGATCATGAAACTCGACGCCGATCTCTTCACGATCTTCGGACAGGGCATCAGTGGAAAGGAATTGATCCTGCTGGTGGGTGGTGTGTTCCTGCTGTACAAAGCCACGCGCGAACTCTTCCAGTTGAGCGGGGAGCATGGAGCGAACCCGGCGATCCAGACCAAAGCGACGAGCTTCAACCAGTTGCTTATCCAGGTGCTGCTGCTTGACCTGGTCTTCTCGGTGGATTCGATCATCACAGCGGTGGGGATGGTGGACGAATTGTGGATGATGTACGTGGCCGTGGTGGTCACTGTGGTGATCATGCTCGTAGCGGCGAAACCCATCGCTGGATTCATTGCCAAGCACCCCAGTTTCAAGGTGCTTGCGCTCAGCTTCCTCATGGTGATCGGTGTGGCACTGGTGGCCGAAGGCGCCGGTCATCCGATCCCCAAGGGGTTCATCTACGGGTCCATGGCCTTCGCCTTCTTCGTGGATGTGCTGCAAATGCGCATCCTCAGCCGCTCTCAAGCAGGCAAATAACGATCGATCAGGCTCCGTTACCGTCCGAGGTCAGCACTGCCGTCATGTGGTCGAACCAAGGCCGCACCGCGCGGTAGGTCTTCACCACTTCATCCAGGAAGCCCGGCGCCATCACTTCCTTGTCCGTGAAGGTTCGGCGCAAGAGGAATTGCCGCTTCCGCAAGAGATCGGCAGCCGGATGGTCCTTCGCATAGCCGCGCGGGACCGTGGCGAGTTCTTCGCCGAAGAGTTCACCGAAATGGGCACGCAGGTTCTTGCCGCGTAAGATCTTCCGCCAGGTAGCATGGTCGTAATCGATGTCCTGCCGGATCAAGCGTAGATCGTCCGCTTCGGGACCCATGAAGCCGCAGGTGATATGCGAGCGGCCACCGGGCTGGATCCGGTAGAAGTAGCCACCGCGTAAGGCGGGCTTCACCCGTGCCAAGCGACCTCCGAACCTTGGGGCATAGGGCGGCTTGTCCTTGTGGAAGCGCTGATCCGTGTAGATGCGCATCAGGCTCTTCGCGCCGCTGGGAGTGCTCAGCTTGTCGTGGATCCGCATGCGTTCCAACAGGGCTTCGGCGAAGGCCACCATGTTCGCGTGTGCAGCCTGATAACGCGGTTTGTTCGCCTCGAACCACGGCTTCTCGTTGTTGGCCTCCAACTCGGAGAGGAAGGAGAAGGTCGACTTCGGGATGATGATCGAGGACATTGCGGACATGCCGCGAAGTTCGTCACTTACCCGCAGGCTGAACCTGGAACACCATCAAGGCTCGGTCTCCATCTGCTGCCACTGGTCAACCGACTGTCCGTTCGCGTTGGGGTCATACATCACATCGTTCGTGCCGAAGTATTGGCCATCGCCGCTCACCCAGTAGTTGTTGTAGCCAGCCTCCACCTTGCCTTGCTCACCCGTTTGCGGGTTCCACGCGTTCTGTTCACCGCGGATCCCGTTGATGGTGGCATCCTGCATACGGTCCATGGTAGCATTGGTGTTGTTGTAGATACTCATCTGGGAGTTGTTCACGCTGTTCACCATGTCGCGGTGTGCGGCCTGGCTGGCATCGAAGGCGGCCTGATTGCTGCGCATGCGGGCGTTGTGGGCATTCCAGCTCTGCTGGTTGTTCTGCATTTGTTGCTGATGTGCGGCCATGCTTTCCTGCTCCTTCTGTTTGGCTTGGCGGTGTTGGGCTGCGAAGTAGGAGGGGTTGTAACGCATGGTGGACAGACCGCTGAGCAATCCGCTCTTCTCGCGTTCATAGCTGCTTTCGGTCGCCTCCAGCTCGGTGGTGTAGTAGCCCCAGTTCGCCATATCCGCACTGCTGATGCTGAACCAGTGCAGCACCACGGCCAAGCGCTTGTCGCCACGCCGCCATTCGCTCAGGTTGGCCTTGCAGGTCTTCTGTGCCTGACCCGATACGTACAAACCGTTCATGCCGCGCTGATCGACCTGTTCCACACCGGGGGCCGGTGCCTGTCCTACCAGCTCGTAACCCTGCTGGCGCATACGCGGGGCCAGGTCGTGCATCACCACTTGTTCGGGCGATACCGGCGCACGCATCTGCTGGCCGTTCGCTTGGTAGAATTGACCGAGCTGACCACCCACCATCATGAAACTGGCCGGCTTCGTGTTCTTCACGTTGGCGCCGGGGGCAGTCGCGGTCCAGTCGCCCGTTTCCATGCCTTGTACGTTCCAATGGGCGGGCAGATCCAACTGCGCGAATGGTACGTTGTAGGTGGAACTGTTCAGGGTATGCGTGCGCATACCGGCTGCTGTTGAGGGTTGCTGTCCGAAGCCCGATCCACCTTCCATGGCCCCTTGTTGTTCCCAGTTACCCGTTCCTTGGCCGTCAGGCACGGGTTGGCCGGTGATCTCGGCCATACGCGCTTCCAGTTCGCTCATGCGCGGGTCCTGGGCTTGACCGTACTGGTCCATGGTGTTCTCGCCGCTTTCGCCGCAGGAGAAGAGGAGTGCGCTGAGGCCGATCAACAGGTAGGAGGGGCGGTTCATCTTCCGGTGTGTTTTCCTCTTATCGGGGAGTGTGGTGGAATGTGAACAAGCACTGATCCGGATGTCGGAAGAACACCCCGAACCGATCGGTAGGTCCAATACCGCTGCTCCATGTGGCCTACCGGAACCGGATATCTTGCCGCCGGTACGAGTGGGTCCAGGTCGTGCTTCGTGCCGCATCCTAGGCTGTCGTTGATCAGAGTTCAGGGTCAAGCTACTACAGGTTGTCGCCATACAACGAAGGGTAGCGGAATACAACCAGGAAGAACCGTTCCAACGAACCACGCGAAATTGCGCCCCTCCAATTTTGCGGCGTCCAGATTAAAGGGACGTACACACACATGGAAACCAACTTCACAGGCACCCGGATCGCCACAGCGCGCAAAGGGAAGAACATGTCGCAAGCGCAACTGGCGCAACAACTTTTCATCAGCCCACAAGCCGTGGGCAAGTGGGAGCGGGGCGAGTCCATCCCCGACATCGTAACCGTGGGCAAGCTGGCCGATGTGCTCGGAGTGGACCTGAACTACTTCTCCGAACGAAGCTCATCGAACCCGGCACCCATTCCGGTCGAATTGCCGGTGGAACGCACGGTGGCAGCTACGCCGGTGCAGGAGCATCCAAAGCCCACCCGAGACATGTCCCGCTTCAAATGGGCCGATGCCGACTTCTCCGGGCTGAAGGATCTCCACGAGAAGTTCAGCGGTTCATTGCTGAAGAACTGCAAGTTCATCGACTCGGATCTTGCCGGGGTGCTCTTGGAGAACAACCACGTGGAAGGCTGCGACTTCCGCGGGGCGGACCTGAACGGCAGCTGGTTCCGTGCGTCACATGTCGCCAACACCCGCTTCAACGATTGTCGGCTGATGGAGGCTGAGTTCACCGAAACTGTGCTCAAAGGCTGTGACCTGTCCGGTGCCGATCTCACGGATGTCGTCGTACGGTCGAGCAGTTTCCAGAAGAACACCTTGACCAATGCCGTGCTGGTGCGCACTACCTTCCGCGACACGGACCTCACCGATGTGCTGTTCGAGGGCGCGATGGAGGACTGCACGTTCGAGAACTGCGGCTTCTCCCGGGTGACCTTCCAGAACGCCACGCTCCACAACACCTTCTTCAAGAGCCAACGCCTGAAGCACATCCGCTTCGTGGACTGCACGGCCGATCGCTTGACCTACGAATTCCTGAAGAACGGCAAGGCCGATGTGAGCGGGATCGTGGTGCTCGAATAGGCCCGACACTTTATTTCGCGTCGCACCCAACCGTAGTGGTTGAACGTACGTGTTACGTGCGTGTAGTACCACAAAAGCACGACCCCTCATGACCCGATCATTCCTCCTTGCCACGGTCCTCAGTTCAGCAACCTTCAGCCTGCAGGCCCAATGGGAGGCGAGCGGCATCCTGGCGATCACCAACCACTTCAGTGCTTGTGCCTTCCACCAAGTGGATACCGGGCTTTTCGTCTACGGGGCCAACAACCCAGGTCCTTCACCTTCGGCTACCGAAGGCGGTATCATCCGCACCACCGATGGCGCCAGTGGCGGCGGGGGGTATATCTGGTATCAGCCCTCCATGTTCCTGGAGGACATCGATGTGAAGATGGCCGGTGGAAAGCCCTGGTACATCGCGGCGGGACATGAGCTCTATAACCGGAGCGTGGTCGTGCGCAAGACGCTCGGCAGCCCCAACCCCTTGCAATTCGATAGCGTTCGCACCGGCACTAGCCGTTATTACCGCGCCATCCGAATGCGCAACGACCTCGTGGCCTTCGCGGCCGGAGGCACTTCCATGGGTGATGGCATCATTGATATGAGCGTGGATACCGGTAGCACCTGGGCCAACATCGCTGTGCTGCCCGGCCAACCCGTTTCGCGCCTGCATTTCGTGAACGACCAACTGGGCTTCGCGGCCACGGGTGGGTACAGTCGCCTGTTCAACAATGGCCTTTTACAGCCGGACAGCGGCGCCATCTACCGCAGTACCAACGGCGGCATGGACTGGGAGCAGGTGCACAGCAGCACCGTCACGGGCTTTTCCGATGTTGAATTCCAGACCGCGGAGATCGGGGTGGCAACGCGCAATGATGGTGTTATCCTGCGCACCACCGACGGTGGCGATACGTGGACGGAAGCGACCGTGATCCTCTCCGGTGAATTCGTATTGACCAGCGTGGTCTTCCGCAACGATGGCCTGGGCTTCGCCAGCGCTTACCGGGCCGATGGCTCCGAAGGCATAATCCTCTCCAGCAGTGACGGGGGTGCCAGTTGGGGCTTCAACTACTCCACCGCAGGCATGAACGGCGCACGCCGTATCTATGATCTGTACTTCTTCGATAATGAGCATGGTTACGCCAGTGCCCATTGGAAACCCCTCGTCACCCAAGGGCTTGTGACCGCTATGCCGCAGCAGGACGCCATCCGTTTCGAGATTTTCCCGAACCCGAGCTCCGATGTGGTGATTGTGCGGACCATGGAAGAGGCCAGCCTACCTATGGAGTTGATCGATGCGATGGGTCGAGTGGTATTGCGTACATCCACCTCGGGCCGTGAAACCACCATAGACCTCAGCGGTGTGAAGCCGGGTCTCTATCGCGTGCGAGCGATCAAGGGGATGGAGGTCCTAAGCCTTCCGCTGATGCGACTCTAAGTAGGTGACGGATCGGATTGGGAGGCTTGAACGATCCGTGCTCAACGCAGTCCGCCTGTTCGTTCCATATCCACATCGATCGCTGCACGCAATACGGTGCGGATCATGCGTTCGTCAGCTGAAGTCAACCGGTGTAGGTCCCGCCAGCACACTTGTTTGCGATCCCCGCGCTGCAAGTAGGGTTCGCAGCCAGGCACCAAGCTCCCATAGCTCAGCCCGAAGCGTACTCCCTCATAGGTCTTCGTCTTGCCCCATAGCACCGATGCAGGCCAGATGAAGCACACGTCGCGCCGACCCTTGTAATAGGGCACGTTGAAGCTCAGGCGCTCCTTCAGGTCAGGTGCTTCAGAGATGATCAGTTCGCGCAATTGTTCGGTCAAAGCGCGTTCGTCGGCGGGGAGGAAGTCGAGCAGGGCGGCCACCGAAGAGAACCGAATTCCTCCGTTGAGCATCTTCGAAGCTCCCTTCGGTTCCATGCTCACAAGGCCTGCCCGAAGGTCAGGAGGTTGTGGTCCGGATCCAGCAAGGCGAACTCGCGCTGGCCCCAAGGCTTGTCGCTGAGCGCACCGTTGGGATGGATCCGAACGCCTTGTTCCATCCATCCGTTGTAGAGCGCATCGATGTCATTCACGCGGAGGTACACCTGGCCGTAGTTCTTCCTCGGGTCGAGGTCCGGATGAAGGAAGAAGTGCAACTCCACGCCGTCGCGAGCGACCAAGAGGTATTCGTCGTAGTGGACCGTTCCCACATCGTGGAAGCCCAAGTGGTTGATGTAATAATGGCGCGTACGTGCCCGATCTCGCATGGGCAGCTTGGGGATGATGGTTGTGAGCATGGGAGAAAAGTTCGATCTAGTCATCCAGTCCCATGCCCGCAAGGATCCGCTCCACGTTCTTCTCGATCCGGGCTTCGCGCGTCTTGCTCTGCTTGGCCGCAGCGAAGTGCAGCAAGTAGCCGCGCTGCCTTCCCGGAGTGAGTGCATGGAACGCTTTCTTCAGGTCAGGCATTTCCTTCAACGCGCGCTTGAATTCTTCCGGCATCTCGAACTCCACGGTCTTCTTCAAAGGCACCTTTTTCCCGGACTGCTCCACCATGATCGCTTGTTGCATGTAGCCCTGCACGACCGGTGCCAACTTCACGATCTCCTTCGCACTGGTGAAGCGTATCTGCCGGGCGCTCTGCACGCTTTCGGTCTGCTGGACAAGGATCTTGTGGTCATCCTTCAGCAGGGCACCCTTCAAAAAGAGCAACGCGCAGTAGTCATTGAAGCCGTGCATCAGGAAGACGTTCTTGCCCTTCAGCGTGTAGCAGGGGTGGCCCCACTTCAATTCCTCCGTGAGTCCGCTGTCCAGCGCCAATTCGCGCAGTTTGGCAAAGGAGGACTTCCATTGTCCGTCCTTTTCGAAGAACCAGTCGACCTTGGGGTTCGGTGTGTTCATCGGATGATGATGAATTAACGCGGGCGAATGTCCGCAATTTCTGCGGAGAATAGGTCCGCTATTCTCCGCACGTTCCTAAGTCCTAAAGGTCGCAACGCACCTCCTGAACACACTTGCTAAGGGCCTTCGTACTTTGTCCTCATGCAAAGCCCGGTGCTGTTCATCCTCCTCTACCTGCGCCTTGCAGCTGCCACGCCACTGGCCGCGCAGGATGGTCGGTTGCTGGAGCGTACACCCTTCGAATGGCCCAAGGATTTCGTGGACGATATGCGCACCTCCATGCCGGAGGTGGACAGCGTGCTCGCCGCCGTGAAGGTGTATCGCATCACCTACCTCTCCGATGGATTGAAGGTGAAGGGCTTCCTCGCGGAGCCAACAAAGCCAGGTCGCTACCCGAGCATCATCTACAATCGTGGAGGCAACCGTGAATTCGGGAAGATCAACGCGGGTCAATTGCTTTTCTACGTGGTCAACATGGCGCGCTGGGGCTACGTGGTGGTGGCCAGCCAATACCGCGGTAACGATGGGGGCGAAGGGCAGGAGGAGTTCGGCGGTGCGGATGTGAACGATGTGCTCAACCTGTTGCCTGTGCTGGAACAAGTTCCGTCGGCCGACACCGCTCGCATCGGCATGTTCGGTGGAAGTCGGGGTGGGCTCATGACCTACCTCGCGCTTACACGCACCAACCGGATCAAGGCAGCAGTGGTGCTGGCCGGCATGACGGATGCCGTGCGCAGCGTAGCCGAACGCCCGGAGATGGGCACCAAGGTCTACGCTGAGGTCATACCGGGCTATGGAACGAACCCCGATTCGGTGCTGGCCACACGATCACCGGTGCAATGGGCGGGTCGACTTTGTCCCACGACGCCAATACTCCTTCTACATGGCACTGCTGACTGGCGCGTCTCTCCGCGCGACGCCATGGACATGGCCGATCGCCTGTACGCGCTCAAGCGACCATTCCGCATGGTGCTCTTCGAAGGTGGTGATCATGGCCTAAGCGAGTTCCGCTTCGAGGCCAACCAAACCACGCGCGATTTCCTGGACCGTTACGTGCGTGATGGTTCGCCTTGGCCTAGCATGGAGCCGCACGGCCGTTGATCCCATGAGGTGGGGCATTGTTCCGGTCCTCGTTGCTGAGGATGCGCATCCCTAGTGCACCACTGAGTAAGGAGCAGACCGAAACCCTGCGAGGTCGATCACCGCACCATCGGCTTTTGGCCCAATGCATACCGTGTTGACCGCCAGGTGGCCTTGTCCTCAAGTTCCTTCAGTTCGGAAAAGCGGACCTTCTGTTCGGGGGAGAGCTCTTGTCGTTCCCGCAGAGTTTCCAAGTCATTCAATTCTTCTCGCATGCCCTCTTCTCCTGCCGCATGGAAACTACGCCCCCCTGTTTCCACCAGGTAGAACGCGTTGCGCGTGCCATCGTATACGTACTTGTCCGTACTGGTCCACTT
>Ga0209812_10000719_pt1 | contig 27759 bp, 22 predicted proteins | sample JI71714BDNA_FD_187502 | JGI IMG/M metagenome (GOLD analysis project Ga0209812, IMG submission 187502) | Wastewater effluent complex algal communities from Wisconsin, to seasonally profile nutrient transformation and Carbon sequestration -... | ecosystem: Engineered > WWTP > Effluent > Algae...
AAACGTTTATCTAAATTAACGCCGCCACCAGAGACGATATTGCGGGCATCACCCACTTTGTCACTAAAAAAGTCGGTCCGTGAACGCACTTTTTTCATCGGGGTATCAAAATAGCCAACACGCGCTATGCCAAAGCGACCTTGTAGACCGACAAAGGTGTCTCTTGCATCAAAGTAGTCACTGTTGGTATCACCTTCTTCAATACGTACTAAGGCTTCAATTTGCGCGATTACACTTAGTGTATCATCAAGCCTATGTGTGATTTTCACTCCCACACGGCTTGAGTTACTGGATACATTTAAGCCACTTTCGTTACCGTTATCTAATTGATCAATAGATAAATGCGCTTGGCCATAAAATTGTGTGTCTGTTGCACTTAATGCTACAACGGGTAAAAAGGCGAGCAACAGACTCGCGGCAGCGTAACTGAATCGCATAAAACCCTCTTGCCGATAAATAGATGTCCATGGTGTGGTAACATCTAGTATGGCATCGAAAACTGTAGTCGCATTGATCCACCGTAATTTTTTAGCGTTTTTTATAAAATTGCTTACAGAAATACAATGCTTTTAGGCTAAAGGTACTTTTCGCGCAATGAACCAACCTATAATCATGGTTGCTACAAAGCCTATTGTACCACTGCTACCCGTTGACAGTGCGGCTATGGCGGGGCCAGGACAGTAACCGATTAACCCCCATCCAATACCGAAAATAAGTGCACCTATTAGTAAAGGGCGATCTATTTTTTTTGTGGCGGGCAGGTGAAAATCTGACGCAAAGAGTGGGGCTTTGTTACGCTTTATTATTGCAAAACCGCTAACATATACAGATAGTGCACCCACCATCACTAATGCCAAGCTAGGATCCCAATTACCAGAGAGATCCAAAAAACTGAGTACTTTAGCCGGATCGATCATGCCAGAAACCGTTATACCAATAGCTAACAAAATACCTGAGATAAACGCGATAAATAGAGACATAAAGGCTCCTTAATGAAATAGCGTAGCAATAACGATGCCTGCGCACATAAAAACTAGCGTGGCCACAATCGACCGTACTGAAAAACGCCCAATACCACAAATACCATGGCCAGAAGTACAACCACTGCCCCAAGCCGTGCCCAAGCCCACTAATAAACCGGCAAGCAGTGTCGTGCTCGTCAGCTCGGGGGTGCTGTACTCTAAATCAGTAACGAACAGCGATAAGGTAAAGGGGCCAGCAATTAGCCCAAGTAAAAAAGCGAGCCGCCAAGGCCGATCATCTCGATTAAATAATGCTTGGCTAACTATCCCCGAGATCCCAGCAATTCGGCCCAGCCCCAGCATTAATATCAATGCGCCTAAACCAATTAACGCACCGCCAAACAACGCAGAAAAAGGCGTAAAATTTTCCATAGTGTTTCCTTACTGACTACTGGGTAATTGCGCATCAAGCCATGCCTGCATGCCACCTGCAACCGAATAAACTTGCGTAAAGCCCATGCGTTGTAACGATTCTGCGGCAAGCGCAGAACGCGCACCCGAGCGACAAATCAAATACAGCGGAGCTTGTGCTAATTGACTTAACGCGACCTCAGCCTCACAACCACTAGCGGCCACCGCTGGATGAGTTGCTAACTGCATTTCAAGTACGCCGCGCGGATAATTAATGGCGCCTTGTATATGGTTTACGGCAAACTCAGCGGGTTCGCGAACATCAATAAGCCGTGGCTCAGGGTGCTGCGCCAAATACTCAACTAATTGTGTAACACTGATCTCGTTTATAACGGCTTTAGCTTCTGTCACGAGTTGCTGGGCGGTTTTCATACAAATTCTCCTAAACAAAAATTAAAGAACGGATTGGGTAAATACAACAACAGCCATGATGATCAAAAAAACAGAGAATCCTTTTTGTAACAATTGTTTAGGTAGTTTCTGTCCTAGCCAGTTGCCCACAAAAGTGCCAAATAAGCCAGCTACAATCATAATGGCAATAATATGCCAAGCGAAGGTGAGCCCTGCGGCGCTGAAGGTGAAATAGTATTTGATAAAGCCTGCAAACGATTTTAGCGCGATAATGCTAAGGCTGGTGGCAATTGCCTTGTTCATCGGCAATCCTCCCATTAACACCAGTGCTGGCACGATCAGAAACCCACCACCCACACCAACAAAACCAGTGATCGCACCTACCAATAACCCGTCTACAATCACTTTAGTATGATTAAAAGGGTATTGATTCGCGGTATTAGTTTGGCGATTACGCCACATTAATACCGCAGCCACTAGCATTAGTATGGCAAAGCAGAGTAATTGCCAGCGGCTGTCTACCAAGGTACCTAACCAGGCGCCACCATACGTACCTAACATACCGGGTATACCAAACCACAGGACATGGCGCCAACTAATTCGGCGCTGCCAGGCGTTTTGTACCGATCCTAGTAAACTGATACCGGCCACAATCAAAAGTGATGAGGCGATAGCCATGTCTGCGGGCATCTTTAACAAATACAGTAATACCGGAACGGTGAGAATAGAGCCGCCAGAGCCAAATAGCCCTAAGCTTAAGCCGATAATCAATGCACCTAAAAGCGCGATCATGATGACCTCTATATAATTTTATAGAATAAGCTTATAACATATTTGCATTCTAGGCGGCTTTTCGCTAAGCTGCAACTTAAATTTAGTATTATCTAATTTTGGGGGTAAGTATGTCGCAGCACGCCTTGCACATTGAGATGTTTTTTGATGCTGACAGCGCAACCTTTAGCTACGTTGTGGCGGATCCCTTAACCAAACAGGCCGCTATAATTGATCCTGTGCTCAATTATGTCGCCGCAGCTGGGCAAGTGAGCACGGAAGGCGCGGATAAACTGCTGCACTTTTTAGAGGAACACGGCTGGCAATTACAGTGGATCCTCGAAACGCATGCGCATGCTGATCATCTCTCTGCGGCCTATTATCTAAAGCAAAAAACAGGAGCCACTCTCGCCATTGGCGAAGGGATCCGCAAAGTACAACGAACGTTTAAAGCAATTTTTAATATTGCAGATAACGAGCTACAGGCTAACGGTGACTACTTTGATAAGCTATTTAGTGATAATGAACATTTTACGATTGGTTCCGTATCAGCCACGGTAATAAATACGCCCGGGCATACGAATGATAGTGTGAGTTATTACATTGCTGGGCATTTATTTGTAGGTGATAGTCTTTTTATGCCAGACGCTGGGACGGCCCGTTGTGATTTTCCAGGTGGCGATGCGCATATTTTATTTCGCTCCATCCAACGTATTTATCAATTGCCTGAGGATACCGCAATTTACATGTGTCATGATTATCAGCCTAATGGACGGGAACTGAAATATAAAACCACGGTGCTGGAGCAAAAGCGCGGTAATATTCATGTTAATGCCAATACCAGCGAGGCTGAATTTGTAGAAAAACGTGAGGCGCGTGATAAAACCTTGGCTGTACCGCGACTGATTTATCCTGCGGTACAAGTCAATATTCGGGGTGGGCAATTGCCACACGCTGAGGCGAATGGCCAGCGTTATATTAAAATTCCCCTAAGCGTTAACAAAAATAACTGACGCTATACAATATTAGTCTAGGTGGAATCATCGGAGACAGCAAAAATCGCTGTTATAAAAAGAGTAAAACGCGTAAAAAAGGCAGCCTTAGCTGCCTTCATACGGTGAGTCTGATGTGTCTACAATCCGCTTCGTTTTATTCAGTTAAGCTAAAAAACTTTTTACCGTTGCAACAACGCTGTCCAATGTTAGCAATTGTTTCTCTCCAGTACGGCGGTTTTTGTACTCCACTTCACGGTTATCTAGATTACGCTCACCAATTACAATGCTATGCGGGATGCCAATTAACTCCATATCCGCAAACATCACACCCGGACGCTCTTTTCGATCATCTAATAAAACATCAACACCCGCAGCCGTTAATTGTTCATATAGCAGCTCTGTTGCTTCTGCAACACGAACGGACTTTTGCATATTCATTGGGATCAGCGTGACTTGAAATGGCGCTATTGCATCTGGCCAAATAATGCCGTATTCATCATGGTTTTGTTCGATAGCTGCGGCGACAATACGCGATACGCCTACGCCGTAACAGCCCATGGTCATGATCTGATGCTTGCCTTCTTCGTTTAACACGCCCGCTTTTAACGCTTGTGAGTATTTTTCACCTAATTGAAAAATATGTCCCACTTCAATGCCGCGTTTTATGACAAGTTTACCAAAGCCGCATGGACTCGGATCGCCTTCGACTATATTTCGCAGATCAGCAACACGGTAGGAACTGATATCCCGATCCCAGTTGACGCCCGTTACATGATAACCATCTTTATTTGCACCTACGACGAAGTCTGCAAGATGCGCAGCGCTACGATCAACAATTACTGGAATGGAGATGCCCAGAGGACCTACTGATCCTGCGCCTGCGCCCAACAGCATCCGCAACTGTTCATCGCTAGCAAATTGCAGTGGGCTAGCCACTTCAGGCAGTTTCTCTGCTTTTATCTCGTTTAATTCGTGATCGCCTCGCAGCACTAGGGCGACGAGCGAGGTGGGTTTACCGTCTTCTTTTGCCGCCAGTACAAAGAGTGTTTTAGCAATTTGGGTTTCTGGCATGTTTAAAAACGCTGCGACATCGGCAACAGAACCGACATTTGGCGTGGCGATTTCTGTTACAGGCAGAGTGGCCGCGGGGCGTGAACCTGCTGGCGCAAGGGCTTCGGCCATTTCAATATTCGCGGCATAATCGCTGGTATCGGAAAAAGCTATTGCATCTTCACCAGAGGATGCCAAAACATGGAACTCATGCGAAACACTGCCACCAATAGCACCTGTATCGGCGAGAACAGGACGATAATCTAACCCTAAACGATTAAAAATATTGCAATAAGCACGATACATTGCATCATAAGTTTGTTGTAACGAAGCTTGGCTCAAATGAAAGGAATAGGCATCTTTCATTAAGAATTCACGGGCACGCATTACGCCAAAACGTGGGCGGCGTTCGTCACGGAATTTGGTTTGAATTTGATATAAATTCAAGGGCAGTTGTTTATAACTGGTGATTTCTCGGCGTACCAGATCCGTAATAACTTCTTCGTGCGTAGGACCTAATACAAAGTCGCGTTTATGGCGATCAACAAAGCGTAACAGCTCGGCGTCCATTTGCTCCCAGCGTCCGGATTCTTGCCATAATTCTGCCGGTTGCACCATGGGCATTAATACCTCTATGGCGCCAGCTTTATTCATTTCTTCGCGAACAATCTGCTCCACCTTACGCAGTACGCGCACCCCAGTTGGCAAATACGTATACAACCCCGACGACAAGCGGCGGATCATGCCGGCACGTAACATTAATTTATGGCTGATCACTTCGGCATCGGCCGGGGTTTCTTTCATCGTTGATAGTAAGTACTGACTGGTGCGCATGCTGTTCTCTGCAAAATGGGCTGAAAAATTGCCCGTATTCTAACAACCTAATTACTCCGGCAGAAGGTTAATCTGGTGTTTTATTGGCTTATTTGTCACTTCTTGCTGTTTTAACATACCCCCTAAGCTGTAAAAATGCCCGTTAACTTCCACCACGCCGCGCACATCCATAACGGCTTCGGTGTCGGCAGCTTTTAACCAACGTTGTTGTAATGGCGCATATAACCACACTTCGGCAAGCGGCTCTGCCGTTTGCCCAGCATACCCTTTACCGTCTAGAGCATAAGGAGTATGGCTACCGCCAATAAAAGCGACCATTTCTTCACCATTAACGGTAACGGTGGTTGCTGCCATCCGATAGCGCGCTTCGCCTGTGGGATGCGAAATGGGTTGCCAAGCAATACTATTCGGTTGGCTTCCTAACTTACCTACCCAACAGGCCGCGATACGATTTAACTCGCGCGCTTGATCTTTGGGATAGTCGACTGTGACGCCATCACACACCACAAGATGATTGGCGGCAATAGCGCCGGCTAAACCAAAAACGGGTTTGCCAGGATAGGGGGTAGCTTGCGACCAGCGTTGAGTAAAATTATCAAAAAGTTGTACTAAATTAACCGTACCGTGATCACTCCAGCCGCTGACTAAATAAATATAGCGATTTTGATAAGGAATGGCTGCGGCATGATCGACGGGCACGGGCATATCATTTAAGCGCGTATAGCGACGGGTAACCGGATCTAATCGGTAGCTGTCAGTGGCCGTTTGTACGCTGCCATCATTATTGACAAAGCGTCCGCCAAAAATAAAAAAGTTATTATTAAGCGCCACAGCGCTTGCACCAATTCGGCCCGCCAAGCGCTGTTGACTTGGCACGGCGGGTAAGCTGGTCCAACCAAACTCACCCAAGGTGTGTAGCCAAACCTTATTATGAATAGCGCCACTGTTTTTAGCTGGCCCCAGTCCTGTGGCAGACATAACATAGGTCTTGTCACGAATACTGGTACTGGCCACCGCATTGTTACTGACGGGCTCCGGTAGATCCGGCAAGGCCATCACGGCAGCACTGGTTGCCAGTAAGCTAAGGTAGCTGAATGATTTCAGTAACATGATTGTGTTCTCCGTCAACGATCCATTTAATATTAAAGTTATACAGGGTCATGCCGTATTGCTGCTCGCCCTCCCGTTGCTTTTTATAAGGCGGTCTAGGATCCTGTTTTAACACCTTCTCAATCAATATACGCAGCTGCGGATAGCGCGTTTGTTGCTGGCAAAATAGTGCCGCCTGCTCTGACATTGATACGGTCATTGCTGTATGTGGTGCGGCATCTGCAAAGCCTCCACTGGCAGCGGGTAAGGCATCAGAGTAGGGTAAATACGGTTTAATGTCCAAAATAGGTGTACCGTCTAACAAATCTAAACCGCTGATCTCTAATATAAGTCGGCCATTTTTGCGAGAGACACCCTCTAGTTTTACGACAGATAAGCCAATTGGATTAGGTCGGAATGTCGCCCGGGTAGCAAATACGCCTTTACGGGTATTTCCGCCTAAGCGAGGTGGCCTAACCATGGGGGACCAGCCTTTATCAGCGGTTTCATGAAAAACAAACACTACCCATAAATGACTGAATGCTTCTATGCCACGAACGATACTGTCATCAGCAAAGGGGGGCTCTAATACAAGCTGCCCCGTCGCTTCTGGGATTAACCCAGGTTGGCGTGGAATAGCAAACTTTTGCTTATAAGGCGACGCGACATAGCCTATAACATTAAATTGATAGTGGTTCATTGTGGTGTTTCGATCTACCTTGTTTTAACCGCTGCAGTAAGAATAAAGCCGGTATTATGCAAGGCAACACTGTAAACAACAAGTAAAGATGGCCGAAGCAAGCCTCTGGCTATACAGCATAAGCTTAGAGTATTAAATTCAAATAGACGTCTAAATGTTTTTGACGCCAGATGGATAAATTGTAACAATACTGCAAAAAGTAAATCAGAGAACGCGTTTAATGGCACACCGCATCTTATTAACCGAATGCCCGGATTCACAGGGTTTGATCGCGCAAATCACCAATATTTGTTACAAACATCAACTTAATATCATTCGAAATACCGAATATGTTGATCCGGGCACGGGGCAATTTTATATGCGAACCGAGCTTGAAGGTATTTTTAACGATAAAACGCTTTTACATGATTTAGATCGCGCATTACCCAAAGGCAGTCGACGCAGTTTATTAAGTCGCAATGCTAAACGTGTGGTGATATTGGTCACTAAAGAAGCGCACTGCCTCGGTGATATTTTAATGAAGGTGTATGACGGCTCCTTAACACTGGATATTGCCGCTATAGTCGGTAATTATCCGGCGCTCGCCGCCTTAGCGGAGCGTTTTGCTATCCCGTATCATTTTATACCGCATCAAGGGCTAAGCCGAGTAGAGCACGAGCAGGCATTACAGCGTGTGATTGCTCCCTATCAGCCGGAATACATAATTTTAGCTAAGTTTATGCGGATATTAACGCCAGACTTTGTTGCTGCGTACCGTAATCGAATTATTAATATTCATCATAGTTTTTTACCCGCGTTTATTGGCGCGAATCCCTACCAGCAAGCCTTTGAACGCGGTGTGAAAATTATTGGTGCAACTGCGCATTTTGTAAATGAACAATTGGATGAAGGGCCGATTATTCAACAAAAAGTAGCGGCGATTGATCACAGCTACAGCGCAGCGGATATGGAAAAGGCGGGGCGCGATGTTGAAAAAGCGGCATTGAGTGACGCATTACAATTTATTACCGAAGATCGCGTTTTTGTGCATGGCAATAAAACCGTTATTTTGTAATCGTGTCGCAAACAGGGCGCGTCGCTAGTTTGCTGCGACGGCTACTGTTTGATAAAGACGTATTAATGCATGCCTTCATCGAGTTCATGCGGATCCATCGCATAAATATCATCTATTTGATTAAGCGAAGAGTGGCTTACTCGCAAGTCTTTGACGCGACCATTACGCAAACTGTAGACCCAACCATGCACAGCGAGTGGCTGCCCACGTTCCCATGCCTCTTGCACAAAACTGGTGTGACATAAATTGCGCACTTGCTCCATCACGTTTAATTCGATTAAACGGTTAACACGTTGCTCTTCGTCATCCAAGCTTTCAATTTCGTCACGGTGCATGGCATAAACATCTTTAACATTACGCAGCCAATTATCAACAAAGCCTACGCGTTGTTTTAGCAGGGCTGCCCTTACGCCACCACAGCCATAATGACCAACAACTAAAATGTGTTTCACTTTTAAAATATCAATGGCGTATTGTAGTACAGATAAACAATTCATATCAGAATGCACCACAAGATTTGCCACATTTCTGTGAACAAAAAGTTCGCCTGGCATTAAGCCAACAATTTCATTGGCAGGTACTCGGCTATCTGAACATCCTATCCATAAATATTCTGGCGCTTGCTGCTCTGAGAGTTGTTTAAAAAATCCAGGCTGTTCCTGCTCAATCCGGTCGGCCCAGTTTTTATTATTGATGAAAAGATCTTTAAAATTTGGCATTAAATTACCCAGTTTCTACGCAAATATGCGACACGATAACGAATTTTTCACCATACACAACGCTGACCAGCAAACGTTATCACGCTATCCTATTCTTACAAAAGATTTTTAACGTGTAAACTTAGCTATTGCTTACAAGCTTAATAGTACTTTCGGGTTAAATTTAACTAGAGTGAAAAATGTTAACTAAAGCATTCTTCTAGATAATATTATGCTTGTAGTTAATTATTAATCTAAGCTGAATTTAGATAGAAAATAATCATTATTGTTTTAGTTCATTTGCTTTAATTTTTTTATTTAATTAGCTATGATGCTAGGTGTAAATTATATAGGAGCTACTGAATGTCTTTGTTACTTGATAAGCGTGAATTAAAGAAAGCGGCAAAAGAGTTAACATTAGCAAAGTTAAATGACGTTTTAGATACTCTTCAATCAGTGCTTACTGAGCGTCAAAGTGAAATTGAAGCCATCAATGAAATTGAACGGTTTGCACGTGAAAAAGGTTTCACTTTAGAGCAGTTAGGCTATAAGCAAATACAAGATACTATTGCTGTAGAAGAGGTGAGCAGTGTTGCCTCTGACAAACGCCCCATTAAACCTAAATTTAAGACCTTAAATAAAGAAAGCCAGTATTTTTATATTGAAGACGGTCAACTGCAATTATTGCGCACACACACGATGAAAAAAGGTTTGCAGGCTCGTGGCATCGAGGTTGTGTCTATTGATAAGGTAGATAAGAAATTTGCCAAGGATATTGATGCCTTGCTGGCTGACGCAACAGAACAAGCAACCGTTAACTTCAACAGTAAAGTTGCGGTATGGAATGCCTGGGCGGCGGTAAATGGCGGCGAAATTTTAGAAACTCGCTAATCCAATGTGGTTAATTTTATTAGCATAATGCCAGCTTTAACATTCGCTGTAAGTTAGCGTAATCACTTGCAATACCAGATCAATAATCAGGTTATATATAAGCAAAACCCGGCTAATTTGGCCGGGTTTTTTCATAAAGCGAAGGTTGAGCGATTACTTAATCTGCGCGTCTAAAGACTGTTTTGTAACACCGATACTGTCATCGCTCATTAAGTATACATAAAGCCACATTAAATCGGCAGGCGTTTTTAGTGTGTGTGGATCTTCACCAGGATAGGCTTTTGCACGCATGCTAGTGCGCGTTGCCCCTGGATTGATACAATTAACGCGAACCCCTGTGTTGTCATACTCATCTGCGATGATCTGCATTAATCCTTCGGTCGCAAATTTTGAGACGGCATAAGGACCCCAAAATGCGCGCCCTCTGCGCCCAACGCCTGATGAAGTGAATACAATCGAACTATGACCCGTCTGCTTCATTAATGGCAACACGGCTTGCGTGAGTAACATGGCACCCGTTACATTTACTTGCATAATATCGTGCCACGTGGGGAGATCGATATGCTCAAACGGGGTTAATACGCCAAGCATGCCAGCATTATGTAACACCCCATCTAAACGACCAAACTCCGACTTAATGGTGGCCGTCATATCTTGATAGTGTTTTTTAGTTGCGCCTTTTAAATCTAAAGGCACAATAGCGGGCTCCGGGTAACCGGCTGCAACGATCTCATCGTAAACTGTCGTGAGTTTTTGCGTCGTTTTACCCAGTAAAATAACGGTAGCACCATATTCAGCATAGGTTAGTGCGGCAACTTTACCGATACCATCACCAGCGCCGGTAACTAAAATAACTTTATCTTTAAGCGCGCCTGCTGGCGCAGAATAATGTTGCTGTGCTTGCATTAGCTGTGATCCTGTCAGAAAAAACGGCGACAGCATACGCCGAAATGGGCTATTTTGCACCTTTCTTCACGATATCTGCGTTTTAACTCTAGCGATTTTTAAAACTTTGAGTTAAGTTTAACTGGTCGTAGCTGTTCTTAAGAGCGGCCACTCTTTTTAACAATAAGCAAAGTAAGGTTTTGCTTTGCAATAAAAAAATACCAGTGATGGACAGGGGAGAAAATATGAATAAGCTGGCAATAAGTCTTGCTGTTGCAGTTGCCTTAGGGTTAACCGGCTGCGGTGAGTCACTCGACGATATAAAACAAGATGCCGCTCAACCTGGTGGCACCGTCATACCAAGCGCTCGCGTGGTGTTTGATCCCACTGCTGGTGCGGTATCCGTCCCAAATGATTTATTATTTCAGGGTACCACTGATGGCACGTTAACGCTCGACAGTGGTGCAGCACCAAATTACACCAATCCGCAAGTTGCCCTTGGTGCTTTAGATGGTTGGTCTACGCAAAACCCATTTGCTATCGCGTTAAGTTTCCCTGCAGGTGTGAGTTTGAATATGGACTCTGCACGTGCACCAGGGTCAGTGAGATTATTCAAAGCTGTAATGGGTGATCCAGCGTCGCCAGATGCGGATTGCCGTGCGGTTCCTCGTGGTATGGCGTGTAAGATTCTCTCTGAACTGCAATACGGTGTCGATTTTGTCTCTGCAGGCTCAGGCACGAGTGTTGCTGTTATTCCCTTAAAACCTTTAGAAGCAGCGACTACCTATTTATTGGCATTAACCAACGGTCTTAAAGACAGTACCGGGGCAGCCGTAAAACCTTCGACCACCTATGAATTAGTGAAGCAAGATCTTGCTACTTTACCCTTAGCTACAGACGCACAACGTTCATTACAAGCGGTCATCAATAGTTTTGAAAATACCATTGATCGTGATAGCAGTTTGCCAAAAGAAAGTATTATTTACAGTGCTGCTATCACCACCCAGTCAACTGGCGCTGTATTAGCGAATTTAAAACAATTAATGGCTTCACCTACGCCAACAGGCTATGCTCCTTCAGCGTTAAGCGTGCAAAACACTGGGTTAATGGTATCCCAAGTTAATCCTGCCTTTGCTTCGCAACCGGCTTTTGCCATTACCCGTTTATACCAAGGATCGCTCACGATCCCTTATTTCTTATCACGGCCAACAGCGGGAAATGTTACCGCGCCACTTAATAGCCGTTGGCTGGCACGTTGCGACAGCGGAGCTATCATTGCTGCTTTGCCCGCCAGCATGAAGCCTGCTACACCGGTATCTGAAAATGATGGTTTTTGTCAGCAGGTTAGCGGTGGGGCTTTACGTGATTTAGGTGTGGATGCTGCACGGCATTTAACCAAGTTTAACACCATACCGAGAATCACGAGCTACGAAACAGTTGGCGTGCAAATGACGGTACCTGATACACCAGCCATCCCAATGCCAGAGGCAGGGTGGCCAGTAGTGATCTTGCAACACGGTATTACTTCGCGTAAAGAAGATATGTTAGCGATCACTGGCGCTTTGGCTTCACAAGGTTTTGCAACGATTGCTATTGATCATCCTCTGCACGGTAGCCGTGGCTTTACTCAGGAAACCGAAACGGGCACGCTAACGTTCAATGCGTCAACCAATGCAGCCACAGATTATATGAACTTAAGTAATCTTCTGGTGACACGTGATAATCTACGCCAGAGTATTGCCGACATGTTGGCATTGCGTTTTGCCTTAAACAGCATTAGTGGCGTGAGTATTGATAGAAGCCGTGTGCAATTTTTAGGGCACTCGCTTGGGGGCATTACGGGTGCAAGCATGGTGGCTTTAGCCAATACCTCTTCAGGTAATGCAATGTTGGATGCAGCCTTTAAGGTAGAAACCAGTGTATTAGCGATGCCAGGCGGTGGTGTTGCTAACTTCCTATTAGATTCACCCAGCTTTGGTCCATTAATCAAGGCCAGCATTATGTTAGGTGCCGGTGGTGAATTGACCAGTCAATTTGTTACTTATATTGCTACCAATACAGGATGTGGTGCACCCACTGCTGCTACAGCGGCTACGTGGCCAGCTTGCGCTGCGCCAACAGTTAATCAGTATTTAGCCAGTTTGGCTCAAACAGGCAATACCGCACAACAGGCTCGTATTAATGCAACGTTGACGCAATTCGCGTTTGCAGCGCAAACCGTTATTGATAGTGGTGATCCAAATAACTATGCTCAGCAACTAGTGGCAACCAGAACACCCACGTTTATGATCGAAGTGGTGGGTAATGGTGCGGATAATCTGCCTGATCAAGTGATCCCTAATGGGTTCTTTAATCCATTAAATGCGTTGGCACAAGGCAGAATGGCGTTAGCGGGTACTGAGCCTTTGGCGCGCTTGTTAGGCGCGGGTAGCGTCCCAGCACAAGCACCAGGTGTGGTGTTAACAGGTAATGCTATCACACGGTTTAATGCAGGTGAGCATGGCTCAATTTTAAACCCAGCACGAAGCCCAGCCGCAACCGGTGAGATGCAGTTCCAAAGTGTCACGTTCTTCTTAAGTCGTGGTACACAAATTGGTATTCAAAACCCGGCGGTTATTGCGGGCAATTAAGATACTGATCGCGTAATCTCAACAGCCCGGTTGCTTCTGCGCCGGGCTGTTGCTTTTTAAGGTATTTTATAACACGTTTCAAAGGAGAACCATTTTGGAGTTTATGTATGAATACGGCCTGTTTTTAGCCCAAGTGATTACCTTGGTGTTAGCGTTTGCAGCGGTCGTGGTTATTTTAGCGGCGGCAAGTGTAAAAACGCGGCAGCGTAAAGGGCAATTAGAAATCACTAATTTAAGTGAGCATTATCAAGATGTTCAAGCACATATGCAGCAACAGGTGTTAGATAAAAAAGCCTATAAAAAATGGCAAAAACACACCGCGGCCGCCGATACTGCGGTATCGTTACCGAGATTGTTTGTTATCGATTTTGTGGGTGGCATTGACGCCAAAGAGGCTGATGCATTACGTGAAGAAGTATCGGCTATTTTGGCAATTGCCACACCTGACGATGAAGTGTTAGTGAGATTAGAAAGTGGTGGTGGAGTGGTGCATGGTTATGGTTTAGCTGCATCGCAATTACATCGCGTTACCCAACATAAGATCCCGCTTACCATCGCGGTTGATAAAGTTGCGGCCAGTGGTGGTTATATGATGGCTTGTGTTGCAAATAAAATCTTAGCGGCCCCATTTGCGATAGTCGGGTCCATTGGTGTTATTGCCCAACTGCCAAATTTCAATAAGCTACTTAAAAAACATGATATTGATTTTGAGCAGTTTACTGCAGGTGAGTATAAGCGAACAGTCACTCTTTTTGGCGAGAACACGGATAAAGGCCGCGACAAGTTTCAACAAGAATTAGAAGAGACGCACCATTTATTTAAAGCGTTTGTTGCTGAGCAGCGTCCGCAAATCGATTTAGCGCAAGTTGCAACGGGTGAACATTGGTTCGGTTATCAAGCACTCTCGTTACAATTAGTCGATGAGTTAACAACCAGTGATGAGTATCTGCATGCGGCTTTTGCCCATCGCAAGGTATTACAGGTACGTTTTCAACTGAAAAAGCGTTTAACTGAGCGTCTTGGTGCTGGAGGCGCGAGCGCATTAGCTACTTTTTGGCAGCGGTTACAAAACAGACGTTGGTTTTAATAAAAAACGGAGCTTAGCTCCGTTTTTTATAAATTTAAACTACTGTTTTAGATGGTGAAAGTCTATAGTCTCTTCTTTTTCACCGGCTCGAGGATTGTTATAAACATCGGCGTTAAATTCACCTTCGCTTTTTGCTACCACACAGGATACCATGGCATCGCCAGTAATATTAACTGCTGTCCGGGTCATATCAAGTAACCGATCAACCCCAATTATCAAGGCAATACCTTCAACCGGCAAACCTACTTGTTGCAATACCATCGCTAACATAATTAAGCCAACGCCTGGCACGCCGGCAGTGCCAATCGAAGCTAAGGTTGCTGTAAGAATGACCATCAAAAAGTCGGTTAGCGTAAGATCAACACCAAAAACTTGAGCAATAAATACCGTGGCGACGCCTTGCATAATAGCGGTGCCATCCATGTTAATGGTTGCGCCTAGTGGCACCGTAAAGGAGCTGATGCTGTTATTCACGCCAAGTTTTTTATTCACCGTTTCCATGGTGACAGGTAAGGTGGCATTGCTGCTTGATGTGCTAAACGCAAATAACGCCGCATCACGCATTTTACGTAAGAATATTACTGGATTAAGCCCGGTTAGCACTTTTAGGATAATTGGATACACGGCTAAACCATGGAACAGTAACACAGCTAAAACAACCAAGAAGTATTTTAATAAGCTGGCAATAGTGTCAAATCCTAGCGTAGTAAACAGCTTAGCCATTAAGAAAAACACACCGTACGGCGCTAAATTCATCAAAAGCGTTACTAGCTTCATAATGACTTCGTTTAAATCGGTAAACAATGTTGCAATACGTTCGCCGGTTTTTCCTGACAACGCGACTGCTAAGCCAAATAATACGGCAAACACGATAATTTGCAGCATATTGCCTGAGGCCATCGATTGAATGGGATTACTGGGGAATATATCAATAAATACTTGGGCCAATGTGGGTGCTGCGCTTACGTCAAAGGTCGCATCGCTACGCATTTCTACACCGTTACCAGGGCCAATAAATAACGCTGCAGCAATGGCTAAACTAATCGCAATGGCGGTAGTGATTAAATAAAGACCAATTGATTTACCGCCAAGTCGGCCAAGTTTAGAGGTATCAGACAATGAGCAAGTACCACAGACTAATGACACAAATACGAGGGGTACAACCAGCATTTTTAAGCTGGCAATAAATATTTCACCACCTACATGAAAAATGCCATCGACAAAAAACGCTTTTAATGGAATGGCCAAACCCATAATGGCGAGGTGACGCTCGTCTGCCCCAGCCAATAGCCATTGAAAGAAAAACCCCACCGCAATACCGGCGGTCATCCCTATTACAATTCGTAAAGTAAGACTCAATTTTTTAGTTGATGTTGTCATAATTATTGTGTTCAGAAAAGTCGCAAAACACCAAGGGTATCAGGTTGTGCGCCTGGAGGGCAGAGCAGTGATAATTTTTTTTTAATTTAGCGGTGCCCGCTGGATAATTAATAGTTTAAGATACAGAATTAACAAAACTATATATAAAAGACGTGCTAGGGAGAGTTTCATGCTAAGCATCCGACAACTGTGGGTAGTGTTGGTTATCTTTGTACTATCAGCTTGCGGAGGTGGTGGAACACTTGATAGCGGCGGAAGTAATAATGGTGGTAATAACGGCGGCGGTAATGCTGCTCAGCCCGTATATAGTCTTAGCTTAAGCTTGAAAAATAGCCAAGGCCAAAGTACGAATCAATTGTCACTGGCAAATCCGCTGGTGCTCGAGGCCACGTTAACAGCAACTAATAATGGCGTTATTGCCAATAGATTAATTAACTTCACGTTTGATAATGCTGGGCTTGCAACGTTTGCCAACGATACTGGCTCTGCTGCAACAGCAAGCAATGGTGTTGCAACGATTGGTCTAAATGTCGGAACGTTATCTGGCGCTGGCAAGGTCACTGCAAGTTTTGGTGAAGTGACTGCTGAGATCGTCTTTATTTCTGCAGGCGATGGTGACACTGCCGTGGGTGTGCAAATTGGTTCTGTGTCGTTAATTGCTGATAAGTTGCAATTAGGTTCGGCTGAATCTGACAAAGTTGAATTAAGTGTGTTGGTCCGTAATACCAATAATAATGTAGTGTCAGGCGTACCTGTGACGTTTACGGCAGATTCTGGTGAGCTACAAGTAGTAGATACCACGTCTGGTGCTAACGGTATTGCGCGGGCAACATTAACGACAAAGTCTGATAAGAACAATCGTGAGATACGTGTTATTGCTAGAGCTCAGCAGCGCTCTGCAGAGTTAGTCATAGCCGTTGTTGGTACGCAAATAGCGATTTCTGCGCCACAAGCGGTCGTGCTAAATGACAGCACAAGTGTTGATATTGTTGTACAAGACTCTGAAGGTAACGGGATTGAAGGCGTGATGCTAAGTATTTCTTCAGCTTTAGGAAATACATTAAATATTACCAATCCAGTTACCAGTGGTTCTGCCGGTCGTGCCACAGTGTCATATACCGCAGTTAGAAGTGGTGTTGATACACTTACTGCTACGGCACTTGGCAGTCAACGTTCAGCTAGTATAAATGTGAGTCCTGATTCCTTTACGTTTTTATCCTCTTCTACAGTGTCCCCCACACCAGAAGAGATCCCTTTAAATACACCGAAAGAACTGGTGCTAAGATGGTTAGTTGATGATTTACCTAATGCCACTCAAAATGTAAATTTTGCGACCAGTCGTGGTGTTATTGCCAGCCAAGCTGCGGATTTGAGTCAAAATCGCGTCTCGGTGACCAAACAAACAAATACGGCAGGTGATGCAAATGTGTTTATTTCCTCACGTTTTGCAGGGTTAGCAACTATTGCAGCGCAAGCGGGGACTGGTGAAAATACCGTCAACGCGCAAAAAACGGTTGAGTTTATTGCGGTAACACCAGCAAAGATTGAATTACAAGCGTTTCCTGCACAAGTTGGTCCGGGTGAGCAAAGCAATATCAGAGCGATATTGCGCGATGCAAACAACAATCCGGTTAAAAACAAAACAGTAGTGTTTACTTTGGATAATGCAGCAGGGGGGCAATTAACGAATGTGAGTGCTTTAACCAATTCTGCGGGTGTTGCCACGACCATTTTCACCGCTGATGTTACCACTGGCGCGGCTGTTGATGGCTTGAACCTGAAAGTAAGAGGCACCTTGGACGACAGTCCTAGCATGATCTCGGGAACGACTGATATTGCGGTAGGTAAGCGCACCTTATTTTTCCGCTTTGGTACAGGCAACACCATTGAGAAGCCAAGTAACAGTTTATATTCTAAAGAGTTCTCCGTGATTGTTACTGACAGCTCTGGCAATCCAGTGCCAAATCAGGCTTTAAATATTGCAGTGGTGCCTACATCCTATGCCAAAGGCGTGTGGGTAGCATCTTTACCGCCACCAGGCGAATTTAAACTATGGATCCCTGAGCGTAGTGTTACTTGTCCGAATGAAGATGTTAACTTAGACGGTATTTTAGAAATTTCCGAAGATACCAATAACGATGGTCAAATTACTCCCGGTAACTTGGCAACAGTACCGCAAACTATCGTAGCTGACGCGAATGGCATCGCGGTATTTAATGTGCGTTATCCACAAGATACTGGCGCATGGTTAGATGTCCGCTTGCAGGTATCTGGCTTTGCTGCGGGAACTGAAAATGTGGCGTTTAGAGAGTACTCACTACCTGTTTCAGCAGAGGATGTAACGAATGAAACCTCTCCTCCACCAGAGAACCCGTTTGGTGTCAGTGTAAATTGTACCGATACGAATTAATGGTAGTATTTGGTTAAATAAAAAAGGAGCTTAATGCTCCTTTTTTAATTTTTACAGGGTGAATCAAATGATTAATGCCCTATATGGGGGGATGTTTCTTTACTGCTGAAACGAATACACCGAACCTAATTTTAAAATTTGTGTAAGCTCATCTAACGCGGTGCGGCTTTCTTGTAGTAACAATGGATCAGCCAGATCTGCTTCGCTTAATCTGTCACGATAGTGTTTATTCACCCAAGTATTTAGCGTTGCAAACAAGGTTTCGCTCATCAACACCGCTGGATTAACGGCCGCCCGCTCTTGCTCATTCAATACCACACGTAAGCGTAAACATGCGGGGCCTCCGCCGTTTTGCATACTTTGTTTAACGTCAAAATATTTTACGGCTTTGATCGGCGTATTCTGTTGACATAACTCGGTTAAGTAGCGATAGACCCCTTGATGCTCTTGGCATTCTGTTGGTGCAATAATAACCATTTGCCCATCAGGTAAATTAATCAGTTGCGTATTAAATAAATAGGTCTTGATAGCATCCGCTACAGAGACTTGCTGATTGGTCACTTCAATAAAGTGTAAAGGCGATGATTTACCAAATTTACGCTGAATTTCCTCCAAGCCTTGCTGTTTATTTAAAAACGCCTCTTCGTGGAAAAAGAGGACATTTCTATTACCTACGGCGATGACATCGTTATGAAAAACACCTTGATCGATCACTGCCGGATTTTGTTGCAAAAAGACCGTATTGGCCTCCGTTAATCCATGTAGGCGAGCAACCGCTTGACTCGCCTCTAAGGTTTGACGTGCTGGAAAACGCTGTGGTGCCACCTTACTGCTATCAAACGCATAACGGCCATATACAAACAGTTCTACACCATTTGCTGCATAATCGCTACATAAGCGTGTATGGTTAGCGGCACCTTCATCACCAAAATGATCATTATCAGGTAAGTGTTGATGATGTTTAAAGTGTGCACTGTCAGCAAACATCGCTTGTAAAATTCTACCCGTGGTAATGGGTTCAAGTGAGCGATGAAACTTGTTGGTAAGATTCGCTGGCGTAAAATGGACCTTACCATCCGCAGTATCCGCACTGGGCGATACGGTTGCTGCGTTGGCGGTCCACATACTGGAGGCAGAACATACTGCGCGATAAATCTCCGGCGCTTGCTGTGCAGCCTGCTGCATAACCTGTGCATCTGAACCAGCGAAGCCCAAACGCCGTAAGGCATTTACATCAGGGCGTTCTTGCGGTGCCAGAACACCTTGTACCATACCAAGATCGTGTAGGGCTTTCATTTTTTGCAAACCCTGCAAAGCAGCTTGCTTGGGGCTTGAGTAATTGCGGGCGTTATTCAGCGAGGCAACATTGCCCAACGATAACCCAGCATAATTGTGTGTTGGGCCGACTAGCCCATCAAAATTGGCTTCATAAGCTTGCATTGTTTGATCCTTTATCTAATGCGGCACTGTTTTTGTTATTTTTCCGGCCGCGAGATGTTATGCTTCATTTTTTTAAATAGTGATTGGCCTAACTCAACAAAAAAGCTGACCAAAAAGCATAATAATCAAGTTAGGCACTTGTCACAACAGCGGTTTGCGGATATACGTTTAAAAAGGGCGTCAACTTGACGACGCTGGATTAAAGGATTTTTGGGTTAAAAATGGCAAAATCACTGGTAATAGTCGAATCACCGGCAAAAGCAAAAACCATCAACAAATATCTGGGTAATGACTTTGTGGTCAAATCCAGTGTTGGGCATATCCGGGATCTGCCGACAAGCAGCACGAAAGACAAACCGAAAACAGCGGATAAAACGTTAAGTAAAACAGAGAAAGACTACCAAGCATTAGTTGATCGTATGGGGATCGATCCGGCCAACGGCTGGAAAGCACGCTACGAAGTGCTACCAGGTAAAGAGAAAGTGGTTAAAGAGCTTAAAGCGCTCGCAGAAAAAGCGGACACGGTTTATCTTGCAACGGACTTAGACCGCGAAGGGGAGGCCATCGCGTGGCACCTGCGTGAAATTATTGGCGGCGAAGAGTCTAAATTTAAACGCGTGGTGTTTAACGAAATCACAAAGAATGCCATTACGCAAGCCTTTACTGAACCCGGTAAACTGAATTTAGATCAAGTAGACGCACAACAAGCTCGTCGTTTTTTAGATCGCGTCGTTGGCTTTATGGTATCGCCTTTACTTTGGAAGAAAGTAGCCCGAGGCTTGTCAGCTGGCCGGGTACAATCTGTTGCAGTACGGTTAGTGGTAGAGCGTGAGCGTGAAATTAAAGCCTTTGTGCCAGAAGAATACTGGACTATTGATGCCGATACGTTAACGGCGTCGAAGCAGGCATTGCAATTAGCTGTGCACAAGCATCAGGGTAAAGCTTTTAGTCCAGTCAACAAAGCGCAAGCAGATAGCGCATTAACAGCGCTAAAGTCAGCAACCTATCAGGTTATTGAGCGCGAGGATAAACCCAGCAGTAGTAAGCCTCAAGCACCCTTTATTACCTCTACGCTGCAGCAAGCTGCCAGCACACGCCTAGGGTATGGCGTTAAGAAAACCATGATGTTGGCGCAGCGGTTATATGAAGCTGGGCACATTACCTATATGCGAACCGACTCTACCAATTTAAGTGCTGAGGCGGTTGCAAATTGTCGTGAATATATCAGTAAAAAATTTGGTAAAGCGTACTTGCCTGCTGAGCCGATTAGCTATGGCAGCAAAGCGAACGCGCAAGAAGCGCACGAGGCAGTTCGACCATCAGAGGTCAATGTACTCGCTTCTGATTTAGGTGATATGGAAGCCGACGCGCGAAAATTGTATGAGCTTATTTGGCGCCAGTTTGTAGCCTGCCAAATGCCACCTGCGCTATATGATGTCACCAATATTACGGTATCTGCAGCCGATTTTGAATTAAAAGCAAAAGGCAGAGTATTACGCTTTGAGGGTTGGACGAAAGTACAACCGGCAATAAAACGAAAAGGCGACGAAGAAAACGAGTTACCGGATGTAAAAGCAGGAGAAACACTGACGCTATCGGATTTAACTGCCGCCCAGCATTTTACTAAACCACCTGCCCGTTTCAGTGAGGCTAGCTTAGTAAAAGAGCTGGAAAAGCGCGGTATTGGTCGCCCTTCAACCTACGCAGCTATTACCTCTACGATTCAAGAGCGTGGGTATGTTAGGGTAGAAAATAAGCGTTTTTATGCAGAGAAAATGGGCGAAATTGTAACCGATCGCTTGGTTGAGAATTTTGACGATCTGATGAGTTACGATTTTACCGCAAACATGGAATTGAAGCTTGATGATATAGCCAAGGGGCAATTAAGTTGGCGCAAAGAGCTGGATCAGTTTTATCAGGGGTTTAGCGGCAAATTAAAAGCGGCAGAGCAAGATCCTGAGCAAGGCGGCATGCGAGTTAATCAGTTTGTGCTGACAGACATTTCATGTCCTACATGTGGCCGTCAAATGGGGATTAGAACCGCCTCCACAGGGGTTTTCCTTGGGTGCTCTGGGTATAACCTTCCGCCAAAAGAGCGTTGCACTACCACATTAAATTTAGTATCCGGTGAAGAAGCGGTTAATGTTGCTGATGAAGAACTGGAAACTGAAGTGTTGCGTCATAAAAAGCGTTGTACTAAATGTGGTACCGCTATGGATAGCTACCTTATAGATGAGCAGCGGAAATTACATGTGTGTGGTAATAATCCAGAATGCGATGGTTATTCCATTGAAGAAGGGAGTTTTAAGTTAAAAGGGTACGAAGGTCCAGAAATTGAGTGCGATAAATGTGGCGCACAAATGCAGCTTAAATCTGGCCGCTTCGGCAAGTATTTTGGGTGTACAAACAGCGAGTGTAAAAACACACGTAAACTGTTACGCAGTGGAGAAGCGGCGCCACCAAAAGAAGATCCAGTACATTTAACCGATTTAAAGTGCGAAAAGTCTGATACCTATTTTGTGTTACGTGACGGTGCAGCAGGATTATTTTTAGCCGCTGCAACCTTCCCTAAATCACGTGAAACCAGAGCGCCGCTGGTAAGTGAGTTAAAGCGTTATCGCGATCAGTTATCGCCAAAGTTCTACTATTTGGCTGATGCGCCAGTAAAAGATCACGCTGGCAATCCAAGCATAGTGCGTTGGAGTCGTAAAACGAAACAGCAGTATGTGATGACTGAGCAAGAAGGGAAGGCAACAGGCTGGTCTGCATGGTATGAAGGCGGACGTTGGGTTGTTACAGAGAAATAGCTTTTGGCGAGTGTGAGCGTTTTAAGCGGGTAAGGCGTCTTACGTCTTTGCCCGCTACCACTTGCGCTTGGGTGCAAATAAATCGTCGATATCTTTATTATCTTTTTCACCACGTTTTTCCACGTCACGCGCATTACCCTGTTTTAATTCTAAGGTAATCTCTTCTAACGCGGTGCGTGTCTCGGATAAGCGATTAGTAATGTAGTCGCTCTGATGACTGGTATTACTCAAATAATTAAGGGCTTTCTCAAAATATTGTCTGGCAGACCCGAGCATATTATTTGCACGCGCATTTTTGCCACGTTTCACTTGGCTTTCAACATTAATGCGTAATTGCAATAAGTCGAGCCGACGATCTTCGTCAATAACCAATTGTGTATCCACATTGCCTCTGGCATGTTCAGCGCGCAACATTGTTCTGAGCTTTTTAATGCCTTTAATCATTGCAATCAGTTGCTGATCATTATCGGGCAAGCTGGAATTGTCTGCGCTTGTTGCAGGCGTTTTAGCCAGTTCGGCTACGCGTTTTTCGGTATCCTCTAGGCGTTGTTTTAAGTCTCTCATACCAGGTTCAAGTTCTACCATCGCCTTAAGTAAATAGGCTAAACGGCGCAGTAGCATTAAGGATAGTCCTACGGAAAGTGGCACATTGGCAGCATTCACCAAAATTTCTTCAGTTTCCTCAAGTGCGTGACGCAATTTTGTGAATTCAGCGCGTTTTAGTGCCTGCATTCTATCGCGATGCTGCTGAACGACATTGACTGTGATGGCAATAATCACCAATGCTATAACCAGCGTGATGATTAGGGGTAAGACCATTTATACCTCTGTATTAGATTGCACTAGCAGCATAGTAATCGGAAAGCCTAACATTTCAAAATAAACTCGCATTTAACCCAAGCTAGCAAGTATAAGCGTTACTACGTCACGTTATTTGCTTTTTACTCCAAGAGACTAGCAAAATTCGCACCAGAATCCACCTGTTTTTTCTTGCTAAGGCAGACTAAAAGCTAAGCCGAGCAACCAAATGAAAGTGATAAGATAAATAGCTATTGGAATATTTGATAACTCCGGTATATTTGCTGGTAAAGCAACAAGGACTTCGATGAATGAAATTACAGCAGCTGCGCTATATTGTGGAAGTAATGAATCACAATCTTAATGTGTCGTCTACAGCGGAGAGCTTGTATACCTCGCAACCCGGGATCAGTAAGCAAGTACGGATGTTAGAAGATGAGTTAGGCATTCAGGTGTTTGGCCGCAGCGGCAAACATTTGACGCATGTCACGCCTGCGGGGCGCGAAGTGATCGACATTGCGCAGCAAATTCTAGCAAAAGTAGAAAATATCAAGGCCATTGCTAAAGAGCATACATTACCGGATCAAGGCAAACTTAATATCGCGACGACCCACACGCAAGCCCGTTACGCACTGCCTCCAGTGATTAGCGCTTTTATGCAAAAGTTTCCCAGAGTGTCCTTGCACATGCACCAAGGTACGCCTCAGCAAATTTCAGAAGCCGCCTCACGGGGCGATGCCGATTTTGCTATCGCTACAGAGGCGTTGCACTTATACAGTGATTTAGTAATGCTTCCTTGTTATCACTGGAATCGCAGTATTATTGTGCGTAAAGATCATCCTTTAGCGCAATTGACACAGCAGGTGCAAGTTGAAGATGTTGCCCGTTTCCCTATCGTTACCTATGTATTTGGCTTTACGGGGCGTTCGGAATTAGACAGGGCGTTTGCCGCTAAAAATTTAGAGCCGCATATTGTCTTCACCGCAACGGACGCCGACGTTATCAAAACCTATGTACGGTTAGGCTTGGGCGTGGGTGTTATTGCTTCTATGGCAATTGATCCTGTGCTAGACAGTGATTTAGTGATGATTGATGCTGGGCATTTATTTGAAGCGTCCACTACCAAAATTGGTTATCGTAAAGGGGCCTTTTTACGCACATACATGTACGAGTTTATTGAGCGTTTTGCGCCACATTTAACACGAGATGTGGTTGAAAAAGCAAATGCACTGCGCAGTCAAGAAGAAGTTGATCGCATGTTCAGTAAGTTCGAGTTGCCTAGCCGCTAACTCAACTGAAAGTGTTGCTGCAGAATCGCCTGCGTAAACCCACTTTTTAAATAAAAGCCGCGTGGTAGGGTTTGTATGGGTTCACCCTTTACACCCACTGCGCGTGTTAACGCTTTGCTGTCAGCAGCTTTGGGGCGCAATTGTAACACCTTGCCATGTGCCCCACGGATTTTTGCAATACCCCCTAAGCTAATCAGTTCCATTAATTCTTCCCAGTCTTGTCGAAGTTCTGCTTGTTGTTCACTGTCGGGTTGCCAAAGAAAGCCTTGCCCTATAATGCGATCTTTTAAAGGCAATTGACGCTCGGCCAAAATGGGTAACCACAATACATGACTGAGCTTACGGCATACCCAAGAGTCCTCCCACTGCTGGCCTGTTATCCCCATCAATGGCGCAGTACACACATAGGTACTTTCTAAAGGTTTACCTTGCTGGTTGATAGGAAGGGTTTTTAATTCAATCCCCAGTTCAGGAAAATCGGGTAACGCTTGAGAGCCGGCGCTGGCACCCAAAGCCTGTTCCATTAATTGTCCTACCCAGCCTTTATCTTTTAGTAAATTATCGGGTACAGGTAAGGCTAACTCGGCTGCTAATTGCCCTAGGGTCAGGCCTGCAATACGTTGGCAAGCAAGTAATAATTCGGCAGAAGAATGTGGTTTAAACTCAGGAGCGGCTTGCATAGTGACAAACTTAAACAAATGGAGTGTTTACCCTAGCATTTTTTTCATGAATTGACTGCTTAAAAACACAGCAAACCGACTTATGCACATAAGTTTTTACCGTGTTTTGTCGTTAGCAAACAATTAATGCTATGAAATATATAATAAAATTCTATCCCTTTCTGTTAGGGTTGTTCATGAATAAAAAGTTATTCAGTGATTAACTTATGCTTAATCACAGCTTTATGCACAGAGCCTGTGAAGAAGTGCACATTCGTTTGTTTATTTGCTACTCATCTGTGGATAAGTTGTGGGCGGGAGATGAAAAATACCGTTTGCTGAGAGCACAACTTTGTGAAAGAATCCTTTACATAGCAGAATTTAAGTCGCTTGAGGTTTGTGTGATCGATGCCGAGGGTTTCCGGCCCAATGTCGGCATAGTGATTTGTAACACCCATGGACAGGTGTTTTGGGCGAAAAGATATGGCCAACATTCCTGGCAATATCCACAGGGCGGCATTGATGACGGTGAAACACCGGAAGAAGCCATGTTTCGTGAATTACACGAAGAAGTCGGTTTACGACCTGAAGATGTGGAAATTATAGCCACAACCAAACATTGGTTACGCTATAAATTACCAAAAAGGCTGATCCGCAAAGACAGTAACCCTGTGTGTATCGGGCAGAAGCAGAAATGGTTTTTACTGCGGCTGACCTGTCGGGAAGAGGATGTTAATCTGGCGAAAACCAGTCATCCGGAGTTTGATAGCTGGCGCTGGGTTAGTTATTGGTATCCGGTTAGGCAGGTGGTTTCTTTTAAACGAGAAGTCTATCGCAAGGTTATGAAAGAATTCGCTCCGGTCGCTTTGCCGTTTGTCCGCCGGGACATGACGAATAAACGTAAAATATAATAATCTTGCCTAATAGCCAAATCCACCTTGAGGTGAGTTTGGCTGTTAGGCCTGTATGGCTGACGAATTGTGAGGGAATAACTATGCTGGGCCAGTTAAGGCGTATTGTTCAGGATGTGGCACAAGAGCCGATACTTAACAAAGCTCTATCTGGCCTGGTGTCGAGTGTTAAAGAAGCCCTAGCTACGGAATGCTGCTCGGTATACCTTGCTGATTATACCAAACAGCACTTCACGTTAATGGCAACCGATGGGCTTAATCAAGATGCCGTTGGCCAGGTGGCTATTGGCTTTTCTGAGGGGCTCATTGGCTGGGTAGGGCAACGTGAAGAACCCATCAATCTGGCCCAAGCCCATTTACATCCTCGTTTTAAAGTCACACCTGAAGTGAGCGAAGATAACTTTTCCGCTTTCTTGGGTTGTCCTATCATCCATCATCGTAAAGTACTCGGCGTTCTAACTATTCAACAATCGGCTGAGCGGGTGTTTAGTGAAGATGAAGAATCCTTCTTAGTCACACTTGGCGTGCAATTGGCCTCGGTGTTAGCGAATGCCGAAATGCGTGATGCCGCGAGTCGCAGCACCGCTAGCGTAGCTCAAGCTACCCAGTTACAGGGTTTGCCTGGTGCACCTGGCATCGCAATTGGCGAAGCGTATGTTACAGAACCTGCCAGCGACTTTGATGCAATATCGTTAAAACGAGCGGATGATCCCGACAAAGAATTGGCACTGTTTTACCGTGCCGTAAAAATGACTAAGGCCGAATTTAACCGTTTAGCCGAACGCATGTCGAATCATTTACCAGCCGATGCCTTAGCCATTTTCGATGTATATCATCAACTCCTTGATGCAGCGAGTTTGGGGCGTGAGATTGAAGAGCAGATAGCAGATGGCTGGTGTGCCAAAAGTGCCTTAAAACGTGTAGTAGAACGTTTTGCACGACAATTCGATGATATGGACGATCCCTATTTGCGCGAGCGCGGTTTAGACATCCGCGATCTTGGACAACGGGTGTTAAATCACTTATTAGAAACTGAACAGCGACGCGCGAAATTACCGCAAAAAGTGGTGTTAGTCGCCGATGAAGTGACTGCGTCTATGTTGGCTGAAGTGCCTCGTGAGCAATTAATTGCTGTTGTATCGTTACGCGGATCGGTGAATTCGCATGCGGCGATAATGGCCAGAGCACTGGGTATTCCTGCCGTCATGGGGGTAAGCGAATTACCCTTATTACATTGGCATGAACAACGGGTGATCGTCGATGGTTATCAGGGGCGCATTCTCTTATCGCCGTCGGATACGATTTGTGCGGAATATCAACGTTTAATTCATGAAGATGTGGCGTTGAATGCCCGCTATCAACAAGAGATCGGTCTACCGTCGCAATCAAAGTGTGGCGAGCGCTTTAAGTTTATGGTGAACTCTGGCTTAGCCATAGAGTTAGAATATACCAATGCACAGTATACGGATGGGGTAGGGCTTTACCGTACTGAATTCCCTTTTATTATTCGTAGCCAGTTTCCAACTGAGCAAGAACAAATTGAGCTTTATGAAAAAGTATTAGCCAGTTATCCCGCCAAGACGGTCGTGATGCGAAC
>Ga0209812_10000724_pt1 | contig 27610 bp, 29 predicted proteins | sample JI71714BDNA_FD_187502 | JGI IMG/M metagenome (GOLD analysis project Ga0209812, IMG submission 187502) | Wastewater effluent complex algal communities from Wisconsin, to seasonally profile nutrient transformation and Carbon sequestration -... | ecosystem: Engineered > WWTP > Effluent > Algae...
TGAGTCAGGACTTGCAACACCTCTACATTACGGCCAGTCAGTATTTACTGCGGATTAAACTTAAAACTTGAGAAAGGCCTTGTTTACTGCATGGTTTTTGTGCTCGAAGTCTGCCATAGTGAAGTTTAGATCCGCAGTTGTTACAGTGATAGCCGATGCGACTTATTGTGTACTCCCTGCTTTTTCTGCTGACAAGCCCGCTTTATGCGGCTGCCACGCTGCATTTGCTGACCGAGCATTTCCCACCTTACAACTATCAGGAAGGCGGCCGTATCACCGGTATTAATGCTGAAATCGTGCATCGTCTTTGTGAAATCACCAATACCCAATGCAGCATGCAGTTGTATCCGTGGTTAAGAGCATACGAATATGCGCTGCAGGATCCGAAAGCGGGCTTGTTTTCAACTTCCAGAACGCCGGAACGCCGACATAAGTTTCAGTGGGTCGGGCCTTTGGCGTCGTCCCGATCCTTCCTGTATCGGTTAAAAAGCCGGCCTGAAGTCAATCCGCGTGACCTTGATCAGGCCAGACAATTCGGTATCGCCGTGGCGCGCGGCGATGTCTACGAGGAATTTCTGCAGCGGGCCGGCTTTGTCCGTGGCAAAAATTTACTGGATTTTCCATCAAAATCAGCCCCTATTGGTTTGTTTTTAAAAGGGAAAGTTGATTTAGTGATCGGCTCGGAGCTGGTCATGCCTGGCTGGCTTGCGGCCCACAATGCCAGTATTGATTTGGTTGAGCCTGTGATCCAACTAGAAACCAAAGGAGAAAACTACCTGGCACTTAATTTGGCGGTATCGCCCGAGCAAGTACAAGCATTGCAGACTGCGCTGGATGAAATGAAAAGTAGTGGCGAGTATCAGCGGATTGTTGGCATACTTTTTGTTGAAGCGATGCCGGATGTGCGGGCAAACAAAGTTCATAATTAGCGTAAGATTATGATTATTAAATACTATATTTTTTTCGTTGACATCAGCTGTCACGCAATAATGACAGCGTGTCAGCCACTGGTTATTGTCGTTCCCAGCCAATATTGATCTGCATCAACAAATTTCCCAGCTTTGGCCGTTATCGTAAAGTGGTTCTTTAGTTTACAAGATATTCACTTTTAGAGGCCGACATGCATCATAATCCACTCGGTTTACGCGGCATCGAATTTACCGAATTCGCCGCAGCCGACAGCAGCTATTTACATCAGGTTTTTCAGGCCTTTGGTTTTTCCAGAACCCGGCAATTTAAAGGGAAATCCATTGATTATTATCAGCAAAATGACATCCATATTTTGCTAAACCGCGAGCGCGTGGGCTTCTCTGCCGACTTCAGCCGTAGCCACGGCCCCGCGATTTGCGCGATGGGCTGGCGGGTAGATGATGCGGTCGCAGCCCGGCGCATTGCGATTGAACGCGGCGCGCGTGGCGCAGAGCCGGCATTAACCGACCTGCCGTATCCGGCTATTTATGGCATCGGCGATAGTCTGATCTATTTTATCGACCGCTATGGGATCACGGATGACATCTATCAGCATGATTTCGAACCGCATGACGAACCTGCCATCGTGGCGGATTTAGGCTTTAGTTGCATTGATCATCTGACCAACAACGTGGTGAAAGGCACCATGCAGTACTGGGCTGACTTTTATAAAAAGGTATTTGGTTTCACCGAAGTGCGCTATTTCGACATCAAAGGCCAGCAAACAGCCCTGTTATCGTACGCACTGCGCTCACCAGATGGCAGCTTTTGTATTCCTATCAATGAAGGCAAAGGCGATGATCGCAATCAGATCGATGAGTTCCTGCGCGAATACAATGGCCCCGGCGTGCAGCACATCGCTTTTCTGACCGACAATATCCTCGATTCTTTGGACAAACTGGATCATCAGGTGATCGATACGCTCGATATCCACGACGATTATTACACCCAGGCTTTTGCCCGCGTACCACAGGTTCGCGAAGACAAGCAGCGCATTCAGCAACATCAGGTGTTGGTGGATGGCGATGACGATGGTTATTTGCTGCAAATTTTTACCAAAAACCTGTTTGGGCCGATTTTTGTTGAAATCATTCAACGCGTCGACAATCAGGGGTTTGGTGAAGGAAATTTCCAGGCCTTGTTTGAATCGATTGAGCGGGACCAGCAAAAGCGGGGGTTGTTATGAGCCTGCCTTCAACCAGTCAGATCCGGATCCGCCAGATCCATCATGTCGCTTATCGCTGCCATGATGCGCGCGAAACGGTGCAGTTTTACCATGACGTACTGGGCATGAACTTTATGCTGGCCATTGCTGAGGATCGGGTCCCGTCAACGAAAGCACCGGACCCATATATGCATGTGTTTCTCGATGCTGGCCAGGGCAATATTCTGGCCTTTTTTGAACTGCCGAATTCGCCGCGCATGGGTAAAGATCTACACACACCAGAATGGGTACAACATATCGCGTTGCAGGTCGACGATGAAGCCTCTTTGCTGGCGGCAAAAACTGAACTGGAGCAGCGTGGCATTGCTGTCGTGGGGCCAACCAATCACGAAATTATTCGCTCTATCTACTTTTTTGACCCGAATGGTCATCGCATCGAACTGACTTGTGTGACGGCAACAGCTGTCATGCTGGCGCAATTGGATGCGGTGAAATGGTTGATGCTGGAAGAATGGTCGCAGACCCGGCGCGCGCCTAAACTGGCCGCTTGGCTGCATAAACAGGAGTTTGCTGAACCGGTGCTCTGATGGCTGAGCCTGTTGCATGGCGATTTAGCGGCTGTAGTTGGCGACAAACAGGGCCGGAAGCAGAGTTTTTGTTGTTAAAATCTGTGTAGGATCAACATTTGCGACGAACAGAGCTGGCAGAATCATCCATACTGCAGCCTGAGCCGTATGGGTGACGGAGCTGGGCGCAAACCAGTTCATCACTGCAGTTGCTGCCTCAATTGAATCAACAGCAAAAAAACAAATATCTACCGTACAACAGGAGCAAGAAATGTCTCAACTTGATCGTCGTTCCTTTTTAAAACTATCCTCTGCCACTTTGATTGGCGTGACCATGGGCGGCGTCAGCCTGAATGCTGTGGCGCAAGAAGCCATTAAGCTGGATGACCCGATCGCAGTCGCGATGAAGTATGTGGTCAAATCTACTGTCGCCGACCAGACTTGTGGCAACTGTATGCACTATGCCAAAGATGCCAAGGGCGACAGCGGTGGCTGTGCGATCTTCGGTGGCAAACTGGTTGCTCGCGATGGATGGTGTGCTGGCTGGATGAAAATTGCCTGATTGCCAGCCGGTGTTTGTTGCAAAAAAAGCGCTCTGGCGCTTTTTTTCTGCCTGAAGTTTCCCCAGCTCTCACCAGAAATAGCCTCGGCGCAGACTTGCATGATCGGACAGCGCTGCACTTGCGTAAATGCCGCGCTGTTATTTGCTTCCGTCTCGCCGGAGGTAATTCAGATCTGGCATAATTTGCGTCAAAGCAGGGGAGGATGGGGATGTCGGGAATGATTTTGATCACCGGTGCGGCGCAGCGCGTCGGATTGTATTGTGCACTGGGCTTACAGCAAGCGGGCTATCAGGTTATTGCGACTTATCGTCAACCTAAAGCCGGTGTTGAGCAACTGCGCCAGGCTGGTGTGATTTGCTTACCGCTGGATATCCAGTCAGAGCAGGACGTTGTGCAGCAGGTTGCTGAACTTGCGCAGGCGGTCAGCGATTTATGCCGGCAACATCAATTGCCGCTGCGTGCGCTGATCCATAACGCCTCCAGCTGGGCCGGCGAGTCCAAATCCGGCGCTACCCTGCTGGAGCAGCTCAGCGCTGACGCGGCAGTCTTTGACGACATGTTCCGTATTCATACCAAATTACCTTATCTGCTCAGCCGCGCCCTGTCGCCATTGTTAACAGAACAGCAGCAAGCGGCGGATATCATTGCCATCAGTGATTTTGCCGTCAATACCGGTAGTTGCAATCATATGGCCTATGCTGCCTCCAAGGCTGCGCTGGAAAATCTGGTGCTGTCACTGGCGCGTCAGTTGGCGCCTCAGGTCAAAGTGAATGCCATTGCACCGGCATTGCTGATGTTTAACGAAGGGGATAGCGACGATTACAAAGCCTATACGCTGAAAAAGTCGCTGATGGAAATCGAGCCCGGGCCGGCTGAAGTGCTGCAAAGCATTTTATATCTGCTGCAAAGTCGTTACATCACAGGCCGGGTGCTGGCGCTGGATGGTGGCCGCCATCTGAAGTTACCGTAGCCGCTGGATGCAGTCTCATGCACCAGTGCCGCGCATTCAGCGGCCTTATTTTCGCAACGGTCCCGCACATCGCGCCGGCGCCGATGTCAGCTTCGGCGATATCGTTAAAATCTTTGATTTTCGACGGATTAAAATCGGTCGTTGGGTGACACCGGCAGAAACGCAGCTGGCCGCGAACCTGTTTTTTGATGCGCTGGCCGATTTGCAGCTATTGTTGCAGGTCCCGGCGCAGGTGATTTCACTGAATGGTTCGCTGGCGCTCAGTTTTGGCACCGGCGGGGAACCCGGCAGTTGTGCATTTTATCAGCCGCATGGCCGGTTGCTGGCCTTGGCAAAAAATGCCGGCGGTGGCTCTTTAGCGCACGAATGGTTTCACGCCTTTGACCACTATATTGCCAGCCGGCTTTGTCATGGCGTTCAACCCGGTGATTTTGCCAGTCGCAGCTGGCTTTATGGCGCGCCGGTCCAGCCCCATCCATTGAATCAGTTGTTGGCTGGTGGTTATGCACAGTGTTTACTGGCCGCCGGTGGACAAGAACCCTCGGCATTGTTTCGACGCTCTGCAGATGCCGACAGCAACAGAGGCGTACTTTACTACGCCTTGCCGGAAGAGTTGTGCGCCAGAGCTTTTGAAAACATGCTGCAACGCCAGCCGCTGCAAAACAGCTTCTTAGTCAGTGGAACCCTGTGGTCACGCCAACCTTTAAGTGCTGAACAACAGATGCGTGCTGCAGTGTATCCCGACATGGCGGAAAGCAGCCAGTTGGCAGGCCATTGGCTGCAGTATTTCCGGCTGCTCGGGCAAGCGTTAGCCAAAGCTGACTAAGCCAAATTGGGCATTCAGCGCGGTTTGGCTAACAGTTGCAGATATCCTTTCATTTTATGATCATCCAGATGCTGGCGCAGCGCCGCTTCAGCCTGGTCCGGACTAAACAACACCTGGTCGAGCAACATCAGCCAACGTGGCGGATTTAGTTGTAACTGGTCCAAATCATCAAAGTAATAAAGCTGACCGCTATGCCGGTAGTCCGGCAGTGGCGGCAGTTTGGGGACTATATCGCGTTGATTGACGTAGCGTCGGTAAAAGGGTAACAGCTGCTGGGTGATAGCCTGCGTCAACAGGGCGTCCCCGACTTTAGGCTGACCAAAAGTCACCAGACCTGCCAGTTTGATCCCATTGATTTTACTCAGTTGCAGTGCCAGCAATACCGCCAGTGCACCGCCCAGACTATGGCCGGTGATCCAAAGCGGCCGCTCCAGCCCGGCCTGTGGCTGCTGAATTTGCAGGTCGGCCAGAATGACGTCAGCCTGTGTGCTGAAGCCCTGATGCGCTTTGCTTTGACCACCTGCGGGCCATGGCCGTAACGGGCACTGCGCGTCAGTGCGGATATCCGCCAACTTTCCTTCAGTACCGCGGCAGATCAGCACGTCGTATTCAGCGCCGCGTGCGTACAGATATTGGGTATCTTCGCCGACCGAACGCAGCGTGCCGCTCAGTAAAAAAGACTGTAGTTCCAACTCCAGTTGTGGCCCATCCAAATAGACCAGATCTGATAAGCGTGCTAATTGCAGGTCCATCGCTGATACGGGGTTAGGTTTGGCGGACAAAGCAACAACAGACCCGCTGTTTGTTGTGACGACAGTTGCAGTGACAGCCGTATCAGACGACTGCGTTTCAGCATCGTTATTTGCCGTGTTGCCAGAGCGGAACTTCTGTTTTACCGCCATCAGCTTCTGCAAAATATCAAACCAGAATGGCGCGCCTAAAGACAGGGCAAATGCAGTCAGCAGATAGCCAATCCAGGTCAGCGGATCCAATGGTAGTAAAGCATCATCAGCGCCGCGGCCTAACAACGGAGCGGCTTGCGTCAGTTGCTGCTTCAGCGCCATAGTGTCCATGCAGCTGGCCTTGTCTTCCCTGCATAGTTCAGATGCCAATTGCGGGTTTGCCGCCAGATTTTCGGCAAGTAGCACAGCTTGTTGGCGCGCGACTGGGTCGGAGAACAGTTTTTGATATAAGGCAATTGAATCGACATTCATGCCAATGGCGACCCCCAGACCGATAATTAACTGCAGGATGCCTAATTTGCGCTTAAACCAGCCAACAGCGCGGTCACAGCGGTCGTTAAACCAGTCTTGCACCAACAGTTGAAACTGCTGCGGATCGGCATTGGCTTGCTGCCAGAAATGCAGCAGGCTGCTGCGGGTCGCCGATGCGGGGAGTTGCGCCAGTCGTTGCTGGATCTCCAGCGGTGACTGACGCAGTTGCGATAGCGGTGTACCCAGTTGCTGCTCCAGCAGGACTTCGATAGCGATATCGGCCGGAATATACGAGGGTAAGCCAAAACCAAGTCGTAACCAGAGTTTTCGCAAGGCATTCGCTGGGGCATCGTATTGCATCAGCTGTCGGATGCGCGGGTGTTGATAGAATTCAGTGGTGCGGTGTTTACCGATGAGCCCGGTGAATACCTGGCGTAAATTTCTGCCACGGATGCCCGCAGCCTGACTGATGCCTTCGCCAATGGCAGTGACGAGCAGACTGAGGGTCAGATAGATACCTACCAACCCGATAAAGGCATCGAGCATTGCCAGACCTGACATAACAAATTCCCTGTGTTGCCGAACCGATGTTCGAGCTTAGCCTGAATTTGCCAGGCTGCACAGGGGCGTTATTTCGCCGAAGGCAGACGCTGCGTTGCAGCGTCTGTGGCACACCGGCAGAGCCGGCTTAGCAAATCCGGCAACGGAAGTTGCGGCCTTTGATACCGGCACTAATCAGCTTCAGGGCATGTTTGGCTTTGCTTGCAGGCACCGCAACGTATGAGTGGAACTCAGTCACCTGAATTTTGCCAATTTGATTGCCTTCGATCTGCTGGTCCACCGTCAGAGCACCGACAATATCGCCAGCGCGCAGCTTATGTTTTTTACCGCCGTCAATCCAAATGGCAGCCATTGCCGGCGCCCGCGGTGTGCGTTGTAACAGCGACTGGTCCGGCAGCGGTAATAGCTGGTCTGCTTGCGGGTACAAATCGGCTAATAACGCACGTTTGTAATCATCCGCCGGTGAGACCAGACTGACCGCGAGGCCAGATGCACCAGCCCGACCAGTCCGGCCAATGCGGTGTACGTGAGTTTCTGTATCATGCGCCAGTTGTACGTTCACCACCAGGTCGAGCCCTTGAATATCAAGGCCCCGAGCGGCGACGTCGGTTGCAACCAGCACATTACAGCTTTGATTGCTAAAGCGGGTGAGCGTCAAATCACGGTCCCGCTGTTCCAAATCGCCATGCAGAGCCAACGCAGTAAAGCCCTGGTCAACCAGATATTGCCACAGTTCATGGCACTCGCGTTTTTGATTACAGAACAACACTGCCGAGACCGGCTGATGTTGTTTCAGTAACAGTTCAACAGCCAGAAAACGCTCATCGTTGCTGATGGCGTGAAATTGCTGGTCGATAGCGGGTTTATTATCGGCAGTTTCTATCTGCACCCGTGCCGGTTCTGTCAGATAGCGGCTGGCTAACTGCTCAATTTGTTTGGGGAAAGTGGCGCTAAACAACAGGGTTTGGCGCGAGGCAGGTGTCTGCTGCACGATGGCATCGAGGCTGGGGGCAAAGCCCATTTCCAGCATCCGGTCGGCTTCATCCAATACCAGCAGATTTAAATCCTGCAGTTGTAATGAGCCTTTTTGTAAGTGTTCTTCAATCCGTCCCGGCGTACCGACAATGATATGAGCGCCATGTTCCAGGCTGCCCAGTTGCGGACCGAAAGGCACTCCGCCGCATAAAGTCAGGACTTTGATATTGTGAATGGCCCGGCCGAGTTTACGAATTTCGCTGGCGACCTGGTCGGCCAGTTCACGGGTAGGACACAGCACCAGGCTTTGAATACGGAAGCGTTTGACGTCGAGTAACTGCAGCATACCCAGCGCAAAAGCGGCCGTTTTGCCTGACCCTGTCTGCGCCTGGGCTATCAAGTCACGTCTTGCCAGGATCAGGGGTAAACTGGCTTGCTGCACCGGCGTCAGTGTGGTGAACCCGAGGTCATTCAGGTTTTGTTGTAATTCAGGTTTTAACAGGATTTCGGTCGGATTCATCAGTCACTCGGCGCAGGGAAAAGAGCGGCGCAGTGTATAGAATTTCACCGGTGGGTCAATGTTTTTTCGGCAGAAACCGCTTGGCGTGTAACACCGGATGCTGTGTCCCTGTTGCTATTGGCATCGGCGAGCGATTGCGTTTTAGTGGCAGGCGCGGTTTTTAAGAAGCGAAACAGCGCGTTATAGTACAAATCGGGTTGATCTAGCCAGCCATAATGGGCGCATTGGGGCAGTAATACCAGCTCAGCCTGGGTGAAGCTGCCGGCAATTGTTTTGGCCGTATCAGTGCTGATCACGTCATTTTCGCCTTGCATCACCAGCACGGGAGCGGCGAAGTTTTTAAACTGAGCTTTCAGGTCAAAGTGAGTTTTTTCCAGATCGGTAAATACCAGATTGTTGATCGTCATATTAACCACTTTGAGTCGTGCCGCGACTAGCGGCACTTTTGATTGATCAACAACATAGGCTTTGGCTCGCAGCTGCGCCAGCATGTCTCTGGTGCTTTCTGAATCATCGCCACTGCGCTGACGCAGCTGGTACATCTGCATCTTGATTTGTTCCTGCAGACCGAGATTATTCAGTAAACGTTCGGCAATGTGCTCCCTAAATTGCAAATCGAGACCACCTGATGAGGAAAAGATGAGTTTTTCAATATGCTGCGGATACTGAGCCGCATAGGCTGCGCCCAGCATCCCGCCAAAAGAATGGCCCAGAATCACCCATTTTTCGTGTTTCAGGTGTTGGCGCAGTTGCTCAATGTCCTGCACCATCAAATCAAGACGGATGGTCTTTTCATTAATGTCGGCAAGATTTGAACGCCCTGTACCGCGTTGGTCAAATAGTATCGTTTGATAGCCTTCTGCCGCGATAGTCTGTGCGACGGCTTCAAAACCGGCACTATCAAGCCCGGGGCCACCATTGATGATTAACACCGGTTGTCCGGTACCAAAGGTTTGGTAGTAAATGCCAGCGGCATAGCCTGAGCGAGCCGGGGTTGCGTGTGCAGCGCAGGTACTGAGTAGCAGCAGGAATTGACAGGCCAGGAGCAGACAAAGACGAAACATAGCGAATAACTCCCGACTACAGACTTATCTAATATTCAATCCGCTCTAACTTAACAGGTTAGGCAAGAACTGACAGCGCTGGATCTGAGTTTGCTTTGTAACAGAACTTTTCTGCGAAGTGATTTTCTGCGCCTAGTTGCTGATAACCCGCTCATGATGGACCGCAGGTTACTGCCAATCGCAGCGGCGGATTTGTGGCGCTTGGTGCAAAAAAAAGCCCCCGAAATCGGGGGCAAAGAGCGGGTGTCGAGTTGCTCAAGGGTCTTACTAACGGAACATGAATTGGAAAACGCCTAACATTAAAACCATTTACTCATCACTATTCATAAAGCCCAGTAACTGCAGAAGGCTGGTGAACAGGTTGAAAATCGATACAAACAGGCTGACAGTTGCCATGATGTAGTTGGTCTCGCCGCCGTGCACAATCTCGCTGGTCTGATACAGGATCATCCCTGACATCAGCAGCACAAACATTGCAGATACAGCCAGGCTTAACGCCGCAATCTCAAAAAAGAAGGCACCCAAGCCGGCCAGGAAAGCGACCAGGATGCCAACGGTTAGGAAACTGCCCATAAAACTGAAATTGGTTTTTTTGATCAATGCGTAAGCGGACAAGGCAAAGAAGATAGCTGCGGTGCCTGCCATCGCCAACATGACGATTTCACCACCGTTCGGCAGCGACAGATAACGATTGATAATCGGGCCAAGTGTGTAACCCATAAAACCGGTCAGACCAAAAACGCCAACCAGGCCCATGGCACTGTTGCGGAATTTAGTGGTAAAAAACAACAAGCCGAAATAACCGACCAATGTGATCAAGATGCCGGGATGCGGCAAATTCATGCTCGCACTGATCCCTGCCATCACAGCGCTGAACGCCAGGGTCATTGCCAGCAGAGAGTAGGTATTGCGTAAAACTTTGTTGGCCTGTTCGACGCCGAGAGCGCCGCTATAGGCCTGTTGATGATATGTCGTCATATGCACTCCGGTTTGAATTGAGCTGTTGCCAGCCGGTTTGAACTCACTGCATTAAAACAAAGATTGTGCTATTCGGTAAAATCGAATATACCTAACTGAGATTCAGTTTAAAACTTATGTGACAACACTCATGACACCAGTCAATTTTAATCAGCTGTATTATTTTTACCTTGTGGCAAAAGAAGGCAGCATCGCAAGGGTGAGCGAACAGCTTCACGTCACGGCACAGACAATCAGCGGGCAATTGACAGCGCTTGAGCATAGTACTGGTACAGCCTTATTTGTCCGCACGGGCAAAAAATGGGGCCTGACTGAGCTTGGGCGTGTGACTTACCGCTATGCGGAAGATATTTTCCGGCTTGGCGATGAACTCCGATCTGTCTTAAAGGGCCACCATGGGGTGCAATGGCAGACGTTCACCGTTGGTGTTACCGACGTACTGCCAAAAGCGTTTATTTATGAAATGCTCAGACCGGTTTTTACCTTACCCGAACAACTCCGGCTGATTTGTATAGAAGGTGAACAAACGCAGTTATTAGCTGATCTTGCACTGAATAAACTGGATCTGGTGTTGACTGATCAGCCGCTGTCGCCATCCAGCCCCCTAAAAGCCTATAGCCACCAGATTGTTGAATCTGGTACCAGCTTTTTTGCCAGTCCGGCGTTGGCAGCTGTGTTGAAAAGAAGCAGCTTTCCTGCGTGTTTGCATCAACAGCCGTTTTTGTTACAAAGTAAAAGATCTATTATCCGGCAGCGACTTGATGCCTGGTTTGCCCAACATTCGGTCAGCTGTCAAATCGTCGCTGAATTTGACGATAGCGCCTTGATGAAAGCTTTCGGACAACAAGGCTTGGGTATTTTCTCTGCGCCAAGTCTCGTTGAAGCGAAAATCTGCCGGCAATATGAAGTGGAAGTCGTCGGCCGCACTGATCAGGTCAAAGAGGTGTTCTATGCGATTTCGCCGGAGCGCAAATTGACACATCCGGCCGTTTTACAGTTGGTGCAGGCTCTGGCTCAGGGTTAACGAAGGCAGAGACTGCTAATGAGCGAAACGACCCAGTTGTTGTTGAGTTTCAGCTGTCGCTTTCAACAACGTCTGACCTGCAGTTTCGATGGACGACATTTGTTGATAGGCGTCCGTGGTGCCCTGTTCAATCGCACTTAAGTGTTGGTGGGTTTGCTGATAGCTCCGTTCTAAATCCAGCACTGACCCGGTGATTTGCTGAACACCTTGTTTCGCTTGTGAAAGTTGTTGTTGGAGTTGACCGAATTCGCTGGCGGTGGCACCGATTGATTGTTGGGCTTGGCCGGCTTGTTCATTCAAGCGCTCTGATTCTGCCCGGGTGTCTCGAACCAAGCGTTCCATGTCATTAAGGAATCCAGAGATTTGCCTGGTCGCTTCATTGACTTTCGCCGCCAGCGTGCGGACCTCATCTGCAACGACCGCAAATCCGCGTCCAGCATCGCCAGCTCTGGCTGCTTCAATTGCTGCGTTCAGAGCAAGTAAATTCGTTTGGTCTGAGAAATTTTCCACCATTTGCAGAATTTGCCGCACGTTCTCAGAATTCTTCTGCAATCCCTCGACTGTAGCCCCGAAAGTTTCCAGTAATTGCACAATTCCAGACAGTTGGGTGGATATCGCCGTCATGCCATTACTGGCTTCTGCCGCTTTGGTTACTGTGGTCTGTGCGACCTGATTCATCTGATCGCCGGTGCTGACAATCGCGGCGAGCTGATCCAGGACGTGATCACTTTCGCTGCGGATTTTCTCGCTGCGCTGCTCCGTCGCCAACAAATGACTGCGCGTTGTTTTTACTGCGTCGCTGACTTGTTCGTTAATTTGGTGGGTATGCTGCGCTTGTTGGTGCAATTGCGTCAGCAATCCGCCGAGTTGGCTGACGAATTGGTTGTATTCTTCGGATAAGCTGCGGAATTCGTCGTAAGTAAAAGCGGGCAGGCGGTGATCCAAATCAGTGCCTTTTTGGTTAGCTTTCTGCAGAGCCTGCACCAATGCCTGTACTGGCCGCACAATCAGATAAATCAGATAACCAATGGTAAACAGGAACGCGCTGGTACCTAGCAGCAATGTGGTCCACCAGGCACTGCTGGCTCCGCCGGTATCCGGGTACGCAAAATACAGCGCTAACCAAAAAATAATGGTCAGGAAACCAATGTTCCCGATGATTTTCTTACTGAGGCTGTCAAAAAAGGTGCGTTCTACGGTGGTATATAAACTTGAAAACCAACCCATGCCGGACTCCCGCTAACTGATTGTGGCTGTTACAGAATCTAACATAGCAAAGATTCAGAAGTTTGCGGTAAATCAGGTCAGGGCACTATTGGTTATTTTTTGCGATAAAAAAAGGCTGCACAGCAGCCTTTTTAGCCAATTGCAGCTCAGAGACGTTCCAGTACTGCCTGGGTGAAATCTGTGGTGCCATGAGTACCGCCCAAATCACGGGTGGTCCGGTCGCCGCTAGCGATGACGTCAGTGACGGCTGCCAGAATCTGCTGTGCTTTGTCCTTCATCCCCAGGTATTCCAGCATTTGGATGGATGCCAGGATCACTGAGCTTGGGTTTGCCAGGTTTTTACCGGCAATATCCGGTGCACTGCCGTGCACGGCTTCAAAAATGGCGCAGTCTTTGCCGATATTGGCACCAGGCGCCATGCCCAAACCGCCGACTAAACCGGCACACAAATCAGACAGAATGTCACCGAACAGGTTAGTGGTGACAATCACGTCGAATTGCTGTGGATTCATCACCAGCTGCATACAAGCGTTATCCACAATCATTTCAACAGTTTGAATGTCTGGATAACGGGCTGCTACTTCACGGGCAGTTTTCAGGAATAAACCTGAAGTTGATTTCAGGATGTTGGCTTTATGCACGATGGTGACTTTTTTGCGCTGTTCGCGACGAGCCAGTTCAAAAGCAAACTCGACGATACGTGCCGAGCCTTCGCGAGTCACAATGCTCATGGCTTCGGCCAGTTCGCCGTCGTTTTTCACGACCTGGCCAGCACCTGAGTACATGCCTTCGGTGTTTTCACGTACCGTGATGATATCGATATTTTCATAACGCGCTTTGGTGCCTTTAAATGAAATCACCGGGCGTACGTTCGAATACAGATTGAATTTTTTGCGCAGCGTCACGTTGATTGACGTGAAGCCTTCACCGACCGGTGTCGTCAGTGGGCCTTTTAAGGTGATTTTATTACGGGCAATCGCGTCTAGTGTGCTTTGTGGCAGCAGCTCACCGGTTTTTTCCAGTGCAGTCAGGCCCGCATCAACATATTCGTATTGAAAGTTGCAACCGACTTTGTCCAGAATCGCAATTGCGGCATCAACGATACTCGGACCAATGCCATCACCTTTGATGACAGTAATAATTTGTGCGCTCATACATAACCTTTGAGGTGAATTTGGCTGAAACAGGATGCTGGAGTCATGGGCTCTGCTGAGCCTCTGGTCTGAGGTCTGGACTCCAACGGAAACGAGTGGACTATAGCAGTTTTCGTCATTCGTTACCAGAATGGCATTGCTGTGGCACTATAAGCGATAGAAATAGTGGATATAGCGATAAATGATGAAAGGAAACTACATTTTAGGCTGGAGCGGCCAGAATGCTTGGCTATTTTGAGACAACTGTTCTAGCCAGTCCGCGAGCGATATTGATGGTAAATCAAGGGCATGGCGCGCATTTTTATACAGGGCTTCCATCTGCGCCGGCTGCGTTGCTTCGCCGAAAAAGCTCAGTTCAGTTAACAACCATGCGAATTGCAATAACAGTTGTGCGCTTTGTTGCTGACTGTAATCAGCCTGAATACCGGTCGCCGTATGGAAACTCAGCACGGCATCCTGCCATAACATACCGAAGCCGGTCGCTGCCAATAACTGGGCAACATGACGCAGGCAATCACGGTCCTGCCAAATTAGTTTACGGCATTCCTGAGCCAGCGATTGTGCGGGGCGGGCACTACGGAACAAAGGTTGGTGGCGTAACTCATCATGTTGCTGAAACTGCAGGCTGAAGCAGCCAGCCACCAGCCGGCACTGATTGGCGGATAAATCGAGCTTTTTCGTCTGCTGCGACAGTAATTGCAGAGCGTGCTGAAACACCTGTTCCAATTGGCCAAACCATTGCTGCCACGGCTGAGCACAGAGGGTCATTTGCTGTGCCAGCCAGGATTGACGTAATAAGGCGGGTAATTGCTCGGTGCCAATTAATGCTAAGGCATGTCGCACATCGGTGATGTCTGTATGTTGGCGACTCAGCGCAGATGCTGCTTGACACAACAAACGACAAAATGCGGGGTGACTTTGCAGAAAACTGACCTGTTTGCTGACGGACCAATCCGGATTTAGTTGCTGGATTAGCGGCAGTGACATAGGCTCCGGATCTGCGGTTTCCAGCATGTCTCTGGACTGGCGGACTAACAAGTGTAACCAGGTCGGATCCCGGCAGATGCGGGGCGATAACAGTTGTAAACCGGAACCTGCCAGATCGGTCGGTTCGACGCTGAGGCTCTTTAAATTCAGGTCAAACAAATAACCTTTCAGATCCGGCTCCGCTTCTGTGATGAAGGCGACAACGCCAATACTGTCACTACAAAAACGCCCAAGTTGATGCAATTGACTACCACTGTAACTCAGTAGAGTTAACAGCTGCTGATTCAGCGGATCGGCCTGGCGCCATTGCTGACGAAAAAAAGCTTCAAAACCGCGTCTGCCTGCAGTAGAGGCATGGACGAGGGGAAAAGACAGCTGATAGGCCAATACTAGAATTGCTGCTAATGGGTTCTGTTGCCAGACGGGGGATTGTTGACGCAAACGGCAACAACTGGCAAACATTTGCAGCCAGACGGCAGGTAACTGCTGCTGAAACCGGCGAATGGTAATTAACCATGGGTCTTGCAGCAGTTGCGGTTGGCTATAATCTGCATGAAACATGTCGGGCGTCAGGCCACTTAATGCTGCAAAGCTTGCGCTCAGTAATTGTTCCTGCATGGTCAGTGGCCATTTCCCATGCTGGGCCATGGTCAGAATTAACACTGCTTGTTTCATCGCAAGATTCGCTAATGCAGAATGGCTCTGCGGGGATAAAGCAAGCTGGGCCTGCATCAGGGCAGGCTGTTGTTGGTAAAGTTGGCACAGTTTCGGTGCCATTTGTTCACAAGCGAGCTGCAGGCGACCATTATTGAACAGCGTCTGGGCTTGCGGGTATAATCGATCCAGATACTGATAAATGCTGTGGAGTTCCTCGACGGCCTGACTCATAACCATCAGGGCCTGACGGGCTGAACGCGCTGAAACTGTTGTTGCGCATCAGGACCGACAGCGATTAGCTTTCGATTCAGATACAGCAGTGCAGTGCACTCTGCCTTGGTGGTTATCCCATCAGAAATGTCCCGTTGCGTGCGATAAAACACCAGTTGAAACAGACCGTCGTTGTGTTCAATCGCTTCAGTGATATCCGGCCCGCCAAGTTTCTCCCAGACCTGATCCTGCGTGGTACCGCTGCCTGGCTGAAGGCTATTGATAAACTTGCGGTTAAAAGCTTCGCGATCGGTCCAAACCATCGCGGCTGGATCGTCCTGATAAACATTCAGCGCCAGCCAGGTGGCCAGCGGGTAAATGGCTAATAGCAGCATGGCTAATAGAACTATGTGCAAATATTTTTTCATCGCAGCTCCGCGGCGATCAAGATGACAAAGTTGAGATGCAAACATGTTTCCGGCGCTTTAGCTGTCATTCATCGATCACATACAAAAAATCTGCCAAGTTGATTGCGCCGGCAGCTGAATACTATATCTGGTCTAAACAACTCCGGCGCTTCAAAGCGCCGGAGAGAGAGAACTGGACGACAGATCGCCGGGTTAGCGGCTGATTTGGTAGCAGGGGATATATTTACTGCCCGGTAATTTCATCCGGCCTTGTGCAACAAAAGCTTCCAGCAATTTATCCATCATTTCCATCAGTTCAGGTTCACCGGACAGGATAAAAGGCCCATGTTTGGCAATGGCTTTGATGCCTTCATCTTTCACATTGCCGGCGACGATGCAGGAAAAGGCACGACGCAGATTGGCCGCCAACCGCGCTTTATCCTGATTCAGATGCAAATCTAAACTCGCCATATTCTGGTGGGTTGGTGCAAACGGATGCTGGAAATCATCATCGATCTGCAAAGTCCAGTTGAAATGATAGGCATCGCCGACCGACTTGCGGTATTGCCGGACATCTTGGCAACCTTGTTTCAGCTTTTGCGCGACCGCCACTGGGTCATCGATAATCACTTCAAATAAACTGAGAGCTTCTTTACCTAAAGTTTTTTCAATAAAGATTTCTAATTCAGTGAAGTAGGCTGCACTTTGTTTTGGACCTGTCAGGATCACAGGCAAAACTTGCTGACGATTTTTTTCGTGCAGCATAATACCAAGCAGGTATAGCAGCTCCTCGGCGGTACCGGCGCCGCCGGGGAAAATGATGATGCCATGTGCAGTACGGATAAATGCTTCCAGCCGCTTCTCGATATCAGGCAGGATCACCAGTTCATTGACGATTGGGTTCGGTGGTTCTGCCGCGATGATACTTGGCTCCGTCAGGCCGAGATAACGGCCTTTGCTAATGCGTTGTTTTGCATGGCCAATTGTTGCGCCTTTCATCGGGCCTTTCATTGCGCCTGGGCCGCAGCCGGTACAGATATCCAGGCCACGTAAGCCAAGCTGGTAACCCACATCCTTGGTGTATTTGTATTCAGTTTCGTTGATAGAGTGTCCGCCCCAACAGACGATCATGTTCGGGGTTGCGCCGGGCGTGATGACCTGAGCATTTCGAAGGATATCGAACACGGTATGGGTAATATGTTCGCTATTATGCAGGTCAAGCCGCTTGGCATCTGCGCCGAGCCGAGTGTGATAAAACAAAATATCACGCAGGACAGCGAACAAATGCTCATGGATGCCTTTGATCAACTCACCATCAACAAAAGCACTGGCCGGTGGGTTATCCAATTCAATTTTGATGCCGCGCTCGCGCGCAACCAGATTCACAGCGAAGTCTTTGAATTGGTCATAAATTTCGGCCGAACTGTCGGTATGGCTGCCGACATTTAACACGGCAAGACAGCAGTTGCGGAATAACTTAAACGTCTCACTGTGTGCATGTTGCTTTAGCTGATCAACTTCCAGCTGTGACAACAAATCCATCGCGCCTAACGGGTTTAACTGTACATGCATTGTGCTCTCCTTGGACGGCACGGGGACCGGAATGGCGGGCTCAGGATTTCAGGATGACTCGGTCACGCCCCTGACGCTTCGCGTCATATAGCGCCTCGTCAGCGCGATCAAAGGCTTCACGGCCTTCATCCGTCAATTTGAGCTGGGTGGCCCCGAATGAAATTGAGATAACGACATTGGTATCTTTGAATTTAAAGGGAATGCGTTTAATCTTTTCCCGCAAAACATTCAGCGGAGTTTCCAACTGCTCCAAAGTGGTTTCCGGAAACAACAGAATAAACTCTTCGCCGCCATAGCGGGCGATGAAGTCCGCTTCACGCATACTTTGTTTCAGCGCTTTGGCGATGACTTTTAAGGTTTTATCCCCCGCACTATGGCCATAGGAGTCGTTGATATTTTTAAAATGATCGACATCCGCCAGCACAATGGACAATGGCGTGTTGTAGCGGCGGCTGCGCTTTAATTCCAGTTCGTAGCGCTCGTCAAAAGCAGCACGATTGGGCAGTTCTGTCAGAGAGTCTTGCAGGCTGCGGAACTTTTGCTCTGCCAGACGTTTTTTAAACAACCGCGCTTCTTCTTCTAACTCTTTGAGGCGAGTATCCATTTCTTTAACAGATACAAGTAATATTTCGCGTTCTTGTTTTTCTAGTTGTTCTTTATCTTTCAAAGAGCTACTTAAGGTGTTCAGCTTGTCGGTCACCAGTAACTGTAGTTGCTCTAATGATGTTGCTGATTGTGTCTCATGGCTGAGTACTGAAATCTGATGCTCAATCTGTTGATTCAGTTGAGCCATTTTTTCGCGAATGCTATTCGTCGACTTTAACGACGAAACCAGCGAGTTTTGCACACTGTTTAGCGCATCATTCAGTTTTAGCAGGAAATGCTGCGCCGACTGTCGCTCTTCATTAATGCTGGCGATGATGATTTCAATGGTTCTCAGACAGGCTTCCAGCAATTTTTCGATACTGAGATCATTCAAAAGACTCAGACGAATCGAATTGATCGCATTGGCATACGCACCTTCGAAGGCTAGCTCGCTCAGTAAATTAGTCAGTTCAACAGAAATCTGCCGGCAAATACGCTCATAGCGAGTGCTATCGCTAATTTCTTGTAAATCAAGGCTTTGTTTGGCATTTAGTGCCAGTTGATAAAGCTCTGTAAGATGAGTCAGATGCGGAATATAGGCATGAATCGTTGGGGCCGGCTCTTCGACACGGGTTAACAGATCACGCAGATCGCGTCTTAATTGATTTGGCAGCCCCCGCTGCTTTTGCAGCAGTTTTCCTGCCTCACTAATGGTGAGCTGTGCCTTACGGACTTCTTGTTGTTGCCTGGTTTCTAACGTTTTTAAGTGCTCATTGGTGGCATCGATTTGCGGTAAGAGCTTTTCCAGGTCTGTACCATTGCCCAATTGTTGCCGCAGGCGAGCCAGCCGATTATCCAGTTCAACATCAATACCTTTGCAAACGAGTGATAAGCGGGCAACGAACTGGGTCAGGATCAAAAACTGACTTTCATAGGTATCTTCCAGCTGTTTGCGGGCTTTGACGGCGGTGGCTAGTTGTTGTTTCAGAGATTGTTCGGAATCCACGACTCAGATGTTCCAGTCATTATCGGCAAAGGAGGCTGAGCTAAGTATATCGCTAAAGCGCAAAAAGCACAGTCAAAAAAGCGAAGTTACTCCTGTGGTATGACCGACTGATTTTTCTGCAGATTCAATATCTTGTTTCACACTGTTTTAGCTTGGCCGTTGCACATTTATTTTCTTTCGAAACGAAACATAATGGATGCCAAAATAAATAAAGCCGGGACTGGGCGGTCACCGGCTTTATTTATTTCGTCCGCCTTGGGCGGTACGAATTATTTTTTTGTCAGGTAGTAGGGTAACCAGGTTTGCTCTTCAGCAGCGGTAAGCATGTTCATAACAACTTTCCTGTATCAGCATTTAAATCAAGCATTCGGTTGGGTTGATGTGTCTGGCACCAACGCTGAGAATTTAAACATATTTCGATTCGAAAGTAAAAGTTATTTTGTACTATTACATGTTGGGTTACATAAATTTCAACAACGAAATTTGCAAAGTTGAGCGCAAAGCGCTGGTTTCCACGGCATTAATTGCATAGGCTAGGGAAAAAACAGGAGTTCCTATGCGTTATTTATCCATATTGCTAGTGCTATTACCGTTTTGGGTTTCAGCGGCAGTTGATTATCAGATCAGTATCACCGAACCAGATCAACATCTTGCTGATATCACGATCAAAATGAACGTAGATAAAGCCGGGCGTTTCGAATTGAAACTTCCAGCCTGGCGCAGCGGTAAATATCAAATTCTGGATTTAGCCAGTGGTATCCGCCGGTTTGAAGCCCGTCAGGCTGACGGCAGTCTGTTACCGGCAGAAAAAGTCGAAAAAAGTACCTGGCAAATTGAGTTGCCAAAGGCCGGTGCTGTTGAAGTGCGCTATCAGGTTTATGCCAATGAGCTGAATCAACGCACTCGCCACATTGATGATACCCATGCTTACATCAACGCATCGGCATATCTGATGTATAACGATGCACAGCGCAAAGCGCCTGTCACCGTCAGTCTCCAGGTACCCAAGGGCTGGCGCAGTACTTCTGGGATGAGTCGCACCGGTGAGCATAGTTTTAAAGCGGCGGATTATGATGTGCTGGCGGACTCCCCGATTGAAACGGGTATCCATCAGAGTTTCACTTTCAAAGCGGATGGCCGGGACTACGAGGTGGTTTTTTGGGGGCAGGGTAATTATGACGCAGAGCAAACAGTCAAAGATCTGGAAAAACTTGTGCGCCAGACGAGTAGCATCTGGGATGGATATCCTTACCAGAATTATCTGTTTATCATCCATGCGGCAACCGGGATCCGCGGAGCGACTGAACACCTGAACTCGACAGTGATCCAGCGTGACCGTTTCAGTTTCCGCAAGCGCGAACATTATCTGGAATTTTTATCAACCGCAGCTCATGAGATAGTGCATACGTGGAACGTGAAAGCCTACCGCCCGGCGGAATTAGTGCCTTATGACTATCTGCAGCCGAATTACAGCAAATTGCTGTGGATCGCGGAAGGTTCAACCAGCTATTTCCAGAACCAGCTGCTATTGCGTGCTGGTTTGATGACGCCAGACGAGTTTTATGCTGATTTAGCCAAAAGAATAAAACGTTTTGCCCGCACGCCAGGTCGGGAGGTCCAGTCGGTCGCCCAAAGTAGTTTTGATAACTGGATCACTCTTGCTGGTGATCACGCCGATAATTTTAGTGTCAGCATCTATAGCGAGGGGTATCTGGTGAGCTGGATGCTCGACCATTTTCTATTAACAAACAGCGGTTTAAAGGCTAATTATCGGAATCTTCATAATGAGTTGTACCAGCGTTTTAGCCAAACGACAGCCTTTACTGCGGCTGATGTGCAGCAAATTGCATTAGATTTGACCGGTAAGTCGGTCATGGAGTTTTGGCAACAACAAGTGGAGAGCCCTATGGAACTGGATGCGGAAGCCATCCTCAAAGCAGCAGGGTTACAGCTGCTGAAACCCAAAGCGGCGGAACCCTTTACAGGGCTCACCTTGCAGCCTGGTCACTCGATGGCTGAAGTTATGAAAGTAGAGCGTGATTCACCGGCGTGGCAGGCAGATTTTTCGGTCGGAGATCAGATCATTGCCGTGAATGGCCTGCAGCTGCAAACCGAGCTGTCGGAACGGCTGAAAGATTTCGCAGCAGGCACCACTGTGAAAGTTACTTTGTTCCGGGACGGCCGTTTGCTGGAACGCCAGTTGACACCGCTAGTACAGCCGGCAGGCAGCTGGCAGATCACCCCGGTTGCCAAACCCAGCCGTCAGCAAAAAGCTTATTATCAGGCCTGGCTCGGCATGGAGCTCCCTGCAGCGAAATAGCCCGTATGGCTGCATGATTAAAAAGCCCGCGCTGCGGGCTTTTTTGCGTCTTACAGTCTGTGGTGAGGCACAAGCTCTGCCATTTATTGGCGTGTCAGCCGGATATTGGGCGGTGTATAGGGAACTGAGCTTCGAAGCGGATTGATATCCAAACCACCGCGCCGGGTATAACAGGCATAAACGGCCAGAAACTCCGGCGCTGCCAACCGCCAGATATCGGTGTAGATGCGCTCGACACATTGTTCATGGAATTCATTGTGTTGCCGGAAGCTAATCAGATATTTCAGTAAGCTTTCATGGCACAGGGCCGGGCCTTTGTAATGGATATAAACACTGGCCCAATCTGGCTGCGACGTGATCAGGCAATTCGATTTCAGCAGATGCGAATGTAACTTCTCTTCGACGACGGCAGCATTATCCGCCAGTCGCAGCAGGTCAGCCTGATATTGATACTGGTCAATTTCAATATCCAGTTCATCAATACAACGCCCCTGGATCCAGGTTGGCTGAAAAGCCACCAGTTCATTGACATGATGAATGGTGACCTCCACCGGCTTGCCGGCACAGGACGATAAATCCTGTTGCATCGTTTGATAGACTTGGCTGATATCGCGAAAACGGGTCTGATTAAAGCTATTGAGATAAAGTTTGAAAGACTTGGATTCAATCAGATTCGCGGAGTCAAAAGGGACAACAACAGTGAGCAATGCCACCATCGGTTTGCCTTTGCTATTTAGCCACGACAATTCATAACCATGCCAAATGTCGTGGCCGACAAAAGGTAACACCTCACTGGCGGCTAAACCAATCGCATCACGGGCCAATTGGCGTGGTACCGGCTGTAGCAGACCGGCGTCATATTGGTCGGCATAAGCCGTCACTTTGCCAAGGCTCAAATGGGCCAGGGCGGCTTCAGTTTGTTTTGTCATGGTGTATCCGAAAGCATAAAATAGAACAGAGGCACTTAGCCCCCAAGTTTATCACAGGAAGCGTATACCGATGTCTGAGTTACAACAGCAGCTGCTGCAATTGGTGCAACAATCTGAAGCGATAGCCCGGCAACGGGGAGAACAATGGCGCGCATGGGCTGACCCTGCAGAAATTTCACCAGCACAATACGGGGATGTCCAAGATCAGCAAGTTGCCTGGTGGCCAGTGGCTCAGACCACGCCACTGGATTTTTCCGGCATCGAACATGGTTTGGACTTACCGCTGCACCCCTCCGTCAAAGAGTTTTACGCGACATTGTGGGGCGCAGATCTGCCGGTTGCGCACGAACGTGGACCTGCAAATCTATTGTTACTGTGGCACCCGGGGGATTTTATCCGCTTACAACAAAATCTGATTAGCCATGTCCTGATGAAGCGGCGGTTAAAACAGCGTGAAACCTTGTTTTTTGCCGTGACGGATGAAGAAGATACCATGCTGTCGGTGCTCAATAGCACTGGTGAGGTCTTCCTAGAACAGACTGGCCAGGAAGTGAAACAGCTGGTAGCGCCGGATTTACTGAGCTTCCTGCGCCAGTTAAAGCCGGTCTGAACCGGCGTTTAACCCTGACATTGCCAGGCGATGTTGCTGACCAGCAAACAGCGGTCGCAACGAAAATCAAAACGATCGTGCCAGGGTTCCACCAAACGCCAGTTCCCGCCGCAGCCCGGACAGCATCGCGACGATTCCGTATCGCAATCCGGGCTGGTACCCCGGTATAAGGCGTAATACACCGGTTTGCCACTGAGTTTGCTCAGTGAGCGTGCAAAGGCACGGCCTTGCCGGTTCAGCGCGCTGCCATAGCTTTGTAAGGCACGTTCTGCCGGTTTGAGTAACACACTTTGCTCCTGCATCTGGATTTCATCCAGCGCTTGGTATTGCAACTGCCAGCGAATCAAATCCTCGAAGTCTGAGGATGCACTCAACCGATACAAAGGCACTGGCGCGAAGTGCTCGGCACAATAGAGTACCGAGTTCATTTGGGCAAAACGGCAATACAGGATGTATTGCTCGGGTGCCTCACAGGGATCGGTATGATTCGACATCAAATCCACGCCAGCGATATGAAGTTTGGGATATGACAAGCCCGCATCTTGCAAGCCATGCATCGCTTGCAGGCCTTTTGGGCTGTGGTGGCGCGGCAATAATGCGTCAGGCTCCGGCAGGATAACGCGGCTGACAAAATAGTCTTGCTGCAAGGCGGTCGGAAACTCGCGGCCCAGAATTTGGCCCTGAAAAATTAACGCTTCGAGATAGCAGCGGATAGCAGCTTCAGCATGGTCATAGCTGGTGTCGCCAATAATGCGAAACTGTAACTCAGCGGCATACATCAGGCTTTGTCCTGCAAGAGTTGCAGAATTAAATCCAGTTTGCTCTCCAGCCTTGCAATATCGGCCCGCAAGTCGTCCTGAACATTCGCTGGAATAGGTTCAGTTATGGTTAATTCAGCATCTGCCACCTTCTGTAGCGGGCAGCCCTGAGCGCGCCAGCTTTGATAGGCACTGAATAACTCTGCCGCGCTGATGCCCCCGCCCAGTCGTGCTCTGACCAACGCTAAACTGGGCGATTTACCTTCTTGCTGTAATTGGCTGGCTACCACGCTAATCCGGCTCAGTAGTGTGTTCATTTGGTTTCGTTACATTGGCTAAATAGTGGTTTAATTTACCACTTTCATCAGCTTAGTTGCGAGTTTATATAGTTAAGATATTGATATGTAATGATTTTAAAGTTGGCATCAGCTTTGCTGTTCGAATTTATCAATTCAGCTACCGAATTGTTATTCAAAATAAAAGGAACATTTATGCACGCATTTTTTAAATTAGTTGCCGCAGTTGCCGTGATTAGCAGTTTATCCGGGTGTGTTGTTGCAGTAGGTAATGACGATTTTGATGATGATGACGATGGTAACAACTGGCGTAAAACCCAGCAGTACAACCAGAATTATGTCAGTACATTAAAAACAGGCACTGACATTGGCGCAGTGAGACAAAATCTGGGGACGCCGGCGTTTAGCGAGTCCTTTAACAAACAAGGTGAAACAGTGGAAGTGCTGTTTTATCGCACACACCACAGCCACAGTGATGGCATGACCAGTAAAGACGAATGTACTGCGTTGATTTTCAAACGGGGTCTGTTGGTCGGCTGGGGTGATAAAGCCTATCAAAATCTGTAAATAGGATTTCTTCCTCAACAAGCCGGGTCATTCAGACCCGGCTTTGTTGATGGATGTGGATCCATCTGCATACTTGCAGTTCCGTTTTGCCCTGCTATCGTCAGTGGGACTATCAACAGGGGCTTGGTATGAAGCAAATCACATCGCTGGATTTTTCAAAGTGTTATATCGAACAGCTGAACGCTGAACAACTCCGCCAGGCCAATTCTATTCTCTATAGCGCTTACCATGACGACCCGCTGTTTATGCAGATTTTTCAGTCTGACAAACCAGATTTTGAAGCCAGATTACGCGCCGCCATCCGTGAAGAAATCGCCGCGTTCTGGGATAAAAAACAGCCGCTGTTAGGCCTGTTTTATGATGAACAATTGTTAGGTGTTGCCTGTCTGACTGAGCCTGATGCCGGGTTTCAGGGCGAACGGCTCTGGCACTGGCGATTAAAAATGTTGCTGACGGCGGGGTACTTATCCAGTCAGCAGATGCTGGAAAAAGAGCGGCGGGTGCATGAAGCGATGCCTGCTACTGCTTATCATATGCTTGCATTTATTGCGCGTAACCCTGCTTATTTTCATCCGGACGCGATGAGCCACTTTCTCAAAGCCATCGATCATTGGGTCGATCAACAGCCGGGGTCCGAAGGTGTCGGCGTGTTTGTCACGCTGGACAGATACCTGCCATTTTTTCATCAGGACCAATACGAAGTCGTCGGCCAGCTTGACTTCCGGCAGGTCAGCGGTAAATTGCTGTTCAGAAGACGGCAACAACTGCAGGAGCCCTGATGTCAGCACGCACTTTTGAAAGTTTCAGAGCATTTTATCCGTATTACCTGCAGGAGCATCGGCATCCGGTCTGCAGAGCGCTGCATTATTGCGGCAGCACACTGGTGTTGCTGATTCTTGCCTATGCAGCATGGAGTGGTGAGTGGCATTGGTTGTGGTTGATGCCGGTTGCCGGTTATGGCTTTGCCTGGGTTGGACATTTTTTTGTTGAACACAATAAGCCGGCAACATTCCAGTATCCGTTTTATAGCTTGATTGGCGATTGGGTGATGTATGGTGAATTTCTCACCGGCCGGCTACAGGCTCGTTTAAGCGCTTTAGACCCGAAAGGGCGGTAGCTTAAAATCGGCGAGGCGCAGGCCCTTCATCCACAACTCTGCTTGATAACGGCTTTCGCCATCTCCACTAAAATCAATCAGATATAAAGTCCTGAAGCCTGATTTCTGCTGCAATTTCACCCAGCGGTGACTGTCGCGGGCGCAATCCAGAAATTGAACTTCTTGCTGTTGACAGAGTTGCCTGGCAAGCGCTGTTGCACGTTCGTCCTGCCGGCGTTGTAATAAAAACAGATAAGCGACCAGCATCAGCGCCAGTAAGACCGCAATTGAACTCATAAAGGTTCCTCCTGCCAACGATCATGTGGCTGGCAATCAGTAAATGCAAGCATTGTGGTAAAATCTGCGGCCTTTCTTTCAGGGAGCTTCAGATGAAGTATCAACAGACTAATGCAATATTGCAGGCTATTGAGGCTGAATTGCGTGGCCTGCAGTTGTGGACTGAATCGGCACCAAGTGCCGCTGCGCTGGCCAGCCAGGCGCCATTTTGTTGCGATACCATGCCGTTGCAACAATGGCTGCAATACGTTCTGCTCCCACGCATGCAGGCGCTGATCGATGCACAGCTCCCATTGCCGGCAGAAATTAGTATCTGCCCAATCGCTGAAGAAGCATTTGCCGAATTCGGCGCTACAGCATGGCCGCTGATTAACCGGATCGCTGATTTGGATGAGTTACTAAGCGGCAGACGGGAGCAGCGCATTGCAAGAGTCTGAAATGAAACAGCCCTTAGAGATCCTGTATCAGGATCAGTGGCTGGTTGCTGTTAATAAACCTGCCGGTATGCTGGTACACCGCTCTTTTCTCGATAAACATGAAACCGAATTTGTGATGTTGCGTCTGCGTGACCAGATTGGTCAGCATGTCTTCCCGTTACACCGGTTAGACCGGCCGACGTCAGGTGTGCTGTTATTTGGCTTGTCGAGCGAGATCGCGCGACAGATGGCAGAGCAGCAACACTGCTGGCAGAAGACTTATCTGAGTGTGGTTCGTGGTCACTTGAAAGACGCGATGTTGCTCGATTATGCGCTGAAGGAGCAGCAAGACGCGATTGCCGACAAATTTGCCAGGACCGATAAGTCCGCCCAATCAGCTCAGTCCGCGATCTGGCCGATAGAACATATCGAGTTACCATTTGCGGTCGGGCGTTACGCCAGTGCCCGTTATAGTTTATTGGTGTTACAGCCAATCACCGGTCGTAAACATCAGCTCAGACGACATTGCGAACATCTGTTCCATCCTATTATCGGCGATACCACTCATGGTGATGGTAAGCATAATCAGTTGTTTCGCAGCCAGTTCAATTGTTCCCGTTTATTACTGCACGCAGCACATCTGAGTTTCCATCATCCGGTGTTGGCTAAAGTCGTATCGATCAGCGCCCCTTGGCTCGACTTTGCTGCTGTTTTGGCATTGATTGGATTTAGCTTCACTGAAGATGATTTCCAACGACATTTAGCCGGATGGGACTATCGGCAGCTGCCGGTTCGGCAAGACCCGTCGCAGTAAAGCGGCCTTGGCACACGCTTCAGTGGAGTTTTTGCTTGGTCTGATGGTGTTTTTTGCGTTTACGAAGCGGCGGAAGATTGAAAAAACCACCTCTGGGCAGAGGTGGTTTCATGATCGACAGAAAAAACTGGCATGCGCCGGTTTTCTGTCATGGTGTCAGTCAATGCTGCGCAACAGCGCATTAATACCAACTTTTGCGCGGGTTTGCGCATCAACTTTTTTCACAATGATGGCCGCATAAAGGCTGTGCGTGCCGTCTTTTGATGGAATCGAGCCTGGAACAACCACAGCCCCTGCTGGGACACGG